>Ga0207886_10080_pt1 | contig 181352 bp, 167 predicted proteins | sample LinPmetageLP35_FD_184048 | JGI IMG/M metagenome (GOLD analysis project Ga0207886, IMG submission 184048) | Marine viral communities from the Pacific Ocean - LP-35 (SPAdes) | ecosystem: Environmental > Aquatic > Marine > Oceanic | place: Pacific Ocean | collected 2009-08-31 | reverse complement strand
TGATTTATTAGTATCCCCTCCTGGCTTCTTCCACCCCTTGGGAGCCTTATCAGGAAATAAGAAGGCACAATTGGAGGTAATATGGGAGTGTTGTTTACAATTAGTGCAATACTTCTTATTAGCTCCATTAGAGCCGGATTTGGTGATTTTATAGGGTTTTTTGCTTTTATAACCCCCAGTTATCAAAGCCTGATCAGTATTAGCTTCATTTGATTCTTGACGTTTAGATTCGTCCAAAAGGTTCGAAAATAACGTTTCAAGAGTATAAGAATCAATATTAGTTCTTAAAGACTGGGTTATATTAGACACTAGTCCATCGTAATTATCAGTCAAGTTATTAAGAACCCATGTTATAACTACCTGCTTAGGTAATTCAAGGTTCTTAGCTTTTAAGCTGATCGCTTAATTGCTTCACCTTGTTTAAATACTCCTCCATAGAGTTGTATTTAAGCATATGAGTATCAAAGAATTCTTTGCATATTAAGAATTCCAAGCTAAACCCTTTTAGGAAATAAAGGTTTTTAAAAGATTCCCAAGCTTCATAAGCTTTCGTTATATGCTATATTTACAAAAGGGAGCCATCTTCCACAAGCAATTGGATATTGAAAAGCGCTTTGCCATTTATATCATCATTTACCTCATTAGCTGTAATTACAGCATTTAAGGATTCCTTTGTAAGGAACGCAGCCATGCGAAGTGCCCAAATAGAGTAATTAGCCAAACCAGTCAGCTTAGCCATAATAATCTTGTCAAAACCCATTTTAAAATCTGATTTTATAAAAAGTTAATTAAATTATCAAAACTTAAGAAATTGCGATTTTTATCATCTTTTAAGTTTTAGCAAACTTGTATGATTTTTATAAAATATCCCTTTAATATAAAGATTCTAGAATTTTCAGTATTAGCAAAGTATCACGTGATGTATTCGTAAATAAAGTTATAAAGGAATATACCTTATATATCACGTGAACAATTTAAAAGTTGTGTTTTCCAAAGTCTTGTTTTTGGTATTTTTCAAGAAAAGGATGACTAATTCCAAAAAAATCTGAAACTTATATATCAAATATATTAGTATAGGTGATATCAATAGTAAAAATATAAAAAGTATATACCTTGTATTGATTAAGATATTAATTATTAAAGTTAAAAATTACCAAAAAATCTTATCTTAACAAATTAGTGTTATTTAAAATCCTTAAAGAATTTTATTTCAAATATATGTTTCAAAGGGTAATATATTTGAATATAATATTGTATATAATAATCTAGCTAACAAAAAGTATGTTGAGGGTATAAAGCGTAAGTAATATCACTTCTTATATGTGGAGGGAGTAGTGGAGGTTTTTGTAAACAAGTAATAATCGGTGTGAATGATGATTCTATTGAAGGGGGATTTCTAGGTCCTTATAATTACTTTAATTGCCAAGGCTCGGCTAGCTCTCGTCGCTTTAGTTGCCCATTTAGGCCTAGTATCAAGGCCTCGCATCGCAAGCTGTAAATAACTCTTTTATTTTAAGGAGGCTTTGCGAGCTTTATAAATAACCCTTGTAAAGGGGTTTGCAAGCCTTCGAAGTTACAGGCTTTGTAAGGAGCCCCTGAGCCTGTAATTACAGATCTAATAAAGGGTCCCTAAGCCTGTAGTTACAGATCTAATAGGGGGTCCCTGAGCTTGTAGTTACAGATCTAATAGGGGGTCCCTGAGCCTATAGTTACATATCTAATAGGGGGTCCCTGAGCCTGTAGTTACAGATCTAATAGGGGGTCCCTGAGCCTATAGTTACATATCTAATAGGGGGTCCCTGAGCCTGTAGTTACAGATCTAATAGGGGGTCCCTGAGCCTTTGTTTATGCCATAAGCGAGATTATGAAAGCTAAGCGAGGCTAAGCGAGGTGCATATTATATTCTTATAAATGCAGATATATTATTTTTAATATGCTTAGAACAACTCAATAAGATGGGTGCACATTATGATAACTTATAAAATGTTTTAATTCAAGGAAAAAGAAGGCATTTAATTATTTAAAAGAAGGGCTATCTGTAGCTATTACTAGATTAGCATAGCTAATTATTAGATACTTTTATAAGAACGGTTAATATGTGTTACCTTACGAAAACAGAAATCCAAAAGCTTTATCATAAATTCGACCATTTATTAATATAACAACTGCATCATTTGCTTGATCAAGCAAGGTATAATAATCTTGACTTGGATATTATAATGCGAGTTAAAGAGATATGTAAACATTGCTAGAAGTATATAAAAGCATCGCATAAGTTTCGCTTTAAATTGCAAGATAATGTTAACTTTAATTATACAATTTATATTAATATCATGCAACTTAAAGAATAAGATGTGCTTCATATAATAAATAAGATAATAAGGTTTAAAGCAACATAGCTAATTCGGAAAAGAGCCGATTCGACTACAGCAAAAGCTGTATTCAACGCATATAAATTAACTTGAATTAACACATATTTTAGCTTATCAGATTTTGTTATATATAATTATGAAACAAATTTCAATTTTGAGAAATTTCGAATATCACTCAAATTTATAAAGAGTATTCCTAAACTTATTCTGATAAAGACATATTATTTAATTGGTAAAGTAGAAAGGTATTATTGTTTACTACGCTGTGCTTATGAAATTGTTACGAAAAAGCACCTAAAATTGTTTAACGTAGATCGATTGTAAATAGCTGTAAAAGCTATTAATAATATAATTGAATTAAATAAATTGATTTCAACGTTGCTTATATTTGGGGCATACCTTAAGATAACGAAATTAAATCTCTCGAATCTAATAGTCGAATAGAGGGCTACGACAATCAAAAAAGCCATGAAGAAGGTTATAAGAATATAATATGCACCTCGCTTTAGCGTCAAACAAGAAAAAGAAAAGCTATTAAAAGTTTTCCCATCAACACCAATAATTGTTTCAAATGAGGAGCCTTAAAAGAATAATAAACCCTACTCGATCCCAAAATCCCGCCAGCTCATAGTAGAAATCCCGAGAATCAAATAAATCGCAGACTTATCGACAATTAATAACAATTACGATGCTAAAGCATTTAAAAAAAAAAAAAGATTAAGACTTATTAATCAAGCTTTGCATTAAAAGCAAGATCATCACGCTAGGCAAATCATTCTAAATGTCTCGGAAAATAGAGTACGAAGCTTTAATGGCAAAAGGCGTTTTTATCCTAATCTATCGAAATGACCTTAAGCTTAAGGGACAACGCATTTTCAAATCTCGTATAGTAAATGAGGTCAAAGGAAAGGAGACAATGAAGTCGTATAAGAAATTAAGATTTATTATTCAAGCCTTTAACAACAAAGGCAAGAAAGAGATATATTAACTTAATCACTGATAATCTAATGAATTAGCTAAAAGCTTATTATTTACATAGCTATAATAGTAGGATATTTGTAATACTTTTAGCACTTACCCAAATCGGACATAATAATTAGAAATATCATGCAAGCTTATATTTAAGCGCATATGAAGCTAATTCGGCAAGTTTTTGCATAACTACTAGAGGAGATCACAGAAGAGTTTCTTGAAGGGATAATGTTTATAATAGTATTCTCGCTATATGGCATACTAAAATCAAATTACTAGTTTAATACATATCACAAGCATTATGTGAAAAATTTATAAATGGAGACTTTTACGTACAATTTATGCTTGCTTATTACGTTTAAGGATAATCTTGAAATTGGGATTATTAGAATGCAAACAAATGATACCTTAATCTTGGGAGATATCAAGTTTTTGGTTAAGAAGCAGGTAAAAATCGATAGAGTTGAGTTTTCGATGAAGCTGGTATAAATCTTAAACCTCACTAGCTTGCTTATATTTAATAGCTATATAATAATTATAAACGGAAAAAGTTTCTATATGTTGCAAAAAAGTTAAGAGGCAAGAATTGAATTAGTAAATATTATAAGTTAAGATTATAAGTAAGCTTATATGAAGCAACGTGCTTGCGAAGCTTATTTTATTACAATTTGTTAACTTGAGGTTGCTTTTAATTTGTTAGTAATAGCATAACATTAAAACTTGATAATAAAAAAGGTTAAAGCTTTAAACGCACATTTATAATAGCAAATAGATAACTTAAAAAGAAGCCTTTAATACATCTTCATGAACTTGCAATTAGCTAAGATTTACGTTTTCGTTAACAGATCTTTTGCTAATAATAAAAATTTGAGCTTTCAAATCGGATTCATGCTAGTTATCGGCATCGAATTAAAGGGAATTGCGAAGTTTACTTTAATTAGGAATATTATTTATATAAGTTTAACAAAATGCAAAAGGGTAATTTGTGTTATGCTTACTTTAAAGCTATATGCTATAATAATAGGAATTGATATGTTAATTGCGCTATTAAGCATTATTAATATGATAATTAACAAACTTGGAATCAAGCAATTGCTAACAATTGTTTATATCGATTTTCTTTCGCTTTATAAGTATATTATTAAGCTTAATATAACAAAAAAACGTTTAATAATTAACATTATATTAATTCGTTAGTTATATAAATGTTAAAAACTTATAAAGATGCGATGGATTAATAGAGCAAGCAATCTTGCTAACGTAATAATAAAGGCCAACCTTAACAAAGCTTTGCAAAAGTCTATTAATATTAATAAGTTGAAAATAAAGATGAAAAGATAGGTCTAGCAATTTACTAGTGCCGATTTGGACGAGTAGCAAAGGAAGTTCTTACGCTTGCTTATTTTTTTATGTTAGATTTTTTTGTGTATTTCCTTGCAACACTTATTTATATGTTTCACATTTACATTTTTTATAAGAATAAGAGTTAAGAGGTAATGAAGAAAACGATTTTTTATTTAGATTTTTATCTTTTAATTTAAAGCATCAATAAGGTGGCCTTGTAACAACACTTTAATAAGGACTTGGTTGCTGGTTTTATTATAGGGGGCTACTCCCGTACAGGGGTATAAAGAAGATGCTGCTACGAAAAACTAACTTATGAAGCTAATTCGAAATAGAGCCTCAAGCATTATTCTTGTAAATATCACCAACCTCGAAAGCAGCAGCGGCGATAGTAGCGATAACTTTGGCAAGGGTTTTTGCCTTAGCCTCTTTCTTATTATTATCTTTCTTTTTAATAGCATTAATAACTATAAAACAATTAACGCTATTACACTTCTTAGTTTGTTCACTACTACCATTTTTCTTTTTTTGCTTCTCACTAGCCAGAAGCTGGAGGAAAGCTAAAGGAATTGCAACGATAATAATAGCGGCGGCAAGCGTAACAGCAGAAATAATCTGCTTCAACATTCCCTTTATCTTTTACAATATTTTCATTTAGCAAAAAGTTCTATTTAGCAAAAAGAAATAAAAGGGAACTTACAAAATTGTTAGTCTCAAGGGTTATGATATAATAATAAAGGATTTTGATTTCACTTAAAAAAGCGGCATTAATATTTTTGAGAGTTTTTAGTCTAGCAGCTACGTTAATAAATTTAACGTTAATAAAAATTGTAACAACAATAATAACATCTTTTTAGCTATTAGTAAGAATTGCATTAATAAAAGCATTATACTTTAATACAATAAAGTTTGAAAGTTATAGCAATTATTAGTACTAAACCTGAATTGAGGAGGTAGCAAATAAGTTGCGAAGCAAAAAAGAAATTAAGGATATTTATTAGGATGCAACTTTCCTTTTTGTTAATGTAATATAAGTAGCGCTTGGATTTAACGTTGTCAAAGCAATAATCGTGATTTATATTAATTTTAAGGGCGTTCACGTATTACATATATAAATAGTAGTATAAGATAATAAAAGCTTTAAAAGGGATTGGTGCAAGCATTGTTTGTGTTAGCAAAGATTTCATATTATTAAGCTACCGTTTTTGATAAGGAATATTTATTTACAAAGTGCTTAATTGGTTTGATATGGATTACAAAAATCAAGCAGTTAGCAAAGATTTGTCTTTGGCGGAAATTAAGCTTATACTTATAAGTGTGATTGTTGTTATTATTATTAAAAAAGAAATCAAGAATTTTGAAAGGGAAAGCGTTATATATATAATTCTTATAACAAGCAAATACGGAATTTTGCTTGAATTAGGGAGATTGCAAGGTATTTGCTTAGTAATATTATCTTTCGCTTAGTATATCTTGCTATTGTTATTTACTGCTACAACATCATTTGCTTTTACTACATTATAACATTTTTATATTGCTATTAATAACGCATTAAGCTGTTATTTTTCCTTAATTACATATTGTGATAAAAGGAAATTATTACATTAAAGTTTCAAGGTCACTTGTTGTTTTCTTTCGTTATTTAGCATAATCATTTGCTTAAGAGTTGGAAAGGTATTAAAGGGGAATTAGATAGCCTGCGGCCGCAATTTCTTTCGAAAGAAATATATTATTTCTTTTGTATAACTTGTTTTATGCTTAATTTGTTGTTCTTATCTTATACTCTTTTATATTTCCATTTGATTGCTATATATTGGAATACGTTGTATTTTCAAAAGTACTTTTGCTAGTGTTAGTTCACAAGACCCATACCAAGTGTTTGATGTATCTATAAGAATATAATGGCTACAGCTAAATCGCCATACGCAAATCGCTATACCGCCATACGCTAAAATTCTAGTAACTTGGCGGGTGACATCTATTAACCTTGCCCCGCCACCTAATTTTATACTGTCGAGTAAGGTTCACTTATGTATAGGATAAATATGCATGCTTAAATAATTACTCTTAGAAATAATAAAAAGTGAAGCTATTCAGACTTACACGTAACATCACCATTGCTATTATTACTGCATTTGCTACTTTATTTATAACTTTTACGTCTCAAGCTTGTGGCCTCGCGCCTCCTAAAGTATTTTACAATGATATTCTTATTAAATTTGTTACGTGTTAAGCGCATGCAAAAGCTAATAAGTATGCGTTGAAAATTCGCGATATTAAAAAATCTGTGCATTATTTGTTTGCGATCGCGCAAATACGACTTAAAAGGGAAGCAAAGAGATGTTTACGATTCCAAAAGATAATTGAATACTAGCTTAAAGAAGTGTGGCTATAAGATGCGAATTACTTTAGCAATAAATCAAATATTAAAGTAATAGCAAGTAAAAATATTAAAAAAAAACATATAACTATATCGCTTCAACAAATTTTACCGCTTATCTAGCATATAAAATTGCTTTTATATTTACAAAAATACGAGCTTCAATTGATACCCTTACGAAAACTAATTTACTAAACGCTTAAATTCTATCAACTCTTTATGAGAAAGACTCAAGTGTTACCTTGATTTTCAAAGATATCTCAAATCTTATAGTGAAAGAGCATTTAAAACAGCTTAAAAGCAAAACTCCAATTTAATAGCTAATGAAAGTAAGTCTCTTTATAATATTCAATTGCAAGTACTAACAATTTACATAGGAATTAGAAGCTAATGATTTCCATCCTCAATATTATCTTCAAAGTGATCTTTTGCAGCAACTCTTTTTTATTCATTTGACTTCCTTTGAGCTTTGGAAGCAGCATTCCAATGTTTTACTTCTTGATTGCATATATAAAATCAATAGATTTAACATGCCTTTGTTGAATATATGTAAAATTATAGGAAATAATATAATTATTTAGTTAGGGTTAGCATTCTTTTTAGGAGAAATTTAAGCAAATTACTTTTGAGTTATTACTTAACTTCGATCTTTAATGATAAAGCATATAATTGCAAAGCTAATTTCTATTATAACAAATAAAGAATTAACTTTTATGAAGTGTTTAGATATACAATTTCTTTATTCTTGGCATCTATTATGTTAATAATACGTTAATATGAACGTATTAGCAAAGACGAAGAAGTTCTTCCCTAGTTTAGTTAAAGAAGACAACGGAAAATAAACACGCCATCCTAAGTTTCAAGCATTTCTCAGCTTCTGGAATACATTGTTAGCTAGTATAACTAAATAGTAATATCATGATTAACTAAAAGAAATAAGGCTTCGGTTTTTATTACAAGCGATAAGTTATTATAAAAGCACCTGGCTTTTATAAAAGAAAAAGCTTATAACTTATTAAATTAATTAATCATATCATTTCGAAATTACTATTACTAGTTTAATTGAAAATTACTATGCTACCTTAAAGTTATATTTACAGCATGGGCATGTAAATTTAAAAGGTATGTTTCTCAAAATGAAGCTTTTTTAGATTGCTTAGCATGCCAGCATTCGTACGATTGTTGCTTAGTAGCAATTACAACCAAGATACAATATAAATATCCTTCTTTTTGCTGCTGTCCTCTAGTATGTTTATAATTAAGCTCTTGTTAAAATCAATCAAGAAATTAGCAAGCTCCTTGCCCAAGAGCTCCCTTCGAAAAGCTACACATGTGTAACATAATAAGCCTTTGATTTTCTTTATCTTTATACTTTTTAGAAAAGAAAGCAAGATTATGAAGTAATTCTCTTGAGTAATATTCATCTTTATTAGCATTATAATAAGTTTAAATCAGATATGCCACTTTAGCTTAAAATTATTCTTTAGCCTTTTTTGCTTTTAAATCCTTTGAAGGTTAAAGGTAAAAGCAAGCCGAAGAAAGCGTTAGGTGGAGGCTCGAGAGTGGCTTTATCTAATATTTGCCGGGACCCCTCATTCTTCGAATTACCTTCTAGCTCTGCCCTTACATCTCTTGGGCAAGCTATTACAATAAAAACTAGCCTGTCTTCGACTGCTATTGCGATGCGCAGGATAAAGCATAGACATTGGGATTTATATAAATCTAATACTTGCCAAGAAAAAGCTTATATGCAAGGGATTTTATTAATATATTAATCTGATAATATTATAAATGCTATTAAAATTGCTATATCTATAATGCAACGAGACGTAATTAGTAAAGTTAAGATTTATACTTAAGATACGGAATTTGATTTAGATGATGATTTCGATAAGTTAGCATAAGGGTTAATTATGCACTGCACATAATTATTCATACAAATTTTGGTGATAATAAATATACCCTTCATTTTCAACTCGCTTAGTTAGCGTATAGCAATATAGCAATTTGCATATGGCGATTTAGCTATGGCCAATATAATATGCACCTCGCTTAGCTTTGCTTAGCTTTCATAACCTCGCTTATGGCATAAACAAAGGCTTAAGGACCCCCTATTAGATCTGTAACTACAGGCTCAGGGACCCCCTATAAAATCTGTAATTATAGGCTTAGGGACCCCCTATTAGATCTGTAACTACAGGCTCAGGGACCCCCTATTAGATATGTAACTATAGGCTCAGGGACCCCCTATTAGATCTGTAACTACAAGCTCAGGGACCCCCTACAAAGCCTGTAACTTCGAAGGCTCGCAAACCCCTTTACAGGGATTATTTATAAAGCTCGCAAAGCCTCCTTAAAATAAGAGTTATTTACAACTTGCGATGCGATGCGATGCGAGGCTTTAGTACTAGGCCTAAATAGGCAACTAAAGCGATGAGAGCTAGCCGAGCCTTGGCAATTAAAGTAATTATAAGGACCTAGAAATCCCCCTTCAATAGAATCATCATTCACACCGATTATTACTTCTTTACAGTATCTACGCCAAAAGCTAGCCAATAGCCGGAAAGGTTTAAAGAGAATTACAACTACGGGTATAAATCCTCTTCCTTCTTGCACTCCCTTAGCTAGATAATCTGAAATAAATTGAATTACTATTACACTTGTTTTTGCTATTTTTATTATCTTTGTAATATCATATATCAGTGCAAACCCACAGATATCTTAAATGTATATCTAAAGCAAAATAAAACGCTACATTATCAAGCATATTAAAAGAAACTTAGTTTAAACCTAAAATATTACTTAGCAACAAACTTTTATATTTACCTTTACAAGTTGCGCGACTTTTACTTAACTAATCTAGCGCTATTAAGACTCTTAAAGCTCTTTAACTAATAAATCGCAGCATAAGAATTAAAAGAGGATAACGCTTATCATAACTTGAAAGATAATATATCATAACGGCAAAAAACTAGCGACGCTTCTTTTTTTAGCTTAAAGATAAGCGTTCCTTAAAGGGGGAGGTAATGTAATAACTTAATCGCCCAATTACATAATATTGCGCTATCTAACCTTAGGTCATGGGGATGAAGTTAACATGCGATATATAAATAAGGCTAGCGGCTACCCTTTTCTTACTTAAGCTCGAAGTTCCTTACGAACCTCTTCTTTCGGTATCTTTTCTACTTTATATTGTAACTATCAATAAACTTCCATTAAGCCGTCATAAACGGTATTACGGTTCAGAGTCTAATAATTGTTTATTAATTTATAACTTCAATTTTAAGTCAATTCTGTCAATGAATAGTTGAGCTACTCGCAGTTGATTATAAAGTGTCAAAATCTGAAGGGTTCGTTTAGTCTGGCCGGGAGTAGTAGTCCCAATTCTACATGTACATGTATACAATGCTCGCGTATTCCAAAAATGACAACAATATGGACAACCGCAACAGTGTGATCTGCGTCAGACAGAGGTGAACAAATAAAGGTCACTCGACGAGGCCGGTTATAGCCTGTGATAAATATTTAAATAAACGAAGGGTTCAGACCCCTCAAAGGTGCTTGCCCGTATTCGCCTTGTTGTGCCTAAATCGTATATTGGGTTCATTTGCAGATATTAAGGCTGTTGCGAACTTACCCTTCCCGCCCCATCTATTACCCAAAAACGTCCAGATTCAGTCAGTCCATGGAGGCCAGAAGTGTCATTGGGCTGTGCTGATATAGCGTGCAAGGATTTGGAAACGTTGCCTTTTACGGAAATTTTGCCTGCTTTGGACAGCAAGAGAAAAGAGGAAGGAGGAAGGTTTCCGAGTTCAAAACGCCTCAATCCACCATCGGAGTGTCACATCCGGGATGAGCAGCGACCCTAATCACGCTTGGTTAATTTGCCATGGAAACATAAGTCTTCTACATCACTTACTTCTCCACTGCGACCATCTCACACACGTGCCACGCAAATCCAGCTCGACAAGATGTTGGCTATCGATGCATAAGACATATGAACCAGCTGATCTCAGAAGTCCAATACAGCTGGAGAAAGCCGATGGAGCCTGCTTCAATCTAAACCGACGAGCTGTGGCGTCTGCTCGTACCGGCTCTCCACATCCAGCAACGCCCGCTGCTGAGTCTATCGCATAAGAAGTGACCTAATTTGTCACCAACTACTACGGTTGATAGATAAAAGGGTGAGCTATCCCGGAAAGAATCGAATCGTTCGGGCCTGTAGCTGATAATCGTCACGCAGGCTTCATTCTAGTACCTCTATTCTGGCCAGTGACCACAATGCCCCTATCAGCAGACGTGTTTTGGTTGCATTTTCTTGCTTTGGTTTCCCTAATATTCCATATCTCTGCTGCAGCACCCGATGTTATCGGCGGATATTCTCCACGTAAATTCATAGCGGGCAAGCAAAGACAGAACGCCTCATTTTCTTTGACCCAGATCCGAAATCCGAAATGGAAACCACGGGAGACATCCACGACCGCAATATATGCTGCAGAATTTCTGAAGCACAAAGTGCGGATGCCCAAAGACCTTCGAGTGGCCTGGGAAGAACTTAAAGCGCACGATGATCAAAGCTCAAACTCATCGATTCATCGCCGAGTCGGAGGGCAACTCGTGAGGTACAGTGACGGCCAGTACGTATGTATCTGCATGAACAGACGGCCATGACTGACGAGGTTCTGATCACGTAGATATGTGTTCCCTGTAACGATTGGAACTCCTAAGCAAACGTTGAATTTGATATTTGATACCGCATCAGGAGACTTCTGGGTATGGTCCTGGCTGATGCCGGTGGACATGCTCCAGAACCGTAAATAGTGAGTCCACTAGGCCCAGAAAGCGAGTCAATAAATCTTCACGATGGGAAGCTAATGTATTCTAATGTCTGCCAGCTACAACGGTTCAGCCTCATCGGATGCCACGCCATGGGAGGGCCAGTCATGGGGTGCTACTTACGCGGTTGGAAGCAATTACGGCATAGTTTGGCAGGACATAGTCTGGGTAGATGCCATTGGCGTAGCAGGCAATCCGATAGAGTGTTCTCAGGGTGTTTCGAACTGGTTCGCATCACTGCCGGGAGTTGACGGTGTCCTGGGACTGAGCTATGCATACAATGATTCCGAAAGGCCAGAGCCTCAACAAACATGGATAACGTACATCTTGCCATTACTTTCGTGTAGGTACCCGAAAGTCCCTAGTTCACAGATGATTGATTCGAGTAGCACCTGTTTTTACGGTCTCCCTCGTCCGCAATGGAATCGGTATCATCGACTTCGGGTTCATTGACCAGAAGAAGTACATCGGTAACATCGTCTATACGCCCATCACTATCATCCCGGGTGGAGGAGCGTTTTGGGCATTCAATTGGACGGGATTTGCAATCGGTTCCGACAAATTCAATCGCACCAATATCCAAGTCATGACAGATACAGGAGGAAACATTTCCATGTTTCCAGAGTCAATCGCCAACAGATACTACAAGTTAGTAGCCGGCAGTTATAAGCAGGGGGATGGGGCGTGGATATTTCCCTGCAAAGCAACCCTTCCAAACTTCGTCTTCGGAGTCGGAAATTCTCGGATTGTGGTGGCTGGTAAAAACTTCATCTTGACCAACCTCCCAGATGGCATCAACTGCATAGGAGGAATCCAGAGCAGAGAGGAAGATACATATGTATTCCTCTCTATTCCTTTCATGCAGTCTATCTTCGTCGTACATGACTATGGAAATATGAGATTGGGCTTCGCGAACCGGACTTGGATATGAATCTTGGTGAAGAAGTTGTCCGTGTACAATGTAAATTGAAAACTTCCGATATGGGAATTGTGTTGCTGCTTGAAAAGTGGATCATTCGCGGCGGATGGTTATCAAGACAACGATGGGCACGAGGTGAGGGGATGTGGAGGATGATGACATTTGCGTCTAATTCAGTGCCAGAAGCCTGAGAGAAAATTATTATCACCAGTACCAGACCTGGTGAAGAGGCATAGGTGAATACGTTCCGAGTGCAGCCAGCCTCGAAACCTCGCAATAGAGCGTAAGGTGCAGTCACCAGCTGGCAGCTGTGATTGGAGAGTAGTCATGTCACGTGGACTATGCACCCCCCCTACACCGCCCGGGCAAAAAAAGTTCCCACCGTAGTCGGAGTAACACTAAGTGCTGGTCCTCCTCCAAGGAGTCATACCTGTCGCCTTTCACAACCTGGAAGTTCATCTCAATAAGGCAGCACTTCGTCCCTCACCTCAATTCCTTCCCCCGTCGACGGCAGAATCCACACTGTTCGTGTAGTCCACTAAGTCCTCGATTGACTCCTGCTCTCTGTTAGTTTTACGAAGAGACGATGGGGTCAACAACCCCCCACAATCCGACGCGCATTGCGATTCTGGGCAAGGAGGATATTGTTGTGGACTTCAACATATGGCAGAGCTTCGTGGTAGAAGACCTACTTACGAATTTACCGTCTTCAACATACGTTCTCATCACTGATACAAACCTCTTCCCCCTCTATGTCCCTGAATTTACACAAGCTTTCAAGGCCCGCACCTCAACATCTAGTGCACCTCCACGACTTCTTACTTACGAAATCCCACCAGGTGAAAGCTCCAAAGGCCGAGAGACGAAAGCTGAGATTGAAGACTGGATGCTTTCGGAACAATGCACGAGAGACACAGTAATAATTGCGCTTGGCGGAGGAGTCATAGGGGATATGATTGGATATGTGGCTGCAACTTTCATGAGGGGCGTACGATTCGTCCAGGTTCCGACTACCCTGCTGTCCATGGTAGATTCGTCGATTGGAGGCAAGACGGCCATTGATACACCGCTGGGCAAGAACCTCATCGGTGCGTTTTGGCAACCACAGAGGATATACATCGATTTGAGATTCCTCGAAACTTTGCCGGTACGCGAGTTCATCAATGGCATGGCCGAGGTGGTCAAGACTGCTGCGATCTGGGATGAAGCCGAATTTGCTGCATTGGAGGATAATGCTACCATCCTGATGTCCACGATCCGCGCAAAGTCGCCTAGTTCCTCGACACGGCTAGACCCAATTAGAGATATTCTTAAGAGAATCGTTCTTGGCTCAGCAAGAACAAAGGCAGAGGTGGTATCAGCAGACGAACGAGAAGGTGGCCTGAGAAATCTGCTGAACTTCGGCCACTCAATAGGCCATGCCTATGAAGCAATTTTGACCCCGCAAGTCCTGCATGGTGAAGCTGTCGCTATCGGAATGGTCAAGGAAGCAGAGTTGGCTCGCCATTTGGGTGTCTTGAAGCCTGGTGCAGTGGCACGTCTGATAAAGTGCATATCAAGCTATGGACTTCCGACTTCCCTTGCGGACAAGCAGATCCAGAAACTCACAGCAGGAAAACAATGTCCAGTCGACCTCTTGTTAGAGAAAATGGCAGTCGACAAAAAGAATGACGGAAAGAAAAAGAAGATTGTCCTGCTTTCCGCCATTGGAAAAACTCACGAGCAGAAGGCCAGTGTAGTGGAAGATGTTGCCATTCGGATTGTGCTTTCAGACTCCATCGAGATATCTCCCGGGGTTCCGAAAGGCCTGAAGAATGAAGTAGTTCCTCCAGGATCAAAGAGCGTCTCTAATCGAGCTCTTGTGCTTGCTGCCCTCGGCACTGGCCCCTGTCGAATCAAGAACCTTCTCCATTCGGATGATACCCAGTTTATGCTGACTGCAATCGCAAAACTGGGAGGTGCTTCATATGCATGGGAAGATGCCGGGGAGGTATTGCTTGTACAGGGAAAGGGTGGTGACCTACGAGCTAGCCCTTCGGAGCTGTACATTGGCAATGCAGGGACTGCCTCGAGATTTTTGACCACTGTCGTATCTCTCTGCAAACCTTCCACGGTGAAATCAACAGTTCTTACTGGGAATGCTCGCATGAAGGTCAGGCCTATAGGCCCTCTCGTAGACTCCCTCAGGGCAAACGGAGTCGATATCAGATACCTCGAGAAGGAGCACAGCCTGCCACTCGATGTTCCTGCATCCGGTGGATTTGCTGGTGGAGAGATCGAGCTTGCCGCCACGGTATCTTCCCAATATGTGTCATCACTTCTCATGTGCGCACCTTATGCCAAGAAGCCAGTCACTCTTCGTCTGGTTGGAGGAAAGCCTATCTCACAGCCCTACATAGATATGACCACTGCCATGATGGCTTCATTTGGCATTCGTGTCGTCAGGTCAAAGACTGAGGAACATACATACCATATCCCACAGGGGGTGTACCAAAACCCGCCGGAATATGTTGTTGAGAGTGATGCAAGTTCTGCGACTTATCCCTTGGCCGTCGCTGCTATCTCGGGGACCACTTGTACGATACCTAACATTGGATCAAAGTCACTTCAAGGGGACGCGCGATTTGCTATCGAGGTTCTCCGACCTATGGGTTGTACGGTAGTCCAGAACGATTACTCTACGACTGTCACAGGTCCATCACGGGGGCATTTGGTTGCTATAGAAGAGGTTGATATGGAGCCTATGACAGATGCCTTTTTAACCGCCTCAGTACTTGCTGCTGTAGCAAAAGGCACGACAAGGATTAGAGGAATCGCCAACCAGCGGGTCAAGGAATGTAATCGTATTGCAGCTATGAGGGAGCAGCTGGCAAAATTCGGTGTCGAGTGTCGGGAGTTGGATGATGGAATTGAGGTTGACGGGAGACCAATATCAACACTGTCTAGTCCACATGATGGCGTGTATTGCTACGACGACCACCGAGTTGCCATGTCATTCAGTGTGCTTTCAGTTGCGACTCAAAACCCTGTTCTCATCACAGAGCGCGAATGTGTCGGGAAGACATGGCCAGGGTGGTGGGACGTCTTGTCGCTGTCTTTCAGTGTAGTACTGGCTGGCAGGGAAACAGCGGACGCACATTCGCATGCTGCATCCGCCAACCAATCTGCATTGTCAGACAAATCCATATTCATCATTGGTATGCGTGGTGCTGGTAAGACGACTGCTGGAGGATGGGCAGCTAGAATTCTGAACAGGCCTCATATTGATCTGGATATCGAACTTGAGCGAACTGCCGGGTGTACAATCCCGGAACTCATCAAGGACAAGGGCTGGGAAGGATTCAGAAGTGCGGAATTGTCACTGCTCAAGCGGATGATCACCGAAAAGCCCAGGGGCTATGTCTTTGCATGCGGTGGTGGTGTCGTGGAGATGCCCGAGGCCCGCAAGCTTCTTTCCAATTACCACAGGGCTGGCGGCATCGTCCTCCTCGTACATCGTGATACGGAACAAGTCATGCAGTATCTTCAGATAGACAAGACGCGGCCAGCCTACGTTGAAGACATGATGGGGGTGTACTTGCGCCGGAAACCATGGTTTCAGGAATGCAGTAACTTCCAGTATCACAGCAAGAGTGGGGAATCTGGAGCTCTGTCTGTTGCGCGGGAAGATTTTGCGAGATTCTTGTCACTCATCTCGGGAGAGAGTAGCCACTTCAACGAGATCCGAATGAAGCAACACTCCTTCTTCGTATCATTGACAATGCCGGATATTTCCGCTGCTTCTTCTGACGTCCTTCGTACCGTCGCGGTAGGTTCGGATGCCGTGGAAGTACGTGTTGATCTCCTTCACGATCCAAGCTCGACCACCGGTATCCCTTCAACGGAATTCTTGAGCCTCCAAATCGCCCATCTGAGGTCAATCGTCCCCTTGCCACTCATATTCACAATTCGGACCGTCAGCCAAGGAGGTCGATTCCCAGACGATGCTCAGAGGGAAGCTCTGAAGCTTTATAAAGCGGCTGTAAGGATGGGAATGGAGTACATTGATTTAGAAATTGCATTCCCAGATGAATTACTTCAGACTGTCACTGAGGCCAAAGGTTTCTCGAAGATCATTGCCTCCCACCATGATCCTCGTGGCCGCCTGTCCTGGAAGAACGGTGGCTGGATCCAATATTACAATAAAGCCCTTCAATACGGTGATGTTATTAAGTTGGTTGGTTCTGCAAGCAGTATGGAAGACAACTTTGCACTGGCAAGATTCAAGTCCAATATGGCTGCTGCACACAGTATTCCCTTGATCGCCATTAACATGGGTGTATTCGGGAAGCTGAGTAGGGTCCTGAATGGCTTCATGACTCCAGTCTCACATCCGGCCTTGCCTTTTAAGGCTGCACCTGGCCAACTCTCTGCAGCTGAAATTCGACAAGGACTTTCACTTCTCGGCGAGATTCAGCCAAAGTCCTTCTACCTCTTCGGCACGCCAATCTCAGCATCGAGATCCCCAGCCCTGCACAATACGCTCTTTCAGCAGACCGGCCTTCCACACGAGTACTCGCGTCTTGAGACTGACAATGTTGAAGATGTGCGAGATGTGATTCGATCCGCAGACTTTGGGGGTGCCTCTGTCACCATACCTCTCAAGCTCGATATCATTCCTCTTCTTGATGATATTACCGAAGCTGCCAAAATCATTGGAGCAGTGAACACGATCGTTCCTATCTCCGTCGAACCAGGACAGCCACCACGGTTGGTTGGAGAGAACACCGACTGGCTCGGAATGACGCACTCACTTATTTCTGCCTCCTACACGACGGTCTCTTCCGGACCTCCAGGCAGTGCCCTAGTTATTGGCGCTGGGGGAACTGCTCGAGCAGCCATCTACGCTCTACAATCTCTCGCACATAGTCCCATCTATATCGTTTCTCGTACACCTACCAAGCTCGCAGCAATGATCGCCACATTCCCAGTCGAGTTCAACATCATACCTCTCTCCGAAGTAGAAGCCGCAGAGAAGATCACCAATGTGCCACGGGTTGCCATTGGGACGATTCCAGCAGACAAGCCAATCGAGCAGAACATGCGTGAGATTCTAGCTACGCTTTTGCGGCATCCGGACGCGGAGGTAGACAAGCAGAGAACACTGCTAGAGATGGCGTACAAGCCTAGCCAGACGGCTTTGATGCAGATGGCCAATGATGCTGGTTGGCTTACCATTCCTGGGCTGGAGGTGCTCAGTGCTCAGGGCTGGTATCAGGTGAGTACTTGTATCCCTCCCACGTTCACGTCAAACGACTGACATTGGCGCAGTTCCAGAAATGGACAGGTATCAAGCCCTTGTATAACGACGCAAGAGCCGCTGTGATGGGAAGCTAGGTGCTAGTCCTCATGGGTGGGAATTGGGAAGGAAAATACTGGCATTGTTAGTCAAAAGCAATTAGATTATTGGAAGCCTCAAATGGAAAAGCGCTCCGGAATTAGACATATCGCCATTATTCAACGTCACGAGATCGGAGACGGGTCTGCTTGGATGTCTCCATTGAAAGTTCTGGATTTATGATAATACTTGCATTTGTTGATACATCATTCCCTCTATATTGAACGGGCCATGAAAGAATGAAGGAGACGAAAGAACCTATTCCTCCCCCGCCTCAGATGGATTACATGGGGACTCTCTCACAGTTTACAGTCGGGTTTTCAGGGAGGACAAGGGCTTTTGAAAGAGAATCTTTCGAAGGTTCTCACAGTCTCCAGGGCTCCTAAAGATCCAGGCCATGTTTGACCCAAGAAGTCGAGTGCTTATGCACTTGCGCCTCTGTATCTTTGCTTCGAATTGGGTAGCGGGAAACGTGCTTCAAGTTGGTCAGGCGAAATATGTAAACGCATAACACTAGCCGAGGAGTGATTAACGCGGCAGCTCAGCATGAACGATGAAAAGTAGCAATTAGCCTTACCTACAGAAGTATGGGTCTCCTTGGGCGAGGAACATCAGAGCGGGATCCGCACAACAGCAAAAACAACGGAGCAGAACACCTTTCATTTCACAACGGATACTGACTCCGCACGAGTGACGTGCGGCTGATCACAGATCGCAAAGATTCCAAAATTGGTAGAGACAGACAGGAAGATATGCAAACTCTTAATTATTAATACATTGTGCAATGCACTTGCTATAACCTAATTGCCGCTAAGACTTCATTCATCCGGGATTTGATCCGACATCCCCTCCCATCGCATCCGTCTATCATCCGTCGTTCCATCCAGTCATTCATTCGCTGTGTTCGTAGCAATCATACATCGTAAAAATACACAGCCACAAGACATTCCAACGGCCGTAAGTGAGAGAGAGACATGAAATGAATAGGAAAGTATAGTCTAGCCTGCAAGCCTACTTTTCGCAGCTCACTTGTTCCCCAGCAGCCAATTTTTTTGGTGAGACACATTTGCTGTACAAAGAAAAATTATGATCGATATACACAGGACCAGCTCGAATCTGGCCAGGAAAGAGAAAATCAAGCCATTTCTTGAATCCAACCATGAGATAGACCCCCCTATAATGATGACGCTAGTATGCCCACCCAAAAGCAAATGCTGCACGCTCCGAAAGCAAGAAAGGCGCCAAGAGAATAGAACATGCAAGCGAAACATGATGAAGTGATGATGATGGTGATGATGATGATGATGATGTTAAGAGAGTCATGAAAATCGGAGAAGACAGAGACAGGTGGAGAGCAGCGATGTTGCGGACCTGCGGTTACAGTTCCAGTTGCGAGACACATCCCGAAGGGTTGCATGTAGCTGGTGATGTCATGATGCTGAGTGTGACCCCTCTCTGGGTTGGATGGTAGTGTGCCATTGGCGAATCAGCAGGGAATGTTCTGGCGCCCACCTCTACCTCTGCCCCGGCGGAGAGGCAGGGGGGTTGGAGGGGAGGTTCCGGGCCTTATCTGACCGTGCAATGCAAATAATGTCCCTGTCCGCGTTGGCAAAGTTCTTCTGACGCACTGATGCAAGCCCCAGCGCGCCATTTGCCGAAGTCCCTGCAGATGTCTCCCCAGTGCTGGGTGGGGTGCCAAAAATGGTGGAATGTTTTGTGAAGGAAAGACGAAGTGGTGGCCCCACAAACAGCTGTTCTGCTCTGTGGTCGTATCATAGTGACTCGAGTCGTGATAAAAGGCAATGCGACTAGCTCAGCTCAGTCGTGAATACCACCAGCTCGGCGCCGACTCTTAGACATGTCAACATGCTCAGGATGCACCACGCGCAAGTGACGAGTTAATGCATCGTTGCGGCTGAATGTCTTCTCCTCAGTACACAGCGGACAGTGCACCTTCATCTTGCGTGCGTTGTGGATAGTGTCCTCGTGACGCGTGAGATCGTAGGGTCGAGAGAAAATGGTGTTACATGGCTTGCCAGTCGAAGGATTGATGCGTTCACACTGTGTTCAGTTAGTATCTATTTGTCCAATGATAACTATACCGGAGCACAGAAAACTTGTAAAATATGAAAATGAACAGAGTGTTTGTAAAAATTGTGTAAAACTTACTTTGTGAGGCCCCGCTTGAGAATTGCGTTGCGCCGCTGAGGTCATCCCGCCTTCATCCCCGCCGCCGATCACCGCCGAATTTCGATGGCCCTCGCGTTTGTGTCTCTGCAGCTTCGCCGGAGTGTCGAAACGAAGAGTGCAGCCATGGTAGGTACAGGTATACGTCCCAGTGTCGGCCGCCACACCAGAGGGCTTCTTCATGTCCGAAGAATCAGCATACTCGCTACTGCTGGATTCCATCGAGGTAAGCGTTGACGGAAAGTCCTCGCTGACGTTGGAAAGATTGCTTGGTTGGCGTCGGGAGTTCGGGACGAATGGATATTGCTGAGGAATCTGCCGAACGCTGCCTGCAACCGCTGGGGGTACGAAATTGAACGAGCCCTGGTGTTGCGTGGTTTGCGAGGATGTCGAGTATGCCGACGAACTTTCCCTTCTCGTAGTCGCCATGCTGCCGTAGCTTCGCTGGGACGCATTGTCATCCTCCGAAGGATCCTGGGCCAGAGTAGGCTGTTGGCGATAATTCGAATCGTGGCGCTGATTCTGCTGTGGTGGGAACAATGGAGTGTTCGCATCCTCCTCGCTCTCGTGATACACTAGATCAACATCCTTCGGCGAGATTGTCTTTGGTGTGGAGTGTTCCGAAGATGCCCTCTCCAATTGCTGTTGCAGTGCTCGCGCATCGCTCTCAGCTTTTTGCTGCTGCCTCAAGTGTTGTGCAGTTCCAAAACGAACATTCGGTGATTGCGGCCCAAAGGTATTCCCCGATGGAGCAAGAGGAGACCCTTGCCTGAAGGGCGACCGCTCTCGTGAAGGTATCGTCAAAGGCGTTTGCGTGTTGGCGCTCAGATGCTGAGAGTTAGCAGCTTGGAGTCTCTGAGAGAAGACGTCATTCTGAGGCGAGAGAGTGACACTGGGCGCGGGGTTCGAGGAAGGCGCCGAGGTGAGTTGGAAGTTTGGGTTGTAGAGTTCGTCGGTATAGGCGTCAGTCATTGTTCTGTTGAGTTTGGGGACCGTGTTCCTGTATGCTTCATCGTCGCAATGTTGTAAGTATTCAGACAACCATAAATCGAACCGCGAAGTCTCACCATTCTTTTGTCTGTCCTCCTCGTATGACGGTGGCGTGGAGGGTGAGTCATTTGCCACCGTAGATGTTATTGACGGCCTCCCCGAGTGGTTGAATTCCGGAGCAGCCATCAATTCAGAGGAGGTTCCAGTCTGCTTTGGAAGGCCATCGTGACCCATCGTGAATGTTAAATTCGGATTGTGGTAGAAGTTCGAGTAGTGTGGCGTAAGGAAATGCTCCTGCGAGGGAGTATGCGCTGGGGTCAGAGGCTTCGATGAGTTATGTTGATAGTCATGAAACTCATGATAGATGTCGCCGACGACTTGAGGGTTCGAAGTATTCGCAGTGTATGGCGATGAGGGGCCCGCAGATCCCAGAGAAGACAGCGAAGACTCTCGGTGATGAGCTCGTGTCGCAGATCGAGGAGTGAGTTGACCGTTCTCAAGCCAGCTGTTGTTGGAATGCTCAGACTGCATCAGTGGTTGAGATTGGGGAGAGGGGAACTGATGCTGAGATTGATAGTCGAACAGTGGTTGGTCTTGGCCGAAGGAGTAGATACTCGACGTCGAGTTGTTATACTGTGGTTGTGGTGTTGAGATGAGCGGCGCTGATGATGTTGAGGAGATTGTCGATGTTGATGTCGGCGACCAGTGCTGATGTTGTTCTTGTTGTGGTATGCTGATAGATTGAGAGTAAAGCTGACGTCGATGGTTGGGTAGTGCTAACATTTCGTAGTGCGTATCGATCGCCACCTGCACCAGCGAGGGCCTTTACTTATAGTAACCGGTCTCGGATCTGTACGCGAGGGTGAGGGTGACTCGAGCAAGACTGGTCCGGGGTGCGGAGTAAGGTAGGAGAACAGAGAATGGACTCGAAGCGTGTGGCTAAGCTGTCTCGACTTCGTAATCAATTGGTCATGTGCCTATGATCCGAGAATTTGGTGACTGTTCTCTAAGCCGATGTTGAGGGTCGGGTCTGGCTAGGTAAGAAGTTAAGTGCGTACTCGTACTGCTGAGATGAGCAAGTGTATGTAAGTCCGTCCCAATGAGTCGAGGTGTGTTCGGGAGTGGTAGAAGTAGGATGGTGGGTGGGTGGATGGCTGGAACGTTCGGATTCGGTGTTGAGTCGGAGATAATCGAGAATCTGGCCGAAGTCCTGGAAAGAAAGGAAGGAAGGAAGGAAGAAGGAGAGAAAGAAAAATGCAGGATGGTTGGTGTACTGTGTTTGAAAGTACTGTGTGTATGACCTTCTTTGTGCTGCTTCCTTCTTTGATGTGGTGTGGAGTACGTAGGTGTAGGTAGATGTAGATGTAGATGTAGATGTAGATAGGTGGGAGATGTTGTGAGTGGGTTCTGGTTTGTTCTGGTGAAGGCGAGAATTCAACACGGACGGCAGCTAGATCTTGTTATATTCACGGCAATGAACGTCAAGCAGAAGCAGTGCAGTGCAGTGTATCAGTATCGGTATCGGTATCCCGGCATTCGTCGCATTACCATAACCCTTACCCAACCATCATTCAGTCTTTCTAATTCGATGCCCTGTCCTGCTGCTTCCATGGGCTTGTGCTTGTGGTGTTGGTGGTGGTGGTGGAGCAGGGAAACCAGCAAGAGCAGGAACCTGCCTACTACTGTCCGGCATGTAACGGCGAGCAAGGGTCTCCGAGCAAAAAATGGCAATGACGACAGAGGGCTTTCTCTAAGCCCGTTTGGGTAGGACCATCCCGGAATGTTCGAGAATAATATGGGTCTTGGTGGGCTCTAGGTGGGTCACCGTGGGCCGATCGCTGTCACTCCATCGCCAGGGTGCGCTGCGCTCAGCCACGATTGTTTCTTTGTCCTGCATGGGAGGCAAAGATTTTCATTGGGCCCATGACAAAGAAAGTTCTGACAAGCGACTTAGTGCAGGTTGGTGGACTTGCTCGGATCTGACCGTCCTGGTGGACTGCACTGGCCCGACTCCAAGAATAGGTAGTAGTGCAGAGCTTGGTGGCGACACTCTTGCATTACTATAGCAATATTCTGCACTATTCCACCTACAGTATGGTTTGTCCTAAAATCTCGTGAAGTCCACTCTGAAGATATCGGTTTCCGCTCAACCCGCATCCCTGAACACGAAAGCGAAGCAGATCTGCATCTTCGTCTCGAACGGACCACAAGTCGTTACGACGATAAGAAATTCTCCGGCGATAAGTTTTAACCTTGGTTCTACTGGACTAACCTCCATAGCCGCCCGCCACTTGCACGCTGGCACAGGATCCAGCTGAGAAGGTGTGGCTGGTGAGTACAAGCCAATATTGTTGGCTCTTCTCGTTGTGGCTACCTACCTATGGGACTCGTACGTACCTGACCCAGAAGGTCGGTACGAAGCAACCTGACGCCAAGTCATATCGTATCTCCTGTGCCGTTTGTTCCCCAGAGTTCTTGCTAAGCACACTCGCACGAGTTGTACTTGAATTGTTGAGTCCAGCCAAGCACGAGGCTTGATGTACGCAATTCGTAATCCCATCCACTGCATTCGTGATTGCTAACATTTTACCGTACCATGTCCGAATTATCTCCCTTCCATAAAAAGAGTCCAAAGACAATGCAATTCCGAAGCAGCAAATGAACAGCGCAAAAGCCGCTGGAGATAATCCAAATCATCTTACAAGCAAATCCGCGGACCGCTTGCTCCGTTATGAATAGTAAACAAAGCAGGGTCGGGTGTTTTCGCACGTAACGATACGTCCGAATATATGAACGATAATGTCACACTAGCAAACCTACTTACCTCGACTGCGTAAGCACAAGACGACTGTACGAAGTCGCTGACTCACGGCCAAGAACACAAGACTACAGATTGAATCGCGTACAGCAAAATAGAGCAGTTGTACGTAAAGATTATTAAGAATGCCATGCTTGTTTGAGGCCCTGAGGCTTTACAGATCGGCTTTAGGATTAAAGACATGTCCCTTTCAGTCGCGTGACTTCACTCGGCGAGGTGTTCAGGTATCACTCTCCCTCGCCGACGTGCTTCACATCCTTGAATGCACCTCGGTATGCCGAGCTCGCTGTATTGAAGTCTTGATAATTCTTAATAAGCATCGATAATCAGAAGCAGATTCTGGTAGCACGGGATGGCTGCTCCATGGAGTCGTAAGTAGATAATTCACAGTCAGGGACCACGACAGACACCTACCAGCCGCGGCGCCCGGCGCGAAGTTGAATCCGCATTTGTACTTATTCATTTTGTAGACGCTCAAGGAGGATGGCAGTGCTATCGTGTTGCACGAGACAAAATAAAGTTTCTTCCAGCCTCTGCCTGCTCTCCTTGGCAGCTGACGGCAGGATAGGTCGACATGGTTACTGCCACGAGCTCGAGAGAAACACGACAGCGCGTTCCCCACATTCTATCCCAGCAGCAAGGGACCCGCGGACGCTTTGACAGAGATCTCCTCGGTCCCAGGGTCCTAGAGGTGCGGGACCAGCGGGAGTCCAAGAGATCGACAGCTGTGGCTTGACCCATCTCTAGGGCTGAGTATGACACTACGCCCAAAGAGTCGAGACTAGCCGAGCCTGTCAAGCCACCTCCACGTCGGATTGAGATCAAGGTTGGGAGAGAATCTCTTCTCTGCCAACTCATACAGGCTGTGGCTGAATTCCTGAACAAATTGACCCTTGGACGGCCCGGACTCCCTTATTCTGGCTGAGCCGACGTGTGAGCTGGCCTGAATCATGCAGACCTTTTACGGCCCGGTTGAAATCTTAGAAAACTTGAAAAAATGCAAGCGGATTAACTGCTCCACCCAGTCGGAGAAGCCGCTATGCATTGAGGTCCTAAGAGAAAAAGATCTTGTCTTGTCCAACATTGCGTGGGGTACCCAACGATGCGCAGTGCAGCGCAGTGCTTTTGTGCAGCAGTCTGTTCGGGTCGAGCGCTGCTCCACGAACTTCCGCTGCATTGTTAAAGTACTGTACTGTAATGTAATGTCCTGCAGGACCTTCAAAACCCACGAAGAAGCACGTCGGTTATATGGTCGGGGAAGCCTTTAAGCCAAGTACTGTGCCAAGACACACCGTTGAACAGGGTCTTCGGCTGGAATGGGCTTCCAGAACACTTTTTGGGCTTCCATGCGTCCATAAGCCGCAGCCAGCCATGGAGAAAGAGACACAGAAACGACAGAGAAAGATGGACAGTATTATTTCTCCTTTTGGGGCTCTGGTTAGGACCAGTACTTCCCGAACAACGTCCACTTTGCAACGTTGCAATAGCTCGCACACGAATCGCTTGCAAGATCCAGCAAGAATCTTCGATACCTGCACGCAAGAAGTATGCGTGCTATTGATGGAACCAAATCTTGCTTGACAAGTGGGCGATCTCGGCGATCGGTCGCCAGGGTCTTCAAGCTGTGTGATGTGATTGACGGTGTCAAAAATGAGGTATCCTATTCAAAAAAGTTGCTGATGAATCGCATCCAATGTTGACACGTTGAGAGTCTCCTGGGGTCCAGCTTCTGTTGATATCTTGGATGGGCTGGTTGTGCCAGGAACTTCGTTCTATGTATAGCTGGGAGATCGCTGTAGGCAGGCCGTATCCGTATCGTGCAGAAAGCTGGAACCTCATTCCGCACCTCTGATTGGGAAGTCGACGTGGGCTGTGTATGATTACCATCCCGAAAACGAGGAGAGGAAAGTCGACGTTCAAATAGAGATATGAGCTTGCCCTCGTCAGTTTAGCTTGGTTGCCATCGAGGTGGGAAGCTCCCGTCTCTTGAAGGGGCGTGCTCGCCTCCCTCCGCCAAGTGCCATCACAAGTCAAGGTACTACGAGTTTCGGAGAATGATCAATCTTGCAGTATTGCCCGTGTGGCCGTTTATGCATTCTTTGGTATTACTATTAGGAAGGGTATCAAATTTCAAAGAAGCTAAATCGCTGTCCAGCAGGAATCTCCTTCCTCCAGGCTTCATCTGATCTTCTTGATTATGCTGCCAGAACAGAGCCGTATACGGCTCCTTGGGCACTCGGCAATCTTCATTTTCAATTAGATGAACAGCGTCTCAGCGCTGCAAGTAGACACCTCATCCTCTGCCCGCTTGCCTTCAACGTGAACATGTCACCTTCTTCCGCCTTGTTCCTCGCGTCGGAGTCCTTCTTCCTTCTATCTCCCTTGATCTTGTTCTCTCGTACCAGTATGCCTTTGTCAACAGCTGCTTTGAGACTCAGTGTATACTCACACCCACCTGTTCTTACGAGACTCCGAAAGAAGTTCTCAGCAAGAATCGAGACTCGAGCGTTATCGGCAACAGTAGAATTCGATGAAGCAAACGGCAGGAAACACCGCTCCAGCATGAGCTGTGTCACCCCATCATCATTCCGGTCTTCGATTGTCTGGGGTCGTGGAGCACTAAGGGGCAGAAGCCGAATTAGGAGAAGCTGGGCAAGTGTGACGAAGACGAACGAGGGCATTTGGGACGAGTTGGCTGTTGACATGAACTGAGTGAACGCAGGTAGAGGAAGCCGGACGGCGCATTGGTATATCTCATCGTAGACGTCACCACAGTCGGCAAAGCATTCGGGCAGGTAAGCGGAAACTCGTGATAGCTGGACAGAATTAGCATGCTAATAGGCGGAGCAAGAAGAATCTGTACATTACCTACCAGCATAATAACTCGCTGCCGAAGTGCCATAGTATCCATGTCTCCGAGCCAGTCCTCCCCTGACATAATCTCGTTCTCGTCACCATCTTGGGAGGATTGGGAAGAGCCGTCCGATTCAAATTCTGCTTCATCCTCGTCGTCGTAAGATCCGAACATCTTGCCCAGCGGGTCATCTCTTTTCCTCTTCTGCCCATAGCTTAGCTTCTTCGTTTCGTTAGGAAATATTTCTGGGAAGTCTTTCAAGCTTTCAGCGTTTGCATCTGCGAACGCAGATCTGACAATTCGCTTCATCGCATAGGATTTATCAACAGCATCCGCAAGGTATTTGACGATCAGTGATTGCCGCCGCAGGTTCCAGCAATCTTCTTCGGCCAAATCCTCCTGCTCTCTCTGTGTCCAGTCGTGTTCTAGAACATCCAGCATGTAGTCCAGCCACACCTTCCAGACTGTCCACCTGCGGGGATATCTCACACTGCAATTGAATGCCCATCCAACAACGTGCCAGAAATCCCTGGCGCACCTGCGTAACCTGCCATTGTTTGCAATGATCCCATTTACATGCTCCTGCTTGTCTTCCGTATCTGAACAACTAGACCCATCCTCGTATCTTATCCGGCTTGACCGAGACTTCCGGGTACTAGTTAGAGGAGAGAAGGAGAAGGCTTCGCTTAGATTTGCATTTCGGGGTCCTAGGTTTATCAGAACATTCCGAAGAAAAAGTATCGACTGAGATGGTAGAGACAAGTTCGCAGCTTCTTGAGAGGTAGGTCGCGGGTGAACGAGAAGTGCGCAGGCGAGTTCTATGTGATGAGGATCTGGTACAACGGTCGGTCTATCTCGATGCACGGGGTGGGCGGCACCTGTAACAACGAGGTCGTTGAGTAGAGCCAGGGCAGTAGGATCTAGACTTGTCAGCGAATGAAGATCCCGAGGGCATGTGATACAAACATATCTGCTCGTCCAAGTATATATGACAGTGTTCTTTGACCTCCGCATTGACCGGGACAGACCTTCGGTAGCCAGGCTTTGGCCGCACCGAGTCATCTGCAGCAGGTGTAGATTCCTCCGTAATTGACATTGGTGATCTTGGTGCGGTGTGAAAGGAGGATGAGGAGGATGAGGAGGGTGTCGGGGAAGAGAGGGGCAACGCCATCTGGGAGACGCGTCGAACGCGAACGCGACGGCGGTCAGCCCGTGTGATACTGCAATCGTCTGCACTTAAATAGATATTGGTCTTTTGCTGTGGTATACAGGGAGCTTGAATGTGATTTCGAGGAGTCGTCGTCGACGTGAAGTATGTGTATGTATGTGTATGTGTTCTGCAGTTTCCGTTGGGGTTCTTATTCTTACTGCCTCTGCTTGTACAGTACTGTAAGTCCCTACTTCGCGGTTGATGAAAGACGTCGCGTTCAGCAAGCCTTGACGGTGACAACACCTTACTTTAGCGTCCGAGCCGCGCAAGAAGCCAGTCAGTCCGTCAGTCCAGTATAATATGCTTTCAACAGTCATTCTGACATCAGCCTTCCTTCGTATATTTATTTACCTTATGTTTGTTTCTCCCCTGGATGGATGTGCCGCTCCCCAGACAATGCGGCATTGGCTCCCGTCTCTTTCTAGTGCGCTGCACCAGGACTTGGTGCTGTGCTGTGCTGTGCTGTGCTGTGCTTTGTCTCCTTTGCAATTCATGATCAAGGTTTCCATTCCAAGTACGATTCCCGTCTTCGGCCTACTAACGTGCATTTAGGTGCCGTGGGTTGGAATGGGGCAAGAGGGGTAACCTTTCGCGGTCATTCGTCCCTGCCGGCGATAGGAAGAGGAAGAGGAAGAGGAAGAGGAAGAGGAAGAGGAAGAGGAAGAGGAAGAGTCGATACCACGCCACCATGGTGGTCGCCTTGTGCAGGTGAATCTAGGTTTTAGACACCCTACCTTCCAGAGTCCAGTTCCTGGCTGACAGCTTCATTCGGCCTTTCTCTATCGCTGGCTAATATTGTTCAGCTGTATCCCAGCTTCAACGGTAGCTTATGATAGGCAGGTGTTCTGTTGTATGTTGCATAGCAAGCGCTTCACAAACACATACAGTAAGGCACCTTGATCTTTTCACTGGGAGTTCAATTCCAATACCTTCCCGGCTGCCCACTTTGATTCTACCGTCATTCTACACCCAGTTATTGCATTATTATCAGTATATGGTGCGGCTCATCCTTGCAGCTGCGCCCGCCCGCTGATACTCGTCCTCTGTGCCTTTCGAACGCAGGACCAGGTGAAGCCACCCCACCTTTGGCACAGCTCTTTGTGTTTTGGAGTAGGAGTCCGTCCTAAACGATATCTTTGATCTGTCGAGACCCGAATCAAGTACAGAAATTTAAGAGCCGTTGCATAATTTCAGATAAAGACCTTCGTCTACTGCCATCTGTTCGTATTCCGGACATATACTTCTGCATTCTACAAAGAACCAAGACAAGATGGCACACCTTGACCACGTTATTATGCTTGTACCCTATGCCTCGTTAGCACATCCTCCTACATGGATAACCGATAACTTCACAATTACGCCTGGTGGCCAGCATGCAGACAAGGAAACTGAAAATCGACTGATATGCTTCCGTGATGGTAGCTATGTTGAGTTGATAGCATTCGTGAATGACGACCCAAAGAACAGAGAAGGTCATCGCTGGGGCGGCAAACAATTCGGAATTATCGACTTTGCCTTTACGCACAGGACCGGAAATGCTGCTGATCTATTTTCAGAGCTGCAAGAACGACTAGACGGCGTGCAGTGGAAGGAAAGCGAAGCCAAAGTCGAGTACCACCCACCTGTTGTGGGAGGTAGGAAGAGGCCAGATGGAAAGGAAGTCAAATGGACTGTTACTACGCCGATCACCACAACTGGATACCATGGTGGGCAGCTTCCATTTTTCTGTCACGACGTAACGCCACGTTCAGTTCGAGTTCCCGTCTCCGATGAAGCTGTCACCCACCCCAATGGCGTATATGGGATCAAGCAACTGACCATCTTTGTCGACGAATCAAAAATTGGGACTCTTACTCGGGCCTATGGCGCTATTGCTGGAGTACCTATTTCCTCTCCGGATGATTCACAAGGCAGCTTCAATTTGAACAGATTGGCCGAGGTGGATGGTACGAAGACCGCACAATTCAACTTGCGAACGCCGACTCGGCAATGGCAGGTAGATTCGATGGCAGAGAGAGGTGGAGTGTTCTTGGGATCACTGACATTCGGCGGTCTAGTTGCATCAGGCAAGGCCGAGTCGTCTAGTAGGATAGGTTATGGAAAGGATGGTACCGGAGAGGTCAGTCTTGACCTAGAGATATTGCCATTGGGAACTTAAACCTGCGATGAGGAAGTTGTGGCTTGGATGAGGACGAGGACCGAGAGTTCTAGCCAGTAGACGAAAGAAATGTCACATAGAGATTTTATGGCATCTCTGTATCGCATATACTGATCTTCATCTAGTCTTGTTATGAGATCATCCCATCCTCGGTTTTATGGAACGAGAATAAGGGATGTGAAAGGTTTGCCTTGCGGTGAAATATGTACTTCTTATGTCGACAGAGACCCAGGGCTGTCACGAGACGCATACCTAAGCACTTGTTTGCTGAGTAGCTAGTGAATAATTTCCAAAGCCAGCCTCATGCTGCCACGTCTGCATCAGTCCTTGACCTGTGCAGCATTGTCTCCTTGGCAGGGAAGACTTTACTGAGGAGAACATGGAGTCCAGCAGAAACGCCAAATCCGTAAAAATATCCGAGATAGTAAAAGTTCATCGGCCCATCTCCAATGTCGACTTTTGGATTGACCTGTGTAGTTGGGCCTGTCAGTTTGATCCCCCCTCCGGAGCAAACAAGAGACACGTACCGATTTTGCAAAGCCAGGAAGGAGCGGCACGAATCCAATAAAGAATGCAACAACTGCACGCCAGTTCGTACCGAACCTGTTGTACGCATATATACCATCAGGGCGATACATATCTGGCACTGATAGGACTTGCTTGTGCACGAACCAATAGTCGGCTATGAGAATGCCAGAGATCGGAGCGAGCCAGATAGTGTAGCCAGACATGAAGTTAATCAGGGACTCGGCAGAGACCAAAATATTCCATGGTGTCATGGCCCACGCACCAACAACGGCGCAGATGAATTGACCTCGTCGGATATTGATGTACCTCGGAAGCAAGGCAGACAAATCAGTGGCTACTGAGATGGAATTTGCGGAGATATTGACTCCAATAGAGGCAATCAGAAATGCAAGCGCGCAGAAGAAAGCAGCAGCTCTGCCTCCCTATATGCTAGTCAGTACTTCGACCACCAATATTCTGCAACGAACATACCTTCGATGTCCAGTTATCAACAATGAGTAGGGGGTCCCAGAGAAGCTCCCCGTACAGTATCTTGGAGCCGTTGGCCCCAATAATACCAAACAGCATCATGACAATGAAGACGACTGGAATCACGAGTAGTTGAACATATGGACTGTTGGGTTTTTTGGAGTACCGGGCAAAATCATTCCTGTGAAGGTTAGGCGTTATATTGATAAGTTAATGGAGGATACACACATGTTCACACCCAAAGTAGCAAAATTGCCTACCATGGCATACTTGGAGAATGTTAGCACGGTGAAACTCGAAATCGGAGCGTTAGGATCTCGTCTAAGATATTGATGCTGAGACATGTCTTGATCCGAGACTCCAGATCTTAGAGTAGACCATGGGAGAGAAAGTACATACGATACCGTTCATCATCGCCCACCCCAACTTAGGTCCATGGACCTGGTTTCCTTGCGAGAAGATGGCTTCCCCACCTCCTGTATGCACATCAGCTAACGGGCCGTGAGTAGAAAATAGAATGCCCACCTGTGCTGGAGACAAGAAATCCAACGATTGCAAAGCCTGCGATTGGAGTAACAATACTTTTGAAGGTAAAGAACCATCGGACTTGGTGAGGCGGGATATAGTGGAAGGGCAGGCAGACAAGCCAATATATGAAATAGCAGATCATAAATCGGGTTGTGATATTGGCGGATTCAGGAAGTTGGTTCGGAACATTACGAAACCTTGGCCAGATAGCGAAAAGCATGGATTCTGCTTTCGTCAGAGAAATCTAGGCGCATAAGGGGGGTGGGGGTGCCTCACGAATGCACTCTGCTCCTGTATATGTCCCAATACCGTACCAAAACACGGATATGATGACACGAAAGACGATTATAACGTAGGCAAAGTAGAATCCGTACGCGCTTCTGGCTTGAATCTGATACCCTAGTTAGCCTAAAGCGACCTAGAAGGGGTATCTTCCTCGTACTGTGAAGGGTATGTGAAGTCTGGCGCCGATTAAGCCGTTGTAAGTGACTGATCATGTCAGCCATTGCCAAAATAATGAGTGTGGGATTCAGTAGAGGAGCCGATAGAGCAAAAATTAAGCCAGAAACACGAGAATTTGCATACCAACAAGTGCAGTAATGAAGTTACCAATGGCCACCGCAACTAGAGCCAATTTCCATGACAACCCGATTGCAATGAGTGACGATCCGATTCTCCAGTTTGAAACAGCAAAAGCATCCGATATCCAGTATGTAACGACTAGTCGACGGTATCAGCAACAAGGACTTTGATATTCGAGTATAAACTGCTAGTCGCCACCTACAGTTATATGTACGCCATGTTCGGTATTCTGGCAATACAGGGTCAAGGTCTGAGGTTGGTTAGCTCGAGACCTCCTGAAAGTAATTCTTCAACTGACCCTTGTTTGACCACTTGCCCTCGGGATCCATACGACTGCCATCAACCGTGATTGAAGCTTTTCCTTTAACTCGATGCCATATTGAATTGTTTACAGCCTCCGAAGAGCCGACCTCCACGGGCTCTGAGACTGGCCATTCTTTATTGCCTCCCATCTGGTGACTTGTTCGCCTGGTTGTTGGGAAATGACTTTGTTTGCTAAGGTAGATGAATATTCATCTGTATACTCCCTGCATGCGAAGACGTCCGACTTTGTAGGTCGCTGTTGGGGACATCTGGACCAAGCTTTCCTGCTGTGCCAGGAGACCTTATCTCAAAGACCCACCGGGCTTGCTAGTATGTCTAGTCGTGATCCAACTCAGTAATCACATCAAGATCCTATCTGGAATCGCCGTTTTCTGGGTGCTGATAAGAGGACACAGAGCTAAGCCGGCCGGCTCCGTGGTAGGATGAGGGTGACAACAGTGGGATACAATTGCTTCAGATGAGGCGCCATCACACTTCTAGCCAAAGATGGGGCAGGATGTGGATAACGTAGATGTGCCTAGATCTGCGGCTCCAAATGAAAGTCATGGACAAGACAATGTTGTCAAAGCACAGTAAGATAAGCCTCAAAGGTGGGATAGCTGGTTATAAATGTGTCGTTATAAATCCGATGATTCTGATGGGAGGATCGCATTACATTTCCAATGAGCGATAACCGTAGTCTAAGCTGCTAGTAGAGAAATGCGCATGAATAAGAAGGTCGTACACAGAAGGGGTAAACCAAATCGCCGGAATCAGAACGCTACACTATGGATACCACCGTGCCAGTTCACGACTCTGGGTCGACTGGCGCTCATCTCTCCATAACTGTGGAGGAGCTCATGCAGCTGAGACTGGTTGCTCTTGGGACGCGCCCCCCAAGTCTGATAATTCGACATGGAACTATTCTGGCTCTTCATACGGGGGAATTGCTCCAGCGTGATATCATAATCCACGGTCGACACATAGCAGCAATAACGCCATGGAACCACTTTCCAGCTGCGAAGAGCGAGATAAACGCCACTGGCAAATTTGTCTCGCCTGGGTTCATCGATACCCACTTGCATATCGAATATACCAAGCTCGTTCCCGGAGAGCTTGCCAGATTAAGCGTACCACGAGGCACAACAACGGTTTTGGCAGATGCGAACTGCATAGCAAATGTTTTCGGCGGACGTGGAATGGAATTCATGGGTTCGTCCTGCCTTGCAATTCCAAACTTTGCAACTGACGCATCCAGGCCAGACAACAACACCGCTGCGAATATTTCGACAGGTGTCTCATAAAATACCAGGTAACTCTCCTGAGATCGAACTCGGCGGAGCATCAGTATCCACTGCCGAGCTTTGCAAAAGAGTATCCCAATCGAGCGCAGCAACTCTTGGAGAAAGCAACCCCTTCTCCTTGGACCTGGCGTCGGCGCAAAAACAGGCTGCTGCACTACATGCCGGAAAGCGCATCACAGGCCACTCGGCCTTGCTTGTGAACGAGCCTTTGTGGGCTTACGCCGCAGGAGGAGTTGGAGATGATCACAACGCCCATCAACCCCATGACGTTATTGAGAGGCTTCGGTTGGGAATGATGCTGACTGTGATGAGCGGCTCCATGAACTCGAACATCGGGAGCGTCTTCAGCGATATACCATTGTTGAAAGATGGGCTTCGTCATATATCTTTCTGCGCAGATGACAAACTAGCAGAAGACCTAGATGCCGAGGGACATATTGACCATCATGTCCGCACAGCAATCAAACTTGGCGTCGACCCGATAGCAGCCTATAAGATGGCAACCTTGAACGCAGCATCATATTATCGCCTGGATTCGCTCATTGGAAGCATCACCCCCGCAAAATTGGCAGATTTGTTGATCCTAGATAACCTCGAAGAGGCGAGGTCAGTGACAGCTCTACATGATCCCCGATCTATGACAAAAGACTAACACACCGAAGACCGTCAGCCGTTATAGCCAATGGACTTCTCGTCGCGGAGAAGAACGAACCTTTGTTCGATAATTCGGATAACATTCCCGAATTCACCTTTAACAGTATACATATTGACCCATTCTTCCTGGATGCCTCGGCATTCCGTGTTGAGACCAAGGAGAGAAGCAGAGCTTGGGTACAAGCGATGGAGATGTACGATGGCTATTTCAAGCGGGCTTTTCACACTCTCCTCCCAGTAGCCTCATCAGGATCTATCGAGGGCGACATTATCAGGGACGTGCTCAAGATCGTGGTCATTGACCGTCACCATGGAACAAAAAACTGCGGCATCGGATTTGTTCGAGGTTTTGGTCTAAAAAGAGGGGCGATTGCATGTACAACCAATTGCGAGAACCAGAACCTTGTTGTTATTGGGACCTCAGACGAAGAAATTGCAGGTGCTGTGAGGGTTATTGGAGAGCTAGGCGGCGGGTTTGCTGCTGTTCTTGCAGGGAAACATCTTGGATCGGTCCGGCTCGATGTTGCTGGTTGCATGTCCTCGGAAAACTGGGAGAAGGTCCGTGACGACTCCATTGCTTGCGACAAGGCAGCTGTAATGCTGGGCTGCAAGATTAAGTCGCCATTCATGATCATGAGTTTTGTAGGTCTAGTAGCTGTCCCTGATTTAGGACTCACGGAGCTGGGTTTGGTTGATTGCAAGACACAAGGTCTGATGGATGTGGTACTTCAAGATGGGCTCGAACCAGACACACCCATTGACATCAATCAGTATGCCGCTACAAGGGTTTGTTGCCGCTGTCCAAGCCACGCTCATGATATACACAAAATGATGGATGCCAAGATTGTGTAGCGAGGCAGGATTGGCGTTGGCTCGGGTGGCCGGGCAGGCTGTTTGGCTAGGCAACAGACGCAGGTATCAAAATCGACACCGAGGAGAGTCCTTTCTTCGACAAGAAAAGAGCAATCTATCCTAAAGAAACAAAAGTCATCATGCTCTCCTGCATAAAGCGAAGGAACTTACATACATTTATTATTCACAGGACTCGATGTTATTTCAATCAAGTCATTACATTTGAAATCAAACGCTGTTTTTCGTCACCTAAAACACCATACCGAGAAAGGAACATACAAGGGCAGTTCTAAAGAGTGCTAGGAAACAGGGTATCATATTTCAAAATCTGATCAAAAGATGCCACCACGCTTTTCTCATAAATCATCCTTCATAAAACATCAATAACGTAAGATAAAGAAAATGCATGGTAGAGTCAGTATACTGCTGAATTTATGCAATAATGAGCTGCGACTGTTAGCTATTTGACTGGAAGAGTCTGACGTAGGCGGGAGCTTACCTCAATAAGACGGTCTGTTAGTGCAGTACATTGCCTGTCATGCTCATTGACTGAATGAAAAGTGGATGAGCGCCATAGGCCGCCAAACCCGATGCCGTCGAGAACATCTTCTAGCATTTCCGAAGTATCTACTCCGCCAGAAAACTTCGGATTTGATGTCAGGGTCCGCATCAACAGATGGGCAGATTCCAATGTCACGGCATTCTGGCATGAAATCAGGATGTCGTCAAGAATACGAACTATGGGACCACAACTACCACAAATGAGTCAGCGTGCTGCCAAATTAATAGCAGAAGAGGCACTCACAGATGTAGAACCACTGTCGGGCGTCTTTGGGCAATTCTGTTAAGCCAGAGCAAGCCCCGGTTCTGTACAGTATCTTCAAGATAGTGGAAATCAACCACTCCGATGGCAGCATTCAGTAACAGCTCTTTATCTTTGACCAGCTGAAGATCTATCATGTCCAATACACCTTCTGCGGTTACCTCGTCGTCAACAGAGGTCCAGCCCGCGAGCCAGAGGTTTTCCTTTGACTCCTCTGGAGTCATCGCTCGAGATATAAGTAGGCCAAGGTAGGGAAACGCGGTAAGATCTTTTGGAGATCTCGTCTCGAGTCCCGAATTTGATGTGGTGATTTCTAGAAATGTCGATATTACTCGTATAGCTGTCGCTTTAGTGACCGAATCAGTGAGTCCTTTGACCAAGGAAGCACAGACTGCAAAATGGAAGTTTTCGATATTGAAGTGAATGCCATAAATTTCATCGAGCTGCAGTGCAGCATCTTCGAGAGGTACTCTGCCTTGGAGCAAAGTTGGAACCATTCGCCCACCCTTGAACTCGCCCGACGTGGCGATGTTGTTTAGTACGGCGTCTAAGAACAAGGCAGTACAGTTGAAAAGTATCAACGGGACGAGCCTGACAAGTGATAGTGCAAGCCAGAACATCTGCATGCCGTAGCGAGATGCTGATGGTAGTTTGTCCATCATTTTCGTCAGTGATGTGACGATGGCGATGAGCATTTCGCCATCATTTTCTTCCATGAAACGCCCGATGCTACTTCTAAGAGCGACGAGAACTTGGTATAAGAGGTCGTCATCCACATCTTCGCGTGCTAGACAACCCATCACAGTGAATGCGCGAGGCTGTATTGCGGGGTTGCTTTGGAACGCAGTGCTGGCGACTAAACTCATCCAACGGGAGCGCCATGCGTTTGACATGTCGACAGTCAAAGCAGCAACTGTGCTTATTTCAGAAAGCAACACTGCTAAAGATTCGGTTGCTATCAGAGAAGGAATTACCGAATCTTGCGAAGACGCAACCGACACGCCGTCTCTCACTGGAATGTTGAAGAGCGAATCAGCTCTCGGCTCGGAAAGTGTTGCAAGGAGAACCTTCAGCCTGGCAAGCTTGCTCTCTTCTAGTCCGAATGTAGTACAGATAGCATGCACTGTATTGATCAGTAAGCGATGTACCATAAGCCTAATGTCCGAAGACCCAGTGTTGGCAAGCATGGTGACGAGATGAAACAGTTCTGGTAGATACAGCTGGGACTGGGTGCTACTGTCGAAGGACGTCGAAAGGCATAGCCGGATGAGCACACAAACCTCGCCCCAAACAGTATTCTCCGGTAAGTGTCTGGTAGGTCGCAATGAAGTCCGGTTCAAAGCTTTGCGGAGCCGAGAAAGGAGTCTACCCCGTATGCTAACTGTCCCAAGCGAAGCTATGATGGAACCCAAGACCTCGGTGCGTTCGTCTGTCACGCCAAAACTCAAAGCTGACTTGACAACCTCGTCCAGGAAGATGTCCGTGTATATCTCATCGCTGGTGATAACTGGCCAGACGTTCTGCTCCAGAGTAGTACCAAGAGCAATATCGGATATTGCAACCTCAATAAGTCTTCGAAAGATCGCGGAAACCTTTTCTCGCGCTTTATCGCTATCCGCATCGGTGGGTATTAGGCTTTTCCGCAGACCTGGTAGCCACGGAGCCATGTAGGCAAGACTCATAGGTCGCTGCGAGTAAGGAAAGCTCTCCCATCCTACGAAAAACTCATTCAGGAAATCGGCCGTAAGTTGAGGCTCGGATTGAGCAAGTTGTTGACTGATATCCACAATGAAATGGGAGGGATTTAGCGGGACACATAGCTCTACCAATACAAGTTAGCATGTGCTTGTAATGATCGAAAACAGCTTTAACACCTTTGGCGCTGAGGAATTTGGAATCTGCTGCAAACTTGAAGGCGCGACAGAGAGCGCACAGAAGATTATAAGACGCGAGCCGGAGGATTTGATCGGAACTCGCCATGTTCGTCAGAGCAATATTGAGAAGCGTGCCAGGAACATCCTGCGGTCGGACGAGCCTTTCAAAGGACTTCAGAGTTCTCAATTCTTTGCCATACTTGGCCTTGGCGCCCCTGATCGCTTGCAGAACATCTGGTTTCCGAGGACTTGTGAAATACATGACTATCTTCCCGTTTTCCGTACGGAGTCCGAAGGCGGAGTCATCTTCAGTTTGAATCGAAGTCGGTGCTTCATCTACCTCCGAGAGACGAAAGATATCATTGACGGTTGCGTGTAACCTCAACCCTGGCACGACTTCTTGCTTTTTGGTTGTGGTGACCTGGACAAATTGGCTGCCCACCTTGATGACAACCTCGATCTTGCCCTTGGTCTTTGAAAGTCTTACGATCGGCTGGAATACATATCTGGTGTCGGTGACGACACTGATTGTCTCCTTGGGTAAGTGTAATTGGCTGAGATGGAAATGTGCTTGAAGATCTTGAAGACTGCCGATGAGGTGATAGTCAACATTCTTGGGATGGAATGCACTGTTTTCACTCTTTGCAGCTAGTCGTAAAATGCGACGGAAACATTTCCTGCAAACTGATTAGCAATTTTCCGGGTAATTGGTAGCCAGACTCCCACCGAAAAGCGCTGTTCATGTTGTATACATAGACCCTCGACAGTTGTTTTGACAGTTCTGATGGAGTGAGGAGATCCAGTTTGCGGAACAATGCGTCTTGGGGCTCATTTTGGCCATTGTAGCAGGTTGCATCAATAAGGATCCCAAAAGGCCGATGCCACATGCGGCTCGCTATCTACAAGACCGTAAGCAAATAATGGACGAATATTCAGGTGCATACCTTGAGATATCCAAAAAGGAGAAGCTCATAGTCCGTCGTCTCGGTGTCGATATTGCGAAGGATGATACAGATCATCGGCAGCCCATCCTAAATTCTGTCAGCTAGTGTGATTGAAGATTCTTCGGCCATGGCTACCTTGCTTTCCCCACCATCGTACACGGCCCGTGTTGAGACAAGTGATTCGGTATTTCTGCCAGCATTCCGGAGCATGAAGTGCTGAAAACGGGAATAAGAAGGTGGGCTGTTGGAGGAAATAGCAGGCCGATTCCACGAAACATCCATGGGCGGAGGGCCCAGGTTAGTAATAAGCTTGCGGAGAGCCTCCAATATTGGAATTTGGCCTTTAGTAACATCGAGAAGGGACCGCACGGCACCCTTTCTTTCCCTGATGACAATTTTCTGTCGGACGTGATCCCAGTGGTCGTATAGAAACCGATGCAAAGCGACGCAAGATCCAAAATCGAAGGACTCCGACTCAATGGCGGGTTCGAGCACACTTGGCGGCACCTGGCAGAATTAGAGTCCATGATCAAACTTGGAGCCAGGGACTTACAGAAATCTCTCGCAGGAATGTAGTGACACGATAGATATTTTGCGTGAGAAAGTCGTTGAGTGGAAACATGTACGGCTCCTTGGCGCCAAACAGGACATTGTTGGCCAAATTTTGAACAACCTTTGCAATGAGAAGTAGCCCACGTCTCATTTCTTTCGAAGGTGCTGTCGTTATCAAGCCTTCCACATCGGGGGCTACAATAGCCGGGCAGAAGAATCGGAGGAATATGAACGCCCCAACAGCTGTGAACTTAGCCTCCGGAAACCTTTTCATCACAGCAGATGATATCTAGCACCCGAATCAGACTAGGGTCACATATCAAAGGAATAGCAGACTTACGATGCTACATATCTTGCGGAAAGAGACGGGTATATGTGCGGCAGAATTACAGATATCATCGATAAAGACTTTAGCAACAACGCGGAGTTGCAGGGCGTTCTTCTGCAGCTCCTCGGCAGAAGACGTTCTTGCAGGATCTAGTTCAAGATCGAGATCCTTGGAAGTTAGTACAAGACGCTCCAGGACTCTCTGAAGAGTGGCCTTCAGATAGGCGGCTCCTTTCCATTTGGCGTAGACTGAAAGCATTTTCGTGGCTACACAATTTCTGCGCAACAACTCCGCTTCATTCTCTGCTATTTGTTAGCAACCATTATAAACGATTCAATAAGGACCAACCCGTTTCCTCGACTTCGTGCTCAATGAGAGCTTCTAGTAACACGAATCCCAAACCCCTTGAGTCGAAGATGTTGAGCAGGGAAATTGTCATTTCATCTACTTCAGTGCTGGGGCAGGCATCGCAGAGAGCAATAGTCAAGGCCATGTCATTTATGAGTAACTATGAAGCGATTAACTCAAGAACTCGAGCATAAGATCGTTTCATAAACATACCTCCAGAAGTTCGTCATATTTCTCGTTCACAGCTGTATCAGAAAGATTGTTGAATTCTGCGCCCTGAATCAAGATATTGCACAGAACTTTTACAAAGGCAGTCCGTATATCTAAATCTTCGTGATACCCGATACCCAGAGAGTGCTTGAGACCGACATCGATATTAGCGCTCAGGAGGTTTGAAAGCGCACTAATTGCAAGCTCCGGGGGTGTCATGGAATCATCGCTGACGATGGCTATTAGTCGGACTTCATTCCTGCCGATTTCTGCTGCTTCAAAGTTTAGCAGAGACAAAAAGCGGTTGAAGTATGTGTGGAACATTTGAGACTTGAGATCGCTTGTATCAGCATCGGTTTGCCCTTCCGCAGGCTGGAGAGGAAGGCGATAGGTGAGATCGGCCAAAGCCTTTAGACAGGCTCGATCCAAATCTCGTTGAAGTCGATGAAGCTCCTCGACTCGAGCGCCAGCAGGGACGACAGCATCTCTAGGAGTTCCTGGACGAGCTATCCAGCTGAATATGACCTCCAGCAGCTGGTTCCGGACGCGCACATCATTCCTCAGGTTCAAGAGCTCCTTTTTTTGTGTTATTGTCTCGCAAAGCTGGCAAATTTTGATCTTGACTCTCAGGATACTGGCACCTTCCGTCAAGTCGTCCAAGAACTTTGCGAAATTGAGTGTTAATGCTCCGACGTCAATGGACGACGCCGACCCAGCTTCTGCCGGCCCACCTAATCGCTCTACAATACTTCGTAGCAAAGCAGCAGCCTGCTCCGCGAAGATGACGCGCGAATCGATTGATAGAGAAGTATTTGTTCGAGAGGTGTCGAACAGCACGCCAAGCTCCGATTCGAGTGCTTCGAATAGCGGGAAATAAAGCGATGGAGAGAGTTCGGTAGAGAGTGTCTCTCTTGTCGCTTCTCGTATTCTGACATTGTTACTTGCCAAAAGTTGAATGCTCTGTTTCATATACTTGCCCAGAAGAGTCTCGTCGTAGGTTTCTGGAAACACCCTATCAATCCACCTTAGACCAGCTAGTCTTGTATCTTCGGTGACCATAGCTAGATCGGTTATGCAAGAGCCCCCAAGGGATGCAAGGAAGCCGGAATAATTTCGCCATTCTACTAGCAATCTTTCTTCCAGCATATCAGATGAGCGAGAGAATATCTGCTTTGATGTTCTGAACCAATAATCAAAGACAGTTTCCCATGCGGACAAAATGCCCGCGGTTGGATACTGTATTTGTCGCAAAATGCCCCGTACGCGTTTCTGGAATGCCACCAATCCGGTGAAACGGAACTGCCTAGTTGAGATTTCCAGGTAGATATCTATGTTCCGAATCGTAGGCATCGTTGTCTTCGTCGCTGCGGAAGACTCGTCTACCAGACGAGCCTCTTCGCAGAACAAAGAGATACACTTTGTGACCAACTGGCATACGGAGATATCTGCAGAGCAGAGAGAAATTAAGAAAGCAGTTTCGAGCTTGGTACATGCAATAGCTCGCTCCGGGATGTCATCGACAACCTCCGTTAACTCCTAAGTATTCTCAGCACGCAGACCACTTGACGAAGCTCCTCAGCCGTGAAAAAAACCAAATACATACCTCGATAGTCTTAAGCAGAGCCAGTCGGGATTCCAAATAGTCGTGGACGAATCGCAGAGTCCCCTTTTCATCATTTCCCATGCTAATGAGTTTGTCGGCGGCTGTGCCAACAATCGAAGACCTGTTTTGAGCAGAAGAATTAGCCCATACATTCGATTTAGGAGCGAAGGGCCTCGCTATCGAAGCACAATTGCGTCGGAAACTCATCCTGGGATGTCGTATCTTGGAATTGAGCACCAAAGACACCTCCATAGGTGGGTACCACGGCGGAATATCTCATCAGAAAAGATTTGGAAACTTCCAACTTACGTTGTCTTCCAGAAATTATGCTTGAACGCCTTCGAGCCAACATTTCGGCTCTTACGCCAAAATGATAGCGTGCCTTCAGACATAATTTTCCGTGCAACTGTATTCGCAAGACTCCTTATACGTTCGTCATCAGTAGCGAGATATGTTGAAAAAGTTGCGAAAGTCTCTTCGAAGAAAACAAGCCATTCTGGGCCAAAATTTGGGGCTCCGTTAAAGAGAGTCAAAGAGGATGCATCAAGAAACAACAAGATACTGTGTATCAATTCTGCAGAATTGGCATTCTCGAGGGGTTTTAATAGAGTGTATTGCTCATCCGCATAAGAATCACGCCTCCTCAACGCCGTCGCCTACACGAGTCAGTTTGTTCCAATTTGTGAAGAAGGTTGCAAGATTACATACTCTTAGCTGAACACGAATGAACTCTGCCACTTTTGAAAATAACGGTAGATACTCGTCTGCATTAGATTGCCTTGCGAAATGAGAGCAAGCAGAAATGACAGCGATCTTGAAGTCTTGAGGCGCATTCGCAGCCAGACAGACCGGAGTCAGACTTTCAACACATGATTCGAAATCTAGATGCGCAAGACTAACGAAAGCGGCACACATGAGAGCATTGTCCATCACTGCAGCATCCATACCTGGGTTATGGCGCCGGAAGACAGCCTCTCTCACCTCTTCCTGCACATCCAAAGCAAAGCTGAGAATAGCAGCATCGCTATCCACAGGGAAATGTCTGGCAACCCTCAGGACCGTCGTCAAGCAGTATATAGCGGTCTCGTTCCTGTTTCTCAGAGCCTTCCTCAGCATTTCAAGAAAAGAGACCTTCTTGGCAATACTGCTACTACTTTTGACTTCCCTCATGTTGCTCGCGTATTCGAAAACATCGGGAAGCAGAAGGAGCAGTGACGTCTGAAAGGGGTAAAGCAGAGCTTTCCGCCTGCCTCCATCGAACATGGTGTTCGTCATATCAAAGAGAGTTTCTGCGCCGCCATCCAGTCTTTTGTGCATGGAGTGAAGGTCAATAAACTCTCTTGGGTTACGCTCAAGCCATCGCGTAATAAGCAATGGCAGGACTATCGCAACAGTAGTCTGAAAGTTCTTGCGGAGATGTAAGAAACTGCCACAAAGCTCTTGGATGACAACACTGAGTTTGCGACTATCGACCCAGAAGGAAGAGATGAGCCGAATCGATACCAGGGCGTTTCTATCATCATCGCCTACGAAATTGGGCTGTGCAGGATTTCCCACAGGTTGACGAGCGGCTTGTTGAAGGGCAGTCTTTAGATATTCAAGAACACGAGACCAGTTCGAGAATGAGACGTATTCTATGATTCCCCTCGTGAATGCCTCAATGGCATCAGACTTGTCGACGAGAAGTTTGGAAACCTCACTTCCATTGAGATGGCCATTACTAGGTGTCACATTCTCCGGGAGATATGATTCTCCAGCAGGAAGCCCAGTAAACATATCATCTAGAATGTTGGCTGCGGGAAGGACATAGCTCTCGGGAACAGGCCTAGAAAACAGCTTGACCGCATCGATTAACCTTCTGACGAGATCATCCGTCAGAGGCCCCGGTGGAATCCCTCTTTCCAAAAGCCTGTTCCGAGACGCACGCCTCTTCTGATCGTACTTTGCACCGGGCAAAGATGATATCTTCTTCTCGAACTCCGAGTCCGAACCTTCAGAATCCGAAAGTGCTTCTTCCTCCGTAGACGAAGTCTCTGTGGTATTCACGCTCGCCCAATGAATCGAACAACATTCTGCCAACAGCTCGAGAACATATAATTCAGAATGCAAGACGTGGATCGGATGCGCCTGAATGCCTTTAAAGGGTTGGGACAACTCTTCGAGCAGTTGGGTAAGGGCTTCCACCACGGTCCCAATACAAGAGGCACTTATGCCAACAAGCGTACCACGAGTGAGCACGACAATCTCATCGCGGTTGAAGTCATGCAGGGGCGAACCGGTTCGATGGGGTAGCTGTAGAGGAGAGGCACGTAGATCAGCTACGGGTCATGTTGAAGAATGCAAGAATGGAAGGATAGAAGGATAGAAGTTACCCGTGTCGTGAGGCGGTCCACAAGAGTGACGACTAGGCCAGAATCCCCATTCATGACTGATGACTGAAAGCAAATGTCGGCCTTGGAGCCAACTCTCTCAGTAGATGCCAGACATGCGGCTATTCGGATACAGTGACAATGACAGTGGGCGTAGTGTTAGTGGTGAAGTGTCGCGACAAGTAAGGTCTTAAGTCTTCAGGTTGATGCGACTCCAAATGCCCCGCCAGAACCTCGGGATTGCGCTGCGACGCGACCAACGAGGGGAGGGGAGGGGAGGGGAGGGGGGTGGACGTGTGGATGATGAATGATCCAGACTTGCCTGAACTAAAGCCACGCAGAAGGGACTGGGATGGTGTGACAGCTGGAGGTCAGGTCAATCTGCTGTTCCAGGTACTTATAAGGTAGGGAAGGTATGGGATGGGCGCTGTAGAGGAGCAGAGGAGGTCATTAACGTGTGGCCAACTGGCGTCAAAATCCAGGTACGATTTGGCACGTAAGTTAGCCGCAGGAGGTGGGTAAGTAGAGTAGGTACGGTAAGGTAGGAGGTACTTTAATGATCCATGAAGCACCCTGTCCTGTTGCATCCACCCTCTATCACGCCCACCTCAGGTTACAGTGCCACACATTTCACCTCACTTCACCCACCGGTTGTCTCGAGTGCTGCGGACGCGCTGCAGGGTGGCTTGAACTTGAACTCGAACTTGAACTCGAACTTGAAATTGAACTTGAACACCGCAGCGGCCGGCCTGAGCCACCGCGAGCCGGGATGACCTGCATACTCCGAGCTCTACTAACGGTACAGACAGTATGTACAGGACAATGCGCCAACCAGACATGGTAGAAACAACCACAACAGCCGTAGGCATTACAGAAGCTCGCCAAAGCGTGAATGATTTAAGTCTTTTCATTATCAAAACCTTATATAAGATAAGAGCATTTGTAAGTAGATGTCTTTGCAGTAAATTTTGTACACAAATAGAATAGAGCCCGGAATTCATCTTCGGCTAGTACTGTCAGGTACCTGTCCTAGGTACCTACCAGCCTACCTAGGTACCTATGCTTCGCGACTAAAAAGAGGGTTCAGACCCTAGGTACCTACCTGAAGCACTGACCTTACCTGCGCCAAGAAATATGTCCACCCTTCCTTCAACAGCTTCAGCTTCTGTAACGGCGACAGCTCTGGTTTCTCTAACACCTTTAGGTTAGAGTCAAAAACAGGGAGAAACCTCATGTGTAGGAAATAACGTTCCATTGGCGAGTGGATTTTCACTCCGCAGACTATCTATCGTACACGATATGCACAGTACGGTACTACAAAAAAGGAATGATCGCTAGCTCTGATGAAGTCCTACTTGTGATATGCACAGCTTTCGGGGATCAAGGTGTATTCTTAGCGACCGCCATAGTTTCCACGATATGAGTCTCCGCCACGTGGCCCTTGACCGTAGCCACCTCCACCCCGATACGAATCACCACCGCCTCGACGGTCATCATAGTTGCTGTCGGCATATCCTTGCTGGCCTCCATAACCGTTGTTGGGTGATTGGGAGTAGTTCGATTGTTGACCACGACCATATGATGCATAGCCAGGAGGTGGTGGGGGAGGTCCACGAGCGAAGCCAGCCATGCCAGGCTGGGGTGGAGTCCAACCTGGAGGTGGAGGTGGAAATGGGTTTTGATACTGTGGTGGTGGAGGCCCACGCGCTTGCTGGCTGTTGTGTGATCCACGATATTGATTAGAGGATGCATAATTGAACGAGTTTCGACCACGCCCGTTTCCTCTGAGTGGAACGCCACCGTGAGATCGACCCGATCTAGCGGCTTTGCCTTTTGTCTCTTCAATTTCACTGGGAGTTAGTGCTGGGGTAGCGAACGTGACACCACGCAAGAGCATAGATTTATGGAGATGTTTTGACTTGGGCATCTCGTAATGAACACTGCAAAACATGTTAACCAGGTTCTCACACCGCGGTATATTGTTGACTTACCTGATAGATCGATCTTCGTCTAGACTGGGCATCTCTCCACTCGAAAGAGGAAATGCTAGGGAACCATGAGGCAAATAAGACTCGTTCTTCTCAACCTTTCCAGTCAGACCTTCGCTGACTCTTGGATTCAATTTGAAATGCGGGGGACCTTGTTTTTTTGAATAGAAGTTTGTAGCAATGTCTGCGTAGAGGGCTTCATGAGCCTCTGCAACGAGAAGAACATCTTTACCGACGCCGTTACGCGCCGCAACTTCGGGCGGCAACAGCGGGTACTTCTTAGCCATTGCGCTAAGCAAACGTTCAGAGTCAATGAAGGGAAGAAGAGCAACACCCTGCCAAGCAAACTTCTTGCCATTAAGATCAACAACGAAATCTTCCGGGTAGAAATCAATGATCTCGCTGTTCGGATCGGTCATGAGATCATGGAAAGTTTCAGGTATGGCTTGCCTAGAAGCGGCTGGCAAAACACCCATCAGCTGCTCGAAAGGTCTGAAAATTCTGCCTTTTTCGAAGGATATTTTCATATCAGCGATATTGGAAAAGTCTGCAGCGAAAGGTGCGTAGTGATACGGATAATACCAGTCCCAAGATGGGCATCCCTGAAAGTAGTAGAGCAGAACCCATGCGAGACCTTCGACGTAAGCTCTTGCAACTTTGTTGCGAAACTCGATGTCCCTAGGATCGACACCGAACTTTTGCTCGTAGTATCTATCAGCATAGCCTTCATCCCACAGCCTCACAGTGTCGGGTGGGGGTTCGTCACTTGGTGTCTTAGGTGTTCCGGGTTGTGGTGTATTACGTCCGGGGGTACTGCTGTCATCGTCAAGCATATCTGCCTTACGCTTTCCCAGCGCAGATGCCGGTGATTCGGCAGTACCATCATTGGCACTTTCTTTGGCATCTTCAGCTGGAGCCGAACCATTGATTTGGCTTTTCAGTGCGGCCGCGGCACTTTTATTAGCCAGATTAGCCTTATATATGGCACCTCGATTGACAACCATATCGTGGGTCATGGCAGCTGCTTCCCTGCTGATGCCTGCGCCTGGAGCAAAAAGAGGAAGTCCCTCAGGGGCAGCGTTAGACGGCCTGCCTTGTCTTCCATTTGATGGTGAATCCTGGGAACCCCCGCCTCTGCCACCTCGGCCACCCCGCCCACCACGTTCTCCCTCCAGCTTACGTCGCTTTGCATTGGCCTCTCGGCGGTCCTCTGTCTGCTTTCTTCTCTTGAAAATAGCATCTTCTTGTTTGGCCAGTCCGTCGAGAATGAATTGGGCTCGCTCAAGGTCAACATGGCCATCCTTGGTGAGATACCCACCCATATGTGGGATATTGTCGCGCCAGATAGCAATCAGAGTATCGATTCCGTTTTCTCGAATCTCAAGACTGGGCAGATGAGGTAAGAAGTCATTGCCAACAAAGAAACACATGAAAACCCAGTCGTCGATAGCTCGCTCAAGGTCAAACCTATAGGGCTGGTCTGGAACATACAGCTCAGCGGCCAGATATTCTCTGAGGACCGAGACGTGAAGCCAAATAAATGGTTTCAGCGCTGGTGCACTATCTTTCTCATCGAATTCTCCGTCTTTTACCTTTGCTTTGCCCGTACATTCTCTAGCCTCGTGCCCCGGTTGTCCACACATGTGGCAAGTTCGAGGCTTGTTGTCCTGGGCAAACACATCCTCTCGCAGAACACGGAAATGGGGCTCGTGAGTTCCCAGTCCCAACATGATCAGGTCTGCGTCAAGACCATAAATGACATGGCGTGTGTTGGGGTCATGATCAGGGGAAGAGCGTTGGGATCTGATGAATTCCATGATTTTATGTTCACCTTCACCAGGGACAGTAGAGTCGGAAATGATGACTTTCATCTTAGCCCATGCTGGATCCGTGTTGAGTTTGTAGGAGATCCAGTATCTCAAACTAGCAGCTAGAATGTCCATGAAAGGTGTTCCGGGAGTGATCTCGTTGGAATCCCAGGCTTTCTTGATTTCAGGCTCTTCGATGTGGCCGCCTTGCGACTTCAGCATCATCAGTAACTCAGCCTTATCTGCAGCCTTCTCCTGGGCTTCCTGTGCAGATCGAAATCGTCGGGAACGTTGCTGATTCATTTTGGCGCGTGGCGCGACACCATCAATGGCAATCAACAACAGCTTTCTAGGGCGGACCATGTTCACAACTCGATCTGTATACTTGAAGATGGCCAACATCATCTCCTCCTCGTCCTTTGGAGGTGGTCTGTCTTCGGGATGCGAACAGGGGTGGACAATACCGTTCATGTCGAGGTACAGATTATCGAATTCTTCGCCATTTGGATTTGGTCCTCTCGTATCAACTGGTATCTCTTGGCCATCGATTTCACGGGGCTTTTCTTCTATCACAGGACTGATAATCTTGGGCTATTGAAAGGATCAGCTTAGGCAGAAGATAGGGACAATTGCGCATGAACATACGTATTTTTGGCTGAGCCAACGGAACAGAGCTGCAGCGAATAGGTTAGTAGCGATTCAGATATGCAAGGATGAACACCTACCTGGGACACCCATATCTACGAGCGCTTGAGATCGAAAGCTGCGAAGTGAGTTCGGCGCGTTGTCGAGGTGCTGTGCAGCCTGGCGCTGTCAGTGGGAAGAGAAAGAGGAATAGAGTAGAAACAGCGCGGCGACGACGTTGCTTCGCAGAATATGAAAATCGTGGATATCGTGATCACGTATTATGATTCAATACCACGAGACCAAAATTGGAGTGGTGGTCGGCGATGAAGGGGAGGAGAGGAGAGGCGAGGAGGGTGAAAGAAGACGATGCGCCGCTTGCAGCAGAATCAATCCATGTCAGTAGCTGGAGTTCAAAAAGCAAAGGGAAGGGAACGGAAGTTCCAGGGCAACGCCAGTTAGAGCTAGAGCTAGAGCGGATGTTGCCTGGCGGCGCATGAGCACACGCTGGCCGGGCAGGGCAGCAGGGGGGGCAGACAGGGGTCCGGCGAGGCCAGAGGCCAGACTGCACCTGCACACTGCCAGATTAATTGCTGGGGAGCCTCACTTCAGTCGACTTCTACTTCGCTGCTCTGCCTACTGCCCATAGCCCATAGGTGTGCTCCACTCACAGCCAAAAGAAACAAAAACCTATCCAGACTACCAACATCACACCACATCCCGAACTTGCCGTGCAAACTTCATTGTATCCTTCCACCATTTCCTATCTACTTACCTACTCCCTCCGTACCTATTCACCAATATCATTGGCCTAACCAGACTTTACAGACCATGAAATGAGACGCTCTTGTGTGTCGTAGAAACAAACCATAACATGCTGTCCACGATTGTCAATGGCCTTCTACTTGTTGCTCAAACCCACATCCAAATCCAAATCCAAGTCCAAATCCAAACCGAAACAGAGCCCCAGCAATCATGTTCGCCATTACCACGCCGCCTGCGAAGCAGTCCGTCAGCGAAACAATAACGACCCTATCGGGGCGTCTAAATTCGTCTACTCTACTGGAAGACCGCCGCGCTGCGATCCTGGGTCTGCGAAGCTTTGCGAAAGAATACCCAGCCTCTGTTGCTTCAGATGCCCTACGAGGCTTGATCGGAAGTCTTAGTAACGATCGCGAGGATGTGGATACTGTCAAGATTACCCTCGAAACACTCCTCATGTTGTTCAACCCCAATGAGAGTAGTCCCGAAGCGTCAGAAGAAATTGCTCTTTGGCTGGCAGACGAGTTTACTCAGCGCCAGGATAATATCACTCTGCTGCTAGACTTTCTGGACACACAAGATTTTTACTCTCGCCTCTACTCGCTGCAGCTACTATCAGCCATCTTGGCCTCCCGAACCGAGAGAACAGAGGAATGTATATTCACAGCGCCATTGGGAATATCCAGATTAGTAGCAGTACTAGATGACAGAAGAGATGCGATTCGAAATGAAGCTTTATCACTTCTCACCTACCTTACACCAACTTCCACCGAGTTGCAGAAAAGGGTTGCGTTTGAAGATGCCTTCGATCGGATATTCAATATAATTAAATTGGAGGGATCTCTGGTGCATGGCGACAGAATAGTGGAAGACTGCTTGATCTTGCTGGCGAATCTGCTCAGGCTGAATGTATCCAATCAATCCTTCTTCAGGGAGGCCGGATGCGTTCCGAAAGTTGCATGGTTACTGGGCGATGCGGCCAAGGAGAGCAAAGAATCCGAGATTGCAGAGTGGGCGAAAACTCAAATGAACCGGAACATATATGCTCTGCTGGCAGTTTTGAGATTGTTCTTGGTCAGTGGTGGAATTGGTACCCAAGCTAACCAGGCTTCTTTCTGGCAACACGGTGTCTTGGACCAGGTTCTTCACTTGGCTTTCAATCGGTCAACAGAAGTGCAGATAAAAGCCGAGGTATGCTACTCAATGCTTCCGTGGCTGTGTCAATTTTTGATGACTGATGAGATAGGCTTTAACGACATGTGCAGATCTAATTCGCGGTAACCCAGCGCTTCAAGAAGGATTTTCTCAATTCAGGGTCACATCAGTCCTCGACGAACCTGCCGACGAGGGAGAAAAGGGAGCCCTACAGAACGGAATCCCGCAGGTCTATGTCATCGATGGACTGTTAGACCTGACACTAAGTGTACCTCTCATGAGCGCTTTCGATTCTAGACTCGCAGCATGCGAATGCATCAAAGCATATTTTCACAATCACCCTGTGATACGAAAGCACTTTCTCCGTCGTGCTATTGATGGGCATACTGCAGGCGCCGATGAAACTGCCAATGTCTTGACAACCCTTCTACAGCCTCTGGACAGCCAGGCATCGAGCGATCCATACCGATATTGGTTTGCAGCTGTTATCTTATTTCATTTGGTTTATGAGGATGCGAATGCGAAAAGCCTTGCAATGAGCGTCGCCGAAGGGGACGCAGCTCAAGGAGAAGAGGTGGTTACTTGCCTTCAAACACTTACGGGGAACCTTGTCGTTGGTCTTCAAAGAAATATGGACGAGCGAGTACTGGTCGCTTACCTGATGCTCCTCTGTGGATGGTTGTTCGAAGACCCTGATGGAGTCAACGATTTTCTTGGTGAAGGAAGCAATTTGCAAAGCTTGGTTCAGGCCGTCTCGAGCAGCATTGGAAATGGGGTCATAGTTCAAGGACTGTGTGCTATACTGCTCGGGATAATTTACGAATTCTCGACGAAGGACTCCCCAGTTCCCAGGGCAACAATACACCCAATAATAGCATCTCAGATGGGTCGAGAGAAGTATATTGACAGGCTGACGAAGTTCAGGGGCCATCCCTTCCTGCGAGACTTCGAAGTGCTTCCACAAAAGCTCAGCTCAGCACCGCTGGGCGGCCTTCCAGAGGTCTACTTTGATACAACATTTGTTGATTTCATTAAAGACAACTTTAGCCGGTTGCTTCGCGTGATCGACCGAGATCCTGGAATGGAGATACCTGTAATTACGAATGGCGTGCAGAAGGGCATTTCTCGTCAAATGGTCGACTCTTTGCGGTCCCAAGTGGAGGAGAAAGAGAAGGCGTTGCAAAAGGCGCAAGAGGAAGTGGTTTCTTTGGGTAGGCAACTAGGGCAAGAGCAGGCCGATCATCGGAGAGACAAGGAGACCTTCACTGTGGAATTGACAAGGATCAAGAATGTCAATGATGCCTTGCAGCGGCATCACGATGATGATATGAAGTATGAAGAATTCCTTGACCTAATCCTGTTTATGATGCTAATGGGACCTAGAAAATTGCAGGCTGAACAGGCTCGGTTGATCCAGGATCACCAGCGACAGCTTGAGCATATTCAAAAGACGTCTGAAGCGAATGCTGACAGGATTCGAACACGAAACGAGGCCGAGCTTAAGAATCTTCAAAAGACATCCGAAGCGAATGCCGACAGAATTCGAAAACGAACCGAAGCCGAGATTGCAGACCTCCAGAACAAAGTCGAGAAATTGAATGCCGATCTTGTAAAGGTAAGGAAATAGCTTGTATTACTGGAGTTGGACTGATAATGACGTACCCTAGGCCAACAAAGATCATCTACAGGATCTACAAATTGCACATCTCGAGTATCAGTCAAACAGCGCTGAACAAGCAGCCCGGCTACAGCGTGCTGAAGAGAAGGCCCAGGATCTAGAAGCCAGGGGGGATGCCGCGATTGAGAATGCTGCTAAAGCCGCGGCCTCTCTGGCTGAAAAGGAGCAGGAAAAACAAGCAGTTCAAGCAGAACTAGACGACTTACTAATGGTCTTTGGGGACATGGAGGACAAAGTCAAACAATACAGGGACAGGTTGAAAGCTCTTGGAGAGACTGTGTCTGATGGCGAAGAAGATGACGAAGACGACGATGAAGATGAAGAAAGCGACGACGAGGTGGACTGAGTGAAGTCCCTAGTTTTGTATTATACTGGGGATAAAGCACGGCTTGGCGTGCAAAATAAAGAGACTCTCGGAACCGATATTCTCCTGAGCAGTGCTCGGACTTGACAGGCTGGGACGCCCTAATCAAGAGGCATTAAAGAGAGCTATAGCATGTAAGGTTCAAGACATATGAAAAATACTGAATTAAGCAACTCGAGCTCTCTCTGTGGTGTAGAATAGATACTTGATTAGATTGTGGAATTGAAGCTGCCTGCTGCCCCTCATCTAGGCAAGGCTACAAGCGCAAGGCTGAGCGAGACATGGGTTTTAATTGGCTGCTCGCTTGCACTTCAAAATTACTGCAAAAGAGTCACCGCGGGGTACTACGAGTGGTTTGACTCGATCTCAAACGCCATTGACCGCATTTTCTTCCCTCCAATTCCCTCGCACAACTGGACCAAACCTGACGACTCCTTGGTTCGTCCCGTACCCAAATTTTGGTGATCTGGGCACATCTACTGCTCACAATACCTCTCCACCGCCACTATGAGTATCGACTTTCCAAAGGAGGAGGAGAATGTCCTTCAACGGTGGAAAGAGATCGATGCCTTCCAGCGACAGGTGGAGCTCTCGAAAGACCGACCTGTGTACACTTTCTACGATGGGCCCCCATTTGCTACGTAGGTGGCTCTACATTCCGAGTCATCGTGGATGGCGGGGCATATCTCAAAGCAAATTACTGACATCTCGCAGTGGATTACCACATTATGGCCATCTTTTGGCTTCCACGATCAAGGACATCATTCCTCGGTATTGGTCTATGAAGGGTTACCATGTGGAGAGACGCTTCGGCTGGGACACACACGGTCTTCCGATCGAGCACGAAATTGACAAGAAGCTTGGAATCACGGGCAAGGCTGCGGTCATGGAGCTAGGATTGGAGAGATACAACGCAGAATGCAGAGCTATTGTCATGCGATTCTCTGCAGAGTGGAGAACTACCATTGATAGACTTGGCCGCTGGATTGACTTCGACAACGATTATAAGGTAAAGTTTTGTACTGAACCCGAGTGCTCTGAAAGCTAACAGGACGTCAGACGATGGACCCCAAATTCATGGAGTCCGAGTGGTGGGTTTTCAAGACCATCTTCGACAAAGGCGCTGTGTATCAAGGTTATCGAGTCATGCCATATTCGACAGCCCTGACGACGGCACTTTCCAATTTCGAAGCAAATCAAAATTACCAAGACATCACAGATCCCGCGGTCGTTGTCTCTTTTCCACTGGTAGAGGATTCAAACACTTGCCTTCTCGCATGGACGACAACGCCGTGGACGTTGCCCTCCCACACCGGCTTGGCTGCACACCCTGACTTCGAGTACATCAAAATCCACGACGAATTGACCGGAAAGAACTTCATTCTCTTGGAGAAGCTTTTGGGCACTCTCTATAAGGATGTCAAGAAAGCCAAGTACAAGATTATCCAGAAGATCAAGGGTAGTGAAATGCTGGGTTGGAGATACGAGCCGCTGTTCGATTACTTCTATGAGGATTTCAAGGATTATGGATTCCGGGTTTTCAATGCCACATACGTTACGGATGACAGCGGTGTTGGTATTGTCCATCAAGCACCTGCTTTTGGTGAGGAGGACTACAACGTAGCCATGGAGAATGGTGTCATCAGTGAGAAGCGTCCTCCTCCAAATCCGGTTGACGAGAGAGGTCATTTCACTTCAGTGGTACGCGACTTCGCAAACCAGCATGTCAAGACCGCAGATCGGGCCATTATCAAATATCTGAAGGGCACAGGAAGACTCATCGTCGACTCACAGATCAGGCATAGCTACCCAATGTGCCCTCGATCTGATACCCCCCTGATCTACCGAGCCGTTCCGTCCTGGTTCATCAGAATCCCTGAAATTGTGCCCCAGATGCTGAAAAATATTGAAGGATCCCACTGGGTGCCATCTTTTGTCAAGGAAAAGCGATTTGCCAATTGGATTGGCGGAGCACGGGACTGGAACGTGTCTCGTAACAGATATTGGGGAACGCCAATCCCTCTTTGGGTCAGTGATGATTTGGAGGAGAAGGTTTGCATTGGCAGTGTTGCTGAGCTAAAGGAGCTCAGTGGCTACAAGGGTGAGATCAATGATCTTCATCGTGACAAAATCGACCACATCACCATCCCTAGCAAGATGGGTAAAGGCCAATTGAAGCGTATTGAGGAGGTGTTCGACTGCTGGTTTGAGTCGGGAAGCATGCCATATGCCAGCCAGCATTACCCTTTCGAGAACAAGGAGAAATTCGAGAAATCATTCCCGGGCGACTTTATTGCAGAAGGTCTCGACCAAACAAGAGGCTGGTTCTATACACTATTGGTCCTTGGCACTCATTTGTTTGGCGTTTCTCCTTTCAAAAACTGCGTTGTCAACGGCATTGTGCTAGCCGAGGACGGAAAGAAGATGTCGAAGCGTTTGAAAAATTACCCCGATCCGTCCATTGTCATGAGCAAGTATGGTTCTGATGCTTTGCGCCTTTATCTGATCAATTCGCCGGTCGTTCGAGCTGAGCCATTGCGCTTCAAAGAAACTGGAGTGAAAGAGGTGGTAGCTAAGGTTTTGTTACCGTTATGGAATAGCTACAAGTTTTTCGAAGGACAAGTTGCGCTCCTGAAGAAGATTGAGAACGTCGACTACTGCTTCGATCCCGCTGCGGAGGCTACCAATACGAATGTTATGGATCGATGGATTCTGGCAAGCTGTCAAAGCCTTCTCAAGTTCGTCAATGAGGAGATGGCAGGTGAGCATGAATCGGAGGTTCATGTCTTACTTTTACTGACTTGATGCAGGCTATCGTCTCTACACTGTCGTTCCTCGACTACTAGATCTCATTGACAACACAACAAACTGGTACATTCGATTCAACCGGAAGCGCCTGAAGGGCGAGCTCGGTCTTGACGACACTCAGCACGCATTGAACACTCTCTTCGAAATTCTTTTTACCCTTGTCAAAGGACTCGCTCCATTTACACCTTTCATCACAGACACCATCTATCAGCGCTTGTTGCCACACATTCCTAAAAATCTTCAAGGAGAAGACTCTCGCAGTGTCCATTTCCTGTCATTCCCAGACGTCAGAGAGGAACTTTTCAATGTCGAGATTGAGCGTCGCGTTGGCCGAATGCAACGTGTCATTGAATTGGCACGAGTTTCGAGAGAGCGTCGAACCATCGGTCTCAAGACTCCTCTCAAAAGCCTGATTGTTATACACCCTGATCCCGTATATCTGGAAGATGTCCGGTCTCTGGAGGGTTACATTACTGAAGAACTCAATATCCAGGAACTAGTGCTTTCTTCGGACGAGGCGAAATACAATGTTCAATACAGTGTGTCTGCTGACTGGCCAGTGTTGGGAAAGAAACTGAAGAAGGATGTTCAAAAGGTCAAGAAAGCATTGCCGGGATTGACCAGTGATCAAGTGCATCGATTCGTGCTCGATAAGACTATCGTCGTGGACGGAATCACACTTGAAGATGGAGATCTTGTGGTTAAGAGAGGTCTGAAAGACGACGAGTCATCGAAGAAATTGGAGACTAACACGGATGACGAGGTGCTCATTATCCTGGACGCTGAGATCTATCCAGAACTTGCCGACCAGGCATTAGCGAGAGAGATCATCAATCGCGTTCAGCGTCTTAGAAAGAAGGCGGGCCTCCAACCTACAGACGACGTCAAGATGGAATACAAAGTCTTGTCTGATCCTGATAACATTGGTCTTGCAAACGCCTTTACTAGTCAAGCCAGCACCATTGAGAAGGCCTTGCGACGACCTATCGATCATCACGTTGTGACAGAGATTGAAGGCACGATACCCGATGCACCAGAGACAGGCGTCATCTTGGAGGAGGAGCAGGAGATTACAAAAGCCGTGTTTCTACTTAGACTTTTGAAGCTATGAACATGAACATGAACATGAACATGGCTTGAGTAACCCAACAGCGGAGAAAAGTCTTCCCGAGTTTCTTAGCTCATCATGTCGGCTTTCCATAGAGTATCTCGTGGCAAACCTCTGGGCCCGAGGTGGCGTAGCTAGATTTCGTTGCTCTTCTGCACTTTTCATAGGCGTCATGGTTTCTTCGCGGCAGCCTACACCATGTGAGCATGAATGAAAGCAAGAGATGTTTTGTGAACACACGATGTAACAATCCTTCAACCGGAGGAATTCAGTGAGACATTTGTCCTTATGCACAGAGTTGTAGTCTGCCACTATACATTTACCGTAGACAGAGGCCTAGAAACATCATGAGCAATGAATGGGACCGGTTTGGGCTGGGTATAGTTTACCTCGGCGGAACATTTGCCAACCGCTTGGGCAAACTTTTCGATCGGACGAGTGCGAGGGGGCATGTTCAAAGTTCAATCACTGAGGTGTAGATCTTTACTTTGCCTTTCTCTGCCCTCGTCTGTTGCACTTTGTTAGCATTGGCTTGAAAAGCGGTTGAGATGAGGATGAGAACGGGGTACAGTACCTTAAACTGCTTAGGATGAGATGGAATTGGAGATGGAGATGGAGATAGAGATGGAGATGGATGAGATGAGATGCTTTCGTCCTGTGATTATGGCGCCAAGCTCAGGCTAAGCCTCCTACAGCTACCTATCACCCACCCCTGCCGAAAATCGCGAAAATGCAAGCACGCCCCAGGACTGGCTGGGCCGTCGAAGCGGACGCGTTGAAAGTCAACTTCATGTTCCCATTGTCTCCTCTCCTCTCCTGCTCCTCGCTTTTGAGAACAACATGAATGGTTCCTCGCTACATATCATTCAAGGCACTTTGCTGATGACATTTGCTGTCGCATTCACATTATGCGACGAGTTATAAACAGGCAGATTTCGTTTTGAATGTTTTCGCCGAATGCCTTCCTCTAGATGCCTCCACCAGGAAGCGCTCCGCACTTCAATGCCGGACAACACCATACCGAGACCGCGGAGCCCTACTATAGCAATGAAGGTTGGACAGCCCCCAAATTTGCGCTTCTGATCTAACCCTGAGACCAGATGTTGCGATTCTGCACGACATCGTCGTCTTGGCGCAAGAGCTCTTCCCAAAGCTACCAGAGCGCGAACGACTGCCAACCAACGCATTGTTCGGCGCATACTACGATATACTCTCCCGAGTTGGCGTTGACACGGATCATGATAATCGATATGCTCGAGTCTTGTTCAAGATTGGAGGACAAAGGGGTCCGGCAACCCTATACGAGAAGTTCGAGGCGGTGCTTGCTAGGATGGGCATTGAAATTGAATTCGACCAGGAGAACCAAGAAGACGGTGAGGAATACAGTCAGCCGGAAGACTCGCCCGCTGAGGTCGAGGGCGCTGCAGCCAGCGAAAGATTCGCCCCAATTGACGACAGGAATGAGCACCGGAAGCAGAGGCGCAACTCTGAAAGCTCGGCATGGGACCTTGGAATCGATCTCAAATCGCAACCAACGACACGGCGCAACTCGTTTTCGACCATCGGAAAGGACCATTCTCGAGTCATCATTGAGAAGAATCTCTTCCAGAGGGGTCAGCAAATTCTCCTTGCGATCCAGGATAATAACACCAAACCGTCTACTTCAAAGAAGCAGGATACGAACCACGACATTGGAGCCTGGCTAAAAGCGAATCATGACGACCCGCGCAGAACCCGTGGTAGATCTGTTTCAGCTCATGGTAGCATGCGAGTTCGACGACGATCAACATCGCCAGACCACAACGAACATGACGATCGAGCAGTAACTGCCTCTGTCCCTCCATCAGAATACGACCTGACTAACAGCGAAATCACCGCCGCTACCTCGACGTTTGAAGAGGAAATTGTGCCAAATTGGACTCAGGCAGTCGTACATAGACCTGCGCCCAAAGCCGAAGACCTACTAGCGATTAAAGCCACTTTATTTTACCAAGCTCGACTCGAATCTCTGGTGAAACGGCAATTGCGGAATTGGGACGACAGAGCTCGCGATCTTCAGCAGGACAATTTTGGCCTCGAATTGATAGCGACAAATCACGACCAGAAAGCACTGTCTCGTTCAGCCTTCGATTCGTGGCGCCATACGTTCATAGAGAAGCGGAAATCCGCAGAATTGAAGAGATTTCAAGCACGTCGCGAGCAACAGGCCTGGGATTCGAGAGGGATCTATCTACTACAGACATCCTTCTATCACTGGCTGCATGTTGCCAATTATCACATTCGCCGCACAGCCCTTGCAAGAAAGCTGGCAGTAAGCACCCGAGTTCTCAACGCTTGGAAGGACATTACAGCTGTAAACGAGCTCAAAGTCCGCCGCCAAGTTCTCCAAAAGTTCTTTGGGGTGTGGAAGCGACAGCGAGTGGCTTCTCAAGACGAATCTGTTCACGCTATTCAGAAGTACGAAGAGAATTTAGTCGAGAAAGTCTACAGGTCATGGGTTCGGCAATTGTGGGGGATGAAAGCGGCTACGTGGAGAGCAGACACGACCAAGAGACGGATGTTGTTTCGATGGATCGTGGCTTCACATACTAATTGGGAGAATCGTGATTCTGCTGAGGGGATACGGAGACTCGATCTGGCATGGAATGTATGGAAAGTCTGGAGATCTAGGGTGGAGGATCAACGGCGCTATAGTCAGGAGGCTGATGCGCATTACCACAAAACCCTCCTTCGACCATATCTGACCAAGTGGCACACGGAACGAAGAATGATTCCGGCGATAGTAACTGTTCAATCGAAAGCAGCTCTAGGGACACTTCGAGACGCCTTCGGCAGCTGGAAGTACCGTACTCGCCAGGAACGGCAAGCCGCCGCCGTGGATCAAATGAAGATATTGAAGGAAGCTTTGACTGTATGGCGTTGTGAGCAGCGGTCAAGAATCATCACTGCCCATATCGATCATCGTATCGTGTCGAAGAATTTACATTCATTGCTCCTTCGTAAAGCAGATGTTTTGTTTCATAGGCATCGGGAGATGAGGCAGGGTCGAGCCATCCTTGAAGTCTGGAAGCAAAGAATGAAGGTCTCCAGGGAACAGAGATGGGAACAGGAAAACCTGGCCAGGTCGCTGATTATTCGAAAGACACAGGGCGATGTTCTGCACACATGGGCATTTCGCACAGAGTCGATGCAGCGACAGGAACTTGTAGCCATGGAATATCACTATCCAAGGCTACTACAAAGCTTCGTAACAGAATGGTCCACACGAGCCCGACACCTCCGAGAATTAGACAGACGCTCATATGATGCCAATTACTATCTCGTTCTCACGAAAGCCATTAAACAATGGAAGACTTCCACGGAGAATGCAAGAAGAGAGAAGCGGAAAGCTGCCTATGCCCAAGTCAGACGATTGGCAAAGGTCAATCTGGTTCGGGGTGTATATCACACTTGGCAGAACAAGGCACGGCATGCTACGAGTCTGAGATTCCAAGCCGCTGAAGTGATTGGGAACAAAACTGTCATTATTGGAATGTATCTTTTTGACCGCTGGAGAGCTCGCGCGGAAGAGGTTGGCGAACTTGACAGCTTGTTGCGGGAGCATGTGTTGCAGAAGCATTTCATATTATGGAAAAATCGTTCGGGCGCGGTCTGGGCTCTGAAGGCGGAAGCAGATCTCACTTACCAGGAAAATCGAGGAAGTCGAGCCGTGAAGCAATGGAGTCTCCTAGCTCTCAGGCTCAAAGCTCAAGTGAACTACGCAACCAATATCCGTGAGAAGAACGCGAAGAAGAATTTCAGGAAGATATTCTCTTACTGGCGCCAGAAAGCGCTCCAGAACCGGCCAGGCAAGAAAGTTGTCTTCGCAGAATCGACTCAGCTTAGTACAAACGCAAAGGTCGAAGCATGGTCGGAATTCGAGGAAGAACTTGAGATGGATGAGTGGGCGAAGGGTCTGGATGAGACTGGCGCAGTATCTACGCCCCTTCCAGGGTATTTGAGCACACCATCGAAACGATCAGAAAGAGTGATGGCCGTTGCTGCAAGGTTCTCGACGACACCCAAGGCTCCTCTTTCTACACCCTTCGAGCGACAGCTGCGAGCACAGTGGTCTGGAGGCCTCCCATCTCTTCGAAAGCCATTAGCTCGAAGCACGCTAGGCATTGACACAGGATTTGGCGACATCCCAGAAAACAGTATGAATAACGATGAAGAGTCATGAAAATTATTGCATCGGGACTGTACATTTAGATCATTTCTTTTAGCGTGGCGTTTTGTTTGAGGTAACTTTTGGATACCAGGTCATCTTGACCATGGGGGTTAAGGAGGTGGGCGTTCAGGTTTCAACGAATAAGACACATGAGCAAATTGTGGATGATAAGGAGAGCTTATCACCCTTCGTAAATACATGATACCAATTCAGACTCATTCTACAAGCAGGTATGAAAAGGAATTCAAGCACTGAAGTGTTTCCGATCTAAAGGCAGATCATTGTTTACTTGTTATCTTTCTATTTCTCCCTCTCTGTAAACCTACCGACCCCTGTCAGCCTCGTCTCGGGCTACGCAACGTGATCGCAGCCTCATCAAAGCTACTTCCCAGCAAGCCGACGGATCAGTCCACATCAACAGCTTCACTTCAACACAACACTCCTTTGTCACAGCATGAGTTTGGCGCTGACATGTTACCAACGCCAACGTAAAGCTCTGCCCACAAAATCCTCCCAAAACATGATCTGCGACTTCATTTAATTGATAGTATGCGAGCTGTGCTTCCTGGAAAGCCACGGGCCAAGCTCCAAGCTGTCTGTACAGCCTACTGGAATGACAGACGCCTCATTGTAAGCAAGAGCAGCAAGGACTCGCACGGGCTGCATTTACAGTAATCTGACATAATGCTTGTCGTAGGCATACATCACCGGAAATGCCTTTGTTGTACTCACTGGGCCAGACTCGATCATTCAAACCATCTACGATGACGACGAAGTCCATCTCGAGGCAATCGCTATTGATGAGGCATCTGGAAAGATAGCAACATGCGCTGGGCCTAGCATACGTGTGTACAAGCCTTACGGGCAAGGGGAGGATGCGCTGAAGGTTAGAATATGTGGCTACCTGGACAGGGTACAAACTTCAATGGCTGACTGCTGCTAGTGGTCTTTGCAACACAGCTTTCCCATCGACGAGCCTACAGGAGAATCTGCGACAACGTTATCCTGGGGTGTAGCGGAAGAGCTGCTTGTAGGAGGCCCCTGGCTCACAATGTTCGCGACTGCAGACACGCCTACAACCGTCTGGAGAAAGGCACTGGCGAATCCAGTCAAGTTCGCCAGTTTCTCATATGACTCCGCATACATTGCTTCTACCGGAAATTACGATCGCCTGGTGAAGATCTGGAGAAGATTATCATTCGGGTCTGAAGATACACGCTTCGATGTCAGCTATCTGCCTCATCCTGGTACAGTCACAAACCTACACTGGAGGCGACCATATCATGCGGATCAGACAATCGAGAATGTGCTTTATACTGTGTGTGCTGATAATGTGTTACGCATATGGGCGGCAACCGATTCTCATGCTTTGCAACACCTGCAGCTCTGGGGGCAGATTGACCTGAAAGAGTCTATACAACCTCGCAGTCTGGCCGAGAAATCCAGTATTCGGTTCGCCTTCATAATCGACGGTCGAGATTTCATGTTTGCAACCGAGCATGCCGTGCAGTCCAAGGGGACAGAGAACATCGATGACTATGCCCTTGCTCACTTAATAGAGGTTGCAAATCGAAGTCCTGAGATATGTGTAGTTTTGGACGAACATGGGAATATGTCTGCATGGGGACTAGAAAATGTAGGGAGCAAGGCACGGCAGAAGACCAATATTTTCAACGTTGCACATCTTGAAGGACTAGCACTTGGCTTTCCTAACGATCCACGAGATGACTCCGGCTACGTCCAAATTTACAATTTCTGCAATAAATCAGGGGGTGGGTTGAATATTCTAGTCCATCACTTCGATGGGAACATAGAATATTTCGAGAGCAATGTGGCCGATTTATTCGATCTGTCTCCTAGAAAAGACCGATTGGTACCCAGGGCGGTGTGGACTGGACACTCCGCTAGCATCAAGAAGATTGTTCGAAATGTCAGTGGACGAGCAGTCGTTTCCCGAACTGATGGCAACGAGAGTATTGTCTGGAAACACATGGATCGTGAGGGTGGAGCTTCAGTGTTCAGACAAAGCATCATCATAGAGCAAGAGCACATCCACAGAATCTGTGTGATGAGAAGAGGGAATTTTGTCATCTTTTTACATCATCACAGGATTTCTGTCTGGGACACCCGGTCTATCAGGGCAAAACTCATAGCGAGCTGCGAATACACCTTGGCTGGTAAGCCTTTGTGTATTCTTATGCTACCCGAGGCGAAGAAAGAGGGCCCAGTAGCTCACGTCGCCACAATCTCTTCGAAGATGAAAGGGGTTGTCTGGGAAATACACTTACCACATTGGGGCGGAAGTCCGACTGAGAAAAACGGTCATCATGAGCCTTCGATTACCGAGTTCTGTCGATTTGACTTAGGTGACTCAGACGACCTCTCTTACGTGCTACCGGTTGACCCCGCTGGTTCACCTCCTGTGATCACTGGATTTCTAGACACATTCGCCAGAGATATTGCTCTCTCCTACACACATTCTGGTGTGCTTCGATCCTGGACTGCCAGGCTTGACATGAATGCTAAGAAGGTTGACTGGCTAGAGACGTGCTCGGTGGCGACTGGGATATCAGAGCCTTCTTTGGCGAGCGGTAGCTCTATACGAAAGGCCGCGCTCGTCAATGCTAGCAGGTCTGAGTTGACCATCTGGGACATTCGAGGCGCGCAGTTGGAGTTTGCGCAAAATTTTGAGTCCCAAGACACTATTCAAGATTTGGATTGGACCTCGACCCCGGACGATCAGTCTATACTCGCAGTCGGCTTTCGGTTCAGAGTTATTCTTCTGGCGCAGATGCGCTATGATTACCTCAACAAGGGACCTGCTTGGGCTTCCATTCGAGAATTCAATATTCGTGATCTGACGCCGCATCCGATTGGTGACTCTACTTGGCTCAGTGGCGGAAATCTCATTATTGGTGCTGGCAACCAAGTCTTCGTCTACGACAAAGAGGTGAATCACTCTGCTCCTGCAGTTATGAGCCTTGGCCTCCCTCCTCGAAGACAGGTGTGGGATCTCTTCGAGGTTGTAACAAGGTTCAACGGGCCTTTACCGGTGTACCATCCTCAATTTCTAGGACAGTGCACATTGGCAGGAAAGAGCATTCTTGTCCAGCATGTGCTACTTGCTTTGCATAAGACATTAAAATACTACGTTGAAGGAGATACCATTGATGATCACCTTGGTATGGATCTAGAAGAGTTCTATACCAATAACGATGTGAGTTGACCAGACACTTGTCTCAATTACCGCTAACTGAGTAGGTGATATCTTCTTCGGTGGCAGTAAGCAAAGCATCCAAGTCGTTCGGCGCTTTCTCGGATGATGAAGAGGACGAAGAAACTGTGACTGAAAGTGTCGCAGCTTCAATAAATGAAAAACTGACCAAAATCGCATTGCCGCAACTCTCCAGACAAGAACAAATTCACCTGGCCGATGCTGTCGAATGCGTCGCGATCGTCGAGAAGCAGCGGCGGTCTATGGATGACAATGCAGCTAGATTCATGCTCTTCTTTCGACAGCACATTTTGCACAGAGGCAGGGCAAATGAAGTCCGCCTTTCATGGCGGGAAATAAATTGGGCATATCACAGCAATAGCCAAGACATCCTAGCAGATATGGTATCACACCAATTCCACAACAAGATGCTATGGGAGCATGCTCGTGAAAGTGGCATATTCATGTGGATGACTGACTCCAATGCTCTAGTAAGCTTCCGCCCGCTAGCTAATTACCTACTAACGTTCTGAGTAGAAAGCCCAATTTGAAGTCATTGCTCGTAACGAGTACACTAAAAGTGATCTGAAGAATCCGATCGACTGTACCTTGTTCTATCTAGCCTTGAAGAAGAAGACTGTACTTCAAGGCTTATGGCGTATGGCTGGGTGGAATCGAGAACAGGTCGCCACTTTGAGGCTTCTGTCCAATAATTTCCAAGAGAAGAAATGGAAGACCGCAGCGATGAAGAATGCATATGCCCTCTTAGGCAAGCACCGCCACGGTAAGTAATAGAGTAGGAGGTCACCGGGCATTTCTGACCTGAACGCTAGAATATGCGGCAGCCTTCTTCCTGCTAGCCGACTGCTTAAGGGATGCAGTCAGCGTCATTTTGAACCAACTGAAGGACCTTCAGTTAGCAGTGGCGGTCACAAGAGTCTATGAGGGCGAAAATGGTCCAGTATTGAAAGAGCTTCTCACCGACAAAGTGCTGCCACTGGCAGCTCACGAGGGCAACCGATGGTTGGCATCCTGGGCCTTTTGGATGCTTCATAGGAGGGACATGGCTGTGAGAGCATTGATTGTGAGTGTAAAATATCCCGGATAGAAGGTTCGCTGACACTCGTAGTCGCCCGTCTACACTTTGCTGGAGACCCCGCAGACACCAGATCTATCCTCGAAGCTGTTCCTAACTGATGATCCTGCCCTCGTTGTTCTATATTCCCAGCTTCGACAGAAGACACTGCAAACACTTCGTGGTGCATCAAAAGTCACCCCGAAAGTCGAATGGGCGTTTGTCTTGCATAACGCTCGGCTGTACGATCGCATGGGGTGTGATCTGCTTGCTTTGGATCTCGGTATGGTACCACGTACGCTCTGGATTTATGAAACTAACAGTCCCAAGTTCGTAATTGGGAATTCCTCCTGCCATCGCCTACCGTGTTCAAGAACATTGGCGGCCCAGATCCACGTTCCATGCTACGCAGACGGTCGTCGCTCGTTGTAGCCGACCTACCCATTCCAACATTACCTATTGACATGAAATCAGGAAGCCACAAGCCTCCGCCTAGTGTGTTCGAAGAGCCGGAGTCTAACTCGCTGTTGGATAGCTTCGGATTTTAGTGAAGAGGATGAGAGGAAGCAGATTGGTAAGATTGGGTCGCATGGTCTCAGGCGTTTGGGATCTCGATAATACCCATGGCTTTCGAACCTTGTATTGAATAATGGATGGATATCAGCTTGGAACGGAGGGCATGTAGTTTATTAGTCTTGTACAGTAGCAAATCGACGTCGGATGCTTTAGCGACTCATGGCTGAGTATATTTCCGCATGAAAATGTTTAGCTCGCATGTATTCTGACATTGGCCTGACCCAAGTTCCCTGTGAGTCCGAGGCTCATCCCGGCTCGGTTGAAATAAAACGAACCGAGCCGGAGCAGCCAAATATCACAACATCAGATCAACGACGATAACGGTTAAACAATAATAGCAATACATATTAACAGAGAAATCCTCACTCAAGTGATAGCCCGTACTCAAAACTCAACTTCACTTGTGATACAAATCACTACATACTGATGAATCCGGAATATCCGCAACTCTCGGCACTTCCCATGCATTCTATTCATGCCTCGCTCATCCGCATTCAGGAAGACAGGACCCCACCCCCAAGTCTAGCTCGAATTACCAGCGCATAGGCAGTCCTCGAGACAAGGACCGGCTTCCTTCTTACCAGCGCACTAAAAACTGCGACGAGCAACATAAAATCCTTAAAGTTTTCCTTGACCGGGCCTGTCGACGCTTTAGTGAGTAGTGAGCAAGACGAGATCACGAGCTAGAAACGGACGGACGTTAGAGTTGGACACCGCCTCCTTGCGTGGCATGCGGTGGCCTTGCGGTGCTCCGTGGTAGGCAGATAGTCTGTTCCGCTAAGAAATGCGATGTGCAATGAAAGGTTAATACAAGATGGCGGCGCGTTGAAGTTTGCTAGGTATTTGGGCGTCTGGGTCAACTGACTCGCGAAGTGTAGAGGCTAGGAGGGGTTGGTGATTTATAAATGAGGTGAATTGGTTAGCGTAATTTGCGCTCGGGAGTTAGTTTGCCAGTCGAGAATGTAAATCTGAAGTTTGAGGATAAGATTTTGACATTTCAGACAGGAGATTTTGATTTATGTGTTGATATATATGGCTACGGGCATATTTTGTAAACATCTAAAGATGTGGAACCCTTGCACTCGCAAGCAGTAGATTCACGATACTGACGACGCCCTCCCCCAGGATCAATCCACTAGCAAGCACCACGATAGGAGTCTCTTCTCGCCGTTTGTAAGATTTCCAATACCAGTTCACGAAGCCCCCTACAGCTCTTGCGAGGGTGAAAGATGGGACATTGTACATGCCTATTAGTGCGTTAGCGAGATGCTTGGTGACTTCAAAAGGGGCTCATACCAACAGCAACTGCAATCCCGCCCGGAATGTAGGGATGCCATTTCTTGCCTGTGCCGACGATCCTCACTGCTGTCACTGCAATGAAGATAATCGCTGCGCCTAAGGCCCATTGCCATGCCATGTATGGCAGTCCTTTTCCAGTTACCAGTCGGGCGGTGAATATCCAAACATACCCTGTAGGGACCTGAAATAGATCTCCAGGCACTTGATATACACTCGTGTATAATTTGTATATCAGAGCACTTACGACAGCTCCGACTGCACTGCCAATAATCTGACCCCAAAATTGGGCATTCGGTGCAGCACCAAGCAGGTGGCCAGTTTTGAGATCTTGCATGAGATCACCTGCTTGTAATGCCCCAGCTTCAGAAACAGCACCAGCAATAAGGTTGATAAGGACGGAGTTTTTGTTGGATTGCGGGATTATGAGCGCGAAGAAAAGTTGTGCCAATTTGCTGATGCCGGAAACTGGATTGAGATCGGTCTCACCCAACGCTCGAACGCCCATGATAGAAAGAACGAGTGCCATGAAAACCGCAATGATGGTTGCGTACAATGGTACCAGAGCACCGAAGACTACGCGAATACTCGCAACACAGAATACAATGGAGAGCACAAGCCCTACCATGAATGTACTATTGTTCACGAGGTGCTCCGGAAGTGCATCCGGCTCTGGAAGATCCTTAATCTCCTCGGGCGTATCAAGACCAGTCATACCAGGCCCATTCTCCGTGAGAGGTGTTGCGGCATCCTCGCTCTCACCACTGATAGGAGCATAGCCTCTAGTGGGCTTGTTGGATCCGATTTGAGAGAGACCCTTCCAGTCTCCCTTTCGCACAAGTCGGCGGATATCTGTAATCCATTCTCGACCGTGCATCGCCACGGGCCGTAAAGCAATGTACCCCAGACTGATTACTGAATCGGCCAGCATAATGGCCAATGATACCCAGACGATCCAGCCTTTACTTCCTGTTTCCCAATCATCCACAGGACCAGGCGCCCATCCCCTGTTCTTCGCCAGTGGCGAAAGAACACCCCAGCCCACAATAGCTCCGATGAGCATGTGTGTAGTCGTAGCTGGTCCCATAATGATGCCCTGTCCAACATATGCCAATGATGGATTCAGAGTCCAGAGCCAGTTTTCAGCAAGCGCAAAGCCGAAGACAGGTAGATTCCGCAGAATCGGGAAGAAATATGTCCCAAGAGTATAAATGCCAGAGATTGCAAATGAGATAGTCAGTAGCTTGACCTTAGCCTTCCAGCTGCTCGTCAGCCCTTTGTTTACCTCCTCCACATCCGCAGATTCGTCATCCGAATATGCAGCTGAAGAGCTCGCTCGTAAAGAGGGTTCCCTGGAAGTTGTCCGACAGATCGGACGATCCAGTGCAGCCTCTTTCCCATGCAGGACGCTTATCATTAAAGCAGTCGCCGTGCCCGAAGGGAACTTCAGCTTCTCCCGTATGATAACCTGCCTCCGAAGGGGGACCGCAAATACCACTCCAAAAAAAGCCAATCCTAGAGCCCACAGAATCAAGTTCCACAACGACAAGAATATCGGGCCCTGCTCATCCTTCTTCAACAGGTAGTTCAGCGCCGGCATAACACCCACGAATCCACATCCCAAGGGCATCGTACCCATCGATCCAGCCACTGACTGCACCAGCACATTCTCCACAGGCGTGAATGGCAGATCCAAATGTTTCGCAAAGGTCTTGAAGAACGCGAAGCCGATGAGCGAGGACGGCATACTCATACTCGAAATCCATCCCGTCTGCAGGCCGAAGTACATATTGGAGAAGCATATTACAAGCCCAACTCCAAGACCAACAAGTATGCCGCGCAGCGTGAAATTCTGCCCTTCGCTGGCATGGCTGGCAATAAACCTTCGAGCATCACTACGGCGGCGCTGAGCTTCTTCGAGGGTATCTTCGCCATCGTGGGAGTCGTTCTCGTCCGGGGAGTTTGAGGTCGAAGGTGGGGTGGAGATGGATTGATAGTCGGGACTATGTGTTGATCCCCTGTCTGGAGCCATCTTTGCGGTCTTTAATCAGACTCGATATCAATGGTGAAGGTCGAAGAGAAGAAGACCAATGCAGCATGGAACGGACTGGTCGCACATGTCCATACCTACCGTGGAAGTCAACATGGTGATACTGAACTGGATGCCGAAGTAAAGCAGCTGGAGCTGACCAATATTGGATTGCGCCATGCCAAGAGTGGACGTCATGAGTCGCTGCTCCGGATCCACAGCCGCTAGCTTGACGCTGGACATGAGGCGACCACCTTCAGGCCTCGAAAACACTTGAGGGAATGGTAAAAAGTACTGGAATCGGGCAGACAGCTCAATTTATATGAATGGGTGAAAGTTTGGCATTGGGAGAGCAGGCCATTGTTAACAAAAAAATAATTATCGATTACTATTAGATAGTCTACGCGTGAAGAGGTATCTCGCTTGCCTCGCCATTTCAAAGTCAACAATGAAAGCTCCCAACGCCTTCGCTGCCGAAAATATCCACTATCTCCTATCCCAAGTCCACCTCGCAAATGATTCATAATCCTACACTATCTACCAGTAGTACTTGGCATTTCTCAGACAGCAGGGCCTGCAGAAGCATTGGTCTGCACAACCTGCTTGTCCTCAATCTCATCACCCGTCTTGCCCTGCTCTAAGTCTTGCGCAACGTTCTTCCGCGGTTTCTTCGTCAGCTGGAGCTCGTCCCGTTGCTGCGCGAATACACCTTCTAAACTTTCCCCTCTGCGTGAAGCTTCTAAAGCTTTCTCAGCCATCTCCACATTCTCAAAGGCTCCGTTCACTCTCCACGTCTTGCGTTCTTTCATGACATGCAGCCTTCCCCGCAGTCCATGGGCTCGCTTCTCTTCCATGATAGCGAAGACATCTTGAACGACTTGCCAGCCGTGGTTGACGGTCTCAGCGACTTTCTTCGCTTCCTTCTCGTCTAGTGCGTAAAGGTCTCGTTGTCCCTCCATAATCCGTGCCTTACGAATGAAATGTGTAGGCTGATTGCTTTTCTGCAGTTCCTTGTGAATACCTTTGAAAGTGTACCCAAAAGGCCCTACGATTGCTGCAAGATCCTTGAGTACGAAACCTGTGAGACCCATACCAACGCCTTTGACGAAACCGACTGGGCCGTTGTCTCGAGCGCCCGTGTACGGTTGAGTGACCAGACCAGTAACACCATCGTAAATGCCGAATGTAAATTCTTGGCCAGCGGCTTTGAGTCCAGACTTGAAGCCAGTGATTCGAGTTGGTCTAGGATATATTAGCTACTAGGACCCAGACCGAGGATTGCGTATCTTACCTTCTAACTGTTGTGTCTCCGTAAAGCCGTGGAGCGTTGTGAAAACCTGCTTTCAAGTCAGCTTCACTGAATCTAAGACCTGACCAAAATCCATGTTAAAGCATGCGAAGCAAAGACTAGCTCACCTTGAGCAATCGCCAACGAAAGGTCCATTGGCGCCTTAGCAATGAAACCAGCTGTCTTTCCAACCCCCGAGGTAACGTTCTTGCCAAGCTCTTCCGCAGCATTATCTTCAGGATCGTCAGATAAAACAGACTCATTATCATCTGCCTCTTCTTGGTCCTGAGCTTTTTCCTCATCTTTGGCCGCTTTCTTCTCCGCCATCGGTTCACCTGTAGTGGTATGCTTGCCTAGATCGGGTCCGCTGGTAATTTTTTCCATGCCTCGACCAGGGGCCTTCTCGTCCGGAATGTCATCTGTCGGATCCTTGTCGGCATCTTCATTTCGACGCTGGTGGTCCTTGCCCGAGGGAGTACCGTTCGTCTCAGTCTTGTGAATGGTTCCGTTGGAAGGCTTTGCGTCAGGCGCACGCTCTTTCGAATCTTTGTTGTAGACCATACCTCCTGCCCCATCACTTCGACCAGCGTCTTGAGACTTCCGCCGCATGTCTTCGGACTTCCTTTTTTTCTTCTCCTCGTGCTTTGCGCGCCTCCTAGAGCTCTTGGCGATCTTGAATGGCACGCCCCCAACTCCCGTTGCGATACCTGTTACGGTACTCATGATCGCTGTGGCTCCACCAGATAGAGGCTCTCCAGGTCCTTCAAAATCGTTCCATTCGTTGTGTCGAATAAGACGTAACTGCTTCCAAGAAATCTTCTTCTTCTCAACGAGCAAATCCGCAGCTAAAGCACTCAGCCTCAGACTCGTATTCTTCAGCGTCCACACTGCGACTCGGTCCTCGAGAATCGAGCAACGCATAGAATGATGACCTCTTAGGACCAAGCTCCGATGGAATGAAGTGACAGCGTTCTTCGAACCATCACCCTCCTTCTCGATATCTTGAGCAATTTTCTCGGCTCCTTTCCGAGCCTCTTCTGTCAAGCATTGTCTGATACCGTCTGCAAGCTTATCGACCGTCAATTCCTTATGAGGCACGGGCTTTGCTCCTGCGCCAGCCTCTCCGATCATAGTCCCCCAGAACATCTGATCTCCAAAGAATGGGACGATCATCCCGGGCTTTCCACATTTCAGACCAATAGCCGTTGTACCCGCACCACCATGATGGACTACTGCTGACACTTTCGGAAAGAGCCAGTCGTGCGGTGTGTTTTCCAGCATATAGACATTTTCTGGAGTATTGTCGTCGCCTAATCCGCCCCAGCCCTTCGAGACTAGAGCTCTGACGCCAGCTTTCTCCACAGCCTCGAAGATCATCTTGGTGAATTTGTCGGGGTCATCAACGACAATTGAGCCGAATCCGATGTACACGGGTGGCTCTCCAGCGTCCAAGAATTTGACAAGATCTTCTGGTGGCTCGAAAGACGAAGCGAGATCTAAGAAGACGAACCCGGCAATGTCGATTTCTGGTCCCCAATCTTTCGGCTTTGGTACGAGACCTGGACTCCATAGATATGTGAAAGGCACCTTGAGACGATACAATTGGCCCGGTGCCCATAATGTAGAGACTGGTTCCAACCCCAAGGTTTTAACACGGAAGTTGTTGACCAAGTCCCCAAGACTGAAATTAATGTTAGCTTTGTCTCAAAGGACGATCTGGATGACTTACCCTTGCCATGTCATCATTTCTACCAGCGGATAGGACATGAAGTTCGCATAACCAGGATCAACATTCGACTTCTTAATATTTGCCAGCGGATGCGGGAATGCTTGAGTTGGCGTGTAGGGGAAAGTAAACATTAGATGTAACGGAATGCCTAGTCTCTCGGCGCAATGAATATGAGCGAAGCAGGGTGGGTTTGCGATGATAGCGTCTGCAATGAACGGCGATTTAGCGCCCATCATCTTCAGATTGCTGACATCCTTCTCGTCATCTGTAGCGTTGATGCAAGCACGCCAGAAGCCTTCGAACATCTCTGCCATCTGCTGTCGCCGTCTCCCAACCTCGCCCTTCTTCAAAGTCTCCATCGTCGGTATCATTCCTGGATTCTTGACCATGAAGGCCATCAATTCAGCGGGATCACCACCAACAGAGAAGAACTCCAGGCCCGAATCTTTTTCCACGAAATCCTTGAATGCGGGATGTGTTGCTATCCGTACCCTGTGCCCATATTCCTTGAGATTCTTGCCGAGCTTTAAGAACGGCTGTATGTCACCACGGCTCCCAATGACCATGACAACAATATTGAGAGTCGGTCTCGGGATATCCGTGGTAATAGTCTCTGAAGAAGCGTCTGATTTCCAGCCTTTCCCATGATTCGAATCTGGAGTCTCGCCCGCATCAGATCCCACATGCTTCAAGAACGTCGCGCCCAGTGCCTTAGCCAAATATCCCCGATTGCTCGTCTCGTTCACACTGATGTTCAATCGGCCATCCTTCTTAGACACCCTGCCCTTCGTCTTAAAATCCTCATTGCCTACATCGAACCTCGAATAGTGTCCTTTAGAGCCTTCCTTACCACTCCCTCGCCGCCTGCCTCGCCCAAAGCGCTTTTTGTGTTCTGCAGTATCGTCTTCATCGTCGTCGGAGGAGGAGCTTGTTGTGGACTCGTCGTCGGAGGCGGTCGGTAGCTTCCATGAAGCCTTCTTTGTTGTTGAGAATGATGTAGGATATCGCTTCAGCCCTGGGGCTTCCCACGATGGCGCTGCGGTTACTCTAGCAGTTTGCCATTGTCTCGATATTGCAGGTCTGGCGGCATCAGGGGCAGGACCTGTAGGCTCTTCTATGCTCTCCGGGCGGTGATTAGAATGAAGTTCTTGAAGGCCACCAGACTCTGGAGGCACACTGCTGCTTCTCGTCGCCGTATCAGTAGTCATAGCGAAGGACAAATATGGAGCACGCGTCAAAGAAGCGTATGCATAGAGAAATGTGAGACTGTAGAGGTTTTTGCAAAATAGCAGAACCAGCACGCAAACGCTGTGAATGGAATATACAATTGGGGGGTTGAGAGCGTGGATTGTAGGATTGTCTTGTAAATCGGGTCAAGAGATCAATGACTCTCTAGCTACAAAATACTGACTGACGCTGTACTTGGCCTGGCCACCAGCCCAGCCTAGCCCTGCTCTGCCCTGCCCTGCCCAAGTCTGGATATTTCTGAATATGCCGTGACACTATCAAATCAACAGTGCGGCGACCATGCGAAATAACAATGTCGTCACTGCGAAATTCCCAAATCCGATCTGGCCCAGCCGGGTTATGGATAAAGGATGGAGCAGAGTCCGCTGAGGCGCCTTGGCAGTGCGATTGTGCTGGCCATTGGTTGGCTTTAATTTGCGGTGCCACCCGGGCGGGGACCCAAGCTGTCCCTAGGCCCGAAAGTCAATATCCACAATTCTTACAGCCCTTGAAGAAGTGAAGTGATGCTCGCGTGGTGTCGTGGACATGGGAGGGGAGGGGCATGGGGAGGAAAGCAGGATATCTTGAAACATAAATACCAAGACCGACGCTCACTTCAGCCACACTCGAGATTGCATGTATTGTGGCGAAACGAAATCAATGGCAGCCGATAGGTGAGACCAATAGATGCCATGTCTGCTGCGCCGGGTCATATGCACGTCTGGGAACAATCAGGAAGCTGGCAATCATGTCGCTAGGAGAGTTTGGTCCGACTTGTGTATGTAAATGTGAAAAGGGGTAGTTGGCTTGGCAAGCGAGCAGCTCTAATAATTCCGACGTTGAGATGTGTCGGTAATAGCTTGATGTTGTTCTATAACCACATTCTGGCTAAGTTGTATCTCTATTCTGAACAATCAATTCTCTGGCACAACCCCCTTCATGGCTGATATCTAGGAACACAAACGTGAAGCTAATGAATGAACAATAACGGTAATGTCAATACAATACCCTGATACATGGATCCTCCTCAAACCAGCCAAATACATATGCCTGGAGCAGCTGGCACTCTCAAACATAGGAAGAGCTGCACAACCTCGCAGGTCCAGTTAAGACGACGTCCACTGACAAGGAAACAAGTCTTACTTCTACCTTGGTCTAATTCCGTCTGCCGACTCGCCATTCATCAGGCTCTGGAGTTTGTCTCAAGCTACCGCCTTCATTCTGAGCATCGCGTGAACCCCAAAGTCGACTCTCGGCGTTGTTGAAACTCACACCCTCTACCCAGCTCTGTTCCTCATCACCATTTTCTCTGCCACCATAAAGACCTTGAAAGCCACCCTGCACTAATCCGATTGGAGATGCTGATCGACCGCCACGCAGAGGGGTATAGAGAGGTACTTGGCGTTGCCGGGGCAAGCTTTGTTGCAGTCCTTCTCCATCAACACTGTCAACATTCTGAGTCCGTCTAGCGGCAGCTCTGGTGACTGGCGCAGTGTAGGAAGGGTGATACCGAGACTGGTGCCTTGATTCCGGCAGGTGAGCTGGCGTTTGGGGTTGTAGTTCTGGCGATACTGTATCGTTATATACCTGGTAGCCAATTCTAGACGGGTTAATGGGCTCTAAATTTGTTGAATTTTGGTGACTCAGGTCCTGGCGTGGCGTTGGAGATGCGGATTGTGAGACGGGTCGAGGTGAAGCCTGGCGGCTGAATGGCGATCGTGTTCTACATGTGCTAATAGCGCGGCTCACGAAAGCAACTGGATTGAACCTCCAGCCGGACTAATATGAAATCAGCTCTTCCGCCTTTCTTGCAGTTGAGACACAACACTTACAGGTGGACCTGAATCTAGAGGGTCATGCTCGCCTGCTGCTGGACTAGAGAGGTGGTTTGGAAGTCCACCCACAATTGCGCTGCGGACGGGCGTGATAGAAGGACTGGTTGGGCTAGTTGGTGGATTGCTCGCAATGTATCCACGAGTTGGTGAGTGTGGTAGAGAGTCTGCCCTGGAAACACTTCGAGATACGGTTGAAAATGGTGGGGGTAAATGGAGCTCAAAGGATGAAAACCTGACATTTCGGTTTGTGTCTTCGTCCTCTTCGTCAACCTTGATAATCGCAGATCTGTCTTCGCCACGTAATTCGGGATTTCCTGCACTGCTGTAGGACTCCGCAGAGCCCGCTCTAGAGCTTTGCAAGGAGCTCCCTCTCAGATCTTCGCGAAGGTTACTGCTGCCCGCATCTCGAGCTCTTCCATCGGTCGAATCTGAAACCGTTCGCTCCTGTTCGTAGGCTGCACTAGACCTCTCTGAAGAGTCGAATGAAAAACTGTTCGTCTGATGCCTGAATGTTCTTGTACTGGTTCGGGCATCCGTTCGTGGTGGTCGTCGAGGAGGTTGAGCGAATATGATACCGGGGGTGTTGTGAGTAGCGACACGAGAAGCGATACGTGGTGTCAAGCCTGAAGTTGGACGACGTTCCGGGGAGCTCGACGCATTTTGTGATAAATAAAGCGGCGAGCGGGGCAAGTGTAGCCGAGTGCGAAGCCTGCTCGAATTTGGAAGTTGAAGTTGCTGAGGCGTCGAAGCATCAATTGGAGCTATTAATGATGTTAGCGCAAGGAAACTCAATGTCATATGGATGTTAACTTTGAGGAGCATTATCTGTCAAGCTTGGGCTCTCAATGTCAATGAACCCTCCATAGTAGAAATCATGTTTCGATGGGGAAACTGGCCGCGATGACTCGTGGTTTGCCTTCTCGGGAGAGTGCTCAAGTGCTGTGCTCACGAACGAAGGCTCCTCGCTTTGGAAACTCGCTCTTGGTAGATCTTCCTGCGGGTATGTCGACTCTTCAGGAGGTGGTACGGTTTTGTAGCCATCGATGGCCTCCGGACCTTCGACAGCCGGAGCTACTAGCATATTTGGGCGCCATGATTCTGCTACACGACCTTCTTTGTGAAGCTCTCGGTGCTCTTGGACCGAAATCTGCGGAGTGGTACCCTTGCTAAGGTCAATTAGACCAGACTGAGATCTGATTGTGAAACGGGTAAGCCGTTCATTGAGTTTATCAGTCTCGCCGACGCTCTTCTCATAGCTGCCTCGGGCTTGCTGGCGCTTCTCGTAATCCAGCAGGTCGCTGCGACCGAGTATGATGGTTGTAGCGGGCAAGCGGATCATGGTGGAATCCTCTTTGTATGTATTGCAAATTCATTACGGTAAGGTAGAAGCTCACCAGGATGTGGAAGGCTACATTGGGGAGCCCAACCAAGGTCCTTGCTCCTGCCATAACCAAGCCTCTTTCTTGGGAAGGAGTGAACCATGGCATGTCGGTCAAGGAAGGACGACTGCTGGTCTGCTTTCATTGAAAGAGAGGCACTCACTTCTCAGTAAAGAACGATGAGCTACAATATTGAAAGTACTAATAAGTAAGTAGTCCTGGTGTAGACTCAGCTCGATGGCCCACAAAGCTTAGCGGTATGATGGCATGGTGTAGAGAAGGTACAATCGCAATATCAATATACAATAACAACGTGCCTGAAAGACAATGACATGATGACAAGTTCAATGTAATTTGCTGCTCTGTGCATCCTCACTTGAGATCGCAGTCGATAAAGCCAAGGTTACCTTCAGGTACCTGGGTAACAATTGTAGCCACAAACTGGGTACTGCGCTTGGGTCCCCCTTGAAGTTGAAGTTGCTGGTTTTCGAAAGCTGAGAAAACAAAGACCCCCGATGAGGAAGACACAAAGGCAGCCTTCAAAGTCAGGCAACAGAGGTTTTCTAGAGTGTGAGAAGTCTGCTGTGTCATACTCAACTCCTCAATAGAACAGCGAGGTTTAATCTCCTTTCCACCACTTACCGATTTTCCGGACTCTAGCGTCTTGTTGCGTGCCACGACATCTTTCTTCCTCTGCATTGTTCGTTCGATGATCCTCATCATGATATCGGAACCTAAATCTCGTATCACGTTCATCTCATTACAAATTTCTGAAATTGACTGATTGTAAATTTTTCGATTAACGATTGCTGACTCGTTTGGGATGAACCTTCAATAAGACGAGAGCAACCGAAGTGAAGTGAAGTATGTTCAGACTATTTATTGCTGGTAGCCTATGCCTAAACGAGCCACGCCTCATCTAGGGTGTGGGGCTGCGCTGCTTAGGAGAGTTCTCAGGGCGTTATTTCGATTTCCAAGGTCCAAATTCAACTTAACCAGTGAACCACATCCGCCTGCAGCGCTGTCCACGCCCGCCCGATCCACTACTTCTGCTTCTGCTGGCTGCTGGTTGCTGGCTGTGAATCCATCCACTGGAAGCCCGCGAGGCGTCGGACCTCATCTCCTGCTGTTCGCGGTACTGCAGCAAGCCGTCACACACGGGGGATGCCACGGTGATCAAGGATAAGGGACGCGGCCCACAGCCACCACATCTGGACAGCACAGGACAGCCAGAGGCTCATAGCACAGCAGAGTAGAGGAGAGCAGAGCAGAGCAGATCGAGAAGAGAAAGGATGGCCCAGCACGACTTGAGCCTTGGTCCTCTCCGACTAACGAACCCCGACGATACGTCTCCTGGCACGTCTCGAGAAGTGCCCTTCAATTCTCACATAGACCCTTCATACCTCGAGCCATCACGAATCACCGACGAGATCCCCGCCCAGACTTCTAATTTGAGAGAGGCTCGTTCGACACCAGACCCGCAATCCCAAACTCGGCGTCATTCCATATTCAACCTTCTACGGCGAGGAGATACAGATGAAAGTGGTGCATCGTCTCGAAAAGCATCCCAGAGCTCGGAATCGAAACCTGGAAACAACCGATCCGAGTCCGGCGGCAGTGAAATATCCAAATCTCATAACGACCCGTTAGCTCGAGCTGCGGCATCCAAGGCATACCGTCAGAGCATGCCTCTAAATCACCAAGCACAACAGCAAGCACAGTTTCCTCCATATCAAGCGGGCGCGATGCAGAACGGTAGCAGAGGTTACCCCCCTCCAGGGTCTGCGAGACCTGTTTCAGGAGTATATTCAGCTCAACCACCTCCAAATGCCATGCCTTCCCGCGAACACGGATCCTACACACTGAGGAACGAGTCTTCAAAGTCTTCGGTTGGCGGCGTACCGTCCAGAAGTGATTCGAGATCAGCAGCTACGGCTATGCAGGCCGGCGTGCCTTCCAGGGAATTGAGCCACAGAGAGAGGGCATACAGTTCGAATAATCCCATACCAACTGGTAATGCGCCAGCACCGCCTAGGAGGAGCTCCAGGGGCATGGGAGGTGGGCATACGGATAGTGTTCCTGGCGCATCGAGTTCATCTGCACCAAGATATGACATTGACGGCAACCTTGTGCCCAGTAATGAGGAATGGAAAGACAAGGGCGCAGCTGTAGGCGTTCGGGAAGAGTATGACGCAAATGGAAAGCTGGTCTTGAGGCAAGTCAAGAAAGGGGTTAGAGATTTTGCATTTGGCCGAACACTAGGGGAGGGTTCATATAGTACGGTAATGTTGGCAACAGACAGGCAAACTCTGAAAGAATACGCTGTCAAGATCCTGGACAAGAAGCATATCATCAAGGAGAAGAAGATCAAATATGTCAACATTGAGAAGGATACGCTTAATCGATTAATAGAGCATCCAGGAATAGTTCGACTGTATTATACCTTCCAGGATAGCTCATCACTCTACTACGTCCTCGATATAGCCAGTGGTGGTGAGCTTCTCGGGGTCCTGAAGAAGATCGGGTCATTCGATGAGGAGTGTACGAGGTTTTACGGAGCCCAGATCCTGGACGCTATTGAGCACATGCACAATAGGGGTGTAATACATCGAGATCTTAAACCCGAGAATGTGCTTCTGGATGACCAGATGCACATCAAAATCACAGACTTCGGGACGGCCAAATTGCTCCCTGATCCAAGAAAACCAAAGGATCCAACAAAGCCGTACGACATTACCGCTGAAGAAGAGGAGTCAACCCGAGCACGATCTTTCGTAGGCACCGCCGAGTACGTCAGCCCTGAACTGCTTACGGACAAAAATGCATGCAAGGCCAGTGATCTCTGGGCATTTGGTTGTATAATATATCAGCTCTTGACAGGCAGGCCACCATTCAAGGCTGGCAATGAGTATCAGACTTTCCAAAAGATCGTTGGGCTGGACTACCAATTTCCACCTGGATTCCCTCCCGCCGCAAGAGATTTGGTGGAACGCTTATTAGTGCTGGATCCTCAAAGACGGTTGTCGATTGAGCACATCAAAAACCACGAGTTTTTTGATGGAGTGCAATGGGGTCGAGGTCTGTGGAGAATGAAGGCACCAAGATTAAAGCCCTACATCCCGCCAACGCAAGAACCAAATCTCATAAAGCTGAATGGAGGCTACTCGAGTGCACCCCAACCGATCCCCACTTCGAGGGGGCCAGGTCCAGGTTCATCAAACGGAAGCTCAAGACCACAACCTAGAGTCATCACTGAATTGCCTCCTCCGACACAGCTCGACATTGAGTGGTCCCCTGTATTGACAAGGAATAATGAGCGAATACTGAAGCTTGGAAACTTAATGGTGCTGTCAGCTCCACTACCTCACAGTCCTAATTCCCGGAATGGTGAGCACGAGGGTCACGAAAAGAGTAAGCTCTCGAGGTTCTTCGGTGGTAGCACAACCAAGAAAAGGCAACGGCTCGTGATGGTTACTTCGAGTGCTAGAATAATACTGGCTGCTGCAGGAGGTGACGAGAAGAAGACGAAGTCAGAGATCTCACTACTGGCGTCCGAATGCTCGTGGAGGACACAGATAGATGCAAAAGGCCAAGAAGTGTGGTGTGTGGATACGGTATGTTTAATCCATCGACGTCCTACATTTGCGAATCTGACATATGCCAGCGCGGTACACATTACACTTTCGAAGACTCCAAATCGTCTGTCACAACAGGAGATCCTTCAAAGAGCTCAGCTCAGGAGTGGATCGAATCCATGGAGCGTGCCAAAGACATTGCTCTCTCCCAGAGCATGGCGGGCTCTTACAATAACGAGACTGGTTTTGACATGGGCTCTTCCGTCTCTAGCCCCAGCAGCACGATCCATGGTGGATCCATATACCCCGAAGGCTTCAGCATCTCAGATCGAGCAGGACGGAATCACTTGACCAAGAGTCAAGCCAGTTTAGGCGGAGAAGAGCTCAACGATAAAGCTGTAATGAAGAAGAGCCACCGATTCAGCAAAAGGCAGTCCAAGAACGGACTTTCCACGCCATTTTGAGCAGCTATAATGTCTGTTCACAACCTTCAATACTCTGCACAAAAATTCGAAACGTCCTGGATCGAACATATATTCCCCTTTCCTTTGTTGAGCATTGGTAGCGCGGCGCTGGTTTCACTTTTCGGTTTCACTTCTTGCATCCCTTTCATACCCCCCTATGATAGGGCATTAACGAATTATCAAGACCCTTGCGTACTTTCTTTTCTCTGGGGATCTACATTACGATTCGGCCTTACTTCAACATGGATTGGAATATTCTGAGGCCGAGGCTTCGGTCGGGTAAGACCTTCGAATAATCCATTGCACTTCGCGTATATCATGTTTGATTTTTGGCTGCATTACAGAGAAAGAGAGCATTGTTCGTTTCTTGGCTAAAGTTAATCGGTGGTAGCGATGGTGATTATTTGGTTACCAATCGGATTGGTTGGCTGGCGGGTTGGTAGTCTACGTATTTAATTGCATTGCGTCCGTCTCGTCTTCCCCTTCTCTTCATTGTAGAGAAGATACATAAAGGGGTGTTTGGCATTAGGCGAGGCGTGGACTTGGTTTGTGGATATGTATATTAGAGATTTAAGATAATGGTGAATCACAATGGACTTCAAGTACTTAATTATTAGTCAGATTTCGATCTGTTCATGTCAATAGAGCAGAAGGGATCATCGGCGATAAGCTTAAATTTACACTTATGTCCGGCAGTTCCCCTCGTCTCATACGTCACGTAGCCCAGCTCTCCACATTTTTATTCTCACTACATACCTAAATACACTTTACTTGCCTTAATGGAAGCAAGCATCTCATGTCCAGAATACTTACAACACGAAGTGTCTCAAGGAATATATCAAAGTTCTCCTTTCTCAGAGCCACGTCAAATCTGACATCTCACTACACCCGACCCCACCTCAAGATCACTAACACCAAGTACACCAACAAGCCCTCTCAAGTCAGACATATCTCAACTCACCACCAACCACCAAACATGTCTAAATCCAGAAACCCCGTCTTCGCCTCCGGCAACACAGCCGTAATCACCGGCGGAGCATCGGGTATCGGATTGGCCCTCGCAACAAAATGTGCAGGCTACGGCATGAATGTTGTGATTGCCGACAACAATAGCGAGAATTTGAAGGGCGCAAAGGAGATGATCAGTAAAAGTGGAAGTGGGAAGGTTGAGACCGCTGAGATGGATGTTGGAAAGGTAGAAGATTTCGAGAGTTTGAAGGTTGGTATATTTCGATTTCAAGTCACGTTTGGAGAACTGGGTGCTGGTCTCATTCGAGACTTAGGAGGGAGAATATAGACTGCCATGCGAGAATCGAGCTCTCTTAACTGTTGTCACGAACCTTGCTGATTTATTTCATCTAGGCAAAAATAACCAACGATTTCGGAGGGAAGATCTCGCTTCTGGTCCTGAATGCAGGTATAGGTCTGAAGAGTGACTGGAGCGATTCAGCCTACTTCCACAAGATAATGGATGGTATGTGAAATCAATACCCTGTCATCTTGGGATCCAGTTTCGAGTAGAGCAGATGGTCACTCCCAGCCGCTCATCATCACAAACTACACGCTCTCGTCTATCTCAACAAGTCCATCCGATTCAGTGGGGTATTAGAAAAGCGGGATGTACTAAATCCTCCTCAGTAAACCTCTTCGGCGTCATTCACGGCCTCAACACCCTTCTACCCCTCACGACCCAGTCATCCACGCCCTCTAGCATCGTCATAACCGGCTCCAAACAAGGCATAACAAACCCTCCGGGCAACCCAGCCTACAACGCTTCAAAGGCCGCGGTCAAAACCCTCGCCGAACACCTCTCCTACGACCTCTCCAAGTCCTCGCCCTCAACCTCCGTACATCTCCTAGTACCAGGATGGACGTTCACCGGCTTGAGCGGGAACAAGCCATTTGTGGGTGAAGGGGCAGAGAAGAAGGAGAAGCCGAAGGGAGCGTGGAGTTCCGAGCAGGTGGTGGAGTTCTTGGAGGTCAAGATGTCAGAGGGCAAGTTTTATGTGATTTGTCCGGATAATGATGTTAGCGAGGAGACGGACAAGAAGAGGATGTTGGTATGTTATGGTCTCTTTGTTTACTTGGCCCATTCTACCTCGCTTCCCCTTTCTATTGTGATCTGGTTTGTTTGGCTGTGAGCCGATCGAAACAGGCGAGGGAGGGGACATTTGGCGAGATTTCCGGAACTTGAAATGAGAATGATGCTGACAAAATCAAGTGGACGGCGAACGATGCCGTACAAGGCAGGCCGCCGTTGACGAGATGGAGGGAGGAGTACAAGGAAGAGGCCGAACAGTGGATGAATAACGTAAAGATCTAGTAGATGTTAAAATCCGCGTCTCTGGCTCCTGTCAACGTCTATAGAAGACTTCAGGGCTTGGAAATTCAATCAGGACAAATAATGCAAATTCATTCAAATGTGGAAAGGATACTGAAGCAAATGCAAACATCTTTTGGTATTCTCTGACTCCCCCGGGCCCGATATGGTACATACTCCTACCTGTTCATTCCCCCAAACTCCTTATTCGCCGTGAATCAAAACTAGATCAAACCTTCACTCTAGGCCCAACCATCAACTTAACACTCTGCTTGACATTCTCGCTGGCCCAAATACTGTTCTGACCACCACGTCTCCACTCATCACCAGTTGCATCTTCTCCTCCGCCTCTGGGTGCCTCACCAGAAACGACCTCCAAATCTCTCTTTTGCGAGCTCAACCACTTAGCAATAAAATCGGTGGGGTTCTTCGACAAGGCCTCAAAGAACTGATGCTTTGACTTGGAGATCATTATGCTTTGTACAAGAAGCGCAAGGTGCTTGTCGTGCTTCGCAATTTCCAAGAGGTTTGTTGCGTAGATCGGGTTTGTGAGGTAAGCAGCGAGCGAAGCTTTCAATGGATCGTCAACCTGGACCTGGATGTCGTAAATAGTAGGCTGGGGATTCTCATGGAATTCTTTATCGACTCGAATCGTGTAAGGAAGCTTGAGCGGTACGAGTGGAGTCATATGTGGAATGAGCGCATCGGGAACGTGCGGGATGTAGCCTTTTTCTCGACCGATGAGCTATAAAACATGTTAAACTTCATTCTGCCTTCCATGTTGTGAGCGACTTACTGCTCTTAGGCGATCATCACACTCAAATGATCTCTTCTCATCCTCCTCTTGTAGACCCATAGCTGTGACATACTCCCAAATGCCCATAATGGCCTCCGCGCGAGTAGCGACATTTGTGTCCAGGATATCAGCGAGAATCGGAGTCAATTGGAATCTCTCGGGAGTTTCATCCCGGACTAGGTTTATGGTGATATTGGTATTTTCATCACCTCCACGCTTGAACTCCAATTGATCGAAATCGGCAGCATTTGGCAGGTTTGCAGCATTCGGCGCAACAGCCGGCTTCTTCCATTCAACGCTCTGATCAGACCCATCCTTGGATTTATTTTGATCGAAGTCGACTGTCATCGCTTTGAAAAAGTGCGATAGTTTGTATTGCTTTGGAGGCGGCTTAACCTTCTTCTCTTCCTTCCCATCCTCATCCATGGCATCATCTTCATCGTCGCTGTCGTCGCTGTCCAGACCATCGTCTGCCTCATCCAATAACCGTCCTTCAATCTTTACCCGATATGAGGAGTCCATGTTGGTGCTGAAATCGAAGGCATCTACATCAAGAGTGTCGGCTTGCCAAGGTTGGTCCTCCACGGTGTTGCTGATGAACAGTCGTAAAGTCCTATATCTCTTTGAAAGAAATTAGCACCAAGCCTTCGAATAGGCTTCCAGCATTCCTACCTTGACATTTCTGTTAACGGAATCCTGGATGTCCAATCTCTTCCTCATCATGGTCGAATCCAGTTTGCGCTCCAGCTCCCTCAACTCTCTGTAACGCTGAACACCATCGCCAATAACGCAATCCTCGACGCCTTCAGGGATATTCTTGTCCACAGGGTTCGCAGTACGCTTTTTCGCCTTCTCAGTCTGGGCTTCCTGTAACTTCATCTGCGCCTGGTGTTGCGCAGCAGTCAACTGCTGTTGGGGGTGGCCTCCGGAAACCATTGGGCCTGTCTGTTTGTTAATTTTCGGGTTGCCTTGCAAAGCCAGGTAATTGATGAGGCGAGAGATTTATCCCAATGAGAATGGGAGGCCCACAAGAACAGAGGTGCAGGTGTGTGATAATGATAGAGAGGAAGGCACGTACCAATTCCTCGTCTCGATGCGGCAGCTGCTGGGGAACGCTGCGGCGCCTGTTGGGGGAAAGGGCGGTATTGCGGCTGCATCTTGACTGGCGCAACGTGTCCGAGACCGTGTGGACTGGATGAGGAGGAAGGCGATGTGATGTTTCACAGATGACTCTTGGCGGGTGTGGACGCGCGCTGTGATATGACACGATACGTACGATCTGTTCTGCCAGAGAAATGACGGTCGCGTTGAACTCAACTTCTACGCGAGCGAGCGAGGATTGAAGATGTTGTGTCATCCGAATGTGGTTTAGCGACAACAGGGTATATTCAGCCCGCTCTCAGCCTCACAGCCTTGCCATGTCTGGATAATTGTACTACACGAATAGAAATTGACTCCATAGTTTCTATGGTTCTCATCTACATGAACGCACTCCTGAGAACCCGTTTACTCGCACTGCTCGTTTGCAGAAGATCAGTGGTCTATAAGAAGCTTTGCTTTATAGTTTGCACCCAGCCTCTGGGCTCTGTGCTGGAAGGAAGTGGAGGGCATTCGTTTCACGCCAAACAATTACAGAGATTCGAATCTTTACTTTAACCTGATCTTGTTCTTTTAATTTTTCAAAGACGCGTGGATGTTTTTGGGCTCCAATAGACCTCGATCTCCCAACACTGCTGGAATGAGCTTTTAAGTCAATATCCGACGATGGTTTCATAGTCAGCTTTCTCCACAATGGAAATATGGCACTGTTATGATCATATGCCATTTCCATTGATGATATGCAGCCAACGCCATCCTGATTACAATGACCGCTATCGATTCTCGATCCCATGCCCAAAAACTCCAGTGCTCGTATCCAGCTATGCCGTGTAGCCCGCCAGCCGCCTTCCTAGAGGCGGACTTTAGCCCAACATAATGCCATGAGAACTCAATGGCCACCTTCTCTTCTACGAATTATATCGAGAGGTCTCCTGAATGTATCCTCTCGACAATTTTCCTCGCTCGATCAGGTGCAAGCTCTTATCGCGCCTGTGATCCTAGAAGTGCCGGTTTCTGTGTCGGCTCAACTGGTGTCGGTGGCATATTCTTGATCTGTTTGATCAAGAACTCCCTCTCGTCGATGAATTGCTCATCCTCGGTCCGGTCTTGCAAGAACTCCTTCAGGAAGACTAAGAGCCTCTCTCGGTTGATAAGAAGGATCTTCTGTACCGCAATCGACTTGTGTGGATTCGCAACGAAGACCTTGAAAACGTGAAAGCCCTCGTATTGCACCATCTTTCTTTCATCTCTGAGAAGATTCATGCAAATTTTCAGGTGCTCGCCTCGATCAACGTAAGCTGTCATTACAGCATAGTTTGCTCTGTCGAGCAGAATCTCGCCAAGAAGCTTTATTGATTGTCTCTTGGTAACATAGCTTTCTGATTTGACAAGTATGTTATTGTACTTGTCGAAGAAGAGATCGAAGTTTGTGGATAGGTACTGCGCCACAAGTTGCTTGTGCTTGGTCAGGAGTTCCTATAGATGTCAGTAAGTAGAAGTTGTAATATCAGGCATGTCAACCCACTCTAAATGTTGTGAATGCATCCGCGCCCACTTCAAACGAACCTTGGTCGATCCACTTGAAGAACTTCCAGAAAACACCATTCCCACTCTGTCTCAATTCTGGATTTATACCAGTCAATCCCTTTGGGCCGGGGCTCCCATCGGACTGATCATCGTACAGTATGATAGCCGCAGCCGCATCGCTCTTCAAGACTTCTCTGAGAACCGTTCCAGCTGGTGTCGCACTCTCCTTATGGTCGTAGCCGTTACAAAGTTCCACCAAAACTTCTGGTCGGTTGTTTATCACATAGCTGAGTGCGAGTGGGTCGCTCTTTGGAGAGGACGTTGGAGGACGAAATCGGAGGACGTATGAGAAGATGACCTGTGTATCCTTCCTCGATTCGAAGGGTAGTCGCCATAGGTTTACGGCGAGAAGATAGAGTAGGTCTTCTTGTATCATTCCAGTAACAAGGGAATACACTTGCTCGGGGCTGCTTTCGGTTTCTACCAACAGAGTTAGCATGGAGTAAACAACGCAAGAAATTCGTAAAACTTACCTTGGGTTCCCTGCAGGACGAATTTCATCTGCCCCAAAGTCTTCGCCAGTTCCTCAGCCTACGCCTGGATCAGCTTCCAAATTCCCTATCTGTAAACGCATTCAGGGGAGACATTGCATACCTTTGCAGCTCCAGCTGGGCCGTCAAGCTTAAGCATCTGCTCTTTTGCTTGCTTGGGCAAATCCACCGTATTCGTCCGTGGACGGCGTCCAAAGAGAAACGACATTCTGGGTGGTGGTGTTGTTTGTTTCTGGTGTCCAACCCAGCTGTTTACACTGCTCGTCGGCTGTCAAGGCTGCGGATTCAGCTGTGGAATGAGCTGGTAGAGTCGAGCATGTAGGAGAATGGAAGCCGGCGCAGAATCATAACACAGTCGTAGGTCTCTGGGAGTTGCTTGCGTGGGTTCAGGAGGTGTGTTTGCTCTATTGATTGAGTGGGTTGGGCTCCAATAGTCCCCGTTTCCCCCATCGATGTTTTGTTCGGAGCTTGAGTTCAGGCGCTCGTTCACTGGGCTGCCCTGCCGCCCCTTGTTTGCGCCTGCTGCTGCCACTACCACTGCCACTCGGGCTCGCACAGCAACCAGCCCGAGACAGAACAGACAGGGCATGGCAAGTCTTGCGAGGAAACGGAGAAGTCTCTCAGACAAGTATCGCAAGACTCTCCTTTGTTTATCTTCTCCAAATCACCCCCAAGCTCTATCTAACCTGCTCTGTTGCCATCGGAATACATGGGCCGTTGTTATCTCCACGTGAAGATACAGCTGCACGTCGGAACCTTACAGGGATGCTCCCAGGCGAAGCTCTCTAGGCCAACCGCTGCCAACACACAGAAACTTTATTTATGCAGGAACCAAAACCACTGACAAAATTGTACTCCAAGTGAAGTTGGGCAGAACTGCTGCTGCTCTGGAAACGCATACGCCTTGACGGGACGGGACAGGACAGGGAAACCAGAAGCATCATCATGTCGGGCATTACAGAAGCCGAGAAGTACCCTGCCTCATCTGGCAGCTCGGAGAACTCAGATATCTTGGACCTGAAGAACGATGAGGGATGGGAAGATGCCGAGCCTGATCAGGAAGAGTTCCAGTTCATCTCGTTGTTGGATGATGAAGTATTCACGGATATCCATACAATGCTGAAACATTGCAAAGAGAAACACAACTTCGATTTCCTTCAGGTCAGACAAAGACTCGGCCTGGATTTCTATGGCAATATCAAATTGGTCAACTACATCCGTTCTCAAGTTCACAGTGGCCAGAATGTTTCTCAGGATATTTCCAAGGCTGAATTTGAGGATGACAAGTATCTCAAGCCCGTCCTAGAAGATGACGCTTTGCTCTTCAGTCTGGATGAACTGCCGGAAGTCACAGAGGATGTTCAAAGCGCAAACTCAGATAAGGGCAAAGCTGTTTCCGGTGACTCTGAACCATTGGCTGCTCGCGTCATCGAGCTAGAGGAGGACTTGCGTAGGATGCAAGTGCAGTTCGACAACTACCGGTCGACTGTTTCACAAACATTGGACGAGCGATGGAATGCGAGTGGTCCGTCGAAATCCTCCGAGGAGAAGGAAGAAAAGAGAGATGATGATAGTCATTACTTCAGCTCGTACTCTTACAATGGTGAGTTTGGCCATTTCAGCCTCCACAGCTATACTAAGTGATACAGACATTCATGAGACCATGTTGAAGGACTCAGTCCGGACCGATGCTTACCGAGACTTCATCTACAACCACAAGTCTCTCTTCGCCGGGAAGACAGTCCTCGATGTAGGCTGTGGTACTGGAATTTTGAGCATGTTCTGTGCCAAAGCTGGTGCTGTACGTGTCATTGCAGTTGACAACTCGGCAATTATCGACAAAGCCCGGGAGAACATCTTCAACAATGGCTTCGCCGACAAGATTACCTGTCTTAGAGGCAAAATTGAAGAAGTCACCCTTCCCGTCGACAGAGTTGATATCATTGTCAGCGAATGGATGGGTTACTGCCTGCTCTACGAGGCAATGCTTGACAGTGTCATCTATGCCCGAGACAAGTACCTTACCCCAGACGGACTCATGATTCCAAGTCATATGAATATGTGGGTAGCACCCGTCGCAGATCCGGAGTACATCATAGACCACATCGCATTCTGGCGTGATGTCTACGGATTCGACATGAAAGCAATGCAAGCCGGAATCCATGATGATGCCCAAGTGCTTCATATGCCTGCCAGGACTGTGTGCGCAGATCCATTCCCATTCTTGCAGCTAAGCCTACACACAACAACTGTCAAGGATCTTGTCTTCAAGCGAAAATGGCAAGCGAAGCTCAAGGAAGATATCGACGCCTTGGACGGATTCATCATCTGGTTCGACTCGTTCTTCATGCCTTCCCGAGAAGATGTCGTCCCAGAAAGTGCCAGAGCCGAGGAGTGGACCAAAGAAGGAAAGAAAGGCATTGCCTTCACAACTGGTCCAGGCGGGAAGGAGACTCACTGGAAGCAGGGTGTCATGTTGATCGATAATACGAAGGAGAAGCCAGCCAGCCACCAGGCTGGAGAGGAGATATCTGGCCAGCTTGAGTATGTTGTACCAGAAGACAACTCCCGTGCTTTGAATGTTGGAATGACCTGGAAGTTTTGCGAGGCCAAAGAGAGCACCCAGACATGGAAGATGAGATGAATCACGCTGGACAAGATTCTGTGCTCATGATCCTTGTTAACATCTGGCGCAGCTTGGCACAATTATGTGTTCTGCTAAGGGGAATTTGCGAATAGAGAAAAGTAACGAGATACCAATAGCACGCTCAAGGGCATGAACTCTTTTTCAAAAATTTTGAAAATATCAATAGATATGGAACCACTTATCCTATTCATTCTGTATATCCTGAATAGCTCGCCAGGCCAGCCTTACTCAAGCGAGACTCGGTTCGGAACTGTTTACTCTCCTTTGACAGCAGACACCGCAGTCTTCTCCCCGACCTCGTTCTCCCGCTTCATGAACTTCGCAATGTGCTCGGGTACCTACAGGCCACCAATCAGTACACGATTTAAGTGGCTATCAAGAAAGGCTGGGACTTACTTTCTTCACTTTGTTCTCTGGACTTTCAATCGGTGTCCCATACGCGGTCCAGGTTGGGACAACACCGATCCAAGTCTTTGCTCTCAACTCATCGTTCTTCATGTCCGCTCGATCATCAGAGGGCCCACCGTTTCTGATCTGTAATTATTTATTCAGCAGGTGCCGTCACAGATGTATTGCAGGCAGTCTAGTGACACATATGAGGCCCGCTTCCTGGCTCCAGACGAATAGTCTCACATTGCAAACCATGAAATCAGAAGACAAGCACACACACCTTAGCACTAGCATCGACAACCCTTACTCTCAAGATCTGCGTACTAGTCATCTCCGTCTTTGTCGGCGGAATCCTCGAGTTCGCCCATCTATCATCCACAACCCCATTCGTAATCTTCTCCATCGCCCACAACTTCTCATCCGCATCCTCTACCGGTGTCGCATATCCATGCAAAATAGCAGAACGATAGTTGTAGCTATGGTGGTTGGGAGTCAGAGCTAGCACTAGACCGTCGAGATGCGTGGCAGCGACGGTCAGAGGCAGCCCCTCTTCTTCGTCTGTTGGGGAGGTTTTGCTGAGACGCATGAGTCGCGACGAAATGTATCCATGGAGGTAGAGATCTAGGGGTTCGGAGATAGGAGCATCAGGCGATGAGAAGGAAGCCATGAAGCCGAGCATGGGAATCATGGCTGGGAAGGGGTCGGTCGGGTCTGGTGTGGGAAAGGAGACGTGGAGGACTTGAGTAGTGTTGACGATTTCGTGGATGGTTTTGCAGTCATATTTGCCTGGTTGGTTTTAATATATCTGATATGCTGATCTGAGTTGGCGACTTACCTCTGGGTTTGCCATACCGCTGAACTGTGTTGCGAGGCAGTTTGGGATAGGTGGCGGAGTCTGAATCGGTCATAGTGAAGTTGCCAAAGAGGTTGGCAGTAAGTGTGTGAGAATGAAAATATGAGATCCGAAGACCAAACTTTGGTGTATCTAAGTCTCTTTATATATTTGAGAGTATATGTTCGTGACTCATTCAGCTTTTACGGTAGATAGGGAAACAACATGAAGTCAATCACGTGTAGGTGGGAGATGTGAAGTCGGGATATGCAGTGCAATGTCGCTCTGTTTGTCTTTAGCTACACTGAGGAGGTCTATCCGATGACAAGAGGGCGTGTTCTCCCCCACCAATCACGAATTACACGTATCAAAGATCTCCAAGATATGAGTGGTCCAAAGTAAGGCTGATGTCCTGCAGCTACACTTACCCCACATTGTTCGGGGCGATGGAGTCGGGTCAACTGAGCACGGGCTCTCGAAGCCGATTGTGGTTTCGGGTCCGATATATCCGGATCTGTACCCGAGTTCCGGGACGATCTTGTGAACCTCCAATACCAAATACTCAATTCATCTGCTATACAAATCAGTTTCTATTGTGAGCAGGAACCTGGAACACACGGATTTCGAAGTTAGTAACCGATACGGCCTGGTAAAGCCTCGGCTAAGCTACTAAGTTCCGTTCCGTTCTTTTCCAACGATGGTTGAGCTTCCTCTGCATCCTTCGTCATCATGCCTATTTCGAACAATCAGTATGAGCGGCCCTCCACTATTGGAGACAACTTGGAGGCTAGTGATAATCTTTCGGAAGAAGATCAGCCTGGTGCTGCCGGTCTGGGGATTGAGTCGAGACCCGCGGTCTCAACTTCTCAAGTGAAGCACGCAAGAACTGTTCCTCTGTCTCAATTTTGAACCATCATGCACGGGTGTTCTATTTCTGGCTTCCTTTATCTCAAGGTCTCAAGCATACTCATTCGAATGTGGTGAGCTTCCCCAAGTTGGGCGCGCAGCAGATAATATATTTATTATCATCTCAAGGAGGTGTTATGCTAGGTGGTGTAGCATCAATGTTTGGTACGCTATGGAGTGTCATTTCAAATAGAGTTTAGTCCCTCACTCCGCAAGCAGCCCTATATCTCTAAGCCGCTCTTGTAGTTAAGGCCTGGACCGTCATGGTCTGGAGCTTTCCTAACGCTGTCCAACGAATGTCCTAAAGTTTGGTCATGGTTGGACGTCATTTTCGGTGAAGCAGTCTCCGGGCAACTTCCTGTCTCGCACAGATCTATTTTGAATACACCACAAGGACTCACGACCGTCAAAATCGAACCTTTCAATGTACAGCACAATTTTTGGCAGCCACGAGCAGCCAACCATGATGCCTAAGGTGAATACCGAAGACTTCGACAACGTCGACTTGTCTGGGAACGAGTCAGATGCCAGCTACGATATGGCCGACGACACTCTCCCCAGGAATTCTCTAATCACCGAGTCATGCACCGACGAAGCAAGTTTCGAAGCTCCCAGGATCGACAAGAAGGGCAAGGGAAGGGTGATCAAGGGAGGGGATTGGCAACAGCCTATAGGACCTGCCGAGAAAGCTGCATGGGACAAACAAGCTCAGATGACATCCGGAGACAGCGATGTCGAATCCGTCACCAGCGTTAGGTCTGGCCTCGACGATGCAGAGATCGACCGCGACAGCGAGGTCCAGGTAATCGAGGAGGAAAATGAGGAGGAAAAAGATGTAGAGCAGTTCTACGACATGTTCAGAGACAAAATGGCCACCGAGTACCGAAGCCGGTTCCTCTTGGAGGTAAATGCAGTTCTCCACGTCTTGGACAGCAACCTCGGCGAGCAACCAGTAGGACTGGTTGGTGTTAGCAAACACACAAGAGCTATTGCAGCTATGTTTGGCGACAACGTGGTGCAGTTGCGGCAAGTTATTCACAAACTCCAAAATGTCTACGCTCGGGTCTCCTCTAATCTTGCTCAGCATGAGACTGCCGTTGATGATTACAGGAATAAACTCCAGGATGAAGTCCAAGAACGGCAAAAGCTCAAGACGCTACACGACCAAGCTAAACAAACAATACTCAACATGGATTTACGCCAACAGTATGAGAAGGTTGAACAAAAGCGAGCCATGAATGATATCAAAGAAGCTAAGACTCGCCTGGAACAAGACATCGAGAATTACAAAGGTCAAATCATGACTTTACAATCTAAAAACCGTGAGGCGGAAGCTGAACAAATCATAAGCAAAAGAGAGATCGTCGTCCTCCGAGTATGCAAAGCTGGTCTGAAGCGAGAGGCTGAAAGATATGAATCACAAATAGCGGCTTACAAGCTGTCGCTTCAAACAGCAGAAATCGAGCAACGAAGGGAAAAATTCTCCAAAGAAGAGCTTGAGAGGAAACTGGAAATGGAAAAAGCACAATCCAGGGCTCTCATAAAGGACTATAAGGTTCAAGCAGCAATGCACGAGAAGGCAATGAGGGCAGAGAAACAGGAGAAGAAAGCTCTAGCTGCGGAAGTCATACAGCTTGACAATATCCGCCAAGCCCAAGCACAGGAACTCGAGCGCACCGACAAGGGCTACAGTGAAGCAATTGCCGCTGTCAAGGTAGAAGAGCAGTCCAAGGAAACAGCGGCAGCTGATAACAGAAGACTCGAGTCCCAGGTCAATCAGTTGCACCACACCATCGAAGAGGTCAAGTCAGAGTACAGCAGGTTGGCCGAAGAAGAGCGAAGGGCGCGTGACGTTACTAGACTCGAGAACGAGCGGCTCAAGAAGGACATCGCCTTCCTCAAGAAGAGACTTGATGACAAAGAACACGAACACGCCGTGGCCGAGAAGCACGAATCAGATGCCAAGGTAGCATCACAACGCGAAAACACTAAATTGCATCATGAGCTGGGACGATCCAAAGCCTGCCAGGAGACGATCCGAGCAGAATTGAAAGAGTACCAGAGTGCTCTGAAAGAGGCTATAGGAGACGCTAAACACGAGCGAGAGACCGAGGAGGAGAAACACAAGGGCGTTGTGAAGAAGCTTGAAGATAAACTTGAACACTCCAAGCTGCGAATCGAGGGCCTTCACAAATTCATCAAAAGCGTGGTCAACTGTGACGAGAAGCGAGTCGCAACCATCGAGAAGCTCAATACCGAGCTCACGGACGCCCACGAAAGCCTAGAAAAGCTCAAAGTCTGCCTCAGAAGTCCTAATAGCTCTCCAGAACGTCAACTGATTTCAGGTCTACTAAATTTCAAAAAGGAAAGCAAAGCCAGAATTGAAACCCTGACCTCCCAACTGGCAGAATCTGAAAAGAAATGCAAGATTCTGCAAACTTCCGGCGAACAGTATCTTCGCACACTTAAAAGGTGCTCTACTCTCGTCGACGACAGGCACGCCCTGGTAACCCGCGTCGCCTTGCACGAAGATAAAGTCACCTCGGCCGAGACCTTCCGTCAGAGGGTCCACAAGACCATCACCTCCCTCTTAGACGAAGTGGACAGCAATCCTGAGTCCGATAGACTTATCGAGGTCATGGAACGTGCTCGTGAGATGGAAAATCGAGGCGAAGAAGTTACCAACAGCGAGGCACTTACAGCCGTCGAGGACTACATCCGAGCCTTGAGCCAAAAGCTCGAAGACCTCGACGACCAATACCGCAATAGTCTAAGCGATCTGTTGGAAGCTCCAATGGAGAACGACGAGTCTTACCCCATCTCACTCTTCGACCAAGATCCCAGACAGAAGCGCACCGCCACCATCGCCGAGAAACTCATCAGCTACGAAAATACCATCCAGACCCTCACCAACAAACTCTTTGCCCAATCGCTCACCCACAAAACCACACTTAGCACCCTCCAAAATCTGCAACAAAGCAACAGACAACTTATGGCATCCCATGCCGCTGCTCTCACCGTACTTCGAGAACGCCGCGACCAGATCTCCGGGTTCGAGAGATTGCAGCAGGAATGGGAGCTGAAGACCGCCAAGATGGCCGCACAGCTGAATCAGTTCAAAACGGAGGTGAAGTGTCTGCAAGACTTGCATGCCAGTGACAGGGAGGAGATTGAGAATGCCCAAATGCAGATTCGCATGCTTCGAAGAGCTTCCGCACTAGTCGAGCATGTCGAGAACCTAGTGACTGGCTCTGGTCCTGTTGCTGCTGGTGTTGAAGACGCCGAAGAAGCTGAGGATGTTGGGTATGCCGGTGGAGCTGAAGGGGATGGAGAGGATGCATAAACAGAGAGTTGTTCATTCACCTGCCACTCGTCACTCATCCCAACTTCACCGATGCTTGTATTGTGTTTTGCTTTGTTTCTTTATAGTATGTACCAAAAATCAGGAAGAGGAGTCTCGTAATGAGGAGGCACAGATGATGTCAGATCGGACTAGAGGAGAGGTTGCATATAGGCTTTATTAGCATGGGTGCTCAAAACCGCTGGTACACTTCCTGGCTTCGGCAATCATTCGTCGTGCTTGGATGAGAATTCGTCTCGATTGTGTCCCTATCATGCGCTGCAACCAAAAAGTCAAGACCTTCACTGCAGTATTTTGCCCTGATGTATAGATTGTATGACATTATATATACAGGCACTTAATTACAAACAGTTTTATACTCGTAACTATGCGCCGGACTACGCCAGATTGAAATGATGAAAGCTTCTGGACCTTTGGCGTTTCATAGCCCCCGATACAACTGACAAAGTAATTCTCCTCGTATTCCCATTACACCCATTGCCGATGGCTCACACTTCAGAGAGAAAAGCCTCCTACCTGCACCTTCCGACTTCAGGTAGAGCTACCTACCAGCCTGGGAGTCAACTTACCCTGCCGCTATTGACATACTCATCCGGGCCTACAATACCTTCACGCATCCAGAAGTCACAAGACCGGACCCATGTATAAGAATCTGAAATTTATGCATTCGCAGTACACTAACTTCTACAGCTAATCAATGCCTTGCAATATTCCTGTGTACTCCTCACTCCTATACCCAGCCAACATCTAATTGAGCTAACCATTCACTCTCAACCATGTAATAACCACGTACCCGCAAACGCCGATTCTCCTTTACTAGACCTTTCAGACACCCATAACACCAAGATCGGAACCTCAAATCGTACAAAAACCTTATGCTATAGAAGACTTGGTATGGAACACCAGCCTGCAGAATCATCAAAGCCACTATCGCCCGCCCACTAGAGCCGGGAAAGCAGCGTCGCTACTTTCGGACATACATCGCTAGCAGGCCTAGTAGACGGTAGCCGACGACAATTCCTAGGAGGATCCCAACCCATTGGCCTGTACGACCGGTCTTGTAGCCATACTCATCGAGGACTCCTATTCCGGAGATGCGGCACTCGGATGCCAGCTCGGTCTGATACATGCAGTGGCAACCTTCCCCGCAAGAATAGGTTCTGTCGGCAAATTCGTTGACCATCATTCCTTGGAAGACATAGCTCTACACAAGGTCAGCAAGTACGCAACATGATTCTCAGAACAAAGAGATTACCTGGTAATCGATGTAATGGAAGACATATCTCCAGAACACATTCAAGATCTTAGGCGAGACTAAGAACCCACCCACCGACATCCAAAGCCCGTTGGCAAATGCTGTGACAGCTAATGCAATGACGAAGACAGGAGCCACAGTTGAGACCAGAACCACAAGAGATTCGGCAGCGACGAGGTCAAGAAACAACCACATGACCCACGTGAAGAATGCCTCGGCCGTTGGTTGAAAATTGGAAAGCCAGTAGGCAATGACTGAGAAGATGACTGCAATTAGGACTACCACCTGCGTCAGTAACGAGAACAATAACAGTCTCCCAGAGGAACATACAGAGATATGGCAAGCCAATGAGAAAGTTTGATAGCATGAAAGCCGATGGACCGTAAAGTCCATTAGCTCGCTCCTTGATGAATGTCAAGCGATCTTCCAGGAAAGAAGGGACGTATGCGACGGCCATGAAAGACATGAAGGCAGAACCGAAGAACTACAAAGGGTCAGCAATTGGATCGTAATCATTGCGCTGGATTCTGGCTTACAATTGCGTTAATGAAAGGCTGAATGTCACTCTGCTTGGTCTCCAGCCGAAGCCAAACAGTACCCATCATAATAGCCAATCCAACGTACATGGCAATACGAATACCATAAGCGACAACGTCTCGGTAACTCTTGATGAATGAGCGGTGTACCAGTGTCATTACAACAGTGAAGAAGCTTCTGCTGGGTGGCTTTGTGTCGGTAGGAGGTTCCACGAGACTGGATGTTGCGTGAATCTGGGCTTTGATATCTCGTGCCTTATGTGATCTGGACCAGCCAATTTGCATCTCTTGAAGTGTTTGCTTAGCAGCCTCTTGGTTACTCGCAAAGTCAATGTTCATTAAATCGAGAATAAATTCAGCGGGGTTGGTGTGGTAAGGCATAGGATGGCCAAGAGATTGAAAGTGCGATTCGACTCCCTCGACAGTTCCAAAGTAGAAAGGCCTTCCACCTGAAAGTAGGAGCAGTTTGTCGAACATCTGGAATGTCGACGTGGATGGTTGATGGATGCTTGCAATGACGATCAGCTACGCGACATTAGCTTTGGCTCTCAGAACCACGACTACTCTGATAAACTGACATTATTACGTTTGGCCACGTCCTTGATGTACTGAATAACCTCGTAACTGGCTGCTGAATCTAGACCGCTTGTAGGCTCGTCGAGGAACATGACCTTGGGCGCAGTGATAAGCTGCGCGGCAACACTGAGGCGTCTCTTCTGACCGCCGCTGATTCCTTTTCGAATCGGAGTTCCAATGAGTGTGTGTTGCTGGTGTCTTAGGCCAAAGGAATCGAGAAGGGCGTCTATGCGTTTGATGCGATCCATCTTGGAAATTGTGCTACAGATCCGTCAGCGACAAATCGGAGTCCATGGACAGGGTTCCCACTTCTTGTGTGCAAGACGAGCTGCAAAATGCAGTGTCTCTCTAACGGTCAAAGAACCGATGAGAGCATCTTCTTGTTCAACATAGCATGTCATTCTTCTAAACGCCCGACTCGATGGATTGCTGCCATTGATCAAGGTGACTCCTTCAACGCGAGCTCCGGCAGCTGCATCTCGATGAGCCAAAACATTCAAAAGCGTGGTCTTTCCACATCCACTCGGCCCCATCAAAGCACATATTTCTCCTTCCAATTGATCAGCACAGTCCACGGTGAACAAATACGCGGTTTGCATTACCTGCTTTGACAATTCCTTCGACGCCATCCAAAATTGCCTTCGGCTCTCCAGTCTTATTATCCTTGACCGTGACAGTAACATCTTGCCAGATGAAGTTTCGGACAGTGGTGTTCAGTAGATGGGCATCATCACCTGCCTTCTGCTCGATATCAACATTGTACTGATCATGTAGGACGCCACCGTTGTTGAGGCTCTGCATCTCGAGTCCTGGCCCGACGGGACCTTTCCGTGTTTCGGCTCGATGCTGCTGCATCGTGGTGGCTTGCATATGCGGTGTAGACGTGCAGAAGTTGTGACTGTGAAACTGGGGAGGGGATCAATGAGAACGGCGAAAGGAAGAGGGATGAGAACGGCGATGAGGACAGTCGACGGGGGAAGTGCTTGAAGAGTAGGGATGGAAGCCTGGTTACGGAGTGACGAGAAGTAACCTTATGACCACACGACTGTATGAAACTCGAGTATTGGTGGAAGGAACATTTCAAATACCCGGTCCATTGTGCCTTCTTAAGGATTTCTTGTCTCAGACAGATAAGATTGACCAAACAAAGGCTTGAGCTGGGCAGCAAGACGCTCTGTTGGTGAATTGAGGCTGAGAGCCCGAAACCATTTCATCCTTAGGTCCACATCTGGTCCCCGGACATGGATTGAGCCTATGATGGGCGAGATGAAAAGGCCGCTTACCCACAGACATTACAGCCTTGCTGCAGAATGCACTAGATCGTGCCTGCAGGTCTTGATCCCCGATATTGAAAGGCAGATGAAGTGAAAGCAAGGGTGGAAGGGATGGAGAAGAAACCTTGGCCCTTCCCTTCCCCCTCCAGGCAAGGGGAAGTCACAACCAGTAACAGATTAAGCGAGAAAATTGAGGTCGCCGACAAGATGCATCGCCGCGGGGCTGCTTACGTGAACAATGAAAGGGGACCCCGAAGCGCGCATGATCATGGAAAGGTGAACTTACGAGTTGTTGTTCATTTGACTAGTTGTGGAGAGCTGAACATAAAACTCGGACGTAAGCTTGATATTGGGGCGGTGATGCTTGAGTCGCACCAAGCAAGTTGTACAGCATCGTCCCTCTATCCTGTCGAGTCCGGACTTGACGAAGCCAACTCCTGCACTCACCAACTCACCACATCTGCATGACACAGCAAGCAAGTAGCCATTTCAGAGAACAGCCGGCGATGAGGATATAAGTGGGTTGCCCATTCTTTCAATCTTGCCAGCCTGCAGTTCGCGCGCCCGAGGACTGGAGAATGGTTCGTCTACTCCAATCTCGAATGGGGGAAAAGAACACCCGAAAGGGGCTCCGAAGTGCAACGTGGAGATCTGATAACGAAGCTGCAGATCTGGAGAACAGCCTGGAATTGTCCTCCAACGACGTTCACTATGTGGCACAACACCAACAAACCGGTCGAGATCCAGGTTCCAAATGTTGGAGGACGAGGAGTCGGCGATGTTGCACAAACCAGCAGTGACCGAGTACCGGGACCTTCAGGCGAGGAAGGCCGGAAAAGTGGAGTTTGCGGCAAAGTCGCGGCCCCCAACGGCTCTCGTCCTTTCCTTATCGCTATCGTTATCGGAACGTATGCGATGTCTAATGTACCTAATCTTGACACCAACTTCAACCACATCTTATCCCATCTGTACCCTAAGGTTTTCTTTTCTGGTCTTTAGTAGGATTTCATGTAAAAGAGAAATCGGCATCAAGTTCAGACAAGAACAGGAAGTATCAAATTCAATTTTCCATTTTCCACTTTTTCGAACGATCAATTGTTCTAGGGATTACGTCCATACCCTCTAAGCTTGATTCCTTGCTCGCAACGTACCACTAACAATACAGCACAATGGACATCTCCCTCAATCTCGAAGATACTCACGTTCTGATTACCGGAGGTTCAGGCTTCATCGGCTCCCCAACAGTCACAGCACTCCTCACCGCCGGCGCAAAAGTAACAAACCTGGACCTCCGCCCCTCCACCGAACCCTCACACTCCGAATCTCAACGCAACTACCAATTCTTCTCTTGCGATATCTCCTCCGAAACAGCACTCACGACCTCCTTCTCTCTCGCCTCGGAGAAGTTCGGCCCAGTCGCCTGCTGTATTGCGCTCGCATCTCTCGATTTCTCAGTCCTGCCCCACCATGAGTCCCTCGCAGATATGGAGGTCGAGCAGTGGCGTCGCACACATAGGATCAATGTTGAAGGGACATTCTTGACCGCAAGAACGTGGCTGAGGCAATTGAGAGAACACGCGAAGATCGATATTGAGAGGAAGCTGAGCAATGTTGGGTTGGTGATTGTGGGGAGCGAGAGTGGGACGTTTGGGGAGAGGGGAAATGCGGACTATGCTTCGGGGAAGAGTGCCGTGCAGGGAGGTCTGATTAAGAGTTTGATGGGGGATGTGAATAGGATTTGGCCCGGGGCTAGGTAGGTCGGCGTCTTCTAGGTGGATTGACGACTAGCTGACGGTCTGAAGAGTCAACGCCGTTGCTCCTGGTCCTGTTGATACACCACAGTTCAAGAAAGAGTGTGCAGAGAATCCGAATCAGCTCTGGGTTGATGCGCAGGCAACGTGCGTACCATCCATCCAACATAACCATAACAAAAGCAGGTATGCTAATGCTCTACAGAACTGCACTGAAAAGGCCAGTACCGCCAGAGAGTGTAGCGAAGAGCATACTTTTTCTCACAAGCGAGAATTGGAGTGGAAACATCACTGGACAAGTTCTGAATGTTGATTCTGGAAAGCAGGGAAAAGTAATGAACTTGATAGATGAGTGCTGATTGGACACCTTGACCGTTTATAGTGGATCTAGATAACAATGTAATATAAGAGCATTGGTAGTGAGTTCATACTGGGATATCTGACCACTTCAGTTACCAATGTTAGAAATGACAATCCCAGTGTCCCAAAAAGTCACAGCAACTCAAGGTGGTGCGATATGCAATAAAGTTTTTCCAGCGAGATACTGTTTACTATCGGCCCGAAGCTAAAGTGACCTCATGACGTTGTGAATGTAGAGCATTGTCAGATCTCAATGTCCGAAAAAGTTACAGCAACTGGGCCCGGTGCGAGGTGCAACAAAAGTCCTTTGCTGAAGACTAGTAGTAATATTGTCCGAGATCGGCTGAATGTCGAGGCATATCCGCAATGTCCTGAAGAAACTATAACCCTCGAAAAAACTGCGATATGCAACAAAACTCCTTGGACGAGAATCCCATTGTCCTGGTGCGAATAAGGTGACATTCCGAATGTCAATCCTCAATGTCCTGAAGATTCTATAAGCATTCGAGAGACTGCGATATGCAACAAAACCTCGCTAGCGAGATATCTTCGTCCGAAACTCGAGTGTACTTTAAAAGGTAAATTTTGTGTGCCCTGCACACTGAGCCCCACAAATCTCAATGTCCTGAAAAAAACGACAGTCATTTCGAGGACTGCGACGTGCAACAAAACTTCTTATCCGAGGCACAGTATTGCCCCAGATCCCAGATTGACAACTCTCACTTTCTAAAGTCCTGAACGTATTTCCGGACATTGGGTGCGATATGCAACAAACTCCTCGACCGAACATGGTATACTATTCAAAGATCCATTTTCGTCCATGATCACTCATTTGCCATTCCATGTTTAGATGTTACTCACTCAAACCTTCACATCACCCAACCTCTTAACAACATCCTCATAAAACTTCAAACTCACCCTCCCAGCCCCAAAATCACCCAGCTCATCCACCCCTTCCTCCAATCCCAACTCCTCTCCACCCTGGACGCAAACTCTCACCGCACCCTCATACAATTCCCCCATAGCACCCCCCACATCATCCATCTTCTCCTCCTCCAGTAACATCCCTCTCACCCTCCCCATAACCCTCAACCCACCCTTCTCAACACCCAGAACCTTATCCACCGTTCTCCAGTGCGCAAGCTCAACAAGCACCACACCAAGACTGTATATATCGAAACTCTTCCTGAAGCTCTCCCTCGGTCCAAATCCTTGTCCTTGCGTGTGCGGATGCCGATACATGTTGTACGCGCCATTGTCCCCAGGAATCTCAGTCATTTCGTCTGCACGGGCCGGACGCGCGAAGTCGAAGCCAGACAGATACGGTTTTCCATAATCGATTGACAACTTCTTCTTCCCATTTACCACTTTATAAGAAGGGAAGAATACGATGTTGTGCGAACGTAGACCTTTGTGTAGCCAATTTACGCTGTGTAGGTAGAGTAGACAGTTGGCTATGGCGTGAGCTACCTTGACACGTTCCGTGACCCGTGGCTTTGGGGAGGAGGAGAGGAGCTCGAAGAGAGAAATGGGTGCTGTGTCTGGAAAGACGCCTTCGTCATGCGGTTTCTCGAAGACGAAGCCGATACGCGTGTCTATGCCGTCATCTTCTTCGCTGTCAACACTTTCGTTGCTAGGTCTTTTTGCGTTGTCGAAATAGCCTAGACAGTGGGGTACGCGGAAAGCTTCTGGCTTTGGAGAGTGGTGAAGCAGGGAAGCGAGTTTGGAGACACGGTCGATTATGAGGGGTGGTGGAGAGAGTGAGCCGGGTTTCTGGTAATCGTACTCTTTCCATTCGATCCAGACCCTTTGGCTGTGCCCATAACGGGTATATGTTGCCTCGCACCGGATGGCTGTGATGTCTTCGCCTGCCGGTTGAGGATCGAATGTAATGCATGAGCGGTCGATTTTGGTATTCGCCTTTTCGGTTTCTGGTTGTCCTAGTTGGAGGACCATTGCGGTGGCTTCGTTCCATGGTGCTGGGCCTTCAGTGTCGAGGGACTCATTGAAGGCTTTGAATTTGGCGAGTTGGGCAAGGAGACGAAGACCTGTGGCGTCGCTGGCGGGTGCGTATTGAGGAATAGCTGGGACTGGGTAGGCACGAGACTGCATCTTGATGTCTAATGCTTGAACTAGGCGGTGTAAACTGGCGAGATCTTTGTGAAGTTGGAGGACACCTCTATTCGTATCTTGTGTCGTCCGATGGATTTCGGTCTGTAGCCGAGCGTCCAATATATCCGTCATGTTGTCATTGAGAGTCGAGAAGCGTTGTAATAGCTCCTCGAAAGATTCCTTGTCAAACGCTGCCCATTTAAGTCTCCTTCGTCCTTCACCCAGACCATCCTTCGTTCCAGTAGTGATGGCCTTCATAGCTCTCATGATATACTTCCTTCGCCCTTCTGGAAGCGGAACGTGAGCATTCGATGCATCCCTAGCTGGATCTTTGGATAATTCCTCATCTGAGTCTGTCGATTGCGGCACAGTTACAAGTCTATTATTTCTCTGCTGAGCTTTCTCAAATTCTCTGAATAAACATTGAATCTGGACTAGGAGATCTAATATGGTTGTTCGATGGATAACGAATGTGTTTGATTGTCGTACTTTGGTGTCATCCAAATTCTGAAGATCCAGTAATCCTGATGTCTCACTCCATGCAAATAGACGCTGCTGTTCCATGCGTAGTCTCAAATTGAGATACTTGCAATCTTCCGGGAGATCCTTGGCCGTGATGATGAATTGAATTCCTGAATCGTCAGAATAGATCGTCCAGAATACGATGTGGGCTATTTGCTTACCTTGAATACAGCCCTTGAAGACTTGTCCAGCCAGCCCTGCAACACTCAATGCAATACCAACGGCGCTTATGGGATCCATAATGAGAAATGTAGATTCAAAAGCATGCAAAAGAGAAACGAGAAGGAGGTTAACGACAAAACAAACTTTTCGAGGGGTATCTCAAATTCCAATCTTGTGATCAACAAACATCACGTTCTGTCAAACGAAAAGCTATACTTTCATGAAAGATTACAACAGAATGTTGATGAGGACCAAGCCTCCTTGGAGGAGGTGTGCGTTTAGCACAGCCACAATGCTTCTTCGCTGAGCCAACAAGGCTAGATCAAGGGAAGTTGAAGGAAGCAAGCTACGAGACAAGGCTGATGCTCAATTTGGCCACAGAGATTGACTCTCGGTGTAGAAGTGGGAGAGCAGTTGGAGATATGCGCCAAGTTGGCGAACTCAGTGCTACGTAGCTTCAATTGGACATGGATCTGGTGTCAATGACTGCTGAGGCGATCCTCAGCATGAGTTGCCAAGGATCCCGCCTGTTCCCGCCCGGCTTCGGCTGTGGCTTGCTTATGGCGCAGTAATCTGGTTTCAGCACCAAGGTACGTGACAATCAGCTCCTAGAATAATAGCGATGCAATGAATATTCGAATTACATTAATGTACCTCGGTATGCCTCCATAAATATAGAGCCGTCCATGCATCTATGAATTTGACAAAGATGCTTGCTTGTCAGTTCGTCATCAATTGAGTTTGATGTCCCCACGACAACTGGACCACCACCAGTGCACTCGATTTTCTCTCCACAGCTCGCTGCTGATCCTCAATCCACCTGTACATCAACTCGCTTTATGGTTTAAAAGTATTCGATGAATCTGTGTTTTTTTTTGTTCGTCAGAATCAAAACACAGCACAAGCCCTGAAGAAGGCACAATCTCCACTCGGAATGCTACAAGAGAGTATCGTCACATCGGATCAAGCCTGACCGCTGGCATGTGCTTCAATTTTCAAACTAACAGAGCAGTCATGGTAAGTATGAGAAGAAGGGTATCTCGAAGAGAACACTGGGTTCTCTCGCAATAATCCAAAATACTATTTGTTCAGGCGGCCTCGCCGAAATGAGGCGGCCCTCAGAAGTGAAGCTGTACAGCCTTTTCCTGGTAGATCTCTATCCGAAAACGGTCGGAAAGAGAGAGTATCATTTGTGATGAGGCCATCTCAACCTTATCTCATGTAACCCAGCTAGGTATTTCATGTACCACGAGAGGTTTGCCATCCCGATACTAAGTGCTTGTGCTCTCAGCTGTCATCATGGAATTATATCATAAAAGCGAGCTTCGCAAGAGATGTCTTGCTTCGAAAGGCGCTGCATGAAGCATGACGAGGTCTGAAAACCCAATTTTTATCATATTGAAAGTATAACTTTGAAAGTCATAAAGGCTTTGGTCTTGCTTACTCTTACCCTCCGCTCATTATCACCAGCCCTTGCCGGGCCTTTCTACTCGGGGACCTCGCTTATTGGGTGGCCTGCATCTCGCCCCTCAGGAGACCACTCATTCGACGTATTTAGCATGGGTAGAATCACCGCCGCACTCTCACCCCCCAAACACATCTCGCATAATCTGAGCGGCTTCATGTCTTGGTCGGCGAGCAACACGTCCTATGCCCTAGCCAGAGAGATGGATCCAGAGCCAGCAGCCGTCAATATCCCACTCTCACACACTCATCCAACCCCCGTTGAGACAGCAGCCCCAGTCCCAGCTCAGCTCGCGGGGCCAGCAGTGTCTCCAAGCTCGGATGATACTTTCGGGCCTGACAACCCAGGCAATCAAGGGGGCCGTCAATCATCCATTGCATCGACCTCTACCTCTTCCGGGTCTCGCCCAGATCAGACACAGTCGCAGTCGCAGGCCCAGCAAGCAAAAGATAAAGACAGGGCAACTGTACCCTCTGCCTGCGTCCAGTGTCGCTCCAAGCACCTTAAGTGCGATGGGCTTCAACCATGCTCACGATGCTCCTCCAACAGCTTCGAGTGTGAGTATGTGAGGAGCCGCCGCGGCTTTAAAGGCCCTCGACGAAATGGAACCCAGAACAAAGCCTCCTCCGTTTCGGCTGGGCCTGTTGATATGAGCTGCCCCCTTGTGCACCCAAATGGTGTGAGGGGTACTCCCAATGTTCCCAGTGGTTTAGCCACGCCCCCGGATCACCGATTAATGACCCTCCCACGCCCCGTCGATCTGCCGCTGTTTGATATTGGACAGGAAGTGGTAGCTTTTGACCCAAAGTCCCTACCCTCGGGATTGGATCTACGAGAACGCTGTATCGAGGCTTTCTACTACCACTTTTACCCGGCTCATCCTTTTACTCTCCCCCGGAGCAATCATTTCGCGCTTAGAAAAGAGAGGCCAATCGACTATCTCGAGGCGGCAATGCGATATGTAGGCTCTTTCTATGTACCACAGGCCCCAACTGTGGCGCTGGGTCTAGAAGCTGAGCGTTCTGTCTACCAAGCAGAGTGTCCCAAAGATGCATTTAGAGTGCAGGCAATGCTTATCCTCGCGATTGGGTTGGACGGATACACATATCAGGAGAAAGCTCTTCAAATCCTTCTGGATGCCCAGGATCTGGCCCTCGAATTGGGAATGCATAATCGCGAATTCGCATTCATGAACGGAGGTGGTTCCGAAGTACTTCAAGAGAGCTTGCGTCGAACGTGGTGGGAACTATACATCACTGATGGAATGATTGCAGGTGTTCACCAGAAGAGTAACTTTCGAATGAAAGACATACTAGCTGACGTTCTCTTACCCTGTGAAGAAAGAGAGTACATATCTGGCGTGAGTCCAATCCTCAACCCATCGCGGAGTCAAACTGATGTCTGCAGCAAATTCCACATCCACATTCGATACAAGATTTTGACGACGAATCATTTGATGGGAGAGACTTCACTTATTCGTCTTACACTTACCGTATTGCAGCCATTCGGAATCTCGGGAGAGTGCTCCAGTCTCGCCAAATCTTGCCGAGTGATGAGCCGACTATGGACAGGGTTGATGCTCACCTCGTCAACTGGAGACTACACTTGCCAGATGACAAGAAGACGTTCATCAATGCGGAAGGGCAGCTGGATGAGATGCTATTCCAAGCCCACATGATCACCGAAGCGTAAGTGGCTTTGAGCGCATTACCACAGCTTACTAACCGAAATCCAGAACAACCATCCTCCTACACCGAGAAGCCTCAGAGCTCGACTCAAGCGTAGCCAGAAATGTCACCTCTTGTGCTCCTCACAAGGCTGTCATGCCGGGTCCAACCCACAATGTCCATGCCGCAAAGACGATCCAAGCAGCACAGGACATCTCCAAGCTGATCCAGCTACCAGTACCGCTGGTCAAGCACACCCACTTCTTCACCTGTGTGGTCACACTCGCATCAATTGTACATCTCTCCTGCTGGTCTGTCCTCATGCCACTAATGCACGACGACGATCTGAAGCAACAGCTACGTCTTAACACTGGGGCTCTGAAAACGCTCTGGCAAGTCTGGCCTGCAGCTGGTAAAGCCTTCGGACAAGTCAAAGGCGTTGCACAGGAGATCTACGCCGGCAAGAAACAAGCTGCGGAGGTCGGATACTGGGCGAATCTAACAGAGGATGAAGTCATGCGAAGTATGATTGAGGATCAGAGTATCATGGAAGATTTACAATTGCTCAATTAGGGTGCTTTTGGTGGAGTTGTCTGCTTCCCGTCTATTTCTGGGCTTTGGGTTGGATGTAAAGTAGTTTTAATCAGATCTTGGATCTTTGACCTTATTTGATTATATTATGGGTAGCACGGAACCGTTAAAATAGTCTTCAATAATGAAACTTGAAGACACACAGATCAATCTCGTCTGTGACCTGCAGCCAGTAGTTATTGCGCACTATCTCAGTGAATACAGGACTGATCACGTGGATGAGGGGCAGAAATCAAACGCGGGTTTCGACGCGTTCGATAGCTTCATATCAACAGGACATCAACGAAGTATACCACGACCGCAGCGACAAGGACATCAGTCATCCGCCTCTGAACTCTGGCCATTTTAGGAATTCCCTTACGTGCAACCTGCCTAAAATCTGCGGCCCGTGACCACAAGCACACAATGGATTCCGAATCCACCACCAATCTCCCCGTAACCGCGGAAGACCTCACACCCCTCGAACAAGATGTGCTGGACGAATACGAGCGATTGGCTGAAAACATGAAGAAGGTAATCCTCACCCTTTCATGCCAGCCCTCTAAAGTGTCCACCATTCTCAATCCGACTTCAAACCCCTCGCAAAGATATACAGACTAACACTGGTATCCCCCTTTCAGTTAGCAAGTCTCCTCGACTCAATGGCCGGCAGACCTACGGCAGAGATACTGGACGGACTGAGACAGCTAGAGCGGAAGACGAGCTTGGTTTTCACGCTGTTGAAAGCGAGCGTGTACAGTATTGTCTTGCAACAGGAGATATATTCTGGGGATCAGGCGGGACAGGAGGATTGAAGATATCACACGGATGAGTACGAACGACACGGATACAAGGAAAGATTCGAGGACACGGCCTGAGACGCCTTATGACCTCCATGGAGCGGTATCGCGGCGTTCCGGATGTTTGGTTTTGGGGATAGATGCGAAGATACCCATATGAGAGAGCAGATCGTACCGAGAAGAGGAATGGTGGATTACAGGTAATACAATGAACAATGCCTGTGCCATGTCATGCTACATAATGCTATGCATACAAGCATGTTTTCGCTATGCGCCGTCTATGCTCCCATAATCCTACACTGAAATGTCTAAATTGTACAAACAACATTATACACGTCCTCCATAGTACACCTTCCGCACATCAACTAATTTCTTCCCTCGTCCGCGCGCGACCTCGTCTGGTATCCGTTGTTTGAGTAGGGCTTGGTAGGCGGCTTTCACTGTGTTCATCTTGTTGCGAGAACGGGGGACTTTGGCGGCGAGGTCGTGGATGCCGGCTGCTCGTGCCATTTCGAAAATCAGATGTTGGCAGCGGAGACCAAATCCTGGCGTCTGTTAGCTTGTGTATCCATCGATCAAGAGGAAGAGCGCATACCTGGTGGTCTCGCCATTAGCGTAACCTCTGCAGCAGATACCTTTCCATCCACCTCTCCAAAGATAGTCCGCTCTTCATAACGAGGAATTGGCTGCATGCTTCGAATGGCAGCAATTCTAGCATTCTGCTGTGTCTCCTCCGTCTCCTGTCCCTTTGCCTCACCGATACCCAGTCTCCCTTGCCCATTCCCTGCAATAGCTAAACAGTAAATACTTGCAATCTTGCCCAAACGAGTTTGATTCACGACACGATGTCTGACCAGAATCTTGATTTTATAGTCCAAGATCTCATCCAAGGTCAAGCCGCTTTGCTTGATCAGACGGTTGTAAAGTCCATCGGGATCTCGAGGGTCCGCTTCATTTTCCAACTCTGCCTCGGACTTCATTGAGCTGGGCTTGTTCGTATCCTCGTTCATGAACTTCTTTGGCAGACCTGGAGCTGTGTAGTCGATTTCCTGCTCTCGTGGTATAGGTCGTCCATCGGCACCTGTGAATGAAGACAATCGATCCTCTATCTTCATGATATCAAGACGGGAAAGTCTTTCCCGAGCTGGGATTTGGTCTTCGTCCTTTGCGCCGACTTCCTTCATGAGAGCTGCATGTGGATCCTCCTCCTTCTTCGGTGGATTGCGAGCCCATTCAAGGTCTCTCTCCCTCTTGTACTGTTCCTCCACTTCATTCCAGTTCTTCTCCATCTCCTCGTATGTCATGGGCCTCGCATTGGGATCAACAGGCCCCTTCCATTTTGCTTTTCTATCCAACACAGGTCTCGTTTGGCTGAGATCATCAAGATATGGAAGAGCGCCCAATTCCGTTCGAATAATACCACGCTTGTCCAAATCCTCCGCGCTAATTGCCTTTTCTCCAGCTTCAATTGCTTGAATCTGCTCAGGCGTGTATTTCTTCGCTAGCAACGCCTTCTCCTCCTGCGAATACTGCTTGAAGACATCATCTGCTGTCCTGCGGCCGACATCTGATCCTTTCAGCAGTCTCTTTGGCCGTTGACGCTCGCTGAGATTAGGGGAGGCGTGGAAATTTCGACATCGTATGCGTGGCCGAAATGACGGCATCGTAGGGACGGAAAAAAGACATCTTGCTGGCCGTGAGACACTCATCACTGTCGACGTCTGTGGAGGTCCTTTGCAAGCCTGTCAATGGCCCAGCGTTGCGAGATGTGCTGATCGGGTACCAATAATTTTGAAGCTCTCTAGTCCGATTTTGAGATCCTTGCCCACACGTGACTAGCTGCATACTGGATGGAATGGGCATCAGCGTTCGAGAACTCAAGTCAACCTTTCAGGAGAACCTTCACATATCCATTTTTACGAAGTCAATTTTTGCTGGAAGCTTCTGATTACTCCTTGTGCTCCATCATGTTAGGTGTGCTGTAGTCCTCCCGACTTCGACGGATCTGGATTGAAAAATGCTAACTTTCTCTGCTGGTTTGCTGCTACCCACCACGTAGGCAGGTCCCTGAGAGGACATCTCAGAGCTTTGAGGCTGAAGTAGACCTCTAGCGGACGATTTGTTCTCTCTGAAAGGGTTCCAGGACATTCTCTGTCTGATTCTTGAAATCATTTCGGTCAACTTCAATAATGCGTTTCGTCAGTGGAATTGAGCTTCATTGTCTCCTTTTTGTACCATTGCAAGCACATTCTGATGTGGACAGAGCGCGCCTAGTTGCTATCTATGAGAAGGACCCTCTTCGCAACTCAGCTTGGATACTTCCCAGCATGGGACTTTGTGTCATGACCTTTCAATACTCATGATGGGTTGTGCTACCACCGAAGCCTCAGGATATGGTTGCGGGTCAACGTCTCTGGTACTTGGGCAGACAGCGTGTGCGCCCAGAACAATAGTTGTGGCCTGACGCAACTTATAGCATACTCGAATCATAGAATTTGAAGACGACAATGACCACTTAGTTGCTAAGTATTCCAGATATCACCAAGGCGAGCTAGCATTCTAGCCGCTCGCAGGCCTTTTTCTTCCTCGTCCTATCTCTCCAATTCCGAATAGATTTCTCTTTCGATATGAGAGAGCTTGCAGAAGTCGTGGGTATGATGGGGGATGGTATAAACGATTCGAATGCTCTTCATGCTGCAGATGCTGGGAGCACGGCGAATACTAGGTTAAAGATTGCGAAGCATAGCGCTGACCTCATCTGGTGGGAGAGGAATTGTCCAAGATGGTCGAGCGCTGAACTTCTCAGGAAGAATTTTCTTAGGAACATGTGAGTCTATCAAGCCCAACTTATTTTGGGAAACTTTTATCAGTACCCGCAGAAAGCACATAAAGATGATCCCAGCCAGCAGAAGGATTGCCAGTGTGCATTGCCCATTCAACCCAATCTCACTCGCCCAGATGGTACTGCGGAAACTCTTTTATGGCTTGTCAAAGATTACAACCATCTTCGACAACATAAATTCTGAAGGTCTTGCCATTCCGCATCGGTTCCCATTTTGGACTTGATGAGATTCATTTCCCTCACTGGACCAGATAAGTACCATTGATATCCGCCCTTTCCTCCCGAATGCTTGTCTATTCGGACTCGGACCATGAAGCGGCATCCTCTTAGTGGAACAAGCAACGTCACTGATTCATACAGGCACTTCTGAGCTAAAAGCTGGCTATCTATTTTACTTGGACCGCCTAGCTACCCTGTATGAGGCCATTCTCTGCAGCGAACTCTACCAGTGCTGTGCTTACCACTGTGTTGCGCTTTGCGATCCATGCATGCCTCTTTTCGCGAAGGTTTTGAGGTGATTCCGGGAGCATCTTCATTGAAAATTCTGGCTGCTTAATTGGCTCTATCTCGATCTCAATGCAATTGGCAAGCATGGCGTAATTCAAGATCTGGAAGAGTTGGCTGTAAACATCCGTCAGGTACGCGTACTAGATTGAGAAATGGTATCTGCCAAGCTTGTCCCATGACGAGGATCGTGGCAGTATCAAGACCTCTTCGTGCCGGAATCCCTTGTCTCCAAGTAGTATTGGAGATTGTTGAGCTACCATAGACCCCGTGATCGATGAACCTTGAATGCCAATTCAGGGTCCATTGCGAATGGCTATAAATTGGCTATGAATATCACCTTGTGGATACCAAGACTGATCGGGGTCCCCGAGACGGTTGTTGATCCACTAAAATCGGTTCGGGACGGCATCGCTATCCGGTACCAAGACATTCGCCTCGACTGTGATATCAACCTCAAGATGAGATGTAGCAGTCTAATCTTTGTGTTGATTAGAGTCGAACGCAACATACCTCTCAGGACACCACGATGAGGCTCTTCGCTTGTGTTCTAAAACACACGCCATCTCAAAATCCCTCGAAATACAGAAATGGTCGAAAGTGGTGACCGAGTTGAGAGTTGCGAACCCAATATCTTGGGTTGACGTATGAAGATGCCGCGATCCGTCCAGTCGAGAGTTCGTGCATTCTTCCAGGAAAAGGTGTGTGGTCATTGGACAACGTGGTTGCAGTATCATCTACAACCACGGCAAATCGGATCAGGTGCGCATCACTCCAGTCTTGTCAGCCCTACGCTGGACTGCCATATCCGTCGACAGCCACCAGGCATCCAGAAACATCTCCACGAACCCACCTTCACAACACCATAAAACATCACACTCATCTGGAGACTATCGTCTTTTCCACCAGAAGTCACACCATCTCGCAAGCATTCAGAGGAAATCTAGTTAGTCTCCAATTGCATTGCTTATTGAAAGGCTGTCTAACAAGTCTTCAGTTACACACAGAGTCACGACGAACCCCACAGCTCATCAATTACTCAAATCTATCGGCCACCAGCCAAATCAGAAAAACTCACGATAAGCTTTTACCTACCAAGAACAATTCAAGATCCCGCTAGAGGAATGCAACGAGGATCTCCGCAAGCCTTCTCGACTTCCAGAACAATGGAAGGAGACCGATCTACCCAATCACCCGCCGCTAGGCATCAAGCACTGCCACAATCCCAATCTCCACACCGAACCTTCAGCGAACCAACAACCTCTCCCGCGTCTTCTGACTATGCTCCTACTTCTACCCGAGCCTCACAATCGAGTGTAGACACACAGAGCTCTGCCGGGTCTAGCGAGAAGACATTACAATTTGATGCTGATAGTCAAGCGTCCCCGAGAAGACGATCGAGAGAGAAGAAGCAGCCACCTCGCAGATATTCACATGATCCTTCAAAAGTCAACGGCTACACGACCTGTGGCAGACACGGTGACGACTGGCTATTTGGTGGGTTCTCGGTCTCGGGAGCTGTGAAGAAGCTATGGGAGAAGGACAACAAGAATTGAGGGGCATGTTAATGGAAGAACGAATTGTGAGGAGGGGCAGAGTCTTTTTACATTTCTTGTCAAGTCGCTATTTTGATACCCAGTGCTTGAGTTGAGGATGCAGAGAAGTTGAAGTGGAGACTCGGACTGATAACTGCATTGGGAGAAGAGTGTGAATTTCTCGATCAAGCGGATTGAGGGCTTTGTTGGATAGGAGTCAGGTGTGAGAATTGAGGGCGATGAAGAGCTATGTATCTATCTAGTAAAATCAATGCTTCAGTTTGAGGAGTTGACCAAGGCAACATGAAAACGCTAAAAAGGTTGTTTCCTTAGACCACTTTCCGTCTGAACCACTGGACAATTTCAGTTGCGGACAGCGAGCGGAGAAATCGAAGAAAGGTGTGTTCCACTTGAGAAGTGCAAGAAAAGAAAATGAGGTAAGGCATGCGTCAGAAATTTTGTGGTTGTTGGATCTTGGAATCGGGCTCGCTAAACAACTCGCCAACCTTCTCACGAAGCACCGCTTTCATCAATACAGGACTTTCCTTGCTCTCGACAACAAGCATCAGGGCAGTGTCGGACCAAACACTATTCCGTGTGAACAAATCTTGAGAATTGGGGAAAGAAGAAAATTAGCCCTGGTGTCACCGTTCGAAGTTCAGCCTACTCTGCTTGTCAACAAATCAGGTGTGGCATACCCGTCTGATTGTCAGCTGTCTACGCAATGTAATACCCACATGATATCCTAACAATATAGATCAGTGCTTTGTGATACCACAAATTCATCGCATTTGTATTGCCTTCCGGTTCTGATTACCTGTGATCTCTTGCGTAAGAAGTTCAGGGCGTCTAGCTGGCAACTTTGAGCCTATTTCGATCGGATCTAAGACATATCATTGAATGGGGTCAAGAACGCGGTGAGCTTACCCCTGAGCGTCTGATATGTATCAGTAGGCTGCGACTCTTCCGTCTTTACTCTTGGGTATCGATCAATTCTTTCTTGTATCTCGCTCGCTATCCAGGCGCGGGCTTCAACTTGCAAAGCACCAAACATGAGATTTGCACTTTCAATCGCCGCAGCTTCTGCTCTCCTCGGGCTAAGAAATGCCACTTTAGACCTAATTGTAATGATTGCCGAGCTTCGGGCATGCTGTCAAACAGTTGGACCAAACACTGTTTGCATTCATCTCGATTGGACAGAGATCTTGATCGGGCACTCATTTTGCGAAAGTATGTAGCAGTGCGCTATGAAACAGTTGCTTCACCAGTAACATACGACTTCAACGAATGTTACCCATATCAGCTGCCAGCAGGCGAACTAGCTCAAGTTGCCGTTTTTTGCAAGTCAACCACATGCTACAACAATCCGTGTGTGAAGCTGCCTCCACGTTCAGATGCTGAATACTAACAACAACAGCAATCCGGATTGTACTGGAGGAGCTGTACCTCCAGTTCCAGTGCCGATATTAGCTGGAACCATTTTGCCAAATGTGGCGGACTTCGTTCAGCTGCTTGGCCAGGGAGCAACCTGTCAATGCCACGGGTTATCTTGAAAGAACACCATCGAGATATATCGGGTCCCTGTGGAGGGGGAAAGATAAGGATATCTACTATTTGTATCGAGTTTATGTAATTTTCTGCATTCCGATAGGTTCGATGGCTGTGCGAACTACAACGATGAAGCTAGTTTCCTGCTGTTACACAGTTACACTTGCGCAACAACACGTCGCCTAAGATAGCCCAGACAAACTTCACCGTCACACGGGCTCTCTCTCCATATAATTGGTCCTTCGATCTTGCTAGACTGGCAGAGACTTTTCCTTCCTGCCATTGTGTCCACAGAGCATTTACTAATCATGTCGGTGCCAGTAAAAGAGAAACGAATATTTCTTAAGGTGCCAACCATTGGCTGATTCACTGCTTCTTTGGCTCAACTTGTACTTGCATCTCAATATCACTGTCTCCTGCTACCTTGGTCTGGGGCTCGCTTGTTTCTGGAGGCTTTGCTTTTTCTTCCGGGCGTGTGAGTCCGTTGTCCACGATCAGAAGGCACAAGGCTAGACAGACCCCCATGACGGGTAACCACATAACAAATAACGCTCTCGAAGCATCCATATATGAGTCCAAAATTTGCTCTTTCTCAGAACTTGACAGACCGGCCACTTTCGGGACACTGAGGATTGTCGCCAAGATTCCAGATTTCAGATCGGAAGGAAGTGGTGGGTTTGCCGAATTGAGCGACTTCTTCAATGCGTGGGAAAAGACCGCCGAACATATGGCGAGCCCGAATGAGCCGCCCATAGCTCGAAGGAAATTACGAGTACTGATGACAACTGCTCGATCTCGTTTAGCCGAGTGGGCTTGCAGAGCAACCAGACTAGGCTGGAAGGTGAAGCCTACACCTGCTCCCTCTATGATCAGGAAAACAGCCATTTGCCAACGTGGGGTCGATCTGCTGAAAAGCAGTAACAAGCCACTACCAAAAGTCCACAATGTGTATCCAATCCAGATAACTTCTCCATATCGTTTTGTCCGTGATATGTACTGGCCCGAACCAATTGAAAACATGGACAGTCCAGCGACAAAAGGTATCGTGAGAGCCGCGGAGAGGATTGGGGAATAGCCTCGAACATTCTGGTAATATATCGGAAGATAATACAGATGTGAGTAATAAACGATACCATGCAGAAAGTTCTGAAGAAGGATCGCAGATATAGCACGATTCTTGAAAAGGTGCAGGGGCATCATCGGCATTACTGCCCATTTCCACTCCGCAACAAGAAAGCCAGCCATGCAGACACTGCCGAGGACCAGCATGCTGATTACCATCGCGCTGTTCCACTCGAAATAGATTCCACCTCCCGAAACTGGAATGAGTATGAGCATGATTGCGGATGAGCTGAAGACTATGCCCCAATAATCGATAGCCTGGATTTTAGCCTTCATGTCCCCATGAACTCTGCTCGCAGGCAAGGTAAAGAAGACCAGAACTCCCGAGACAGCAGCCAGAGGACATATACACCAGAAGAGCGCACGCCCTACATTGTAGCACCTGGAGTCAGCAAGGCTACGGATATCAGAAACCGTCCCGACGTTAAGGATTTTGGTTTTGGCCTCGCCGCCAAATGATTCAACTTCTGGAATACTCACAAGTTGAAGTCTCAATCACGGCAGCAGCTAGAAAGGGCCCTATCACATTTCCGAGACCAACGCAAGCTCCCAAAATCCCCTGGTATCTGATTACTCGTCAATGTCTGCACTCTTAGATCAGGAGTCGGGTATTTACTTTCCACGATTTTCGAGACTAACAACGTCTGACAGGATCATCATAGCCAGAGCAGTTATCTGAGTCCAAAAGAAGTCGAATTAGCCGTAAGCATTTATGATGTTGCTTCAAATTTAAAGTCGAGCATTCCCGGGTGGCTCGTGAATGATCCGGAGGTAGGATGCACCACAAACAAGACCATAAGCGAGAAATACTTGGAGAAACTTACACCTCCTGTCCCAACACCAGCGATACCCCGAAAAGCATACAGCTGAGGTCCAGTCTTTGCGAAAGAACACAACAAGTCTCCTAGAGCAAGTAACCCGACAGCTGACAAGAATACCACCTTCCGACCGAAGATGTCCGAGAGTCTGCCATAGAGAACCTGAAAGACAGTGTTCGCGATCAGACTTGATGTACCAGCCCACGAGATTGTATTGGAACAGTTGAGATCTGCGCCGATGGTTGGGAGTGTTATTCCCATGGAATTCTGATCGACAAAAGCAACCAGTAGGGCGAAAGCGAGTCCCAGCAGCACAACAATCAATTGAGCTTTGGGAAGAATATTGGTATCGATCCGGACGAGCTCATTTTCTCCCATCTTGCTATGAGGTTGTGTACTTAGTACCTCATAATATCAATAATAGACACGACCCAGAAAGGCATCCTCGGAGCCAATGTAAGAACACGTTCTCTGCAAAGGCCCGCGCTTTTGCAAGATGGGAAGCCAATACTTCAGGATAAGGCAATTGAATCGAGGATCAGAAACTCCGCAGGTGAAAAAAAAAGTTATAATAACGATCAAAGCAGGGGTCTAGATCGGTCGCTTGCCGATTGCAGATCCTCGAAGTCAAGCATTTCGGAACCGAGTAACAACTAGACTAGGGCATTTTCAAGAAGAATCAGTATTGCGAGATAAGAACTTCACCAAGAAATCCTTGACTTATATGATTACAAAACCCTTCAAGCATGCACTTTTCCACTGTCCATAAATCTATACTTTGCTTGTCACCATTTCTCTATTTTTGGCCATCATGGCTCATCGTCGTCCATCGGAAGTCCGCCACCCCCCACTTTCGAATCTCCGATTGCGGGCAAGTGAACAACACTACGGTACGTACACACGGAAGAGGAGGGCAGATTTTCGGATACACACTTCCGCAAAAATCATTTCGAAGAGAAATTGCGATAAAGAGCGACGGCCTGTGACCGCGCAATGTCGGGCCCATGAGATTGAGGGTGCGAATGGCGTTTATCTCGCTTAATTTTGCCCCTTTTTCAATTTCAATGTTGACATGTTAACATCTAGGCGGGAACGATGCAGTCGATTTCTGGTTCACTGACCACGACTTCAAGCATAAACGTGGTTGTATTATCGCAACTAAAACTGATGCGTAATTTGGATACTCCGAGTTTCGAGTACGAAACGTTCTCTCGGTAATTTACAAATAGAGTCGACTTGATGGTTTAACAACTAGATAGACTATTCTAACTAAAAGTGACTTTGCCTTGCTTGCCATTTCCGTAAAGCAACTGCTGCCCTCCTTAAATATCTTTTCAGAATACGTTGAGAGTGTTCCTTTCTATTGTCTTCATCGGTGTACTTTGCCAAATTCCTCGGTCGAATCTCTCCAATGTCATATTTGAATCGAACGACACTCCTTGGTCCAAGTGTGGCATTTTGCAGCATCAGTAGAGCTTTGGTCCCGAGGGTTGAACTAATACGAACGATAGAAATTCCAACTTACATGACTTTGCTGTGCACATCTTTCTCTTGTATATACTGCAGCACCGCATCTACAAACATGTTTGGGTTGAGCCCAATATTGCTCGATTTTTCGTGGTAATGATCGACGTATAGGAATAGGATAGCGATGGCAACATCTCGCGTTTCTCCTGTCGTGCACAGATGCTCCGTTACCATCCCGCACTACCCATGAATCCGGCGAAGATGCTAACCATGTCGAAAGGTTCGCTCCTCAATCTCGGATCGCTGGGAATTGTTGGTATGGGCAGAGAGTAGGTTGCAATCATATCTAGCGATTAAACCGGATCAGCTCTCGAACTTCATGTGACAACCTATATCATAGCTATGATGGCTTACAAAATTAACTCTTCGATCCTGTTGCAGACTGCGGGGAATTAGCTATTTTTTGACCATTTGAAACCCGCGAGGAAATAATAACCTCCAAGAAAACCACGAAACTCTAGAGGCATAATCTGTTTACCCTTACTGTCTTGGATGCATCGGTAAAAGTTTGATTCTGCAATGATGTTCATTGTATCACTAGCAACACAAGAGATTAGTTTCAGTGAGAGGATAATAAAACCAAGAAAGGGCCTCCACGTTGACAACGATGTAGTCTCTGAAGTTGCTGGTCCCAGTACGTACAGAGCCAGTTGCCATGATCCTCGGTTTGCAAATAAGTAGGCAACGATCTCGTGGAACCTTGGACAATCATATGTCTCTTCGTCAATAACCTCCACTAAAGAGTCATCATCTGAATCTACGAGATTGGAGACCCCTGCGGCCTAATCGCCCTCAGTTGCTTCGCGACATCCGTCATTCTTGGATTGTTTTTTTTGAGTGCCGATTGTATTCGCTGCCCCATAGCCATCCTTGCATTGGCCTCCTCACATGCTGCTTTCTCTTCTATCGTCATGAGACTTTGAACATATTGGGAGCAAAGGAGCTAGCGTGCACTTGGTGGAAAGCATTAGTATCCAGAGCAAAAAGTATTGCAGGTTATCAAATTATACACAAAGAGCACTTACTAGAGGCGCCACAATATTCAGCCGCCACCAATTTCGAAACGATATCTTCGCCCTGTTTGACCATTCTTGTGCCATATGTTGTTGGCCCCATGGCTGTCGCATCGAGTCTAACTCGCGAGACACAGCCATCCCAAAAATGTTGTCGGAATAGTTTTTCGCAATATCGAATTGGTATTGGCCCTGTAGGAGGTTAGCGCAAAACAAACAGAGCAAATAGACGAAAGACGACAGTTTTTGAGAAGCTGATGGAGCTACCAGATCTGTTGGATGCTAAGAAACCAATGAAATTCTATTCCTAAGACTCACAGAAATCGTCTGCTGGGTACTGACTATCTGGACCTTGTACCAGATCTGGCCTTTCAGAAAAGCCGTGAGCTCGGAATCGAACTTGGAAGAAAGCCGGTTTTGCAGAACCCCATCGCAGGTAGGCCGGGTCCTCGACGTCATCCTGGTCTTAGCACAGCTAATGGGAGGATTTGGGATATAAGGATTTCTCGCGGATAAAAGCACCAGAGCGGCACTTAATCGCTTCTCACCTCTTCTAAAGTACTCGTAAGTGTTGAATTCGAAATTGATACCTTTCCAGACCTTCACAAAGTCAGCCTACTTCTTGATTGGATTTCAAACCGCGACTGGCATTTTCTCGAGAGGGCGAAACATCACGTACGAACTCCTCTAAGGAATATCCAAGTTCAGATAAAGGTTCTTGCTCAAAGAATGGTGCTCGAATCTCAGATGCACAGATCTGGGGATGTTTTGTTTGCATCTCTGTTGTCCAGAAGAGCGCATGCTGCAAAGACCGGGTCAGCTTGATGACATCAATTGGAGAAGGGCGCAGGCCCAAGAAATATATCAAGAATTATTACTCACGGAAAGTTCATGGAAGAGATTGTACCAGAGTGTAAATTGGGTGTACCTCCCAGAGTACCTTAGCTCAACAATTTCAGACGATGCCGACCTTGCGTGTGCTTACACTTCAGCCTCGGTCAAGTCAGCCTTCAATAGAGGTTGAACGTATTCTATATTGATGGTAACATTGATAGTACCAGTGTAAGGATTTCTCAAAGTGTGCCCATAGATGAGTCCTGATCCTCCATTGGGCAAACCCGTGTGTAAGTACGTCATTCCGGAGCCGAAAAGAAACCTGATCTCTTTCGCCGCATTGACCAAATTGCTGTTCAGACTCTGTCTTGCCCAAAACATGTTTCGTGTCTGAGGTGCTCGTTGGGAAAAGCTAGCTGCATACGACCCGAGTGGGTTAGGGTTCTTGATCTCTGTATAAATACCTTCAAGAAGCGCATCATGCCACTAAGATAATTAGTCCATCAGCTTAACATATGTAGCAAAAGCTCAAGCTGATTTCAATTCACAACCATTTTTGGCACTCACAGCGTTAAATTTGAGGGTTGGTAAGAATCAGCGATGCCAGCCTGAGAGCAGGCTCAAGCATCGCCCCTGAGATTTTCGGTTATTATCAGCAACGTGAATAAACATCTCACCAAGCAGAAGCCCACACGCATCTGAACTTCCGATAGGCTTCAATGACCTAGTCTATGAGAAACGTACAGATGACTGGGTTTCTAGCCTTAAGAAACTGTCAGCGCACCCCCCTTGGAAAGTCTGAGGTCGAAACCTACTTCCCATAAGCTGTCATGATCGCCAAAAAGCGTGATTGCTCCACGGTGTTTTGGTAACGAGTCTTGTGTCTCCCATTGCGATAATTGAAATACTGGGTTGATGGCATTAGCTGGTACGATAAGCATGGGTTCTTGTGCTGCTAGCTAAATCCGAGCGTGCTCATATGCCACGCAATAAACTAGGTAAATATAGTGAAGGTATAGACTTACTCAATCCATTAGGCATTGGATCCTTGCCAAAGTATGCCTGACTTGTCAGCAACATTCCGTTGATTTTGTAGTGAGCCTTGAAGCAAGCTCAAACAACAGTGGGCTGGTGACTGAATCCAAAGAATTCGCCGAGGCATGATATTGTCATAAATGACTTTGAGGTGTCCAGCTTACCAGAGCTTCCATGTCAAACAGGTCCGCTGCTGAGAAGCCTTTGAATCGTGTATATTGGAGCGCTATTTGTCTGTCATGGTCGCCTATCATTCTTATCTAGCAACATGTTCAGTATACTCTCTGATATACCCTATTAAAATAAAGTGTCTTACGAGTTGGCTGCAATAATCCTGTCAGGTCGAAAGACCGCTTTGTGTTATAAAAGACTTTCTTCAGGTCATGACTTAAAGCTTAAAAAATGGAAGAAAATTAGCATATCCGTCTTTGGCTGTCCGAGCCGCAGGTTCTGCACTTACAAGGGTCTGGTGATGGAGAAGGAGACGAAACAAGACCTCGAGTTGGGCTCATTGGAGGGGTAATTGGGGAAGGTGGAGTATGGGTCGCCATCACGGCGTCCTGAATATTCCGAAAATATGATTAGCTGAAGCTGACGACCCGTATGTCTCCAATATCGACGTTCAGACTCGAGTAATTTGTGTAAAATCTAGACAAAGAGGCAAGCAAGTTGACACATCATTGCATCGGGTAAGTGTTTCCAACAGCACGCGCAAGACAAAGACATAGGTACAATGGCCCGAGGTACGGTATAGACAAAGACCTGAATTTGAGTATCGACCAGAATAATTACATGATTCTCCTTTGAAACACTGCTAGCTCCCGTCCACGGCTCCCTTCCAGCTTCTTTCTGATATTGACATGTGGCGGCTCGGTCGCCAGCTGGATACATTCGTTTCAAGACTCGTTATACTGCCAATTGGTGTATAAATGTGGCTTGAACTCCCATTACGTCCCGCTCATTAACGTCTTCTTGTCTCTTTCTGAGTGTATACACCCATATATCAAAGGACTTGACTGTCTTTGGTGGGCGTGGTGATCCACTAGGTCGGACTCGACCTTGATACGAAGCCTGACCGGCTCCTTTCTGGACATTGGTTGAGGTGCCTAGTACTTGAATGTAACGTAGCATAGCTATTTCTAGACATGGGCCTTATCGGGTTTTCTTTCTTAGCCCATAGCGCCTTCCTCTCGACTTTGGTATCCTAAGAATATCACGTGAGTCAGAGCCTAAATGGAGTGACAACGCCAGGGAAATAGCCAAAAGAACATCCAGGGTGACCCATACTCACGTCTAATGCGCTATTCGCACACAAAGAATTTTTTTCAATTTGTTTTTGACTTTCTCTGCGACATTCTGGATGGTTTTATCGTCTGTTGAATGTGTTGTCTTCATGTTTGCCTGCTCAAGCTCTTGGTCGACGAGCATTTGAAATTCTTCTGGATCGCAGACGTCTCGCATATAGTATAATTTCGCTTCCACTGCTTCGCGTTGATGGGTTGAGAATGAATCGGATGATTCGGTGGAGGTACTGAAGCGCTTGTGGTTGATCGCTACAGCCGACATGGCTGTGTTGATTCTCGTTGGCGAGATTGAGCGAGCCATTTTTGTTGATTGGGTTTGATGGAAACTATTGATGGGACAGAGACTTGTAGAAGATGATATGTGGATGTAATGGAAAGAAATAAAGTTCGAGGAGAAAGGCAATACTTTTATAGGATTGAGACGGCTCAGAAGTCTGGTACGCCTAGCCAGTCGAGAAAACAATGAACCGATTTGATGGTATCGTGATCTGGGACATAATTGCTAGATCGGGTTCAACAGACCACTAGTGAACATATGGGACCGTTGAAATAGCTTTGAGCTAATACTATGCGTAGCGACTAAGTACTTCTTGTCGGCTCAACTTTTGGACTGTTTGTAATAATATTGAAGTAACCACCACTGCCTCGACTGATGTAAGCTCTGGCTCATGACCACTAGTAAATCCGAGAAAGTTCGGTACAGACTGAAAAACAAGAGCCGAATTATGGGAAACGGACTGAGAAGTACGGATTGAAAATAATAGAACCAGACGACCTTGGTGGGTGTAACAGAGATTGGTTGTTCTACACTCTGGCAGTATTATCGTCGCATTCACCGAAAACATCACTCGTCCTTCGATGTAAGGCACACCAAGACACCAAACGTGCCGACGTTGACAGCATCAAGACTAAGTCGATTGCAGGTGATGGAACACGCGTATTTGGACAAAGCTTATGTACATGCAAACCTTTCTGTCTACTTCTTCGGCTCCTCCTTCTTTTCTTCGGGCTTCGCTGTCGGCAACTTAAATGTCTCGGGCTTTCTGTCCACACCAGGTCCAACTTGCTGATTGGAGTCAGCGGAGTCAAACGATCTGAAAGGTAGAGGGTACTTACTTCCCAAGCTGCTGTTCCACCCTCGAAATTCCTGAACGCCTGCGTCAACTCTAGAGGCTCCACCACAATCCGCTTCTTCTCCTCATCGTATCGGATCTCAGTGTATCCAGTCAGAGGGAAGTCCTTTCTCAACGGATGCCCATCAAAGCCGTAGTCGGTCATAATTCGTCGAAGATCTGGGTGGCCAACAAAGAAGACACCGAACATGTCATAAACCTCCCGCTCGTACCAGTTTGCCCCGTCATAAAGATCTGTAATACTGGGGACAGGAGATGCCTCGTCCGCGTAAGTCTTGACTCGGATTCTGGAGTTGTGGCGGACGCTCAAAAGGTTGTACACGACTTCAAATCGCTGGTCTCGAGTGGGGAAATCAACAGCGGTAATATCGGATACTTGAGTGAACTCAGCAGCGGTATTATCTGCTATTGTCAGTTACTGATCCCATGACAGAGAACTAAAGACAGCGTACACTTGAGAAACGAGAAGACTGGAGTGACACCAGCAGGCGAAATGTAAATCACTAGCTCGTCCTTCCAAACAGAGAATTGCTGGATGTACTTTGGCAGACAGCCCATGAGCCAGGATCCATAACGATGCAGGTCATCTGCCTTGGAGGCGTACTTGTCGGCAGGGTTGACTATAGGAGCATGAAGTCCTCCGGGGGGGTCTGGCGCTCTCTGAGCGTGTCGCATGTCTGGTCTATCTGAAGAGACGACGACTTGGGTATTTGGGGTGGACGAGAAAGCGCGGACAGCAGCGTGGCAATCGTTGCGGCGTGCCAGGACAGTCCGGCTGGACCGCAGAGCTGCGGCCAGCGACCTCGAGTTCGATACCCTCAAAGCCATGGCGAGTTTTGTCGTGTAGAGTTGCCAATTGCAATTATAGAGATACTGAGGGCATCATCAAGTCGTGCACCAGACGGGAGCGTAGAAGCTCGCTACCATCCTACATTGGGGTTAGCGTCTGGGCTAGCCTTATTGGGTTAAAGCTTCATTTGAACAGACGGCGGACGAGGTTCGATGTTCTTCTCGCAATCGAATCTTTCAACTTCAACTCAGGCAGCTTTGGTCTATGACCTCCTACTATCTACGACCCTCTCCCCGAACACACCTTTGACGATAGGTCATCTTCTACTCCGACAACGAATTTGACCAGTTACTAGGCGCGCCATCAACGAGCCCTGCGCGCCCCGTTCGCCATCAATCTTTTCATCCTTCCAACGCCACAGCTACTAGATATCTTCAGCACATTACTCCTCCTTCACGATGGCACCTCACGATGTTATCATCGACGATGATGAGGATTGTTGGTAGGTTTCCCTTGGTCCCCCTGAATTCTACGCCCGCCCTGCATCAACAAGCTAATCGTCATATCCAGTCCGCTCTGCGTTGAGGAGTTCGACCTATCAGACAAGAACTTCCGGCCGTGTCCCTGTGGATATCAGGTGAGTCTCCAACAGCAAGTCAAAGTTTGACAGGGCTTCATCTAATACACGACTCCAGGTCTGCCAGTTTTGCTTCAACAACATCAAAACTAACATGAATGGTCTATGTCCAGCATGCCGAAGACCTTACGACGAGAAGACAATAGAATGGAAGGTCGTCACACCAGAAGAGTAGGATCGCCCGAAGTAGCCCTGCCATTCGAAGCTAATTTGATTTTTTAGAGTTGCACAATTTAAGGCGAACGTCCAGAAGAACGCGAAGAGAAAGCAAGAGCAACGACAGAAGGAGGCACAGAAGCGCGAGGTAGAAAGTCTAAACAGAAAACATTTATCAGGGCTCCGAGTTGTGCAGAAAAACCTTGTTTACGTCGTTGGTCTCAGTCCGAATATCGCGGAAAAGGAGATCCTCGAAACCTTGAGAGGGGACAAGTACTTTGGACAATATGGAAAGATCATCAAAATCGTGGTCAGCAATAAGAAAGACGCAGGTGCCAATGGTCAACCACAATCACTTGGAGTTTATGTCACTTTCGCCCGCAAGGAAGATGCTGCTAGGTGCATCGCAGCAGTCAACGGTTCGCAAAATGGCGATCGAGTACTTCGAGCACAACTCGGAACAACGAAATATTGCTCGGCGTACTTGCGTAACGAGACGTGTACAAACAAAAACTGCATGTTTCTTCACGAACCTGGCGACAACGATGATAGTTACTCTCGACAAGATTTATCATCCATCAACAGCGTCAACACTCAGCGACCTCTCCCAGTCATGGCATCCTCATCATCAAGTTCCCGGCAGATTGCGCAAGCTCAAGCTCAGGCACCTATCCAACAGGCACAACCCATTGCAGCTGCTACCCAACCGATGATGCGTGACAATAGTAAGGATGGATCTGACAGTGGTGATGGCTCAGCTCTTCCCTCCTCTGCAAGCTGGGCGCATCGAGGCGTGCAAGAGCGTAGCCGAAGAGGCAGTCATGCTACTAGCGGGGCAGCATCTAGTCCGGCTGTTTCGCAAGCTGTGCCTGCAAGAGCAGAGGCGGTCGAAGAAACCCAACAGGAACTATCACCACAGAGTTCGAATGTTTTCCCTTCATCTGACACTGTATCAACAAACGAACCGCCAGCACCCGAACGAGACCCGCTTCTTGTGTCTCTTCTGAAGGCTGTGAACTCGACAGAAGTCTCATTCACCAGACCGAGCAGCACAGAAGTAGAAGCTGGAATGTACTCCATCTTTCCGCCTCTGTTTGACGACTGCGGTGGCGAAAAGCGAAGAGCTATGCGTGACCGACAAGAGGAAGCTAGACTCCACCTGGAGCAAGATTCGCAGGCAGACTTGCAATCTGTTGCTGAGCCCTTGGAAGAGGAAGCCCCTGAAAGTGGGAGCTTGCAACTCGGAGGGGAGCCGGAGGACCGAGATATTGGCCGAGAGGGCAGTATTCCTCAGAGCTACCACAATCAACGACGCCCAAGTTCTCAGGCTCCAATCCATCGAGGTTCTAATGGAGGACCTTTTGGTCCCAGTCTGACGCAGAATTTCCCTCTTCAGAACATTGGTAGCTTGAGCTCAATCAATGGACGTACTTTGACAGCACATCAACAAAACCAGCTCGCCATGCTGAAATCTACGCAATCTCAAGGAGGATTCATGGACCAATATCCTCCTGGCATGGGAAACCTTGGTCAGGGAGCCAGTTTGTTTCAACAGCAAGGCCACAATCGACAGTCCTCTCGATATAACTTTGCTAATGATGGTTCATCTACCTCATCCTCCGTAAAGCCATCGGCGAATCCCAAATTGATGGCGCAGCAGTCTTCAATGATGCCGTCTGTCAATCACGGAAGTCAATTTTATGGCTCATCTATGCCCGGTCCACCACCGGGGCTCAAGTCTACGGCAACTCCGCCAATAGGAGGCATGTTTGGACAAGGTCATGGCTTTGGAGGGTCCATGGGCGGTAGCTCTCTGTTTGGTGGCGTGGCGAAGGGCAATAACAGTGAATTCCTGCGGGATATGCTCGATAGGGGAGGACGTGTTACAGGCGGTCAATCACACGATACAGGCAAGCGTGAGTACAACTTTTCTCCTAATTTTCTTCAACAATACCCATCTGCCTCCTCCACTCCAGCTCCTGCTTCAGGCTTCCTGGCATCGCTCTATGGTCCTCAGACTGGAGCATTCCAAGACTTCGGTCAAAAGCAGAAGAAGAAGGGAAAGAAGCACAGACATGCTAACACTTCCTCCTCTGGGGGAGGTGGAATAGTCGATCTTCCAGACCCGAGTATCTTGCAAGCGAGAATGCTCCACCAGCAACAGAGCAATGCCGGAGTCGGACAGGGACTGTTTGGTGGTCAGGCTCAAGGTGGGTACAATCCGAATATGATGTATAGCAATGGGTTCTCTCGATGGTAGACATAGCAGGTTGGCGGGCGTTTTCATTTGAAAGGGATTTGTAGAGCATTGATTCTCATCTGGGAAGGCGTTGGCAAAGACCCTTTAAAGGGCGCTGCATTTACTGGCCAGCATATCTGTTTTTAGCGAGCATGGTTGATCTCCCAAGATGGAAGCTTCGGCTGCTCTGGCGTTGGGGAGCGATTGGAAATGAGGGGACCTCATCGTTTTGCTTTCTCTATTTGCGTTGATTCACTGGGCATCGCGGCCTTTGGCACTGGCATACATGACGGACTGGCACAATACTTCATCGGGGCTCCATCATCGTCTTCGTCTCGGGTACCTTCTCATGTACGTTAATTCCCCAAATCCAGGCCTCAGCAACGGGGCTGGTAAAATGTAGCATTCTCACATGTTTTGTGCCCTCAGTACCTTCTCTGCTTCGAAGACGATGATGGGAACCGTGACATGACGTTGTGTTTGGACCAGACTGCCGATGCTCTGGGTTCGATTTGCTTCTCTGTCATCCTTTGTTAAGATTAACTTGAAGTCTAGTAACCTTGCTAACATACATGATCAGATGACCAAGGGCTTCCCTCTCTCGACGAGGCAACTTCGTCTGTAGATGCACTCGTTGCTGACGATGATTCCATTCCTCTCAGCCTAAATAATTCGAACCAGGTATCACGCTCTTCGACTCCGTCAATTCCGCCCGGATTCAGCGCGCCTCACGCACATCCAGCTCCATCAATTCGTGAAGAGCCAGTGGCTAAAGTTACGTCCCGTTTTGTACCAACATCTGCCCCATTCACACCGAGCCGAGTTTCCGCCATCCCTAGAGTCGCTACACCTCTGTCTATTGTATCAGTTCCAGCAACGCCTCAGAGTGCCTCTAAAACACAGGTAGTTGCTTCGACTTCTCAGGCCAAGCAAGATGTCAAGGCACTTGCAACAAATACTGGGCTCTCGAAGGCTATTGCTACGCAAGCTTCACAAGCCACTCTTCAGACAGAGGACTTTCCTGCGTTGGACAGTGGTAAAGCTAAGACTACAGCAACTCCCAGTAAATCTGCTGCTCAGCCCAAAAATGCTCCCACTGCCAAATCAAGCAAGAAGCAGTCGAATGCTCAACCTGCATCTGTGCCGACTGCCACGGAATCAACGTCCAAAATCCCAGAAAAACTTACTACTCAGCCCTTGAACATTTCGGTGCCTGCCAAGCCATCTGGTAAGGTATCAAGTGTTGATAAGCCCGCACCTGTCAAGTCTGAATCTACTTCTGCTTTTCCTCCTCTGCCATCGAGCACACCTGCTGTAGCATCTGTTCAGTCACCATTAACGCGATCCGCTCCAAAGACCTTGCGCCTCACATCGACGCCAAAGACAGAAATCCCTCCAGCTGGAAGTGCAACCCCTTCATCCGTCACTTCTATGTTTCCTCCTAATGTACTTCCCTCACGACAATCCAGTCTCGTATCTGTCTCTAGGCAAGATCGTCCTGGCACACCGTCTAGTGAGATTATCTCTGACAATGCTTCCATCACATCAGCCTCTATGTCAAGGGCAAGCTCACCACCGCCATCGAAGGTTGGGTCAGCTCCCGTACGGATGACTACGAAGAGCATGCAGAAGAAGCAGCGCCGTGAATTACAGAAAGAGAAGGAACGGAGCGAGTTGGAGGCTCTGGCAAACAAAGTCGAGCCTGAACCGGAAATTGCTCCTATAATGGGACGAAAGAAGAAGCAAAAGAAGGAACTGAAAGGACGAACAATTCACAGCGCTGCAGGTGGTTCGACGCCTATTGCCAGTAGACCTGCATCTCCTGACGCGGCGGAAACGAAGCCAGAGGAACAAGACGCCAAATCCACAGCTTTAGATCAAGCAGCCCATGTCCCACAGAAAGGAAGCCCTGTCGAGCCAGAAACCGGCAAATTTTCTAGACAAGATACCAAAGGCAAAGGGAAAGCAAAACCACAGGCTACGATTTCGCCAGAGCCTACCCCTCCCCCGGCTCCTGAGGTAGAGGAAGAGGTGAATGAGAAGCCCATCCCAACTCCAGCAATGGTGTTCCAAGAGCTTCTTGCCGATGGTGTCATAGGTGACACGAACAGTCTGTCCTTGCTCAAGAATCCTGCTGTCAGCCACCGCTTTGAGACTCCGATTGACCCTCAGACCATCAATCAAAAGCTCACAATATCCCCTGAGGACCGAGCAACGCTTCTTGCTGGAACACCAGTGCAGAAAGTGGCCGAAGGACCAAATAGGATTATGTTGACGCCAAATGGTGATTGCATCCGAAACCTAACACCCGAAGAAGAGCAGAAGTACCTTGAATTGCAGGCTCGTATTGCTCTTGAATACGGACCTACCTCATTCATCTCCGCCAAGCATCATGCGAGCAACGGATTTGCCCTCATCGGGGGTCGAGCTGTGCCCAATGGCCCTCCATCATTCTTTCCAGCAGTTGGAAATGGCAATCCTGCGATGGATCCAGTCAGCAAGATTCAGCGTGATGAAGCACTAAGCTATATCAACCAATACGTGCTCCCGTCTCTTTCGACCAACTCGCAGCTAGAGAAGGCCCTGAACGCCAATGCTTTGGACAGCGAGATCATTCGTTCTGGGGACAACGCTGCCTGGTCAACTTGGGGTAGCGACGCTAATGCTCCTCGTACGGAAGCTGGTCATGAAGGAGGTTACAACGCCTCCAACCGGGAGGGCATGATCGCCACAGGTCTCGAGCACATGACAGCTCACTTCGCTATTGGCGGCGGCGGAGAGCTGAACCGGGGCCAGCCACTTGGCAACGTCTCTCTGCTCAGCCTATCCGAGTCTGAGGGTGCAATGCAGTTAGCTCGGAAAGAGACCGAGGGTCTTGAAAAGAAGCTGAATGCGTTGATAAAGAAGAATAGGAGATTGCTGCTCCCGAGTGGGCATTGACCACTAACGATCAGGCTATTGGCTGTCATTCTGGGCGCGTTTGTTTTGCTAGCGAGGATTGTGGTGGAGGTGATTTTGCATGTTTTGATGCTTGGAGTTGACGCCTTGGCTATTTTGGTTTGGAGGGAGGAGTGTTGGGATTGAGTCTTCGCGCTACATCTCTTGATCGTTTGCTTTGTTTTGGAGAGATTGCCTGTTTTGACAGGAACGTGTACATGGCTGCACTATGTCGTGTCTGAGTATCGGTACTTGGAGTTTAGGGAGTTGGGTTGATTGGGAATAATTTAAGTGCGTGGCAGGCCATGAGAAGGATGTCAGAGATGGATGGATGACAGAACTGTATGATCTATGTGTTGATTAGAGGTTTTTTATACCCTACACTACATGCATTGGTAGCATACTATCGGTAGTCAATACCAAAGTAATCGAATAATGATTTTTCTCCGTAACTGAGCTTCCTCTCGCACATCTCGAAATCTACGTTAATTACCTCTTGGAACTTGGCAAATTTGGACTGTCCTACCTATCACTTCGACGCGTACTGTTCGAACCATTTTCCGCCCTTACGATATGTAACCTTATCATTCCAAAAATTGTCAACTTCGAGCTGCCTTGAAAAGTGTTTCCCTTGACGTCGCTCTACTTGCCTCTCTCGGCCGTGTCAGTCCTGTCGTCTTTGTCAATCAGTGGCACTTAGCACACCTCCAGCACTGCTGCCGGTGCTGATGCGCCACTGATACATTCAGAAGCCGCCGAATCCCAGGACAACTTGGCCAAGTGGTGGAACAAAGCCACTACACATAGAAGAGCCGGAAGTCATATGGAGTGATTTTGAACCATGCTAAAATTGCTAGATCTTTATCCAATTTCTTATGTCAATGCAATCGCTACAATTACAAAAGAGAAAAGCACCAGGCACAATCTAAATCGCTCAGTAGTCATCATCTGAATCATCCTCCTCTTCTGGCAACAATGCTCTATAGCGTCTACTTGCCAAATCTTCCTCCAAACCTCCCTCGCTCTCGGGATCCATGTACCCCTCTCCGCCCAACAAGCTCAATGCCACCGGCAAGAAGATAAGGGCATGGGTGGCAGCAAAGACTACCAGCGCCAACCAAATCCTGAAGTAGTAGATTTCGAAGATCTTGCTTCGAGTGAATGCTAGGACAGATACACCAAGTAGTTTGGTGATCGTGATGCCGGAAAAGACAGAGCCGCCAACGTTAACAAGAGCAGTCCAGGCTCGAGCGTCCTTTCCGCGGAATTTCTTGCTTGCGCGCTCCATTACGGCCCGGGATGGGAACATGAATGCACGAGCGATGTGGGCACAGAACTCGACTCCGATACCCACACAAATGATGAGATTGACGAGACTCACGGCGTTGAGGGAGACGTTGAAGAGTGCCATGGTGCCAATAATGTCAACAACAATCATGATTACCGTCGCAGTGACTACCGCCCCGGTCCTCACGGACCCGAGAAGGACGGATGATATAGCGAGAATGAGCGCCAATGCTGACCCGAGAAGTGTAGCTGTGAGGCGGACGATGGTTGCGTATTGATCGAAAAAGATGTAAAAGACGCTGTATGGGAAGACATCTACACCTGAGCTTTTGCTTAGGCCGTCGGCAATTCTGCGAGCAGATGCATATGCATCAATAAACGCATCTTGGCTGCGAAGTGGAGTATGAGCAGTTCGGAAATGGCTTGCTGGGATGGTCTCCCTCTCGGCATCGATGACCAGAGCACTGCTGTAAGCAGCCTTTCCACCCAAGGGGCAGTCAGCATCTGATGGAGCCTCAACCCACTTCTCAAGGTAGTGCATGAACTCTTGGCCCTCGGGCATTCCATATAGTGAAATGTTCCATGCTGGGTCGCGATCTGCGAAGCAAGTCTTCCCATTTTCAACACAGCATTCAGCGAGATTCGGATCCAACCAGCGGAAGTAGTCGTCGATCCAGCTTGCTGGGGTCGAGGCAATATAAGACACATTTGATCTCTTTCGTTCTCCTTCGATAATGTTTGTAATGGAGTCTGACTCGCAAGTACTGAATCGAGAGCAAAGCTGTTGCTGGTGCAGCCTTTGGGTGACATTCAACTCTCGAGTGATGAAATAAACGGGAGGCCCAGACTCGAAGTAGTCATACAAATCATTGAAGTATGGGATCAGATAGGAGTCGTCTGGGATTGCAACTCGTTGGTCCAGACCAAGGGCGACTTCGGGAATCAATGAAACCCCGGCAGTGAAGATCCCCAGGAATACCACAACTACTCCCATTTTCATCTTTTTGCCTAACAGAGTTGGAGCATAAGATTTTCGAATGAACTTTTGCAAGGTGCCTTCTTCTTGTCCCTCGTAAGGTCGCATATACCCATTCCCGGTCGTGCTGAGCTGTATGCCGGCACGTTTAATCTGAATGCATGGGAAGCAGTCTGCTCTACGATCCTCAACTCGTCTTTGGTTGAGAGTAAGCACAGACACAAACATGGTAACCTGGAGTACGGCATTAATGAAGACAGCACCAGCAGCGTACACTGCAAAGTTCCGAACAGCGGGCATGCCCACAAAAGCTCCCAATGAGAATGCTATAGTCTCGGTAATTGCTGATAGGAGAATTGAAGGTCCCATTCGCCCAAGAGCTTTAGCGATCCTGAACTCGACCATCTCATCGGGGTGGCTGACGTTGACCCTCTCGAATTCGTGCACAATCAAGAAGATGTTGTCAACACCGACAGCAAGAACGATGAACGGGATGACTTCTGCAATGATGAGAGTCACCTTGATACCAGCTGCTGAGAAAAGGCCGATCGATGCTGAGATGGACATCAACACGATTAGGATACCCACGACACCGAGTGTGAACTTGGACTCTACGAGCGAGCTTGCTGGGTTTCGGATGATGGACCTTATCGACAAGGTTGTTGAACCAAGAGCCAGGGATGCGTAGATAAACATGAAGATGTAGCTTATCACCACAATCTTCGCGTCGGTGTTGGTGGACTTATTAAGCTCTTGTTCCAAGCTGATCTCCGTAGAGAAGGACAATCTAAGGCCTCGCTCAGATGCATCTCTTTGGACTTCGAGCAGGGTGTCCTTGAGGGATTGTTCCCAGTCCATCGCCTTTTCGACTTCAAGAGAGCCTTCAGCATAATTTTTGACAACCCAGGTGACAATCATCGCGGGCGAATCTGCAACATTTCCGACTCCATTCAAGCCACCAAGGATCATACTAGGATCAATCGGCTGTTGGAATTCAGGAAGACATCCGACAGGTGATTCTGTACACTCTTGAAGTTTCTTCTTCCAGTTGCTTGGAGAAACAGTACTGATATCATTGCCAAAATAAGCAGCTACCGACTGGACAACGCAGGCGTCACCGGTAGGCTTAAAGCACACATCATCAAACGTGGCATTGTTTTTCGCACCCTTCAAGCCGCTGACTCGTTTTTCGATATCCATCCACCACTTCAAAGTGTCATAGCTCAGTACCGGGCTCGAGCCATTTGAGACTGTTTCGTTGACCAAGAAGACTTGCTCCGCACGATAGAACGGACCGAAGTTCGTATCGAAAAAGCTTTTCTCTTCGGCAGCAGCAGAAGTTGGGCTGACCCACAATCGAGCAGGGTCCTTTTCAATATCAAATCGAATCCAGCCAATACTGAGAAGTCCAACGATGAGAACACTGATCCCGATGGTGATTCCAGGAAATCGAGCAGCAGTAAAGCCTAGGTGGCTAAATGCGCTATCGCAAAAGGAATTGATCTTGTATGTTCGCTGTGGGCGGTCATACATAGCGCCATTATGAACCATATCTCCTTCATCTTCATCGTCACTAGGGGAGGCATCTTGGAGGAGTCGCAGCCGTTCGGATCTCCGTCTAGAGTGCTTGGCCCAAGCAACATGACCAGAAACTGCCATAACGAGCAAGAGAATGAGAATACTGTATGTCAGAATGGCCCCAAAAGTCAGACAAGGCAATAGTCCCACATGGCAAGATCCAGCTTCTGCAATATCTGGCAATGTCGGGCACACTGCAGGGCAATCGATGCAAGGACACCTGAAATTTGGATTGGTATCATTGCAGGCTTTGGGTGCCATGGGCAATGGGTTCATTGCTTTTTCGGGATAATTGCTTGGTCTGGGAAAGTTGATTTGAAATGGCGAGCCGAATGGAGGGGACTTCTTCCCCAAAAACTTCAGAAAGTCCGTGTAGTTCTTTGCGCCTCCTCCAATGAAGGACATCGCGTTCGAGTTTGTAGGTCCAAATTTGACATCTTTGCAGCTGTTATAGAACCCGGACCCGTACTCGTCAGACACCAGTTGATCCAGCTCCGTCACTCTCAACCCTTCGGCACCCTTCTCGGCTTGTGTGATGTTGATGAAGAGAGACTGATCGGGGGAGCACGTGAAGGTGCAGAAGGTATTGTAGAAGTTGTTTTTGCATGCGGGACAATCTGCAATGAATGACTGGGCCTTTTTGAGGTTGTCTGATAGCACATCCAGCTGTCTTCATTAGTAGTTGCCCAGTCCTGATTGAAGATCATCCTACCTGGTCTTTTTCACAACATAGAGGTCCTTCTTTCCATTTGTCCTCTGGGCATAGCTCTAGGAGCTGCGCCCTCACATCTTCCTCCGGGTCTTTCGCGAGACCGTTGTCCACGCATGGGAGTGCGGGGGAAAAGAAACCACCGCCTCCACAAGTTCCTCGGAGTGCACATCGCCCTTTCTCATGTTTTTGTGTGAACAGCTCGCCGGATGCCAGACTCAGGAGCCCAACAGCGGCAGCCAAATGCCTCAGCCCCATCTTGTAAGAGTTCCCCCAAGCGCCGCCCAGCGTCGCAGATTATTGTCCTTTTTTATAGCGTATCGAGAGGTGGTACCGATTGTTCTTTACTCTTTCCCGGTCGGCATGAAGCTCACGACAATGTGTTGTATGTCAGAGTATGGTGGGGTGAAGTGGGTTGTTGCTTCAAGGTCAATGTTGCTCGATGTTGATTCTCGGGTGACCACTTGAAGCTCCAGTAGCTGCGCCACATCGAAGAGCTGTCGTCATCGTGACAGCCCTGCAAGCAGTCCCGTGATCTGTGCCTGGACGCGGCTGTCTCGCCTCTGTACTTGAAATCCCTTGGCTTCTTTCGTTCGATGCTCCGCAAGAAGTATCTCAGACGTCTGACTGCATCGCCGTGGTGGAAATGAGTAAATCTGATACAATCAAGCCCCTGAATCTTTCGATATTTCATGTTCTGTTAGGAGGGCGTCTGTTTGTTTCCAACCTGCACATAGTCATATACATATTGCGATGTGTTTCAATTACTCTTTTCAATACTCTCGCCCTTCAACAAAACATGTTCTGCGCTTGCGAATTGGCCCTGGTCGACATGTTGCTAATTCCATTTGTGTTGCGCAATTTACACACGATGTCCTTGACCATGTCCTTTGGTGCACAGCTTCAAAGGCAATATAATATCGTTTTGACTCTTGGTATGGACGTCAGCATTGGATCTTGGTTTGATGTCAACCTCGTTTGTCGCCCTTCATGGTTCTTGAGTCCACAATTTTCGGGTCTCATCTCTTCGTTCGGGAGACGGCTGCATCTACGTGGAAATGCAGCTACACAGGGCGTTTGCGGCCGTGCCAAACCGTTTTGTCTTTCAGTGGTCGCGTGGCCATTTAATTTCCTCATCGTTTACCTGAGCAACGGAATTCACCTCTCAGGGGATTGATGTATGCTGGAGAACACATCGCGACTCCGTTTGAACTGGATTATGCCAACGAGAACTGAAAACCAACAGGCATTTCTGCCGGAAGTGTAATTGCAAGTTCCTCGATAAGCATGTTCGCGACAGGAGCTGGCTGCTTTGGACCGATCTGAAGCTGCCTCGGTATGCAAAAAACTGGACGAAGGCCGCGGTTGGTCATATTTCAAGCCGGGTGAGAAGTCTATACAGCCACTCTTTGATTAGCTTATATCGCTAGGTATCTCAAAAGAAGTCGTATCGCAGAGTCAGACGCAACATTCCAGGATGGGGGACGTATGGCTGGACTAATTTGGAGGGATATGAGAATCCTGCCTCATGTCCATCACGCCATTCATATCGCAAAGCTTCCACGTATGTCGGTATCCGTATGGTACAGAAGTACTTGTGCAGTATGGACTTATTGTTCGGTCGACACCCCTACAGGGATGGGAGTTGACAGCTCCTACGATGCCCGCAGATATATGAATTGTGGATGACCCTCAATCGTGGGCTGTCGTTATAGTTGGAGGATGCCTAGGTTATATATTCCAAAGCTCGGTTGGTGTCCTTTTCAAGAAATTCTTCCCGGCGGCGTGGTTTCTCATCTTCCCATTGTTCTCCCAATATAGCACAGCATCTGATCACATTTGTTGTTGTTCAAGTTCTCCACTAACAAGCGGCAAGACCCTGTTTACTAGTCAAGTACCTGGCCGCAAGTAACTTATAAATATTACGCACTATGCAAATTACCTCTATTCTGGAACGTGTATACCGGTAATTAATCCGCATTTGGAGGGACTTCAAAGCTTCTGAAGCTTCCAGATGTTACGACAGTCATGAATTCTTGTCTTACGATAGGGATGACGATTTTCTCCCGTTCAAACGAGAACTTAGGATCAGTTTCATAGATATCAATCAAGCAAAAGCGAACAGATGTCAGCCACCCCCCTTGTCGAGCCAATCTACCCGCGGGTACTCACATGGACTCAAGTTTGCCTCGACTGACTTGATCAGAGCAGATGAAAGGGATGTTACAAGCGGATGGTGAATGCTGCTTGAATATTTCTCAGTCTACCCTCGAGTCACCATTCCTTACGGAGGATTATCGAAACGACTCGTTAAAATCAACGTCCGGGACCACCCAGCAGCCAACAACACCGACGATATAATCAGTATTCAGTATCAAACATGCCTGCGTACCGGAATAAGCGAGGGTCGAATAGAGGGCTTCCAGGGCAAAGGCTGGCGCGACTCTTGTGGCGGATCGCTTTACTTCCAACTGAAACGTCACAGCTTCTCCCGGTGCCACGAGGTTTCTCCATAGGAGACAATGGACGACCTCATAGATGCTCTTGAGGGTAGGTCACAACTTTGCAAAATCACAATTCATCTCTCTCTGGCTTGGCTGTAGAAAAGCTCCTGCGCTGACATCATTAGGCGAGGCCGAAGACGATTATCCAGCCCTAGATGAGGGTCTGAAATTCGTCTTTTTCTTCAGGGAAAAAGCACTTGAACGGTCTGACGAGCCGGCTTTTGCCACCTCCGATGGTGGAGAGACTGTCTATGTTAAGATCGTTGATGAGGATGGCACGGAATATGTGCACAATTAAGCTCCTGAAGGTGGCGATTGGAAAGTCAAGCTTGAGGGACAAAAAGTCAGGTTGGTGATGTTATATGTCGAGGCATGGTGCAGGCAAGGCGTATTGGGTGGGTCTTTGAAGTAGTTGAGGCCGGTGGGATTATGGGTGAGGGCTGAGGGGCAATAGGTTGCTCTGAAGACAATAATTGTCGGTAAAGTGGAATGTCAATGGTCTATCGAGCAATCTCAAGCGTCTTGATATTGTCTATTGGCCTTGTATCTTGTTAGACTTGCGATCTGAGTCGTCCATTTGGTCCCTTAAATTTTTTTGAATATCCCGTTACGGCTTTCGCTGATGCTCTTTGAGATGAGTTGAAAGTCGACTCCTCCACTCAGAAGCCAGGGTCCGTCTTACCTGCATAGGGAACAGAACGCGGGGTTCACAAGAAGCATGTCGTGCATGCACCGCCTCACCCACACATTTCTCAGCCGTTACAGGAGGCAGTGCACCGCAAAATTATTCCTTGGAGTCTAAAGCTTCAATGCGACAATCCCACTCTCTTTCTCTTGACAGTTCTCATTGAAATCCGATGTAACCAAAGTCAACATCACAACCGAAACCCCGGACCCACTGAACAAGCACTGACAGCGGCTCGCCCCGACCACCAGGAGCGCAATTCAGATGGCCGAGACCGCAGACGACGGGTGGCATCTGGTAGTCGCACACCCCGCGACAGAGATTCGGGAGGAAAATCAGATAGAAGAATGGGAGCGATCGAAAGGCAATTGGTCTGGGTATGGAAAGCATCCTGATGCAACGCAATGGACGGATCACAAAGCGATCAAGACGTATGGCCGAGAGTTGGGGTCTGGGAGCTATGGCATCGTGGAGCGCATCACGTATAGAACTGTTACGATGGCTAGGAAATGGTTTGTACTTCACAAATTCCGGGCAAAACATGTGAAGTTATTTTCTAATTATGCTAACAATAATTCCTAGTGTCAAACCAAGACGTGGAATGACGGTCGAGCAGCTCCGAGAAGAAGCCAACGCCATGGAGCGACTAGCACATAAACATATCTTAAGGCTAGTCGGCACGTACACCTTCAGACGAAATAACCTCTACCTTCTTCTTTATCCCGCTGCAGTCTGTGATCTCAGTAAAGTCCTCGAGGATATCGACGAGATCCGTTCTGGATCTGCTGCGGACCAGGAGGATGCTTTCAAAAGATTGCAAGCGCTAGGCTTGAAGGGTGTGGGCACAATTGAGGATCTAGCTCTGCTGAGGAGTGTACCTCAGACTTCTGATGGGTTCTCGCGGGCAAGAACTGCTGTAGGATTCTTGCAGCAGATTATGGGATGTATAACGGAAGCATTGGCGTATTGCCACGAGAAGGAGATACGCCATCGAGATCTCAAACCGAAGAACATACTGCTGAGTCCGGGGCGGGTGTATCTAGCCGATTTCGGGATCGCAAGAGACGTCAGAGATGCAGAAGACAGCATTACGAGTGGAAGATGCGGGACTCTTTCGTGGATTGCGCCGGAAGTCTATGATGGCGGTGAAGACTACAGCATGTCTCGTGCCGATATCTGGTCACTTGGATGCATATTCTTGAATATCGCTACTATTATTTACGGCGAGACTCTGGATCGATTCGACGAGATTATGAAAGAGAAGGACTGGAAGTTCAAATACGAATTGCTACCGGAATACTTGCAGCATCTTCAGACGAAAGCTATCGCTGCTTCGCTAGAGCCCCACGATCGGCCGAACTTCAATTGCAAGCACATCATATCCTTGATCGACCAAATGCTTCAGCACATCCCAGAAAAGAGACCAAAGGCGAAGGAGGTGAACGAAAAGTTGCTCGAGCTCGGAGGCCTAGATCAGATCTACCATCTCTCATGCTGCCACAAGAAGAACGCCCAGATCTCACAGATCATAAGTAAGTCAACAAAGTCGTCTAATGCCAACTGATATCTAACAACAAATAGACAACAAACTCAAAGCCGTCCATGACACAAACATCATCTCAAGTAAGATGCTAAGTCATCTAAACGCCGAGCTCGAAGCCAAGCAGAAGCGTATTGAAGAACTCCAATCTATCAATGGGACCTGGCAGCAACGAATTGAGAAGGAGCGGAAGCACGCAGGCGAGCAGTATAAGGCTCTTCAAGAAAAACACAACCGGGAGGTCGAAATCCGCAAGGCACTTGAGTCCCAACTTAAAAGCATGCAAAAGCCACCACGCAGACCCGGCTCCCAGAACAGAGGACGAGGCAGAGGTCTCAGCCGCCTTCACATCAACTTCCACGCCAATGGTACTTCAACTGTCAACGGGAATAGCAATTTGAATGGCATAATAGCGAATCAGGAACCTATGTCCGGCCCTAGGTCCATACTTCCCCCTCTTCAACGTCGTCAAAGCAGAGTTCCAGTCCCAACTCGACCCGCGACACCCATCCTCTCCACAACACCCACTCCACCAATAACTACCAGCAACATATCACCACCCTCGTACCTCCCGCGGACACCCACACGTCCCTCCCTGCCTCACGATCCAGACAGCACGACTAGCACGCTCCGCAGCTCCTTCCACTCCACATTCTCCAAAGCTAGTGTACAGACTAACGATTCGATGAGTTCTGTGAGCTCGGAAACGGTCAGTAGTATGTCGCCTGAGAGTCCAATTGGTGGAAGGAAAGTGTCGTCGTCAAGTAAGGAGGGGATACTGTCCGTACCGCTACCGCAAATGCTGGTACGGGCGAAGAGTGATGCGGAGACCATGAAGCCGGTGGAGAGTCACGGTGCGAAGCCGAGTTGGGCGAAGATGGTGGCGAGGTCGGCCTCGAAGGTGTGAGGGAAGTCTGTATATTCACGAGTAAAGCTCAGTGCATGGTTCATTGCGGATCGACGGAGCCCAGGATTTGGGACTGTGATCATGTTTCCTAGCTGGATCGCAAGCAAAAGGAAGAAGTGGAGGGTAAGGACCGTGGCGCATCTGAGATGACTTCCTTGGACGGTGGAAGAGAGCGTGATAATGGACCAGCAATCAGAGTACACCTGGTCCTCATGTGGATCTCCCTCGTGGAGAGGACCAAAGACACTGTCTCCAAGGAGAGGGGACACTGCACGTCTCAGAGCGCCTTGAGAGCCGCAATGCGAAGATACATTGGGGAAAGCAGAGTGGTCAGTGGAAATGTACAGACTTAAATGCTTTGTACTCGATAGAGACGCCGTCTAGTAGATTCCCGGTGTTACAAGAATATATCAGTGAATATCAACTGTGGCAGTACAGCTCTCCAATAATGTCAGTATGTGAAAGTCAATAAATACCACAGACCTTTCTTCCTATGCTCTGTAACGAAGCAAACGATGGACGAAGCTCACACGTTTCGCCCTAGAAGTGCTCTTTCTCTGCGCGATTCGTACTTTCTTCCCACGAGCTTTGAACTAGCAGGTTCATGAAGCAGTGATCTACCTATGGAAAGAGTCGTGAAGAGAGGAGAGGTGGCATTGGAGGATAGAGTTAACTGCCGATTTTCATGTCTTATTGTCAATGTACTCATGACTGTCAACGATATATTAGATACTCTTCGGTACACCTTGGAAAATGGCAAGAGGAGACACTGCAGTCCAATGACCTGTCTACGATCAAATGCCTTTGGCCCGAAGCTGGCGCGCCCCTATTATTTTCGCGAAGATAGATTCACGGACTGCGCAAACGCAGCAGCATAGTAGATCTCGATGTCGAATCCTGTCGAATGATTACCCGTTCGGCTGCCCCAATCTTGGAGTATTTATAGCTGTGAGGTTTGCGTACATCCAGCCAGCACCGCTGTCATCGTTCTCATAAAGTAGTTTCACTGAAGCACCGTGTTGGCCCATATACTTGATCTTGCAGGCTGCATTGAATTGTGATATATTGTTTTCGCTAAAAGAACGGAGTTGCCTCCACATCATGCTCTCCCAGATTCCCCAGATTCCAGTTTCGCTCCACAGCAGAGAGTGCGCTGTAGTGGTTAAACTCAGTGTCATTCTTCGTCCCGTGCAGTTCGACGGGGACAGCGTCGCCGAGGAGGACAGAGAATACTTTGTTGCTGCTGAAGTAGTTCTCTGTTTCGTCGAAGGCTGGGTGGATGTCAGTAAAGTGACGTTACTCATTCTAGCTGGCGTGGAAATACACGATAGGGAAGAGGAGAGGGGAGAGAATGAGACTGGGAGTTGAGACGTACTCAAGAGAATCAGGGTCCTCTCCATGAAGTTCTTATTGGTGAGGAGAGGTTGGAGGAAGGACTTTGCCCAGCTTCCTGCGACGGTAATGGATGAATCATGGCCGTCATTGGCTGTGAAGTCATTAGCTTAGATTTGATTATTGGGATGGGGAACGTACTCATGTTTGGAGTGAGGAACATCCATTGTGGCAGCAAGCCTTGCGTGACCTCCCTCTGGAACATAGTGAAGTTCTTGGATTTGGCAAGACGGTCTTCAATTGAAGTCACGGAGTCGTAACTCATGAGCGGGCTATCTGAATCAGCATGGACCTCAACAAGAGCTCATGGATCCTCACTTATGCTTTCGGACGTAGTCGTTCGCGCCAGTCTTCTGGTTCACATAATCTCCCTGAAACCCAGAATACGGCATGTCTTCACCGTACACGCTCCAGCTCACTCCGGCGGGCTCCAGGAGGTCGACAATGGTCTTCACTTTCTTGTCGATCCGAAAGTCCCAGTCGGCCCAAACCCAGTTCCGTGTTCCACCTACACTGGCGACATAGTTTGGCTGACTGGGATGCGTGATGGCCTTGTAATTGGTGAGCGTGATTCCTTGGCTGGCTACCCATTGAAGCGATGCTAATGTCACAGGTAAGTTACGTGACTTTCAACTTTGTCGAAGAGACTCACGATCTCCAGCTGCCATGTCGAAATCCGTGTTTTCCAACCATATTTGCACGAATCGGTCGAATGTCTTGCCTCTGATTGAACTGACTGGGCTCAATGTCTTCGCCGTTGCTCGGGCAGCTTCGACTGCTGCTACCGCAGTTGAAGTGTACTGAGTTTGCGCATAGCCAGTTGTGGCAAATGCCAATGCAACCGCAGCGATACTTGAGAAGTGCATTTTGATTGTGCGTTGAGGAGGAACCAAATGCAAGAATCAAATTATGACCGGAAGACAAGGAAGTCGCAAGGGGATGAGAATAAAAGACTGAGGAGCAGCGTCCGAAGTACTTATCTCAACCTTTACAGTACATCGCGCAATATCGAATGGAGCGCTTGACCCCTCATGTTAACTGGGACGGACCCTTGAATACCCATCTCTAAACACGACCAATTAGTGCCATCGCCCGAGGTGTCTCCTTCTTGGCTGTGGTCGGCCTCCACCAATCAAGCGATCAGCATTTCCAGCGTGGCGAGCGTGGTTCAGGAACAGTGGCTTACTTTGAGATCTGCCGATGCTAGTGGAACGGAGAGCCGCCCGCATCAGGAAGGTTGGCTGGGTTCAAGCCGGGGACATCTATTAAAGCTTTGAAGCCCGGCAGCCGAGGAAGAGCTTGTGATGATGCCCAGATCAATTTGTCTCGATCGGCTTTACTTCTTTTATGTGAAAGGTTACATTGTTCTGGAAGGTGGCTGGGTGGATGGAGTTGTTTGAAGGTTGAAGGTCGGGGTCGGGGTCGGGAGGATGAGAAGAGTGGCTGAGTTGAAACAGCAGGAAACAGGGCAGCGCAGGGGATGAGGACGAGAAAGGCAGTGAGTGAGTGGGTGAGCTTCGGCTCGATTCTCGGCTGTGTATTGGCTGAAGCTTGAGATGAGTGCGGACTGCCAAAGATCTGCATGACATCCATGCCCACCAGCCTTCCTCGACAAGGCTGAGAAACGACGACGACGACGACAACAACAACAACAACAACAACATCGACAACAAAAGTCAACATTGTGAAACACACCCTCTAGATCCACCAACACTAAATCCAAACATGTCATCCGAACAATCCCCTCTGCTTAACCCACCTAAGCCATCCACACTCTTCTTCTCTCCCAACCTCACCAAATTCCGCATTGCCATCGGCCTCAGCAGCATCTCTGACCTCGAAGCCGGCAGCAAGCCATCCAAGCCCCACGGCCTCTACAAAGAAGTTCTGCGCATTCAGAAGCGCCTCTCCCTCCAATATCATGCCATCGAAGCTCTCTACTACACCACCCTCCTCGCTCAAATCCTGATCGGCGCAACGCTCGTCTCCTTAGGTCCCATGTCCGGCCTGCATCCCCGCGCAATCACCGTCCTAGGCATAGTGAACACCTCGACAGCTGGTATACTCGCGTTATTGAAAGGACAAGGTCTGCCAGATCGGTTAAGGAAGGATGAGTATCAGATGCAGAAGGTAAGGGATTTCATCGATGAGACGGATGTTAGGCTGGAGCTGGCCGGGGACGTGGGGGAGGAGGATGTAGAGAGGTTAGTGGAGCAGATTCATGAGAAGTTTAACAATGCGAGAGATACAGCGGAGATCAATAGGCCGAGCACGTATGCGCATCAGATTGAGACTGGGGCGGGAGGTGATGGTATGGATGATGGAGAGGGCGGTGGGAGAACTGCTGTTCGGAGGCTGTTGGCTAGGAGTGGTGGTGGGGTGGATGTTAATTCGTCTGCTAAGGGAAAGGGGAAATATGTCATTGACTAATGGAAATACCTGAGTATATGGAACCATAGGCAGTGTTGCTTATGTGTAGGAGTTTATGGGATGAAGACCTCGACATTGCTGGTTTCAACGTATATGAGAAGTCTTGAAAGCAATTGCATATATCTTCATATCAGTATTACAGAAATTAAGTTCAAATGAAACGCTTCGGCATCAGAATCCGAGTTCTATTGAGGAGTCAATCATGCTTCGCAGCACAAGCTCAGGAACACTTGATCGCCTTGATCCGTGAGCAGAGATGGTTCCCACCAAAACCATACTTCTTTGTCCATGGGTAGGAGCGTTTTAGCGTTGGTTTTACTCTTTAGAATTGTATGATTATGCTGTACGTGCTCAATGTCGGGGGGCTATTGAAACCAGAGGCTATCCCTGGAAGTTGTCACACCCGACACATTTTCTTATCAACGTCGAATAGGTAACACCCTTAGATACCCTTCTTTCACAAAGAAGGACACCAAATCCAATCTCACCAAGATCTTAGCAGAGCTTTTGATGTCGTATACCATACCATAATCCTTTTCAGCTAAGATAGCGAGCAGATGCCCGCATACATAGGGCACGAGTATATCCTCAGGCCACACAGTCGCCTAGGTAAGCAAGACGAAATTTTGTCGCATGTATTTCATCAAATAAGCAGATTTCCATCATTAATCGACCATGACTTACCATCATGGCCGGTTGGTGGGGGGCTTCGGCCCAAGGTTCCCTCCCTCTCCCTCCCCACCCTCTCCTCCACGTATTCGAACACCAAATCGGCGGATTGAATCGGAACAACCTATTCAATTAGGTTTGTAGACTGGAACCTCACACGCATCCGAGTGTTGAGGTTCCAGTTGAGTTTTGCAATTTTTTGCGATTTTTCTTCCTCTTTGTGGAGAGTGTGTTTAGATTTTCAGGAGCGAGGTGATTTCTTTTTGGCGTTTGTTGATGTTTTTGTTGATGTTTGCCATTAAGCGAGGGACGGCGCGATAATAGCTTCTTTCCACTTGCATCAATGACAGGTTGGTTGCGTCACCCTAGCTTCGAGCTTTGCGGCTCAGTATACAAATCGGAGAAGGTTCGTGTGATCGGATGTGTGCTATTCAGGTTTATCGGATATGTGATACTATGCGAGCACATGAATGGACTATCAATTTTGTCGCGCAACTCACTTCAGTAAACCCAACCACCATTTATAGTCATTGCTAGTCCGCATTCCTCAAAACAAGGTAATAAATAATCTACAAGAGATGATATTCTAGGTAGCCGATAATCAAGATTTGATCGACTCCAAGATCTGACGAACACCCGCGAAATCCAACTCATCCAGCGTCTCCTCCCAGACCCTCTCAATCAACACCCTCCCCCCCCCCAGGCGTATACAGCAGGGCAGGGAACCTACAGTCATCAATCAGCGAAGATGTTTTCAGTCACCTATCCCCGCTAGACGAGAGTAAAGTAGGGTGAAACTCACGGATGCACCTCCCAACTCATCAAAAAACACCCATGGCTCTCCCTCCCCTTATTCACAACCGCATCCGCAAAGCAACTCGCACCCTTCACATCACGCGTAAACTGCGTGCCTTTCACCCAGGCCGGATCAGCCAGGTTGACGATCACGTTGTCGGCAGAAACGATATCAACGAGTTTCCAGAGGAAGAAATGAGCGAGAAGTTTGGAGGTGCGGTAGTGGGACTCGCCGTCGAATATTTGGGGTCGTTGAAGGAGGGAAGGAGGGGGATGGAGGATCGGTTGGGGAAGGTGGCTATCAGGGTGAGGGCTGCGCTGACGAGGGTGAGGTGTGCGGGCTCGCTCATTGAATTTGCTACACATTTGGCTTCGAGGATGGGGAGGAGGAGGAGTGCGAGGAGTATGGTGGAGAGGTAGTTTACTTGGAGGGTTTCTTCGTGGCCTGTGCTTGGTATTGTGTTAAAGCTAGCTTCATGACGCCGGCGTTGAGGATTACGATGTCGATTCGGGGGAGGGTGTCTGCGCGACGGTCGAAAGATTGGATAGAGATGTAGGAGCGCATGTCTAAGTCCCAGACTTCGATGGTTGCCCTGTATAGTTTGCGGAGCCTGGTGGCTGACGCGTTGCCCTTCTCGAGAGAGCGCACGGCTATGATCAGCTGGCTGAGGTTGAGATCCAGGAGTTGGAGAGCGGTTTCGTAGCCGAGGCCGGTGTTGCTGCCTGTTATGATGGCTATCTTGCCAGCGAGCGTTGTTCCTGGGGCGGGCCACTGTGGCTTGGCCTTAAATTGATTGTGGTAGAAGACATTGGGGGAAAAAGGAGTTGTTGAAGGTTGGAGGCCTTTGGAGCCTGTCATGGCGAAGTGTAGAGATGAGACTGCGAAAATTTGTTCTTTCGATGCTATAAGCGACCAAAGTCATCACACAATGATGTGACTTTATACCTTTGTCGGTATTGACTGGTACATGAGATAGGGGAATTGTTGCAAGACAAGACGCGAGAATCCGAGTGTGATGATTCGCCAGGAAGCTTGTCAGCGGAAACAAAATAGATTCCGACCTCCCCCAGCTTCGAGAAACCGGCAAAGGACATTAAAAAGTCCTCCGGTCTGACTCTGGAGATAGGAAACTGACAGATACTCGAGCTAACCGAATGCAGGCAGCATTTCGGTCTGACAGACTCGGGACCGAGCTGCTCATTCCGTCCTGGTATCTTTTACTTGACTTTCTACACGGGAATCTATCAAATATGGGAATGATGAGATGCCGAACTAACATCGATTGAGTCCCGAGAGAACTTTGCATCCTTGTACGGAGGTCTGGATTTTATGACTGGAAACGAAACACTCTGTCAAGTCTGATCGTTGACTTCCAGAACAACGAGGGTTTTGAGTCGAGCTGGGCTGGCCGCTGGGTGATCAAGACCTAGCTCGAATTCAGTTTCTTGCAGGAAATGATCTTAACAATCCCGTAAAAGAATGGAAGCAGTCAAAATGGTACCCATCATGAGCCTTGCTCAGACGTCACGGGACAGGGGTTAGATGCCTTAACGGCCCAGTATTGCAAGATAGAATATCGAATCTTGAGGGGATGAATTAAGTATCTAGGCTTCGAATATAGCCGAATGGTCTACCTTGAGCCAAAATTGATGAAGGCTAGCCAAGGGCGGATTGTTGTAAACCTCAACAACCATCACCACGCCGCTCAGGTTCAAATGTGCAGAGCATCAACCGAATCCAGCGACTTCTCCGTTCAGAAGACTATGATTGCGTACGCAAAGAAGAACTGACAGACTAGTATGCCATCTTGTCCCGGTGGAGTTGGAGTCGGAAGCAAGGTTTGAGCGTGCGAGTAGCGAGTTGGGACATGATTAAATTGCAGATTGGCACGCTATTTCAAGCTTCCTGTTACCTCTCAGATACGAATCATGAATTTTTCCTGGCCTGCTTTATGGTTATATAGACAAATCACCTTGCTACAAAATGATCAGAGCACAACAAACTAGAATTTAACTTGTCGTCCTTCCAAATGAAATTGGAAAGTGCCAAATGTTTTTCCGAGGATGCCATCAGGGTAAAATTTAAGAATATTAAATTTCGGCTCGCATCGATGGCTCTTCACTCAAAGTTCGGCATTCCTTCAATGTCTCTACTCCCTCTGAAAAGTCTTTGTATATAGCCTCCCAACAATCCTGACCAAGTGGTAGTCGCAATGGTATTTGTTCTTTACCAACAGCCTCGAGTAACGTCCTCGCCATTTCGTCTACGGGAGTGAAGTCCTCCTCTAGGTTTGGCTTCGCGAGCCATTCTCGAGTCCTATTCGTCGGACATTCAGGATCGCTGTACGCCGAATGAATCTTTCTTTCGGCTAGAATATTTCTGTTGAATGCTGTGGATTTGATGGCTCCGGGCTCTGCAATCAGAAACCTGATGTTCCACTTTGGGTGGACTTCCTTAGAGAGGGCTTCGATGAAACCTTCAATTGCGAATTTGCTGTACTTGTGTGAGCAGCCTCTCAGCACTACGAAATAACCTGGAGTAACCAAGTAAAGGAGACTCCATACCTCGCACTGTAATATGTCTGCCCACCCCCCGCAACACGCCCAAGTAACGAACTAATCTGGATCAGCATCCCACCTCGTCCCGATTCCCTAAACACCTTTACAGCCTGCAACGCAACATTCGCACTACCCCAAAAGTTCGTCTCGAACAATTCCCTCGCTTCCGCTTCCCCGTTTCCTTCTGCCTCAGCGAAAATACCGTACCCAGCATTGTTGATCACGTAGTCGATGCGGCCGAAATGGGCGAGGCCTGTTGAGAAGGCGCTACCGATACTGGCGGGGGAACTTACGTCGAGGGGAAGAGTGAGAGTATTGGGTGAGTTAGGGAGGGAACCGAGAGTGGAGGGGTTGCGGGCTGTTGCTATGAGAAGGTGGCCGGGAGACTTGGAGATGCGAGAAGCAAGGGCGGCGCCGAGGCCAGTGGAGCAGCCAGTTACTGGGGATAGTCAGCTGGAAGCTGCAAGTAAGGTCCATCGAATGGAGACACTAGACACTGACTGAGCCATACTAGAGAGTCGGTCGTTGACATTTTGGAAATGATAGAGTACAAGCGACTTGTTTGTGAAACTGATTTTAAGGCAGATGTTTCCCACCGACACTTTGTCACCATGGGCGAGATTGACAGACTTTTATATTACTCGAAGGTCAAGGCTAAATCCGAAACTTGTGAGACTGTATGATGCAATGTTTACATCATACTACATGTAGAGAACAAAAGTTCAGGTTGTTCCTTCGCGGAGATCTATCATTCGTAGCGGTGTTTGTCCGCTGTCCGCTCTCGCTTCAGGGCTCCAGAACCACAAACAGTAAGTTACTCCTGGAATTTAGCGAGATCCACAACCTTCTTGCTCTTGCTGCTCGCATGACTTGGACACTACTAGATAATTACGAGCGCCTGTCAAGCTTTTCAGAGACAGATATCATGGATTCAATAACTGATTCCAATAGTACCGAGACAGAAGGATGAAATTGGGATGAGTACAAATTTCCTTGTGTCTTTGCCAGTACTCCGTCCCCGTGTCTTAATTAGATGCAGGCAATTTGGGCCTCGAGGGGAGAACCAAGGGATACAACAAATCTACCAAAAAATGAATGTTTCCCGTGTATCAGGTAGTAAGAGAGGCCAAGGATCCATCTTCCTCAAGAATCTTCAGATAATATTCTAGAAGAATGTCAGTACATGGCCATTTCCGTCCAGGAAATCCCCAATTGACTTACCAGCTACCCGCCAGGTCTTTGACATCAACTTTAGGAGCTTCACCACCACTTTCAAAAATTGCACATCTTCGATGAAGTTCATCTCTCTAATGAACCATCCCAACTCCGATGCGGCAAAATACAGGGAGTGTGTCAATAGAAGACTCCTGGAGATTAACTGATCATCCATCGCGGCAACGTCGAAGATATTCTGAGCTAGCTGATACACGCACTGAGTGACTTCCTTCAGGCCCTCGATTGATGCCTGCTGCATTTCTGTCTCTTCTGCGATCCTCGCTTCTGTCGAAGAATAATGCTCGTTGCACGCATACATATTGTAAAGCGTGACTCTGGCAGCGTAACAAAGTCCCATCGCAGTGAAGACACTGCTGACGTTGTGAACATCAATCGTTGATTGGCCTGAAAGGTGAAGGCTCAGCAAGACGAGAGTTGAATGTAAGCGCTGTGCTTCTGTGATTCTATAGTGGGTGTCGGCCACAACTGAATTTTGCTCATCACGATGTCGAATAACGAGACCTAGTATATGCGCTGCCTGACATGTGCTCGCGTAGGCTCCGATCTCCGTATTGAGATTTATCGTTGATGTGAATAATGGGACATTGGAGCCGAGGCGCCCGCCCTGGTTATTCCAGGCATCTTCCGAGGACGGGAGAAGTGTACCTTGAAGTGGTTCAGGTGTTGCCAGAGGTTGTCCATACGTACCAATATTCATGTACCTGGTTATGTCAGTCTGAGGGCCTAAAAGACAAACGCAGAGACTCTATTTGTCAAGGAGATGTTGAGAACGAGGTCATAGCTCATTCGGACTTACCGCTCAAGGATGACGATCGCCCACCAAGTTCGCCTCTCTTCTTCTCTCATGTTATATGTATCTGGATCTTTGAACAGTTGCGGAGCGTGTTTTCTGTCATGAAGCCCCATAATGATACCCAGCCTGGCGGCATGTGTAATCGTCAGTTGTGCACCAGGGAAAATGCCGTGTCCTAATTCATATACAGCTATGAGGACCACGGACTGGAGAAGCTGGAGTGACATAGCACAAGAGTTCTCCAGTCTAAAGCACAGACCCTTGGCAGTTCGATATAAGGCAGTTGATGCTGCATGGTCTTGTGTCGATGGCGTTTCGGTAACCAGCTTCATGCACAATAGAAGGAGTACTAGTCCGGATTCCATGTTCTCATCAAAACTTGTGACTTTCTCCGCAGTGCGTCTTTTCCATAGCATGGGAAGCCAAGTCTGCGTGCCAGTCAAGTACTTTCCTAAGAGGGCCTGCATTGAATCTTTGGACTCCAAGAAGCGAAATACGTCTAAGGGAACAAACATCTCGGGGTTCAAATGATCCGGGGGCATCGGCCGATAGTTCTCTAGTTCCAAGAAAAAGGCTGCTGGGAACTCCAACCGATGGGTGCTCGTCACTTCAAGGGCAAGTGAAGCACCTTGAGCCAGTGGCTGCGATGCATGATCCAGACCAATACCTTCACGTCCATCGCCATTGAGTCGCTGCTCCAACAGCTTTACTCGATCGGACAAGACAGTGACCTCTTCCGGGCGGGCAGAGCGGATCCGTAACGGGCTCGGATACCCACATTCTTTGCGCAATTGGCGACACTGGGTTCTCATAAGTTAGGTAGTATTCTATGTCACTGAGCCGGTGCATGACTTACAAGTGAGCAAGCAGGCAACTCCTTTGTGCACTTCCTCTTCAATGTTCTGCATGGTACACAGGCCTGGGGTGCGTATCTGGTTGACATTATTGGTTGCAAATCATCGATCTACAATTGATAGGAAGTCCGAGCTAGGATGCAAAAGTGAAAAGAGGCTTTTGGTTTGAAGCCTCGAATGTGCTGTCAATAAAAGCGGATGCAGAGCCCGCTGAACCGCCTTTTTTATATCTTTTGGGTTCCGCTTCAGAAGTTATTGCTGATTTATGCTTCGGATATTGCCATAATATCCGAGCAGAATCCTTTCAGTAGAGATACGGAAAGCTGCCGATCTTTCGTGCCGCTGAGGTAACAACGAGGTGAGAACCACTCAGCAAAGCGGAGTGCTGAGATCTTGAAGCGGAGCTGGTCATGTGAGCGGATTTGAGCGGGGTTGTTGTCCGCACTGTCCGCTCCCCTGGTCGAGGTGCGAAATATCAAGATATCAAGACAATGTTGTCTTAACATGTACTGTCGACCATCAAATGTGAATCTCTTACTACCTTGTGATATGTAGTAATGTATTGCAGGTTTCAAGTAATTTGTGCTTCCAAAACTTACCGTCTCCACATGGGCCCAAGCATAGAAATGCAACCAAGGTGCATTCATATATGCAAACATCATTAAATCTTAAAATTCCTGGAGTGTAACTTATATTGCAGTGCGAAATAGCTTTATAAGGGTTATTGTAGACTGGTGGCTCATCACGGGAGAACGGCGATGATTTAGGCTCACGTGCCTTTCACGCATCGGTGACTTCTGATAATCTTCATACATTGCATCAGCATGCGAATAGAGCTTGACCAGTACCTGGAGTACTAGGTGAAGCGTCGGTTTGATCATTCTTATATCCAGTTCTAGACTCTTTCGACTAAGGATCATGACGTTTCAATAGCTAATAGCACCTGACCATATATTCCTCATATTTCGAACTATTTAGCAAACAGGATTATCGATTCAACGTGAATAGATGAGTTCTTTGAATCATATGAAATTTGTCACCAGTGACTTGTTAACATTCCACCTCAGTATTCCATCAAAATCGTCAAGTGACTGGGGATCGTTTCGCGCAACCAACGTAACTTCTCAGCCTTAAGTGAAAAATACTAATGTTAGATACTTGCAACAAGACAATAAGCACTAGAGAAACAAATCAAAGTAAGAAAGACCTTCCTATCGGTGCAGCTGAACAACTTGTTCTTTGCCATTGATCAATTGGAACATGAGGGAAGCATCGATAGCGAAGGCTCTCTAACTTTGATTGAGAGCATAGCCGAGACAATTAAATCATGTGAGGGTCTTTTAGAAAATAAATCACCCATTGGGTCAATCCTGTTGTTTGGTTTTCTGGTAGTGTATGCGTTTCGCATGTGACATTCAATATTATCATGCAACAGAATTGAAGCACAACATGCTGCAATGCAGGTCGTAAAGGGCTGCTTGTCTTATGGTACCACAGCATTGGTAGTTGTAACGTTCTTCAAAGCTGATAATACCGGCTAATGATATCTAAGTATTCATACATGACGGGGAAGCAAATGTTGATCCGGGACATGCTTGGCAAACATGTGAAGCTTTAATTTCATTGTCAGCGAAAATGTTACTCAAAGAACTGAAAAATATTACTCTACAGAGCAACGCGGGATCAATTCTTACGTGATATCACATGTTAAATGTGGAGTAGACTTGATTTGAGTAACATTCCTCATGCGAGAGAGTCTGGCAAATAACACATTGAGTGAGAGACGAGGCTGTCTTGTCGGTGAGACTTTACGAAGAGCTGAAATTTTATGTGCATACAGTGATAACATGGACCTTTCGTGAAGGGTTCCATTCGATGTAAGATGTTCTTGAGTAAGACGGAGCTCTGGAGAGAACACGGTGCGGTATGTCGAAATTGTCCGATCCAGACACGGCTGGCTGACTTCTGTCACCTCCACCAAAGCCTCTCTATATAGACCATTGTCAAGTTGACTCTGTGAATTCGCTGGCTAAACAATCATTTCGAAAATCCTCAACTTAAAATCTTGAACAGCAGCACAAACGCTTGACCTGTGTTTACCAAACCCTTGCAAGGATGCCTTCTCTCAGCAACTGGAACAATGAGATCAACTTCAACGTTGGTGATATTGAGACACCATCTCAGATCACAGAAGTTCAAGACATTGTCAAGAAAGCCTTCGATCAAGAAAAGCGAGTGACGGTCGTAGGTGCCATCCATTCTACCACGGAATGTATGGTGGGCAGTGATATTGTCATTTCAATGGCGAAGAGTAAGTCACCGCGTTAAGTTTCCCCCAAAGAAGTGAGCTGACAAGTTTAGTGGCCAAGATCTTATCTGTTGATCAGGAGAAGATGACTGTCACTGTGCAAGCGGGAGCTACCCTACACGAGGTCTGCGTTCACTTGAAGAAACTTGGCTTACAGCTTCCCGTCATTCTAGAGTTTGGCAAGTAAGTTGACCTGATAATCTTTCTCAAGTTTCTAGCACTCTGGGAGATGACTTACGCTAACTAATCGCCGTCCAGCTTCCAAATCGGAGCCATGAGTGGCACCCACGCCAATGATACCGCAAGTATGATAGACTGTTCGACATATATGTACGAGTGCTAAACTTCATAAAATCAGTGAACCGAAGTGCCCAGTTCGCTGCTCATGTTGCCGGAATGAAAGCCGTCACTCCGACTGGAGACATTCTCGAAGTCTCAGAGTCTGAAAACAATCAATACCTGCCGGCATTCCGTTCCCACTTCGGGATGCTGGGCGTGGTGTGCGAAGTGACAGTCAACCTCCTGAAGACGCAGCCACTCCACATAGGGTACCAAATCGTCCAGATTGATCAGTTCCTTGACAATTTCGTGAAAGAGGTTGGAATCCTCAAGGCGGTTAATGATCAATGCTTTGGCATGCTCTTTGCCAATACCGGAAAATTGCTGTGGCAGTGCCGTGCCTTCAAATCTACCCTTCCGAATCCCCATACTCTTGATCGCTGGCTAGATCCAATTGAAAGCAGAGGGATCAGTCTATTCCCTGACTTATTCTTGCCCTTGGTGAAAGCAAGCACGGCACTTCACCCCTCAGCCGAGGTTGGAGGTCTTGTCAATGCAGCACTCGTGGACTTGCCTGTAAGTAGCCGAAAGGAATTGATGACTTCAGACGCGACATGCTAACAGTTCGAAGCTCAAAATCATCCAGCACAGCTCATACACCATCGATCCATGCGACCGCGGTATCTTGTATGATCACGACGACCCCGGATTCGAATTCTACGACTGGGTGTTTCCAGAGGAGAATTGGGTCTCCATGATCAAAGCCTTCCTTGGGCTTAGTGATCGATTCCGTCGTGAGCGAGACTTTGTACTGCCCTTGCCGGTTCTCATCTACTTCATCAAGCAAGATGAAGCATCTCTGCTGTCCCGATCACGGAAGGGCAACATGATGGCTGTCGATCCAGAGTATCCGAATCCAGCTGATCCAACATGGAAGATATTTCGGCTTGCGTTCAACGATGTTGCCGTCAAGCATGGCGGAATCCCCCACATCAATAAGACCAGGGATGGAGCTATTCACCACTTCGCGAAAGCGACGGACCAGGAGGCTTTGAAGCAGTACCTCGAGATCCGCAAGGTGCTTGACCCGAAGAACTTGTTCATCAATGACTTCTTCAAGACCATGTTTGCTGATTACCTCTGAAAGTGACTAGCTGACCAGAGGGGAGGGAGGGATGAAGCTATGTGCAAAGTCCGAGAGAATGGCCCCAAAGCCAGTCGCTTTTCGTTTTCTTTGATTAACGGTCTCTACTACTATAACAATGACTGTCGCTCATGTAATCATATTACAATCGGACATTTGAGCTTCACTGCAGTCTGGTTTTCTGTGATCTCGCCAGCCTGCCCGTGTCGTGACTTGTTGTGCCCTGAAACCTCCTAGCGAGCGAGAGAGCAGCCAACATTAGCGAGTAAAGCCTGTAGAAAAAGCCCTCGGTGCCTGAAGCCTTACTTGAGGATTTAGTAGCAGGGATACGTCACGGAATACTTTAGCAACATATGAATTAAGTATTCTCTCTGGTTTTGAATAAAAAGGTTAAGATAATTTCATGAAGTCCCAATTAGATTACGTGTGATCATCCTCGCATTATATCGCCTGGGAGGCTAAATTCAAGTAACATCAGAAAATAGCGTGGAAAAGGAGAGATAGCGCTTTAGTAACCAAACCAAACAGAGTCCGAGTCTTTTGATTTTGCAAAATCACATCCGGAATTCTCTCCTCCGTGTAGAACTCAACCAGAAGATCCTTCTGTAATGCATTGCCAGTCTGAGCAGTGTTCAAAAGTGAGACAGTCTGAAGCAAGTTCACGAACCACAAACTGAGCGGTAGTCTTGGGGATCCTGCGGCTCTGCTCTCCTTCTTCCTCCGGTTGTACGTCTTCGCAAGCGTCTTGATCGTGACTGGTCCTCCATCAGCATCTGCTAAGAATGCTTCAAAAAGTGCTGGCTGGAAGGTGTAGTTGTCGCCTTGTCGGAAATCGAAGCGAGTGATGGATGCATCGTGTTCAATTACATCGTGTTTTCTCATGTCGAATAGGTCGAAGGTTCCATCTTTTCGAAGAAGTGGTCTGAGACTGCGGGTCAGGTTTGAAGCCAGAGGCCCGTTGAAGTGAAGGGCGGACTTTAGGACTGCCTCAACTTCCGGCAACGTAATGTTTTTGCCATCTCGAGGACTGTATGATTTGATCAGTTAGAGAACGCTCGCGGATTATGTAACTTCAAGACTTACAGATAGCCTTGGTTGGATAGGGCATTCAATGCCGGGCATGGCCCACGATCCGCAATATTTCCCCGAATGTAAACATGGTCATCTTGTTTGGTATTGACACCTTGGCTGATTTTACTTTTCGATCCAAAGCCAAGTAGCCCTCTGATAACACCGATCACGCCCAAATGCATTTTCTTCACGGGACTTTTACAGGAAGATGTTTCCGTCAGATGTTCCACAATATTGTAAGGAATAGAGATTGTTAGTTAAAAGCCGATCGAGTTGGCGGACCAAGCATCTAAGAAACAAATTTACGATGCACGCTGGAACGAACTTCGTTGTTCTCTGACGTGGAAAACTCAAGCCCAGTCAATGCTGAAAGCTGAGACATGCATGAATTAACAGCACGCCATCGGACGTGCCTAGCAATCCAATGCTGCAGCAGTCCTGCAGCGATTAATCAATCACATGTTGAAACAAAGAGGAAGGGAAGCATTGATCAGACCATCGTTATACATAAATTTACAGTGGTCGAGGAGCTCTTGGAAATTGCTCGGCTTCAAAACATTGTGAAACCGTAAGCTAGACCCCAGAATCTCAGCTGCAAGACGAGCCAATCGGGAAGAATAATTTCAGCCTTATATCCCGTCTTGGCTCGACCGCTTACTCTTCACATGTTGGCCCAATTTTCCTTCACCGCTATCCAATATCAAACGGCGAGATAGGATGGGAGCACAGCCCCTGGTCAGCATTGAATCCCTTTCGTTGTTGTTGTTAATTTGGAGGCACCATGTCAGCCTGCTGAAAATCTCACCATGACAGGCCAAGGGGTGTAAGCCGCAGGCTTCATACGCCCTCCTCGTTCTTACGACGTGCTCCAATTAAGAACATTGTTATTGGCCATTGTTTCTGTGGTCAGCCTCAAAAGCGGATAGAGAATAAGCTGGGCGTCAACATGGCCCCACTCTACATGGGGTCATGATTATGGCGCTGCTTGGAAGAAAATGCAAAGCTGGCTTAGTTCCTGCCATGAACGGCTGTCAAGTTTCCTTAAAACCACCTACCTTATGTAGGGTTTTTCTTTGATACTTTGGTTTCCAATTCAAGAGTCCCAAATCAAGCATTTCATCATGGAGGCGAAGGCAAGCGAGTCGCCTAATTTCAAGCCCTCCTTCCTGGAGAGGGTGTTTATCAAGATCTTTTACTTCATTAACTTGGTCATCCCATGGCATAAGCTCCCCGGATACATCGGTGCTTTCAACCTCGATTTTATGCGAATCGAGCTGCGAGCCAACAATCTTCACGATGGGTACGCATCAGGAGCAGCACAAGGAAATTCGATCCAGGAGCCAATGACTGACCATCGATTCCTCAACGCACGCAACTCTGACGGCAAGTTTAATTCGCTTGAAATGCCACTCATGGGTTGCGCAGGACAGCGGTTTGGACGCAACTTTTCCAGAAAGTACTGCCAAAAGCCAACTGAGCAAGAGATCTGGACGCCCAATCCCCGGCTGGTTAGCGAGAAGTTCATGGCGAGGAAACCGGGAGGCTTCATTCCTGCTACGTCGTTGAATCTTCTGGCTGCTGCTTGGATTCAGTTCCAAACACACGATTGGTTCAATCATGAGAATGTGAGAAACTCTCCAAAGTTTTGAAATTATCCGAATACTTATGATAAATTCTATTAGAACGAGGAGAAGTTCAGCATTCCTCTACCGGCAGGTGACAAATGGCCGGGAGGTAAAATGGAGCTTCCTAAAACCAAGCCTGATGATATTCTTGACCCTTCTGATATCAAGTGTCCTGGTTACAAGAACCAGAATACAGCTTGGTGGGATGGCTCTCAAATTTACGGCTCGAGCGAGGCTATCACAAGAAGCCTTCGGACCTTGAACGAAGACGGGAAGTTGCTCCTGACCAAAGGCGGTCGTGAAGCGTTCCTCCCCCGGGACGAAAATGGACTTCCCAGGACTGGCTTCAACAACAACTGGTGGATAGGTATGGAGATGCTGCACACACTTTTTGCGCTGGAACATAACAGTATTTGCGACGCCCTTCGTCGAGCATACCCTGACTGGACTGGAGATGAGATCTTCGATAAAGCTCGTCTGGTAAATTGTGCTCTGATGGCGAAAATTCATACTGTAGAGTGGACTCCGGCAATTCTCGTATGTGTCGAATCATAGTATCTTACCTTATTCCTAAGCTAACGAAATCACAAAGGCACATCCAGCCTTGAAAATCGGCATGGCAGCAAACGTATGTACTTTTCCTCATTTAGCACATTCAAACATCTAGGTTCTTGAGCCAGAGACTGGTAAAAGGATCGGTGTCTGGAGACCACCGAATTTTGAATGTGAGGATTTGAATGTACAATGCTAACATTCTTAAAGTGGTGGGGAATCGTAGGCGAGAAGCTTACAAAGCTGGTTGGTAGAATTTCGAAGACCAGTGAAGCTATCAGCGGTATTCCAGGATCGACGGTTGATCAGTTTGGAGTTCCCTACTCGCTCACGGAAGAATTCGTATCAGTCTACAGAATGCACTCCCTCGTCCCCGGTAAGTATTAACAAAACGAAGTACTCCTGAGCTTCGGTTATACTGACCGAAATTTCAAGACAACATTGCTTTCTTCAGCTCCACCAACGGCAAGCATGAGACAACTATTCCTGTCGTGGATACTACATTCACGAAGGCGCAAGCACCTCTGGACGCAGGGCTCTCATTTGCGGATACCTTTTACTCATTCGGCATCAACTATCCCGGCGCCATCACGAATTTCAATTACCCGAACTTCCTTCGTAACTTATCCACACCAGACGGCCAGCTTCGCGATCTCGGAACAGTCGACATCCTACGAGATCGCGAACGTGGAGTCCCTCGCTACAACCAGTTCAGACGCCTCCTCCGCATGACAGCCCCAGAAACATTCGAGGAGCTGACTGGTGGGAACCTCGAGCTGGCTCAGGAGCTACGCGAGGTGTACGGCGACATCGAGTTAGTCGATACCCTCGTCGGATCTCATAGCGAGCCTCTTCCAGAAGGATTTGGGTTCAGCGACACTGCTTTCCGCATCTTCATCGTCATGGCTAGTCGAAGGCTGAAGAGCGACCGCTTCATCGCAGGTCAATGGAATGCCGAGACTTATACTAAAGAGGGCTTCAAATGGGTGCAGAATACTGGCATGAAAGATGTTTTGATCAGACATTTCCCTGAGCTGAAGGATACCCTGAAGAACAGTAAAAATGTGTTTGCACCTTGGGCGAAGATGTCGGAGTCGGTCAAGTATGGCGGCATTGAGACTAATGATCCGAAGAAGTGAGGGGTTCATTTGTAGCGTGAAGTGTACGTAGTAGTAGTTCAATGCTTTGATTGAATACAATGATTATCTATTGTCCTATTCATCCCCTTAGAAGGATAGTTTCTTAGATACACCCGCCGCGCGGAATCTATTTAGCGAAGCCCCTGAAAATGGGGGCGAACACCACTGATGTCGCTTAGATGTAAACAAGGAGAGTTGAGTCACAACTATTGCCGCAATATACCGGTACTCAAATGCCGAAAACGAATTTCACATTTAACTCGATACATGGAACCAAGATGTTTTACCTAGAAAGAGTGCAATTGGACCCCAAGCATTGAGTCTGCATGTAAATAAGACTGGCATTTTGGTCTGAAGGTACTGTAGCTGCCCCGCTTTTTCTGTCATCATCTGATAAGCTTTCCGATAAGAGGCTCAATGATTTATCCCACCTCTCACTTTAACGACTGCAACCGACCTCCTTCAAGCCCGAGATCATATTCTTCACGAACATACAACTGCCTGGCACAGAATCAACCCTCAAAATGGAATATATCCAACCTTCCAAAGGCATAACGCCTCGAATCATAATCCACGGGGGCGCTGGCAACATTACACCCTCCAACCTCCCCCCCTCCGAGTACCGACAGTTCCACACCTCCCTACTGACCATCCTCTCCCAAACCCACCACTTCCTCCTCTCTCCCTCTTCCTTCCCGCTCTCAACCCAATCTTCAACTTCTGTCATCGATGCCGCCACCTTCGCCGTAACCCTCCTCGAGAACAACCCACTCTTCAACTCTGGCCATGGCGCCGTCTTCACCCGCGAGGGGATAAACGAACTGGAGGCATCGATAATGGTATCCAAGGGGAAGAAGAAGAGAGGAACTGGTGTGATGGGCCTCACTAGGATCAAGAACCCGATAAAGCTTGCGCGAGAGATGTTGTTACGCGGAGAGGAGGATCTATACGGCGAGGATCCGGAGAGCAGAAGTACGGGCGCGCAGGGACACTGCCAGTTGCACAAGTTCAGTGCAGAGAAGCTGGCTGAAGATTGGGGGTTGGAGATGGTGGATCCGAGTTACTACTTCACAGAAAAGAGGTGGGGACAGCATTTAAAAGGGTTGAGGAAGGAGACCGAGGAGGAAGAGGGTGTAGCGACATGGGACGAGAAGGATTTCTTTCCACAGGGGACGTGTGGTGCTGTTGCGTTGGATGCGGATGGTGTGGTGTGTGCGGCCACGAGTACCGGGGGAATGACGAATAAATTGACGGGCAGGATTGGAGATACGCCGACTCTTGGGGCGGGTTTCTGGGCAGAGGAGTGGGAGGAAGATATATCAAGCATTTCCAGGGCAGAGTCGCTTCTGTCAAGGGCGGGACCGGCACTGGTACTCAGCGAGACGCTGAAAGGGCTGATGGCTGATTGTTTCCCGGGTCTCTCAATATACTCTCCAATATCACTGGGCGACAGAGATGGACGCGAGTCAGGGAAAGGAGACAGAATCATGCGTGCTACAGGCATGTCCGGGACTGGCAATGGTGACTCATTTTTACGGACCAATGCTGTACGTACGATCTCGGCCATCGCGCGTTACTCCTCCTTCTCGAATTCGACCTCTACAACCAAGATCTCCCTTCAATCAGCCCTCGCACAAGTCACCGGCCGCAATGGCGAGCTCCAACAAAGCGCAGGCGACCGCTGGCAGAAGACGGGCGAAGGCGAAGGTGGCGTGATCGGTATCGAGCTCAAGCTTGTAAGAAGCGCAGATGGTGAAGTCAAGTCTGCAATTTCTGAATGTCTCGATGATTTCAATTGCGGTGGCATGTTCAGAGCGGCGATCAACAAGCATGGCAAAGCTGTAATGCGCGTCTGGAGAGAGGGACAGCACAGCGGCTTAGAGAAGTACGAGGGAGAAGGGATGGAGTACGACGTGCGAGAGTGGTTGAATGAGGAGATGGCTTCGTGATCGAAACTTAAGAGGACGAGCCTCGGATTTCAATATACCCAGTTGCAAGATCTACAAGATCTCTTTGTGTTTAACCTACAGAATCCATGCCACCTCTCTAGTGAGCTGCTATCCTTTCTGTCTCGACTTATGCTCCACCAAGATCCTTTGCTTGCCGTTACCTACAGTGTTGCTCTTCACTATGTGGTTATGCGGCTACCACCGGCCACACCCAAACAAAGGCCACAGCTTCTTCTCCTTCTTCCTCAAGAACTGCACCCATCGGGACTTGTTCACATCAAACAGCTCCCACCTATCCTCATAAGTCAATGCAGGATGAGCAACCTGATCTGCACTCGTCCTTGCCGCGATATACCTAGCTCGGGGACGACTCGTAAATTTCTTTCTTGAATGGTTTCGAGACTCCGATGGCCCTGTTTTTGTCGCGCTGGCCGATCACACGAGGATGGTCCTCTTCTAGAGGCGACAACCCATCCCCAATATCCTGCTACTTGTCAATAAAGAGCAGAGTCCCGTCTCCCTTCCCGTGTCCCTGGGCCCCAAATCCTTCTAAGCTGACCTGAAATTCCGTCGGACAGAAATTGCAACGAGAACTCCCGAGGAGTTCTCGCCTCCCTACAGCCATGGGAGCTGTTCCTGTCTCTAGACTTTTGAATCTCCGATTCAACTGGCCCGTGACGCGAATATTGTCGGCTTTCCATCTATGCGAATGCGAGCATCTGTAGAAATTCCGATCCAGGAGGAACTTCTGGCTAGGACGGTTGGCTGGTACCACGTATATGGTCCTTACATACATGAGAAGGTTGCCGTCCACAATTTTCGGCTCGGCGATAATGCGCTTGACTTGAAGCCGTCTATCAGAGGCTTCTTATCCCGGTAAGAGAGCATCCTGAGCAGGTTCTCGTTCACATGTCCTTGGCGATGTTGCTTCATCGAGAGACGGAAGACAGAGAGGTCGAAGTCGGCATGAGTAAAGTCCGCGGTGCGTAGTTTTTGATTTAGTTTGCTGCATTTCGGTTTGGATCGTGCCAGAAGGTCGTTTTCGGAATGTAATTTCTGGCAATAATAACACTCGATGTGTTCGGGATGATCTAGCTCCAGGATCTCCCAACAGGGTTTGCGAGCTTTCACAGGACAAGTGCTATTTTGCGGATTTGAAGCCGTATCGATGTAGCTGTCACGAAGTGAAGTAGTTTCTTGTTTGGTGACAAGACCAAGTAATTCATATTCTCGATCGACGATGTTCAATTACGAGTTTCACTTGTGTTTGCTAAATACTACTTTAGTTGTGCGCTAGTGTAGAGAACGAGTGGTTTGGTACCTTAAAACATCACTCCATCCATACTCGAAGGAGGCAGGGCTAACCACTCTGAGCTAAATTGAGAGGAATGTAACGCCCGCTAACCTTAGGAACCCCCTAGTATAAGTCTACAGGATATACAATACAGTCACGACCGTAACCACTCCATACGTAACGCCCGCCATACTCGGAGGATAGCTCACGATTCCGAGCTGGATCGAGAGCGCTCTACCGCCAGCAAATCTTGGAGACTCGCTACTAAAAGTACTCAGGAATTCACGCGACATTCGCAACTGTACCCAACGTAGGTAGTGGTAAGGATCCTTTGAACTATCGGTTCCCTCGCTACCATGCTAGTTCCTGTTCCAAAAATTATAACCACACTCATTGAATCTATACTTTCGATTGGGTGTCCACGTTTACAGACTAAGCTTGGCGCAGCTGTGTAGTTTTGTTTGCGAGCGACATACTCGATTTTCATCCCGTAGCGAACAGCCAGCCCGAGGATCAATGTAGGTAAAGTTTCATTGATGGAACGCATAGCTTCTCGAGACTCAATGCTAAGTCATCAAAGCAATTCAGAACTTTTCCTAATTCCAGACTCAAGCACTTGATCTCGAGCGAAAGCAATCCCAAAGCAGAACCCTCGCAAGCGAGTCACTTGTCACCCGTTCATTGGTTCAACGATCGCTGTACGCGCAGATTTCCTCCTCAAGAGCCTTGATTTGCAAAGCTAGCAATCGAGACCAGTACCTGCAAATGGCCAGATTGCCCCCCACGAACCAGAATCCCGAATGTCCAGTCTTACGCCATAGACTTCGGATCTCGCCTTCCTCATCGAACCCCCAGACGTCCTGAACCTGGTCGGCTAGCTCGTCCCCAAAAATACTACGAGCCTGAGTTCGCATGTTTTTATACCCGGTAGCGAAGATTATTTCGTCGGCGGGGAGTTCGGTACCATCTTCGAATTTGAGGCCGTTGGGGAGCACTTGCGCGATTTCTTGGCCTTGCTTAATTTTGATCTTCCCGTCGATAATGAATTGAGACGCTCCAACATCGATGTAATATCCGCCACCACGCTGGAAATATTTCATGAAGAGACCTGACCGATCAGGGCCCTGATCTGTCCTAAAACCGACCCTTTCGAGGCCTTCAAGGAGTTGGGCATCGTTCTTATTTTCTAAAGCTGTAACGTCAATTTGGATCGCCTTCAGAATTGTGGATGGGATACTCCAGAACATGAGATCCGCGTCTTCCACAGGTGGTCCATGTTCCTCGTAGAGTCCAGCGAGACCAATATTCAGAATTGAGTCTGAGGACATTACACACGTGGAGGAACGCTGAACCATGGTAACATCGTATCCCTTTTCGTAGTAGTCCTGAGCAATATCGTGGCCAGAGTTGCAGCTGCCCACAACCACTGCTCTCTTTCCATTACCGTCCACCCTTGCCCCTGAGAACTGGCTTGAATGGCATAAGACATCGCCTTTGAAAGCGTCGTTAATGCCTGAGATGTGGGAAGGGAAGCTCATGTCACCAGAATGACCTGTTGCTTGGATGATGTGTTTAGGGTGGAGGATCCGAATCTCTGAAACGCCACACTCCTTGGTACGCTCGACGACTACAGTCCAATTCTCCTTTGCAGGATCCCATTTGGATTCTTTAATTGTTGTTGAGGTCCAGACATTTAGCTCGAGCATGCTTGCGTAACTTTCAAAGAAGTTGGCTAGCTTGTCTTTGGGTGTGAAAATCTGGAGAGTTAGCAAAGTGTCACAGCTGGGATTCGTTTGGAGAGGGAATAAGACATGCCTGCAGAAAGTTTCGGGACTTTGAAAAGAGCAAGAGTTGCGACATCAATACTTACTGGCCAATGTGGCGGGAACTCGATGTACGGCACTTGAGAGCATTTGAGTCAGCAGCGGTGCGGGATCAACCGGCACGGGAGGGAGGAGCGTAGTATCACTTACTATGATCATACCACACTGGATCATGCAAAACTAGCTGATGATAGCGATTTCGCCAGTTATCTCCAATTCGTAGGTTACGATCGACAAGAAGCGTGGGAATTCCGAGCATCTTTAGTCCTGTGATGAGCAAGTAAGCATTTGTTCAGCTTATATGTCTCAAGATTTGCAGGAACAATGCAACCGTGAATGGGAAGGAATCGTCTTACGTGCAGCCGTCGTAAGACCTGCTTGTCCAGCCCCAAGGATCAAGACAACTGGCTCATAATCCTCGCAATCTTCCTCAGCTACACGCCTCTCTAGCCAGTTCTTGCGCCCTGGATGGCCGCCATGAGCAACTCCTTCAGGCCGTTTTCCGAGTATGGCTTCTTCGTGGCCTTTCAATTCCCTCAAGCTAGTGAAGATTGAAAAGCATTTCAGTAATTTGCCTTGTTGGACAAGCCGAACAACTCCCACACCGGCCCCGACCTCAGACTGGATCGTCAAGAACGTTTGGATTCCAGGAATATTTCCTTTTCCATCGAATACGGTGACGGTGGGAGACCTGATTTGACTGCTCTTGTCGATAGCAACGCCCGTCAGTCGGCACCCTTTCTTCAAGAAGTCGATGATCGCTGGAATTTTCAAGGTGTGTGCATCCCATGACAGGCATAGATGGTCGCGCCAATGTGCCTCTGGTAGGAAGAGTTCAGTCAGACCATCGAAATTGGAAGTTTCAATGATTTTGTTGAAAGACGAAACCCATTGCTCCGTGGCTTGATCGATTTCTTCTGGCTTGACTGCGTTGATCTGAGAGAGATCAGCGACAGGGAGGTTGACGGAACCTGGCTCGACTCGCTGATGCGAAGGTATGGCCTCGGAGGGCATTCTTTGCGGTTCAGACGCGGACATGCTGTTTGTTGGTGGAGGTTGACGAGGATAGGCCAGGGACATGAGTGTGTTCTTGGCCTTGTCTAAAGGTCAAGGTCGAGTGGGCTATGTAGGACAGGTGTGACAACCGGAAAAGTCTGTGGTATTGTAGCCTCTGTGTGACGCTCGATTGACTGGGGGTCAGCATATACGATCCGAATCAAAGGTGAGAAGAAGATCGAGAGCTGATGTCGATCTACCTCCCTAGAGATGATGGCGGTTGGATCCGTGACCTTTGACTATAGGTCGATCTCTGCCAACCGACGAGGACTGTGGTTGGCTCTTCTGTACTCTTTCGATGGAGAAAGAAATGGAAATCTAGCGAGAAGAGAAGTGGTGTCGGGTTACAGAAGGTGAAAGCGAGGCAAGCGCTCACCCAAGGTATGCGGGAACGTGCCTTCCGTAAATGCGCTGCGACAACCCCCTTGCGTTGGCCAAGGTTTCTTTCGATTGGGAAGGCAGGGCAGGCTGTTGATAGAACACACGAGGTCTCCAAAATGCAACTTGAACTGAACGAGGCTATTCGTGAGTTTTCTTATGAATTTAAGCAACAGTAAGTCGACTTTTCCACTCGATCTCCCGGCCAAAAAGATTACTTTCCTAGGACAATGTTCCAAGTCCATCTGATAGAGAGGGTTGCCGCTTCATGCTCAGTTACAGAGTAGGTGGCTACCTGCGTTTCTGTGTCTTTGATGGTTTTAGGAGCTTGATCTGGGAGCACTGCAAATTCTTGGTTAGCATTCGCTGTTCGTGTACTGTCAACACTGATGATCAGTAACTGAACAGCATTCTGTTTACTAGATACCCGACTTGGCATACACAATTCGGAATCTCTGGCTCCTGCGTGCAAGGCGAAGATATTCTGCCTTCATACTACAGATTCCGAACACTTAGAACACGATGCGCATTAACTGCAGTGATTGCCCGATTGTGATGTTGCACGTCTCGCTTCACAGTCCCTCGTTCCTGAGATGCCTGGTTCTCGGACATCACTTTGGTAAAGAGTACGTTCAGTCTGGTCTACAAGCATTGTCATGTGTTTTTTTCCCCTGAGACTCTGCTTCCGCTCAACAAGAGAGTCCAGGGAACGGTGCGAGCTATGTCCGTCCAAAACGCGCCTTCCACACCTGATACATGTTGACAGTTAGAAAAGCCTGGACTTGCTGTTTCCAGCTTGGCTTTCAAGAGTCAAAACGGAATTCCCAACCCATTATCCGTACTCCTGGAATCAGCACCATCCGTTCGAATTTGGTCTTCCCCAAAGTCACAAACCATTCTCAGCACTTCATATCATACCAGACACCAACATGGACGGAGCCGCGGATCACGGTGCTCGAGCTCGAAGAACGATACGTCTCCACGTCTCCACGTCCCGAGGTCAGTGGTCTTTATACTGGCAACGGCATCTGAACTCATGGCACTGCAACTCTGCTTCATAGCCGCCAGCATAATCCTCCACACGCCGTGGTCGCAGTTCGGACCGTTGGACAGCTGGCCAGTCTATATCTTGTTGGGTTTTCTCAGCCAAATCCTAGATTCGAATCCTCCATCCCAACGATGCTTCGACTTGTTCATCAAGAACACCACTGGATTTGAAGTAGATCATACTAATGGAGCCTATCCTAACGGACAGTGGCGCGACTTCTTTTACTTCTTGCGACGAGTTGCTTGGACTCTTGTGGCCAGTCAGCCCTTGAGTATGGCGCTTTGGAGATGGGGATTTACGCTTGCATCTTCCAGTGTTACTCCGGAACCTCGCTTGGTGAAGGTTGTGGCTACATCGGCTGTGTTGTCTGCTGGAATGATCGCTTGGAAGTACATGGCTGTTCTGCTATCTTTGGCTCGCGCTCCATCATGGCTTCTACGCGCCTGGCAGAAATGTGTTACCTTCTTCCAAGATCGAGATCCAGCAGAGGCACCACAGGTCTCAGAGAGAGCAGTCGCCCAGCATTAAGAGACTTGCATCAGCGGCGCCTGAGCCGGCTTGAGATTAGGAGACATTCGAAACTTGGGAAAGTTTTGTGGAAATGTTGTCATGAGGCGAGTCACATTGACACACTGGACCTTTTCACGGCTGCTCGGGAAACACAGGCCTTGAAAACAGCAGTGGGTAAGCATTTGCCAGGGCTTGGAACATCAATCAAATATTGGCATGGATTGGACGCTGGGTTTTGGGAATTGTATCGATGAAGAGCAAGGAGCCTGGGAGCTTTATTAAATCATCGAGTGGATATGGCCATGGCATGCTTTCGAGAGAATCCACGGGTAGTCACACGAACCTTTGTCAAACGTTTCGTATTCGCTATCATCAGCAATTTCGTCTTCGTCAGTGACACTTTATCGTATGTCTGCCCAAAACGCGTTCTCTCTAAGAGGGCATTTGAATGGCCTCTGCGATTTTGGCTACTTGCCTTACGTATCTTCGTAGCATTTTATTAGCTTTCGTTCTTAATTCAGCGCTCGTTTACAGTACTCGAAAGGCTAAACAGACATAAATGTTTCTCAGCCGGCTATTTATGCATACTCGTACTTGTCTCTGATCCCTGCCGTCAAAGTGGGATGAATGGTGGGGGAACAATGACCCCACCAGTTCAACAACATTTATCTTCGCCGACTTTTCAAGATATCCACAGAGACAACATAAGATTCGAGTAGCTCAGCACTCTTCCTCAGCACTCACACAATCCACTACCTCTCCTCCCCTCTTCCAAAATGTCCACCATAATCACCCCCTTCCACACCCCACCACACCCCATGACCCTTGGCGAAGCCCCCCTCTACCGCCACAGCGACTCAACCCTCCACTGGGTCGATCCCCTCATCTCCCCCTCAGAACTCCACATCCTACCCATCCACCCACTCACCGGCTCTCCCACAGGACCATCCCGCATCCTGCAACTCTCAGATAGCGTCTCGGTATTCTACTTTCGGAAGAATGTCAAAGGTAGTTATATCTGTGCTTACTATGCCGGAATTGCATTAATGGATGAGGAGACGGGGAAGTTGGAGATTTTGAGGGAGATTATTGCTGAGGGGGAAAGAGGGGAAAGGAGATTTAATGATGGGGGTGTGGATGCGAAGGGGAGGTTTTGGGCGGTGGAGATTGATAAGGTTGGTGCCGTTCTTCCTTCCTTTTCTTCCTTGAAAGCATGAAGATATCATTCACTGAAAACTTGGGATGACCTCATGATAAATGGGAGCTTGAGAGTGAGATGTTTCAATACTGACTTTTGGTATCCAAGAAAGCCGTAGCTTTTGGTCTTGGCGGTCCACCTGAGAGTTATGGAAAGCCAAGGGGGAGACTATGGAGGTATGATCCTGATGGGAGTTTGCATCAGAAGTTCGAAGGTGTGGTTTGTGGGAATGGGATTGATTGGAGCCCGGATAACAAGACCTGCAAGTTGTCTAGCACTGAACCTGTGACATGAAGTGCTGACGTTGACAGTTTATCTTAATGATTCTGTCGGACAGATGGTGTACGCTTTTGATTTCGATTTGGAAAAGGGTGAGATCTCGAACCGGCGGACTTTGGTAGACTTCCATGGGATGGAAGGAGAGCCGGACGGGATGGTTGTGGAGTGAGAATTGTCTTGTGTCATCATGTCTTGATACCTCGTAGTTGACAGGAATACAGCACCGATGGCAATCTGTGGATTGCAGTATACGGGACCAGTCGAGTCAGTAAGTTGACTCAATACCTACCAACCGCAATTGAGGACATCACAATTAACACATTTTCAGTGGTCTTTGATCCAACTGGTAAGAGAATCAAAGAGCTGGTCTTCTCAGGACAGCGCTTGACCTGCCCAACATGGGGAGGAGAGAATCACGATATCCTGTTCGTCACCTCGGCGAAAGGTGGCGATGGCATTGAAGGCAAAGCAGATGAGGGTGGTAACATGTTCACTTACAAGGTTGTGGACGGCCCGAAAGGAAAGCCGGAGCATGAGTTCGCTGGGTAGAGATACAACCTCACCAGCACATGTCTGTATGATTGCTGAATGTTCAAATAGATGTTATAGATTCAGACATTGATACAACCACTCGATTATCATGCCTTTCTGATTCTCCTGTTCGTATTAGGCGACAATGGTTTGAGCTCATTTGCCCTTCGACGAGACGAAAATTCGTATTCACTTGATGGTCAACCAATTCAAAACATATTAGCCTTGCGCCCTCCACACACAGACCTCGTCAAGGATCAAGGGAGAAATCCCCTGCCCACAGTATGGATAGTATTTTGATACATGACACCAATCACAACCTTGCTGACTCTTGGGCGAGGCCAACGGATAGCTTCGTCAACTTGCCGATTTTGGTAACCATCACGGAAGACATCCAAAGGTCTATCAAACAGCATCTAAGCCAAGCCCAAAGCAGCGCACTCGTCCTCAATCTCCGTCAATGCTACCATCTTCTCCACGACCCCTGTAATCCCATATTCTCTCACCTTTCTCTCCGTCATCTCATACGCCTCCCAATTCAGCTCTTCCAAGCCCTTCCCACCATCCCTCGCAAAGGCCAAGTACGCATCCTGCATAGCCTCACTAACAGCCACCTCAAAATCGCCCGATTCTCCGTTCAAATCATGCGTCCCGAACACCATGGGCAACTCGCTACTATGATACGCGCCCATCCAGGGCTTCGGTGAAACATTGGTAAAATTCCCAGCGTAGAAGAAGCGGTGCGTGGTTCGGTTGGCGGCGAGACGCTCGTAGGTGGTTTTGATGGATGGACACCAGATGTAGGAATAGGATATTTGGTCGGCGATAGCTTGGGAAGAGCCATTAGGGAGGTATGGGGCTAGGAACATGCCTTCGTTGGCGGTCATGCTGATCATAGCTGGCTGGAAGAGAGAGTCAATTTGATGGGGATGGTATCCTGTATGGGTAGGACGTACTAGAGTGCTTAAAGCACCGAGAGCAGCCCTCTCAGTGTAGTTCCCAAAAACAATTACCTCATCCACCGTGGGCGAAAATGTAATCGAAGGACTCACCCCCGAATCCTCATAAGCATGCACAAAGTCCTCGATCACATCGGCCGGTACTTTACGCATACAAGCCAACTCAGCAGCTGCATCCGTCTGATTGCCACACCCAACATTAGTCGCTACAAAGGTAAAGTTAGAATATATCGTGTCTTGGCTGACGAGCTGGTTGAGATGAGCTGTTCCAGAGTTCATGATTAGGCCTTTAACGATGGGGTCGCGCGGATAAGCAAAGTTGTAGTAGTCGACCGCGACAGAGCCGGCTGAGTGGCCCCATAGGACCACCTGTGAGGGATTGCCGCCGAATTTGGCAATGTTTGCTTGGGTCCATTCAACACTTGGAAGAGTCTCAGCTTTATGAACTGGGGTTTGGCAGCGGAACAACGTCACTTACGCAAGTCTCTGGTCCAGGATCCCCAAATTCTGCTCCTCTAACCCCGCTGCATTTGGATATCCAAAGATATTGATACGGTAGCTAATCAGTACTCTATCAGTATTGCTGTTGCACAGCCGTTATAGCCAAACAGAAAGCTTACTTGAAAGTCACCACGATATGTTCCTGCGATCTCTCGATCCAATTCGTCGGAATTTGATACTTGACATCCTCGCCTCCAGTCGCAAACCCGCCACCATAAAACCAAATCACAACCGGCAATTTCCCTCGACTATTCGCTGACTTTGCCGGTGCATATACACTCATTGTCAGACAATCTTCACTAAACCCTGCATTTGCGGCTGATCCAACAACAAAATCAGGGAGCTCTGCGGTCAAGAAGGTCGGGTTGTTGGTGCTGTATTGATAGCATGATGGTCCGATAGATGTCGCGTTTATGACGGTCCCGTTAAGCGGTAAGTAGGCTTGAGGCGGTGCCCACCGAAGATCACCAACGGGCGGCTTTGCGTACGGTATACCGAGGAACTCAGCGACGTTTGGCGTTGACTGATTGATAAGTCCTTGAACGGTGAGCCCGTTATCTAAATTCACGCGGGGAGCAAGGGCAGAAGTTGGACAGGATGTGTTGTGGTAAGAAGATACAGAAGCACTTGTGGGGAGAACCAGGCGCGCAAGAGCTGCAGCGAAAAGCTGTTTGAAACGAGAATCATTAACAAGCATGGTCAAAGCTTGGAAGAAGAGAGGAGATGAGACAGAGGGAGGAGGAAAGAGCCACCTCGAAATTAAATAAAAAGCAGGAGCGTCACATTACTGTTATAATTTTTTCTTCAATACGGCAAAACCTCTGCTAAAGATGTCTTGAGGATCTGCAATTCCTGTAATGAGTGTATCCACAAGGACGATTCATTGTCGAGCCGCATAAACCTGGGATTGGTCAAGGTCATCCTTGAGGCTGCTCCGACGGTCAATTGTTCAAACTCTATTATTCCGTAGAGGAGCTCTGGAGGTACCGAACACCGAAGAAAGGCGTGTTGGCTGCATGGGCTTTTGGTAGATACCTAACAAAGCACGTCAAATAATCTATTAAAGACTTGAAATCCAGCCAGTAGCTACAGTATCCGAGTACGAGCCATTCGGTTGTGGGTTTTACTATGATCGGAGTGGAACTGCTTGTAAGCGAGAAGCATATCAACAACTGCCCGCCTGCACCCCACCTTACGTCGATAAAAGCACGATAGGGTGTCAAACACACCCCTTAGCGAACACAGACAGTCATTGTACTAACAGTGTACCGAGCAAGTATTTGATCTCTCCATGGAGCGTTTAAACGTCCCGTACCCAAAGCTGTGAGACGCTTCAAGTATCCCCTGTTTCAATTCAACGTGTGCGAACTCGGCAGCTCTGCACGGCACACCATTGCGGGGGCATGGAGAAATCTCTTGGGTGGAGTTTGGCTCAGTTCCCCCCGACTTCCGCTCCGCGTTCAATTGTAGAATCAAACCGCATGTCAGTGAAAACATAGGAGGCTGAGAATTCGAACCCCGTAGGAGCTAGAAATTCGCCTGAAATTGATCGCCACAGACAACCGGGTTATAATAGTGAATTTCCACCACAATTGGACAAACACCACGGCTTCTGGTATATTGCAGGGTTATTGAATCTCTTACGTTGGATCTAGCAACGGCAATGAGACTGTGCAAGGGGGGGGGCGAAGAATTTCCTGACCCAAGAACCATATCCTGAATTAGTAATTAAAATCCTCGAAGACTACCGTCCTCCCCTCCAACCACTTCAAAAGCGTAGCTCGGAATGCAGTCCCAGTACAGAGATACCACCTACTCGCCGAGTATGCACCTACATCTTCAACAGTCATCCTTCTCTTTTCAAGCTTAGCTCCCGAAGCAAGGAGTTTCTTCCAGTCCTCAGACTCAGCATCGACGTTGCCAGTAATGAAAATCATAGAAGCTTGAGCAAGGCCAGGAATTCGGGCAAATGTGTCAGTCACTAATGGGATATCATCTGCTCGGTTCGTCCAGAACAAGCGCAGTCGTCCCAAATCCAGATCTTGAGCCTGAGCTAACAGAGGCGTGATACCAACGCCTCCAGCCACGAACGCTACACTCTCCCCTTCGCTCTGCTCGATGATGAAGTCACCGCCAAATCCCTGTAATGGCACCTCGAGTTCGGATCGGACATTGAATTTGAAGAGATGGTCTGTGACGACACCAACTTTCCGTATTGTGATCTCGAATTGGTCATGTCCGTCCAGCGAGACTTGGCGCGAAGAGACAGTGAATGTGCGAAGGAAGTCATCGTTAAGACTCTTGGGATCATCGTCTCGCATGTGACTATAACCAATATCCAGCTCATCCGCAAAGCTCAATGCAACATACTGTCCAGGTTTCCACTTGCTCGCCTTTTCTGGATCGGCAATGTGGAAGCGGAATCTCGCAATAGTTGGAGTGATGATCTTCTTGTCAATGAGCTTGGCGTGTATCTGCTTTTCCAGCCCCCCAATACCATGTGGCGTCTCGCTCGATAAGTAGCGCACCGGAGGGTTGTATGGAGAGAATTCTCCGTCATAACCTCTAAATGCAAGACCATCAGAGACAAATCTTGTTGCTTCAACCTTGATCTTCACAGCAAGATTGGTGTGGGATATGAGATCCGTGGCGTCCTTGCCTATGAGGATTTCCGTTGTTCCAGTAACATACAGGACGTCTCCAGTGTCGAAATCTGGAATCACTAGACCAGCTCGTGGGGTTGTTCTGAGATTGCCAAGCGTCTGGTATAGACGATTCCCGGAGTACTCTGGGTATACCAGCGTCACTTCTCCTTCTGTATTTGAGAGTATCCTCACAAATCCTGGCGGCCCTCCTCTGTGATTGGTGTCCATATCTGATTCATGGTTCGAGGAGGATATGAAGAAGAGGTCGGCTTTCGCAAGCAGATCCACCGCAGCCTGCGGAAGTCGCAGACTGCTGGAAACAAGTTTGGGTTGTGGAATGCGAGGGATTATCTGCTTCTTGTTGAGGTACTTCGGGCAATTTCCTACTCCAAGTCAGACGAATGCATTGTTCCACAGACTGCACAAGGCTTGCCTAAACTCTGCTCGATCTTCACAACCAATTGTACCTCTCCAATACCCTCCTCGGTGGCCGCAAGGGCTCCTGCCACCATTCTCCCGTAGAGCTTGACTCTTTTCCTGGTCTCCAGGTTTATCGTCAAGCCGCTGACCATTTTCCCCGTCCCTTGTACCTGTACGACCTCGCCATCCGCTTTATCTCCCAGAAGCACCTTCAAAACTGGGTCGTATTCTCTGTCAACTGTCGTCCTCACACCAATTATCCCTTGTGCAATAGCTCTTGAGAATCCCGCCTCTCCACCCCATACTGTTGTCCATGGTCTACCTTCTTCGTCGAGGGATCCCAGAGCTATCAACGGTGACCGGATGAGGGTATTCGAGGCTTGCGGCGTGAGGTATGGCTGAGTGGGGTTATCTTGAGCTGGTACTCGTAGAAGCTTGTGCATCTCTTGCTCGCCGGTATGCCATGCTGCATCGGCTTCGTAGAAGGCCATCTTGTCTCGTCGGTTCTCTTATGAATGGGCGACGGTCTTGTACGAGGTTCAGGGGGGCTGCTGGAGGCATGAATGAAGCATTGGCTGCAGATATGATAGACGGCGCATTGCTGTTATGTAGAGCAGAAGGGCGTGGGAAATGCTGTAAGACTGGTAGTCATTAATAAGCATTAGACAGCTTCAGGGAGCTTTTGAGTTGGCTGGATGGTCCCGTCGAGCAAGTGGCCAGAGCGAAATCGCGGGGTTGATCCTGGCATTTGACCCCTGCGAGTCCCGTATATCATCTTCTTCCTCGGTGCTTTCCTGAACATTTATTACTTGCTCGCTTTTCCCAATTATTTACGTGTGAATCACACCAACATGAGTGATCCGTTGGATTCTCTCCGAAAATTTGAGTATTTGCAAAATCTTAATCAAGATATGTTAGGCATCTTAAAGTCACGGCTTTTAGGATCTTTTGCCTCTTAGCATCTGAGTAAGAAAATCGGAAACAAGGCTAATATGTCTTCTGTCTAACAGCCTGATGAGAAAGAAGTAAGGGAATCCTAGTGATGTTGTGTTATTATCATGAGAGTGGGGATATTGCCATTGTCCGGAAGAGCCAAAAAATTTGCATGTTCAGTTTCTTTTGACACGATGTTGTAATCATAACAGTATGAAAGTCTGTTGTCTTTTGGGGCATTCAGCCTCTTGTGTATTCTATATTTTCACTTGGTCATCAATCTCAAGCTCTGGCGTCTAATCTATCCTTTCAATACGTAGCTGGCATTTCTCCAACTCTACCTCCGTCAACAACAGTGATATTCCCGCTCAGATATCCTCCCGCCTTGCTCATCATAAACAGCGCCGTACCGGCAATATCATCCTCAGAACCAGCTCTCTCCAATGGACAGACCTGCTTGGAAACCCCTCCCTCTTTCGAAGGATCATTGTTTAAGAAAGCAGAATGGCCATCTGTCATCTCTGAGGGAAATATGCCAGGTGCGATTCCATTTACTCGGATCTTATATGGCGAGAAAGTCGTGGCAAGGGTTTTGATGAGATGATTAGTCCCTGCCTTCGATGCTGAGTAGGAAATGCCCGCAGCAATTCTGCGAGAGAAACCGGCGATCGAAGATGTGACGATAATGTTGGATTTTTGCTCCACGTTCTTGCGCTTGTTTCCCTCATCCAAGAGTTCAAGGAAGGCCAATGCAGTATAAAACACGCCGGATACGTTGACATGAGCCGCTTGACTGAAATCCTCAATACTTGGCTTCCACATCGCATCCTTGAACTCCTTTACTGTTGGTGTCCTGTCTGTTGGAAGACCTGCAGAAGCGGCGCTAACGCCAATGATTCCACTGTTGGCAAACAGGACGTTGATGAAGCCTTGCTCTTTCTGAATACGGTCGGCGGCTGCTTGAAGAGAGTCCTTGGATGTGACGTCTCCTTGGATCGGAATGATCGAGCCATTGACGCCTTGTGCAGCAGCTTTCTTCAAACTCTCCTCTCGGCGGCCGATAATGTAGACTGCTTTTGCTCCGTTGGCATCAAGTGCTTTGGCAACAGCCAGACCAAGACCACTTCCACCTCCCGTGATCACGGCAACGAGTCCTTTGACCCCGAATAGGTTGTTGACGTCCAAGTTAGACATCGTGAGCTCGAAATGGATAAATTTGGAGAATTGAACGAGAGTAAAGATCGATACTGTAGATTATTGGGGTGTACGAGGTAGTCACGAATGCTCTCGCAGATATGACTCAACTTCAAAATAGTTCAACCATAGACCCAAAAGAGGTTATCGGATCAACACCCCACTATGCGTAGGATGTCCGATGACGGAATTGTCAAATACCCGGATTCATTGCATCATCTCTAACAGGCCTAGTGATTGCCGCTACAGGCTTCAGAGAGCGGTGCAGCCTTGAATTTGGCGAAAGACCTCGGTCAACTCAAAGGCCCAGTTGAGCGAGATATGAGAAGTTCGCGAAGGGCTGATGAAGCTGAAAGCTGGCCAGAAATGCGTGCGGTGAGAGTTGGTTATGTCGTTCTTTTAAGCAGTGGTCAGTCTAAAACTCCTTTTGAAATGGAGTCTGGGCTGAGTAATTCCAACACACACGGAGAGAAGGAACGATGAACCAAGAATACGAGTCTGGAGGACGTTGTTGACTTTTGGAAGCAACTGTCTCGAGGAAATCCATGGTTGAAACGGAGGGAGCCCAGAAAGCTTGAAGAGATGCCGGTGATGCTACTGGAGGGCGTCCCTGCAGCGCTTGCTTGCTCTCGGAATAGCGTTGAGTCGCTAAACATCTTAGAGAATCATCTCACCATCTAGATCTCAAATCTCCCTCTCATCTTCAGGCGCTACGATGAACCATCTGTCGACTTATCAAGATCGATCTGTCTATGGACGATGAAAACGGGCATGGGGTTGGACGTCGATCCAGTCCCATAAAAAGAATCAAACAGGCGTGCGTAAATTGCCGGTAAGGTTTGCTCATCGACCACCAGCCGTAACTAGCCCCTGACTTTGACAGACGCAAAAAATCCAAATGTCCTGGGGAGAGACCACAATGTTCTATTTGCAGAAGACTTGGCCAAAACTGTCTCTACGAGGCACAGGAGATTGAAGGTCGCAAACGAAAGAGGACTCCCGAGAGGTCACATGATAGAAATCTGGCTGGAGGTGAGGTGAGGACGCTAGATAGCCCCCAGGGGACTCATGTTGACATACAGGAGGTTTCCAAAAGGTTCGGTGATATTGAGCAGAAGCTAGAGCAGCTTGCAGCTTCCATGCAGTAAGCATGCTACCTTACATACGACAGATGGACGTACTCAAAATTTGCTAGGAAAGTTGTCCCGGCTTCAAACAGTTCGAATGTGACTGCGAATGCGCCGGTGCATCTTTCGAACACCGGTGATTCAAGAGCCTCTGCACAGTTGAACGGAGTGGTTGGAGTTGAAAGGCAGGTCTCGTCACAAAGACCATACCCCTTCAGCCGGCAGAACAGCAGACAGTAAGAAATCTCAGCGGACTCTCAGGCCACGAGCTTATTCAAACAGGCAACTTGGAAGTGACGGACTTCCAACTGATGTTGTTGAAGATGGAATCATCGCATATTTTACCTGCTTTCATGCCCAGCCGTACAACCTGCTGTGTCAAGATTCCTCGCTAGGCCCGAATTGCTCTCTCGATCCCGTGGTCCTCAATCCTATGCTCGCATTGAGCATTCGTTGTTCATCTCATAAGTTCTGGACGACTGAAGAAAAGATTAATGACTGGATTTGTGCGTTGACAGAACGTTCATGGCACGACCTCTTACAACGCTATGGAGAAGGAGATACAAGTCTCGCGTATCTTCAAGGACTTTGTCTGCTGGCACAAGTTGATTTTGCAGGTATGATGGACCATGTTCCTTTCAATGTCTTGCCAAGATTGACTTCACAGACGGGAGGGTTCAAAGAGCCCATACTCAGATATCGCTCGGCGTCCGAATCGCACAATCGATGGGCTATCTCTCTGAACCTCTTGATGCCGACACCGAGGAGAGGAGTGAAGAAGTGATTCGTTGCACGTGGACTTTGTTCATGTTGGATCGTACCTTCAGCATCACTCGCCTAGTTTCTCCTACCCAGCCGTACCAAGCTTATCAGCTACCAAAACCGACTTGGGAAGGAGCCTTGCTACTTGATAAGTTCCAAAGAGCTGCCACGTCAGGCTCGAGTTCCACGAGCCAGCCTCTGTCAACCGAGCAGGATCTTTCTGCTCTCTTAGTAGGGGTCTACTCCCTGTGGGACGATGCAATCAGATATGTGTTCCAGACGAGTAACAATAGCGACATGCCGCCCTGGCATCCAACGTCTGATCTCGCTACAATTGAATACAGGTTTGCCGATTTTGAACCAGGTACGATTATGCGCACCCCGCCTCGACAGAGCTCAACTTGCTGAATCTGTAGAATTCTCTACACATCGATACAGAGAGGTCAATTTCCCTCGCCGAGCGATTCAGGAGCCATGTCTAAGGCCATACTTCGCATCATGGTTATGTTTCCAACTGACTTACATGTCGATACAGTGCTGCATGTGAGTGAATTTCCTATGGAATTCGCCTGAAGATGCTGAATTAGTCTAGCCATCATCCATTCATCATGTTCATCAAGCTACAGCATGTAATCAGAAAAGTTCCACCAAGCTTCCTCCAGAAGTCGTACAAGAGCTCGCTTATTCACTCTCGCTGGATTATCAGGTTCTTGGATGAGATGGACGAAGCGGGCATGATGCTACACGACCCGTTCATTGGTTATCTTACAGCCATCGCTGCCACGATCCAGCTTGAGCATACTCTAAGCAAGCACGCCGATGTTGCAGCAGCAGCAACATTGAGTTTCCGGAGCGCCATTCGATATCTCAAGAAACTCTCAAAGTACTGGAATAGTATCTCAGAATTGGTTTGTGCAAAGTTGTCCTGTCCCATGTTCCTTCGTGCTAATTAGATTGTAGCTTGGGATAGTGGAAGAGTTAGCTGCCAGACTTCGACATCGGCATACTCTCTACTACTCGCAGGATGACTACGATGGCATTCTGCCTGCTGTTGAGAGTGAGAGGGTTGGGCTTGCAGGCGATGATATGAGTCTGATGTGGAAGGTATTCGACTACGCCTCGATGTCAGCACTGAACGGAAAGTCAACTCGTCTAAACCATGGTCCTTCAACCGCTGGCCAGACCGAAGCACTCGACCCCCATTCTCAAAGCCAGAGCGGAAGGCCAGATAACGTTGGCCATCTAGAGGCCCCGGCTGCCGATTGGAGTCATATGTCAGCCAACAACGTTGCCCCCACTGGCCACGACTTTGGAAATCTCCAGGGAGCGCAACCCATCCTCGACCAGCCAAATCTATCGCTCTTCGACCAGATCCCAGAAGATTGGGCATTTACTATTGATGACTGGACTTTATTCGGAGCTCCGGGCTCCACATACTTTTACAACGAAGCATCTTGAAAGATATACAATCATGTTAGAGAGTCGATTTGAATCTTTGGCAAATGCTTCTAATTATGATTAGCAGGCAACTTCATAGGGCCTGACGCTATATAAAGTATCTTCTTTCTCCGACAAGGAGATATCGAAACCCAGTACTCCAAGACTCTGACTGCACCTTCGTCCAGCGAAGTTGCCAAATGAAATTCCCTCCTCCGGTGTCCGTTTCATCACACCAGGAGCTTCCGCGGCGTACTTTTGTTTGTACTTCTCCAGCAAATCAGGTGTCACATCGCTGCCACCACACACTGCGACCACAATCTTCATCTCTCGCCAATCCTCGTCACTCATATCGCTGCCCATGGCTTTCCGCAGCTCGCCATTGTATACTGCTGCCAGACCAACACCACATGAAACCTCAACAAGGACGTTTTCATCCTCAGCAAAGCGCACTGATCCCATTGCCGCTTCTGCGTCACTGAGTACCAGACTCGTGACATTGCTTCTCTGCGCCAACTCATATGCCCGTGAAGCCACACGGACAACACCCAGTGACGTGGCAATACTCGAGATCTTCGGCAGCGTGATGTGCTTTCCTCCTTTCAGACTCGCGCTCAAACTTTCCGCTCCTCGAGTCTCGACGGCTAGTACCCTTGGCGGCTGTGGTCTGCGCAGAGAAGGTGTGAAGTTGCGATCAATAGCAGTCATGATCCCCGTCAACAGACTCCCCCCACCTACACTACACACAACACCATCTATACCCTCCTCATCTTCCATCTGCTCATATACCTCCTCGAACATCGACGACGCGCCTTCCCAAATGATAGGATTATCAAACGGAGGAACATAGAATCCATATGGGTCTTTCGACAGCAAGTTCTCTTTCAAGTACCGATCGGCGTCTGCCCAGCTCGCGCCGACTTGATGCACAATGGCTCCTAGAGAACGGATCTTGTTGACCATGAACGGTGATGTGGCTAGCGGGATGACGACTGTTGCGGGATATCCCATCGAGCGAGCGGCTGTTGCACATGCGATGCCAGCATTGCCGCCAGATGAGCAGTAGTAGTGTAGATGTGATAGCAATTCGGAAGAGCGGTTGAGAACGGCACTTTGCATGAGGTGGCTGATGCCGCGGTACTTGAAAGAGCCGGATGGCTGGTAGTTATCAAGCTTGAGGAAGATTCTACTGTAGGGAAATTAGGATACTGATCTTGGATTTTGGATTGGGGAAAATGACGAACCATCCTGCTGCTGATGAGAGTGAAGGCGACTCGACGAGCGGCGTGCGAGTCCAGAGATTCTCAGGCATCTTGGCGACTTCGGAGAGGACGTTCAGACTTGATGAAGAATGATGATGGAACTCGAAATGGTCGTAGTTGAATGAAAGGAGACTGAGAGGAGAGAATATCTGAAAGCTATTTGAATATCTTGGGTATCTTACTCCTCCCAAAAACCAACAGCAGTCCACACTCTTATATACGAATCTCCCTCACCACACGCCATCTCAGTATCAATCCCATATCTACCCGTACCCACAATCCCCACATTTCCCATCCATGAATAACAACAACCACCACCGCAAGCAGCAAACTCAGCCTTCACCGCATGGGCACCGCACCGCATTACGTCTCATCTCATCACCAGATACGGACTCGTGTTCCTTGGGTTGAGATGCACGTTGAGAAACTCTCTCTCATGTCTCGCTCTCATTGGTCCATCTTGATATCTCTGATCCAAACGAAAACCTAGCGGCTTCCGGTTGTTTGCGGTCCGGTCAGGTGACCGGTCCGTATTGCCTAGGAAGGAAAGAGGAGGGAAGGTGGTTTGTTGATGGAAGGCGCACCTTCTGGATCGGATTTTGAGTGCGTAATTATTACGATGGAGAATTATGGTGGGAGAAGAGTAGTGATGTGTGAGGTGAGCCGAACTGGTTTTCGGGGGG
>Ga0207886_10079_pt1 | contig 183468 bp, 198 predicted proteins | sample LinPmetageLP35_FD_184048 | JGI IMG/M metagenome (GOLD analysis project Ga0207886, IMG submission 184048) | Marine viral communities from the Pacific Ocean - LP-35 (SPAdes) | ecosystem: Environmental > Aquatic > Marine > Oceanic | place: Pacific Ocean | collected 2009-08-31 | reverse complement strand
GAGTAAAGAGTAGAGAGTAAAGAGTAGAGAGTAAAGAGTAGAGAGTAAAGAGTAGAGAGTAAAGAGTAGAGAGTAAAGAGTAGAGAGTAAAGAGTAGAGAGTAAAGAGTAGAGAGTAAAGAGTAGAAAGTAAAGGGCTAATCTTATCACCGATTGAAGCCAAGAACCAGGGCCCGTGCGCCGCCCTAGGTACTTGGCCGATACTGGTAGGTAGCGACGGGCCAATGACGTAGGTACGAATAGGGAGGAGCGGGTACTGAGACAATGTATATTGAATTAAGACCTTTCCTGGTGCACTATGATCTCGTGGCACAGTGGGCAATACCAAAAATCATGATAAAAAGGATGGCATCATATCTTTTTTGTCCTTGCTTGCCGTCTATCCGTAGCTCGTACTTTCAGACCCCTCTTTCTATTTTAATGCCATGCATGAGATCAGGCGTTGCAGAATCATATTATTACTGTCACCTTTTGGCCCTCGCTTTTATTCATGCTTTAAGCAATTCTTTTTTCCCCCTGACATCCCCTCCCCCCTGGAAAAGAAGGATGCGGGCCTGCGGGCCATCATTGGCGGTATGTCTTCGGCAATATCGACAAGGGGGCGGCTTAGTCAGCCAGCAGTCGGACGAGAACGTGAGAAGCTTTAGATTACATCAATTCACAGGACACAATTAAGCAGTAGTCCCGTTGCAGTCGATAGAAAATAATGACTGGCACATACATGCAGTTTTCACAGTTCATTTGCAACCCCATAATTTCAAGATCAACACCCTCGGCTCATGGCCCAACTCCCCTGGGACAGCCGGAGAACAAGGAATATCTCGTTTTGTGCCAATCAAAAGACCATGTTCTAATGACTTCAATGTCGTTCCGGAGATACAACAATCAATACATTACGCAGTTGTAATCCTAAGGGTTCTCAAACTCACCAATCATTACCGTCCCAAAAACGCCAGCGCCCCAAGAACAAGCGCATCCACCCCCGTTCTCAATGTAGGCTGCACAACCGGCGCAAAGTACGCACTATGATTAATCGGAACCTCATCCAACTTGTCCTCCCTCTCCTTCTCCTTCCAAGTCTCCGGATCCACCCCACCAAAAACCCAATAACAATACGGCACGCCCTTGCCTCCCTCCGCCTTCGGATTCGGCGCCTCCGTCGCCAAGATCGCAAAATCCTCACTTCCTCCTAAAGGGTCACATTCAGCGTTATGCTTCGCCCCGAAATACGTGTCGAAAGATTTTTGCACGGTTTCGGTGGTTTTGCTATCGTTGATGGTGAATGGGAAAGAAGAGGTGGGTTGCCATGAGGGGGGTTGTGGGGACCCTGAGGCGGTGCATTCGGCGGAGACGATGCGTTTGATGGCTGAGAGGACGCGGGTTCGGGTTTGAGGAGTCACGGTGCGGATGTTGAGTTTGAGGAGGGCGGAGGAGGCGATGATGTTTTCGGTTTGCCCGGCTTGTATGCTGCCGACTGTTACGACGGCTGCTTCTCTGGGATCGACCTCTGAGGAAGAAGTTAGCACGTTTTGTGTCAATACGAGGAATCGACCACTACATGCGTGAAAGCTGCCACATCTTAACATCTCACACTGTTGATACCCAAGAGATAAAGAGGCAAGTTTCATGTCACATGAGTATTCGAGAAAAGAATATATGACATACCTCTCGAGACAACAGTCTGCAGCCTGACTACGATATGGGAGGCAAGTACCACGGGATCTATCGTCCTATGTGGCTGACTTGCATGTCCTCCTCTCCCAAACACTTCCACCTTGAAGCTATCCGCCGCACTCGCAAAACTGCCTACTCTAGTGCCAACTTCCCCAGAACCCTGTTGTGGTCATCGAGTTAGCACGAATTCTTCTTAGAAGTTCAAATTTCCTTGTGAGCCAGTCTCGGCACCAAATTCTCTCTCATCGAGTAAAGATACGCTCAAGACACTAAATCCAATCTCACGCGATGCTATAATAGCCTGAACAAGAGAAACAACACAACTCACAAAAGGCATAACATGCTGCCCCAGCACCACATCCGGAACCGGACACCCATGTCCCCCCTCCCCCTCCGCCCTATACAACCCATCCTCAACCATAGCCTTTGCTCCCGCCCCCCTCTCCTCATTCGGCTGAAACAGAATCACCAACGTCCCCTTCCACTCGTCCCGCGCTGCACTCAACGTGCTAGCAGTAGCAAGCATACACGCAACATGCATGTCGTGACCGCAGGCATGCATGACCGGTTTCTCGACTCCATCTTCGACGTCTACCTCTGTCTTCGTACTTGCATACGGTAAACCGGTTAGTTCTTTGACTGGCAAGGCATCTGTGTCGGCGCGGAGAAGGACCGTGGGGCCTGGGCCGTTGGAGAGGATTCCTATGAGGCCGGTGCCGCCGATGGAGGTGCGGACATTGAAGGAGGGGAGGGAACGTAGATGGGTGGCGGCGGTGGTGGAAGCTAGGTGTTCTTGGAGGGAGAGGCCGGGGTTTTGGTGTAGGTTTTTGTAGAGTTCTTCGTAGGGGGTGAGATCTGGGCGGTGTTTTTCTAGGATGGTTTTGGCGTCCATCTTTGAGGGTTTGGAGTCAGTGGATTCAAAACGAGTGCGTGTTGTTGTTGTTGTGCTTGCTGATATACGATTCTCTCCTGGTTTTATGTCGTTTTAATTTGGTTCCGCCTGGGTGAAACGGTCTAGAAACTGTGTTCAGATGTCTCGACATACTGAGGGACAGTACCACAAACAGATTCGAGGTCGATGATGTCGTTGTTTCCCCGCCCAGGGAGCAGCCGAAAGGTGGGGGTTAGCCAAGCGAAGAATTGAAGCGAGGGGTAGAAAGGGGGCGAGAAACGTGATATGGAAACACCAACATTTGGCAGATGTCGAGCGACGATGACCTTTTGAGCATTTGTCTCTTGATCAAAATCAAGAGAAACCGATCCTATCATGGAAAGATGTCACTCAGAGAGGGAGGGAAACAGAAGGCATGTGTTAGATATCGTATGCGCATCGCGTCCATTTCGCCCCTCCAGTAACTCTCCACAGCAAACAACCGACAACCAACAACATCAATAATCCAACAACAGACCAAAAGCTTCAACCCCCATAATGATCGAGCCACATCCATGTGTACCTCACCTAGTCTCCCAAGCTTAATCTACTCTCAACATCGTCGGCCAATACCCACCTCCCAAACATCAACTCAAAAACTTTTGTTGCAAATCGCACTCTCGTCGCTTTCGCTTTCGTTCCCGTTTCGCTTCCGCATCCCCTCCCTCGCCTCGTCTCTTCACCCGCAAACCCGTTCCTCGTTTTCTCGATACGGTTATTACGGTAGCGTATCCGAGAACCCGGACGAACCCAATAGCCAGTAGCCCAGAACTCGAGTGCAAGGACCTGTATAATAGGCTGGAGGTTGGGTTGAATGGTGATTGGTTCAATTGTTTTATGAATCGTTGAGTTTATTGGTTAGATCATCGTCTGGGCTTGCATGTTCCAAGGCATGTTGCATGGTATCAGTAGCCCGTGGTATGCGTCTCGTTTTCGTAATGTGTTTTTTTGGGTTGGGATGGGATGGGATGGCAGGCGCGGTAGAGTTCAGCATCATTTTTCAGGTCCGAGTCCGGGCGTAACGGAATGAGATGATGAATCCTTGTCTGAAAAATCGAAGACGTAGATATGGAAGGTGGTCGCTTAGTCCTGCAGGCAAGTAGTCATGACTTTGGTTGGGTCGATGGTGAGTTATGATGTCTTTGATACGAGGATACGAAGAGCGAAACGCGGTCGGTTGGGGTGAGTGAGTAAGTACATATTAGACCCTGGTTTTCCTGTACAATGTCGATTCAGCATTATTTCACTTATGGAGAGCTGTGCCAGGCTTTAGTTGCACGTATTATTAGCATTGTGTATCGTATCTATGTAGTTCTAAATGCATCCCATTTTCCGCATGCAGACTTTGGGTACATACAAGACCCGGCGATGAGGAGTTGCGCGTGCACTACGCTGCAACATGCTCCGAGTCTTCATCTCTACTTCATAAGGATGCCAAGGTAGGTATACATCGTCTACCGCCTATAATCCCTATGTCTATCCCTCCCACTATCCCTCTCTCGTTCCCTTTCCCTCTCCTTCTCCCTCCTATAACCGCCACCACCCCTCTCCTCCCTCCTCTCCCTTTCACGTTCCTTCTCCCTCTTATATTCTCCGGCCTTCGGTCTCCTCTCTCCGCCTCCAGACCCACCACCACCTCCTCTCCCCCCACCAGTATTCAATCTCTTCGTATCACTCTTCTGCACCCAGGCCCCCAACTCCTCCGCACCATCCAACTCCTTCGCTCCCAGCCCAAGCAAATTCTGCCGCCTCTTGACATCTCTCTTCTTAGTATCCGCATTCTTCTCTCCTTTCCACCCCATCCCTCTTAACAGAGCGGCACCAAATTCCTCCACGGGAATACGCTCGTAGTCTTCTAAGGACGAAGGATCAGGCGCGGATGCGACAGCTGCTTTGTAGGCTTCTTGTTCGGTGAGAGGAGTAGGTATGACCAATTCTGGACCTTTCCGTTCTTTATTTGTGCCGAGGAGAGAGGCGAGGGCTTCTGCATCTGCGGAGGCTGGAGGTTTAGATGTTTGCGCTTGCTCGAGTTCCCGTACATTTTTCAGATCGTTGGATGCAGCCGCAGATGCGTCCTTCTCTCCAGCTTCCTGAAGGTCTGCATCCTCTGTCCTCGCCCTCTTCCTAACACTCAACCCCCACTGGATATCCCCATCGTTCCCATTAACCACATCAACACCCTCCTTCTTCTCCTCCCCCTCCTTTGCTTCTGCATCTCTCCTCACCCCATCCCTCATAGCCCTCTCCTCCTTCGGCAGCAGATCCTTCCCCGTTCCTCTAACGACCCTCCTGGACGTAGCTTCCCCTCTCCAATCCCTATTCGCCATCTTCTTAATCACCAATTCGCCTCCCCTCCTTCCACTATCATTCTCCTGTTCTCGCTCATGGCGAATTGCTCCCTCGGCACCAAACCCACTGACAGCTTCGTGGGTGTTCTTGCTTCGCGTATCATCCTCGGACTCGCTATCATGTCCAAATCCGCCTCTTGATCGCTTGCCTAGGTTTGAGGGCGGTGCGGGTTTCTTTGTGGTTGCGCCTGGTTTTGACCCGCCTGCTTTGGAGGAGAGCGAGAAGCCTTTAATGGCGATTTTCCCCGGTGGTGGAGCGTTAGGTTCATCTTTAGAGGGTGACATTGTATGTGTGTCGAAATTGTGGAGTGCTGTGTTGTGGAGGAAGGTGTTGTTGATTATGAGGGCAAGGCGGCAACCTCGAGATTAGCATATCGACTTGGAAAGTTTCGAGTTTGCACTGTTTGATGAGTTTCGTCGCCTTGCATCCAAGGCTTCAATGTACCACGTGATCTTTTTCCTGTCACATGCCAGAGCCTTTCATCGATTCCACTTTTCGATATCGACGAAAGCAAAGAGCATGAGGAATTATGGAATTGCATTCCGATACCTCCTCTCGGGAAGTCGAATGTACGGCGTATTGCCCATCGTCAAAAAGACTGCAGCTAAAAAGCGGTGCTCTACCATACCGACCGAACGTTAACTTTACTCTAACAATGTGATTCCAGCCAGCCAGGCAACCTTGCCACGGCCTTCCCATCCATTCCATAACCAAAATCCAAAATATCCGCACCCATACCAATACATTGCTAACCCGTCAACCCAAACATAATACATCTATTTGCCACTTTGTACACTTGCTGATCCAGAGCTTGCTCGGTGAGCGTGCCCCTGAGCAGAGTTCCCACCAGTTCCGTTTCCATTTCCAGGACTTTGAGCGTTGCCTACGACTGCTGCTGCTTGCTGCGCTTGTTGAGCTGCCTTCTGTTGATTTTCTTGCTGCTGTCTCAACATCTGAGCATACAGCTGTGGCGTACCTTGAGCAGCATTGGTCATTGCATTCATCCCCGCGGCAATAGCATTGCCTCCCGCTGCAGCATTCATTGCACTTTGAGCAAATCCTTGTCTTTGCTGTTGATGATGTTGTTGTTGTGCGAGAATGGTCTTGGAAAGGTTGGTCTGAATCATGTTCGTAATTTGTTCGCTGGTAGCATTGGGATATTTCTGCTTGATTTGATGCTCGAGCATCGAGATATGTGATGTTGTGGCACCGTTGGGAGGCTGAAGAGGGTTTTGGCCCATTCGTGGAGATCCAGCATGGCCTTGGTTGGGGGACGGGACATGAGAATTGGCTGGTGGTGTTGAAACTCCATTTGTATTTGGATTGTAGGGAGGCATCATGTTGGTTGGCATTTGGAATCCAGGCTGGGGCATGCCGTTCATACGTGGAGGGGAGTTGTGCATCTGAGGGGTTTGACCAGGTATCTGGCCTTGTTGTTGTAAACGAATGGCTTGTTGGTGTTGTGAAATTTGCTGAGCACGGCTAACGAGTCCAACATCGAGGACTGGATTAGGCAATGGCATTTGTCCTTGCATCTGAGCGGCAGGAACACCATTCATGGGGATTTGAGGAACACGGAGATTGTTCGGCATGGGTTGACCGGGCATTTGAGGGGGCATCGGGCGAGGTCTGTTCTGACCAGGGACAGTGAGATTCTGACCACTCGGAGGAGCTGACCCATTCATAGGCATGGATGCATTAGGAGGTCGAGGAGCTCCATTGGGCAGACCAGGCTGCTGAGGATTGGCTGGATTCCTTCCTGGTTGTTGCTGCATAGTGGCATTCGCCTTAAGAATGTTAGTAAATGTGATGATATATATACTAAAGAAATGGTGGAAATACTCTTCGTGCCGCTTCCTGCCGCTGTTGTAATTGCAGCATTCGCTCGCGGAATTGCTCTTCGCGCTCGTGTTTCAACTTGCTAAAGTCTTGAGGAGTGGTAGCAAGCAGGTTCCGGTTGCCATTTGGAGCCTCATTGGCCTTCCGCATGGCAGCCATACCTTGAGCATGAGCCTGTTTTTGAATACTGGTCTCACGCTTCTTTGCCAACTTCCTCATCGCGTCAACCAAAGCAAGATGCTTCGCGTTCCTCCGGCGCTCAACTCGAATACTGGTAGTGGGTCGTCTTCGTGGAGCTTGCTGTACTTGACCATTTGCATTGGGCTGTTGGGGAGCTGCGTTATTCTGAGCGGTCACGTTGCGATTGGCTGCATCGATACGGGAGGTGTATGCTCTGAAGTAGTGTGTCTTCTGCATATCAGCAGGCAGGCCTTCAAGATGGATCCAGCGCTCGAAACATTCCCATGGAGTGCGTCTTTCGGAGCCTGAAACATAAAGAGACTTGCTTCCAAGCAGGCTTGAGATAAGTGACCAATTGTAGGAATAGTCCCGCACGTATCCTTTCAACTCATTGTCTTCATCCCATGTCCACTGGGAAGCTATACGAGACTCAAAAAAACTTTGGAGTGGCATTTGGAATTCCGATGGAGGTCTGAATTGATGCGAGGAATGGATTCGATCGCGAATATGCTTATGCTCGGGATTGAACAAGGCAACGTCTGTCTTCTCGGGTGGGAGAATCGGTCGTTTTGTTTGCTGTTCTCCAAACACCACGTGATCGTCGTCGTCATCCTCCAGCTCGTACTCATATCGACTCTTCTTCCTGGGGGGTTCAGATGTCTTGAGCTCCAAGCGGCCCTCAACATACTTGCTCAGTGGCAGGGCAGGGCGCTTCCAGAACCGATCGGGATCAACATCTGAAGTAGGCAAGTCCGCTCGTGGCACTCGTAGTGGTGCTCCATACATTGGTAGCTCCTCGAGAAGTTTGTCGGTCGTAGGCGATCTTCGAAGACCGAAAATTACATCGTCATCTTGCAATGCAAAAATGGCAGTGGGGGCAACGGTTTCGAGCAAGTTCAATCGTGGTTCCTCGTCAAAATCGTCCATTGGCGAATCAAATTCGGCCGAAGCAACGAGGTCTGGTGTTGGGTGAGTACCTGCTTGGCTGGCAACATCTCCCATCTCCACATCTTTCGAGTGATCTGCAATGGGTGGTGGTGTCGCCTTTACTTGGAGAAGTTTTCGATCCTCTGGACTAGAATCTACCCATTCCGCGCAAGCATAGGCTAGATTCCTGGCCACTGTGCCCTTCCATTTACGCTCTTCCCGGAAGTCGGTTCGCATCCACTTGGCTTCCTGAATGAGAAGATCCCAGTGGCTAGTCTGTCTGACAGGCTCAGATGATCGTTTCGGCTGTCTCAGTGTCCATTTGTTGGCGGACTGCAAATTGTATATTCGCTTGAGAACTTTTGACGTCTGATTCTCACAGATTGGAACATAAGCATTGGAAGTTGTGATTGTCTTGTGAGCGGTCTGTAGGATAGCGTCCAGTGGGCGGCTCTTGTCCGTTGACGCCGTAGCAAGAAATAGGGGCATAAAATAATCGTCCTTCAGTGCCTGAGCCGGTGAAGCATTTGCTACCAAGGAATTCTCGGGGCCTGCTGGCTTGGGGGGTCGTCCTGGGAACACAACAGTAGAAAGTTTGCTTCGTTCCTTCTCCTTCGCTTTCTCCGCCAAACTTCTCACGCGGGTGCCTGGAGATTGTGGGGTAGTGCTCCTCGAAGGGGAGTGGGAGTTTCCTGCCGAATCTGAAGATGTGCTGGGTTTTGGTGTCTCTCCTAGAATTTCAGATACTGATTTGTGGCGCATGGCCCCGGAGGCCACCCTGGTAGTCATGCGTTCTAGAACAGGGGGAGGAGCAGGAGTAGATGGCGTTCTCCGGGGGGTAGCAGAAGGAGTGACAGATGATGCATTCGATTCATTTGCTGGTTTCGGTGCAGATTCCAATGGTTTCGCAACGACAGGTGAAGCCACCGGGGTCTCCGTGGCTGGTGCGCTCTCGAATGAGTCCTTAACAGTCGTTCTATCGATATCCATGGCATCTCCAGCTGGTGTGACCTCCTCTTCCGCCTCAGAGTCTGGCACCTCGGGCTGTTTGGGTTTCAAATCCTTAGGCTCGGCCACAGAAGACTTTGAGGTAGTCATGACTTGATCTTCAGGAGTCGGTACGCCAACAACCTCATCTTCGTCGTCAACGATATCTTGGACAACCTCACTGGCTTCTTCTATGAGCCTACCAGTGTCCCCATCATTCACATCTGTCCGACTAGCCAGTGAATCATCAGCTTGCCCTTCAGCATTTGCCTCTTGTTGTGATGTTGCCTGGTCATCGGGCCCATTGTCCTTCAGTATCTCTGCGGTAGATACATCGATTTGTGCCTGCAATAACCTGTCGTGCTCCTCCTTCTCAGCCGCCTCCTCTGGTGTTCGCTTCATCGCTGGTGGAGTTGAGGCATCATCATTCTTGTTGTCCAATCTCTCTGCATCGTATCTTGATTCGTTCTCTGGACTGGTATCCGTTGATGCTTCGTGCATAGCTGGAGTCGTAGCAGAGTTGGCATCGATGGTTGAGCCGGGCGAGGAGAGAACGTCTGCATTCCGTAAAGCATCTCGAGGTGGATTGATCAACAAGCGTCCTTTCGGTTCCTGTCTCTGCTCCCGAGCCTCTTTTGCTTCTCGAATTCGTTTCTCCTGCACATCCTTTGGCGGCAGATGTGCCGTCGCTGCTTTGTGGTGCTCATCAAGTGATCCCAAGCCTTGAACCAATTGTCCCGGTAAGTTCGCTGCGTCTTCGGCGGATATGGGCATCGCCTTCCTTGGATCCACACCAGGGCTGTTTGGTCTGCTCTCTACTCTGGTCCGTATCCTGTCACTCTCTAATGCAGATTGAGAAGCTGCTCCCTCTTGGACTGGCGGTGGGGTTGCGGTCGCATTCTCCAAACTTTCCTCGACTATTTCGTCGAGTGCTGCGGATGCCTCTGCAGGAAGATCGGTCTGCGAGCCCTTCGAAGTCGATCTTTGCATTGGTATTCCTTGAACAGTTCCTATATTCGCGTTCGACTCTCCTCCCAATTCGGTGGTAGGTGTTGCTGTCGCTGTCCCAGCATCGCTCCTGGGCGTAGCTGCCCGGCTCTTCCTTGACCTCGAGCCATCACGTTGACCTTTCGATGTCTTCCGCGGTTTATCTGGTACTTTGCCATCAGGACTAGCTTTGCGTGAGGTAGACTTTTGTTTCGAGGTATCGGATCTTAATTGTCGACGCGTGGGAAGGTTAGACTCGTCGAACAACCGGTCTCTGTAGACACTGAATTAGCAAACTGACACGTGCCAATTGAACCACGCTCTGGACGACACTGAAAGTCGACCTGTGGAGTGTTTGCACATACTGTAAAATGTCTGTTACTTCGAGGAAGCGCTCTTCTGCTGCGGAGATGGGCGGCGCGTCGGGGTTGGAGAGGTTGGTCTGGGGAAGAGGGCCCTCATGGTCGCAAACGGCGAAGAACTCGCGGAGCTTCCTCTTGCGCGACGTAACAATTCGACTACAACCGTCAGCATCATGAAAATGGCATGCATCGACGCGCCCGGACAAGCGCTTTCGAATGATACGGATGACGGAATTAATTTACCTGAGTTCAGTATGCTTTGATCGTAAAAGCCGTGCGCGGTCGACGACCCCAACCTCACTCATAATAGAGCGATCGCGACATCCGTTTCACGAGAAAACGGATGCTTTGCCGATGTTAATGGGGGCGCTGGAGATGATGCTAATAATTATTTCGATGGAAAGTCGTGGTGTTGCGACGGGGCGATTGATTTTGTTGTTCACCTCGTCGTCTCGCTCTGCCTCGTTGAAGTCCGATGCTCCTCGATGCTGCTGCGCAGCGCTGCTTCGGCAAGGGAAGAGGGAGGAAGGGCTAGGCTAGTTTGGGACGTCATATCCTTAATGCCCTACCAACATGTTGGGATGATAGACGTGTAGTATTCACGGCAACACGATTATGTATTCGTCATTACTCTCTGTTTACTTTCTCGCCAGTATTTGTTTGGTGTTCTTTTCGCTGTACACAGAAAATATCCGGATGGTTGTTTTGGTCAGATTGGATTGGCTTGTTGTAGTCATCATACGTAACACACCACCTGCACCCACATGCTAGTGGAGACGAGGATCGCCAAATTCTGATCTGCCCTTTGCTTGCATCCAAAAGACTGTCAACATCAACGCGATAAGACAAAAACATAATCCCTGGTCTGCTCAAATTGTACAATCTTCTAATTTCTCATGTCTTTATTTTTTTTTTATTCTGTTGGCTTCTATGTGTATTGATTACAGAAATTGTTTTGCAGAAGAATATCTCTTGGCGTTTGCCCCTTTTCTCCAGCAAGACTGATCATGTTAAAAACGGCTATTGAGAGATTCTCTGAAGATGCCTTGATATCTTGCCTCTTTTTCTTGTACATCCCTCAAGATTTCTGCCTTTGTCGGGCCTGATATTGGCTTTTGCTGCGATATCATTGGTTTTCTGGAGCGATAGCTTCGCTTGCTCATGTTACCCAATGATCTGTTTCTGGGGTCATCTAAAAAGACATTTCCTGATTTTCACAATTTTACTTTGAAATTCTCCTATTCTTGTTGACTGAACAAGCGATTATCAGAGCTGAGGTGTCTTGCGGGTCCAGACATCGTTCACGGGTCTTACTCATTCTGAAGCAAATCCTATGGGCCAAAGATAACTTTCTTACTAGTTGCCGTCTGGGTTCCCATCATCCCTCTCAACGGGCAGAAGTAACCCGACTTCCTTCCAAGCAGCCTCCACAAGATACCTCAGCTCTTCCGGCGTATGAATCAAAGTGACCTTCGCAAAGTGAGCAAAAGTCGCATCATCGGGCAAGTTCTCGGTATCAGTCATAGCTTTGTACCAAATGCTCCCTAGCACCGTCTACGACGGCTATTCAAGCCAAATGGCAATGAGATAGAAAGCATGGTTGAATCTTGCAGAGTTGTGGTGCACCCCGAAGTTGTCATCTTCATCCAACTCGTTGTAGTCATCCATACTCCACGGTTGGCCATGTTCCGTAGGACTTTTGAAGTTCCTCTGCCCTTCACCATGAGGAGAGGCAGCTCCACCACCGTATTCCCAGTCGGCTTCCTTTGGGTCTCGCTGGTTGAACTTCCATTGCTTGAGCATTATCCCGTAACAATCCGCGAGTGACTCGTTCAAAGCTCCAGATTGGCCTCGGTACTGCAAATTAATGGTGTGTTCAATCACTATCCGTCAATTGTCAGCTGGTTTTTACGCCAAAAGAGCAAAGATATCGCACCTGCGTGTGTAGCCTCGTGTCCAACGACGTCCAATCTCTCTGCCCAATCTGCTTCATCTTCTTTTCCCGTCCCAAAGATTATACATACCCTTCTCTGTCGGTATCTTGTCCACTTTCATCAAGCTGAAGGTCATCGTTAAAAATTCGCGCAGAGCCCAGTCTATTTCCTGACTCGTCAAAGTTCGAGTTCGCTTGACCTCACCATCTAAAACAGTCTCGCCATCAATTTACACGCATCACCCCATCCAGGGGGGGCCCTTTTCCAGCTACACACAGCCTCCCAGACACGAGGCTGAGAGGCTCAAAGATAAGCAAGCAATCTTATTTGCAAGGCCCTGAGAAGCCAAGAAACAAGTACACGTGTCGCTCCGACCTCACTTCCACGGAATCGGGTCTTTTCCTTGGCATGCTGTGCATGTATTGCATGGAACAGACGTTTATGTTACGTATGGATTGTGCTACTGTATCTCCGACCAAGAATATATATACATTTCTTTCCGAAATGCTCTCTTTATTTCAAGACACCCGACCAGAACGAACCGATCTATTCACCCAAACATAGCAACGAGTGACACTCCTTCTTCCCGAGATCCCTCTGAAGCCTCTAACATTTACAAGGCAGTGCAAACAAGAGCATCACCAAGCTATCCTCATAGTCAGTGCCATTCTCTTTTCCATCTTAAACCTTCAGGGGCACTTACAATAGGCAAAACACAGCAATAAGCAGCCTGTCCCTGGCCGTTACACTCAGCCTGGAAGTCCGCGACGGAAGCCGGATCAGATGTAGCTATCATTCAGTCAGCAAGACTTGTTCCAGGAGGTTTGGTGGATTAGAAGAGCGGAACAACATACGAGAAGCACAGTTCAAGTTCGCAAGACCACCGACGCTGACATCGCAGCACTGGGGTGTGTCGAGGGCAGATCCGCAGAGACCGCCAAGTTGGCGTCTCTCGAGAGGAGAAGCTGCGGCGAGAGCCGCGAAGAGGGTGATGGCGACGGTGGAGAATTGCATTTTGATTTGGAGGTTTTTTGGGTTGTTTGGTGGTTTGAGCAGGATTTGCTGGTATGGAAGACTTGTTGTAGTTGATTGAAAATACTGATGAGTTGAGATGATGTGATTCTGGAGGGAACCCACGTCTGCTTTATAGATTTTCTCTTGTTCAAAAGCAATGACTTAGCCATCTGCTGAAACTTCGCCCGAGAGCGTCACTTCTGTGATCGAGACATGATATCCGCTCCGTTCCGTCTCCTGAATGTAGAGAATGGAAGTGATGGACAGACCATTTCATCATGATCGTCGTTGCAATCTTCCATTTTATTGAGAAAGATATCGGTATGAGGATTTGGGACCTAAAGATAACAGTCAGAAGTGCAAGTAATCTCAAATCCTATCTCGAGGCCTCAGACTTTACCAAAGTGCAGCTGAGGCTCTACACAAACCGGCATCGGTAGTGCCGGCAGCTAAGAAGCTCCACAGTAGTCAGTGTCGATCATCCTCCTTGAAGATATCGGAAGTGGATGAACAACTGATAAGGATTTTCTCGATAGGCAGACGTGACGATGGTGGCTGAGATAGATCATGGAGAAACCTGGAGCTGATATCGGCAGTGGCTGGCTTGGATAAAGCTGACATGTGCATGCGCGTAGACCAGGCACTGTTTTTTAAACTGCCGTTCCGAGTACCGTGAGGAGGCTTCTCCGGTACGCAGAGTGATTGAATCTTATTTGGGTGATGTTGGGAGAGGAATCCAGATTATGCCGGCACTGATTGCTACATGCTGATACTTCTTTTTTCCTTAAATCGAATTTCTTCGACAGAATGCAGTCCATAGATGCTTGGCAGCCATCAATTTTGCACTTGCATTGCATGAAAAGGATGATCATGATCTTTCCATGGATTGACCATGGCCTTGGGAAGATCCCATGTCACTGCAACTCAAACTCCAAGGAAACCAAAATCCGAATCCATCAACTTCCTAAAGTGTCGACCTCGAAAGTGCAAATCCGTAAAGAAGCAGAATTTGACACCGCCGATCTACTCGGCAATCGTCAGCCCCCACGATTCACTAGCCTTATCTTCTGCAGAAACCTCCACTCGAAACTTCAATTAATGATTTCTCAACCAAGCACGGAATATCCACGGAGCAATACCCGTCGAAGCTCACAGAGGCACTCATGTCAAGTGCTCTTAGCCGTTGATCGCAGCGGGTGGCGCCTCCAAATGCAGCTTAGGGGAACGATGGGGGCTCGGCAGTGGTGATCTACGCTAGGATCGGTTTAACCTTATCTTGTCTGCTTTGCTTTTTGTGCTGTGCTGTAAGTGCCTATCTTGCGTGCATAGGATCTGCATGTTTAAGGTTTATGGATTTGCGAGTACGAGACTGATACGATGGAAGACGGATGAAAATTGGAGGGCGAATAGGAATGTCAGGTGCTGGGATCGTCGACGTCAATATTCGGCTAAGTCTGAAGTGGAACAGAAGCACTACAGTATCAATAACAGGGCTCTTGCCTAGCCTTGTATTGATTGTTTATCCTCGGCTTTGTCATTACCGTCACATAAATAAAGCTGCAAACTTCGAATGGAGCAACTGGACGGGGTTCTGCAAGATGTTCAGCAGACTCTACTACACGGCGCTGGCTATCTCCCATATGAAAGGGGGCATTCATGTCTCAGTTCTTGAACATGGCGACAAGCCCCAATTCTAGCAATGGAAAGCAACAAAGCAATTCTACTGATTGTGTACTTTCAATTCAGAGATTCATGAAATCCGGCTGATAAGCTAGGATTCAGTCGGTGAAGCCATTCCTGATATCAATGGTCTTATCTGTGGAGACTTGGATCGTCAAGCTTGGGGTCATAATCTTGGCCATGACGAGGCGAGCAGAATTACTGGCCCGCTTGCTGTTTCTTGTCAACTCAATTTTGATACAAACTCGCCGCAACATACTGCGTTGTTTGCAAATTCTCTGCTGATTTTCTGAGTCTTCGATCACTCTGATCAATACCTGAGCCAACAGGCCAAGGCGGAGGAACATGGTGACTATGCTTTTGCATCACAATTTGTATTTTGTTCTGTGCACGCATTTACCCGACAACCCCACAGGAACATGCAAAATACGCCCAGCACTCTTACTCAATTCCTCGGTAAGCCCCAAAGAACTTCTCCTTCGACAACAGCTTCGGGAGACGAATATCCACTATCACGCTCCAGGTTCTCAACCCCCACCAGCCAACCTTCAACTCTTCTCATCCTCTCCGACAATTCCTCTGCCGACTCTTCCTTTCCTGAAGGCATCTCAATATCTGTCTCTAAAACTTGCCGACACCCCTCACAATCATCCAAATCAAAGTCTGATATATCCTCCGTCCGGCAGATGACATATCTCACCCAACCTTCCGGCACTCCGTTTTGGCCCCCAACTTCACCTCCCGGTCCAATTCTTCCATGTCCAGGTTCAGTATTTTCGGCATTCATGTTCCTAGCTGCCATTGCTGGAATCCACACCCTGGCCGAGGCCCTATGAGTTAGCTTCGAGAAAGCAGAGCCGATATGCAGAAGTGCGCTGAGGAGAATCGTGATGATGATCCACAAGATTTTGAGGACGAAAGTACCGAAACGAAGGACAACATGCCGGACCACAAGGCTGAATGATGGCGCGAAGCTGATTGAGTGGTTGTGGTCCATTGCGGGCTGATTATTGTGTGGGTAGCTGAGACGTGACTGCATCGAATTGTGGATACTTCTCGTCGCGCCGCGAAGGCGCATCTGGACTTCTAGACCGTGGTATGTATCTCGAAGTGTGCCCGATATTTTTGGAGGGAGGGCGATGGATGCTCGACCACGCCACTGATCTATAGAAGCTCAGATGCGATCATGCGAGTGGTTAGGCTAACGAAGCGATGCATTTGGGGTGTCGAGTTATGACTGTGGCGGGGTGTTGGAAAGGCATATTTGGGGGCAGGAAATTCAGGTGTGAAAATTTCGCCTCGTTTGTTCTGTGTGCGTCTGAATTGCTATATTGGTAACAACGTGCATTGCAGTCTGCATGTTTTCCATCCTGGCCAATCAGATGCTCTGGAGGTTCAAAATAGCCGATTTGGTTCTTGACAATTCACGTCCACGAAACATACAAACTCATGAATTTGGTTCTTCGTTCCGATCATCACGTCTCACGGTCTCGCTGTTGAAACTTGAAATCCTACTTAACTGGTCTTGAAAGCATTAACTTTAAGCGAGACCAAAACAAAAAGCCAAAAAAAAAAGCGCTCGCATACAAAACATGCCTCACTTTAGGTAGAGCTGCCACTGAGAAGTGGTATGAATGAAAATACGCTTTGAAGGGTGTAGAAGCAAAAAATGCAGAGATCACGCGTCCGCGATCTAAGTATTTTTAAGGTCGATGTTACCAGTTTCCGCCCGCCTGGAACCAACCTGACAATCGAATCCGCTGTTAGTTTTCCTATTCAGTACTTTCTCTGGCCCACTTGACCACAGCGTGTTCTATGCCCTAAGGTATGAGTGTCTCCAAAAGTGCTAATTTGATTTATATACCCCATAGTTCAACGCCGAATTCTTGCCAGTCTGAGTGCCCGAGACGTAGCAAGGCTGAGAAGTGAATGAATCTACAAATTTTCACTTTGTAGTCAGAGCTTTCAGCCTTCCTTGATATTCACCACAGTATGGCGCGCTTGAGAAGCAAAAAATTTCACCTCTGTTCAACCTCCCAACTACATCAATAGCGCTCAATTTTTGCTCCTGCTCGTTCTACTTTTCCTTCTTGCTTGCAATCCTCACCTTCAACATGAAGCAAGACCAGCGACATGGGATTCTGATCCGTTGCCGGGTGAAAGTGAAACTCGATCGCATATCGACAAGACTTCATGATACTCATCATGAAGTCGGTTTGGAGGAAATGGTGGAGATCGAAGAGCACATCATAGCCCTTGATAAGTTCATGAAGGTTCAACCAGTTGATGACCCACTCTACCCTGGTACAAATCCTCGCATTTTTCAACACAATCAGAATTCATGAAATGAGTATTAAGTACTGAGTTTTTTTTCATGTAAACAGGTGGTCCTCCAGCGAGTATCTTGGAACAGCTCTGCGGATTTTACGATCACGATGCTTCCTCTTCCTCCGATAATTTTGACAATGAAGAAGTTCTGCCACCACATAACGTGTCGTCCTCCTACAAGCTCAGTTCATCGATGGCGATCGAGACAGAAGATCCTACTTCAAGCCAAGCCACGAACTCGGAGTCCGAGCTAGGTGCAGATGAGGTTTCTGAGCAGTTGCCAAAGCCAGATCAGAATGTCTCAACATCGTCATATCATCAGCCAAGATCGGACTCGCCACGAAACAAACGCCAGAAAGTCAAGAAGCCAATGACGAAAACATCCACTGCATTGGGAGACAAATCTGAGAATAGCAGCAATAGCAACGATTTAGGCGTGAAGGCTACAACAGGCAAAGAACTGGCAGTCAAGAGGTCTATTTCTGCTAAAAAGCCTCTAAGAAGTAAGTAAACTTCCACTTTTCAGATCATATATCCGCTCAGCGATTGGTACATATATTGGACAATTTATTCTTTGGTGTCTTCAATGTAACTTAATGTCTCCTGTCTGATAGACTTTACAGACTGACTTAAACTAGGCCACCACGCGATGAATACTTCGCGCTCATTATCGAGCACCGCGAAAAGGCTGGTGCACCTCTCTTTTCTCACGGCCAGCCTCGATACCTCAAAGTCCGGTACCTGGATGTCGTGGAAGCATCTGAAGTGATACGCGACCTGTTTACGCTCAAGTCTCAAGGAGGAATGGAAGGAAACAATGACAAGCTTGACCAAATCATTCATAACCCACGAATGCCCTTTGTATCGAAGGATTATATCCACGATCTCGTTCTGTACCTTCCAACGTTTCTTGCATCAGACTTCACGAAAGGGCGAAAACATCACCGTGCAATCGAGGCTCTGGGAAAGAGGAAATCTGGGCTGGGATGGTGCGCTGGGTCAATTGGTTGAAGCATGGCCGTATTGAGGTTGGGACCGAGAAGAAGGCTCAGCGACGTGTTTTGTTTATTGCTGCATTCTTGCATATGGATTATGACTATCTCAAGGGTGTGATTGAGCAAGTACCACAGCAGAGCATGAAGAGAAAGTGGGGAGGCACATATGAGTACCTTCAGTATTAAGATACATGTGGCAGTTCTAGAACCTTATAGGGAGCCGATGTCTCCACGCAGAATGAAGAAGTATGTAATTCATCAATTGGAATGGACGTCATTTTCAGTCAACCATACTATTCCCACATTGTCCACAGCATCTATCAATCGCTATTAGCGTTCTCCGCATCTAGAAAAGTGATCCCTACCTATTACAGCAGCGATCACAACACCTGTCACAACATCGATCGCAGCACCTGTCGCAACACCTGTCGCAGCATCTGTCACAACACCGATCGAAACATCGATCACAACAAGCGTCGCAGCAATCCCAGAACGTCATATGATAGATCCGACGAAGCGTCCAGGGTTCCTTTTTCGTCCCAATTCCAGCTCGATCGGAATCAGCCAACATTATATATTGGCCACCAGGTGCAAGCGTTGTATTTGTCGAAGGCCCAGGATTCACGGGCCGCATGATATAATTTGTGGTATCGTATGGTGTGCGAATACTCCTGGAAGGTTGTGTTGTGTATGAGTTCGTGGATCGTGACATGATGAGATGATGGCGTCGATGGCGGACAGACCTGGGGCACAGATTTTGACGCAAGATTGACCTTTCTTGTGCATCTGACAAATTGGAATGGGATTTTACCGTCTTGATATAATGTGGAACATAGCCGTTGACGGTCAGCCGTTCCCGCTGGTTTGTCAATCTGACAGGGTTGGCAGGTAAGGTTGTTTCGAAACGATGCGAGGTTGTGTCAATAGCAAAGAATTTATACCCCCTTCACAATGTTGTTGACTTCCCAAAATTAGCAGTGGAAGGTCGTCGATATTCTTTCGCAAAGAATTCTGAGTTTCGGACCTTCAGTCTAGCCCAAATTTTGAAGTGGTAGTTGTATTTGATTGGAGGTATTCCTTAGACCCCAGGAAGTGATACTTCACAGCATGGTCATCAAGCGGATAATCGAAATCGAAATTTCTTGGCGGGTAAAACAAGCTCCTTGGGGCGGGGAATATATAAAAATTCCTAGTTTGCTGCATGCAAGTAGATCAGTGAAACTTACCGGTATCGCATGATAACTTGGCAAGTGCTAGTGCAGCAGCCCAACGAAGTTTTGCCTCAAGATATGATGATAGTGTAAACATTTATCATCATTATCGCTTCGCTCTTTCTTGATCAGTGCCGATTGTACCATTTCGTCTTCATCAATTGGCCCATGATATAGCTCATCACTGGTACCCAAGTTTCATGGAGCAGCGATACAACTCGATACCATCATGGGTTGGTTTCCATCACTTCTTTCACCAAAGCCGTGTTCATATACTCGTTGATCACCACCGCCTTGCCTGTCTCATCATCAAATATCATGATCCAGCAATATCTGACAGAAATCAGTATTCATGGTCATTCGGGGTAGAATACCTCAAATTTACCTCTGATCGTACGGCTTCCCATTCTTCTGCATAGTATCCACGGCAGTCGCTTCGATGATGGCTTTGTTGCCGATAATATCGAGGGCTCCGACCTTCATTTGCAGACTGCCCTCGAGCTTGGTCCGCATGGAAGGCGTGACTTTGTCAAGCCATTCTTGAAGATTCTATATGTCTCGGTAAGCAAGTAGCATGATAGGAAAGAAGACCTTACGAAGACTCCGGTGCAGCAGTTCATGTCCTCTCTCGTGTTCGCGATAGTCCAGCGAACGTTAGGGTCGATTGCTGTTACAAATGGGACCCAATCACCAGTGCTTGCTGGGTCCAGAAATGATCGGACGTGGGCTTCTGTCAATGTAAAAGGCATTTTGATGCGGCGTCTTCATCAGGTGGTATGTAGATAGGTTGGTTGTGGAAGGTAACAAGTATATACTCCTTCGAATGCACGAACATTAAATATAAAATGGGCGGCGCATCATATAGAAGTGTTAATGAGTAGATGAGCGATCCATCGAGCTGAAAAGGGTAAGCAAGTCGTCCAAGATATGCAGTCAGACGTGTGCGACGTGGCAAACGGCCAATCAGGCATGCCTTTGGCCCGCCAAGAGGATTATTAATGTAGTCTCCCTGCACTTGCTTTTAGGCTGATTCGGAAAATGCTCTTCGTCTGTAAGCTCGCAAGATGTGGTGCCGTTCTTGAGTCTGTATGGTGTATGTAGCGATATTTATAGCCTCGGGGGTTTGCGGTCGATACATGTCGATCTGCTTTGGTATTCAGGAGGCATAGCAGACATTTCTAATCTGGTCGGATCAATGTGCGAACTTCAAGCCATTGCTTGATGTTCATGTAGCAAGTAGACGAGTAAGATCGAACAACGAGACGGCCTTTTAGCATGCTATCAGGCAGTTCGGACTTTTCCAGCGATCCTTGATTATGAGCGACGACTGACATCACTTCTTAGCTATCAGAGCCCATCCCTCAAATTTTAAACCGCCAAAATCCTGTTTCTTCTCTTCCAACACCTCAAGCAACATCTCCTTCCATCTCCCTTTTTCCTCATCCGTCCATCCGTTTCTTGCAGAATCCGTGAAGGAACTAGTACCAAATTCTGTCAACCCTTCCAGATCCTCGCCTGTCACTACCACAGTCGGTGACAACACCTTGATGCCCTCTGTCTCGAAGCCGGCTTTTACCATCACATCGATGACTGCATCGACTTTGTGATACTCGGCCCCCGAAACTCTCATAGGCGGCAGATCTGGGCGAATCCGTCGCTGTGTCTCGTGAATGAGATCCCCAATGGCAAACGTCTTCCAAGTCGTAATGACAGCTTGCCCAGACGGTTTCAGAGTCCGGTAAATCTCCTTGACGCAGATCACAGGATCCACGAAGTTGAAGATGCTGAAGTTGGTGATGGAATGTGTGAAGTGGTCGTCTGGGAAATCGAGGTCCTCTGACTTCATGACAAGACCAGTGAGTTTTGAGGTCCCGTTCGTTTTCGCAACATCGGAACTGAAAGCTTCGATCATGGCCGGCACCATGTCTGTCGCGATGATTTTGGGGTATTCTTCTGGCTCCAGGTTCTTGAGGATCACGCTTGTAGCGGTCCCCGGCCCAGCTGCATTGTCGTGGATGACTGAATCCGCTGAGATAGGCGCTAAGTGATCTCTGATAGATGCGAAAAGATTCTCCGTTGAGTGTCCTGACTGTCGAGGATATACTTGGGAGAGTTTGTTGAAGTAAGTCGGAAGATTGCTCGTTGGCCCCGCAGCGGTGCTGGACGAGTTGGCTGGCGCTGACATGTTGGCTGTAGATCCGAAAGGGAAACGAAAATGATACGATTTAATGGAACGGAAGCGCAAAATATTTGGAACAGGTTGATGCTTTAAGTACTTTCAAGTGGGAGAGCTGACCTGCTTCTTGTAATCTAGTGCTTATGCGGCTGTCAGATTAGTTCTGCGCCGCACTGTTGGCAATATCGGCACCTTGGTGTTATCGTAATCGCAGCACTGAATTGCCAGTCAAGCCTAAGGCTTTGGAACTTCGTGTGTGAGTGGGATTGGAGTTTTCCAGCCCGCTTCTCACTCTTGAATTGAGCAATTCTCCTCTTTCACTTCCTTAGGGAGCCGGATTTGACCTGGGAGAGTGCTCCGGTATCAATTCCAGAACTGCCATGACTGCGGATAGAGGCTTCAATGAAAGTAGTGATGAATTCTGAAGATACAGTCTTCATCTCCTCAAGATCATTTCCTTGATTTTGTCGCACGAGAGCTCCTCACTGGAGCTTGCCTGCTAGTTTGAAAGTCTGTTGAAAAGACTTATCGAAAAGTCACAGCCTTCGGTGTCGGTGCAGGAGGGGCATATGCGCCAGCCAACTCATTCAGCTGCTGCGGCGTCAATGGCGGGACAGGATACCTCGTCATATGTACCCTAGGTTGTGGAGCAAAGGCTCCAGAGAATGCTTCCCAGTCAACTTGCGGCTCTGAACTCAAAGTTTGAGATTGGTTTTGAGGCGGACGGACAGGTAGATGAGGCGGCGATACAGTCTTTCTCGGCTTCGATGACTCTGTTCTGAAAGCTTGGGCGTTGAGGTAGTCTAGATCGGTTGAAGATAGCGATGATGCTCGGGAGAGAGCTGGGCTGTCGTTGGTGTGCAATGTTTGTGCTGCGTGGAGATTGTCTCGCGAAGCAAATCTCACGGCACGTCTTGCGTGCTCTTGCTGTCCTTCGACCTCGCCGGCGCTGTTTCTTCGACGGGCTGGTGCTTGAGCGATAGTGTCTCGGGAATTGGTTGCATCGTCAACCAAACGACCGAAACCATCTTGGCTAGAATTCGCCTTTGATTTCTTCGTTTTGCTTCGAAGCCGACGCCAAAGACTGGGCATCTTGAGAGTAGTTAGGAGGTCTTGTGGAAATTCTTCTCGGCGCAGTAAGACGACGATGTAACCTTCAGGAGACTTGTCGCTGGAGGTGATGGGACGGGATACGGTACAGGGTCCAAACTTCAGTCTGCTGATCAAGACAGCGAATGTTTGCACAAAGTTTTTTTTGGAGCTCAGCAAATTGGAAGCTCAAATTTGGAACTCCGAACGCGCAGTCAGCATCAATAGCGAAGATCCATTGCACGGAATATCAAAACATACAACCGAGGGAGTGAGACGAATTGGACGACGAGAATAGAATTTGGCACGTAACGGCGTCCTCTCAAACAGAAAACAAGCCTTCGAAGAGAGACTTTTTTTTTCCAAATTCGACGAGAGAAATTTCTGATCGCGACCGTGTCAAGAATGCAGGCGGCTAGATGCAGCACGCGAAATGAGCAATCACGTGGAGCAGCTCCGCCCCCTTTTCCTAATTTGGTACGACTACGCCGCAATGTGGCCGGGGTGAGGTTCCAGAAAGGGACACTTATGTTCAATTGCCAAATATCTGGGAAATGTTGTGATTTCAGGATTCTGCGCCTCACTAATGGCACAATGCTATCCACTGATCTATGACCGGCTCCATATCATATGAAATTCCCCACTGCGAGGACAAACACCTGAACAGCTTCTGCATGGAGTTCAACTCGTACAACAAATTCTTGGTCTCCGCGAGCTGGCTTCCCAGAATAACAGCATACTCGCCTCTAATATATTTCCTCGTCTCGGCAATATTGCTAGAAGCCGCAGGAATCGCCTCGGAAGATTCGTAGCCCGATGAGAGCACAGAGGGCCAGTCCACGATTGAGGGTATATTGACAGTCGTCTGCCCAGCTAGCGAGAAGACGCAATAGACAGTAGATGAAGCGAACAGCGATCCAGGAATATGGATGACATGTGCACGACCTCGAGGCAGCTGCTCGACGATCTCCTGTATCGCAATTGCATGAAGCAGGGCTCTCCGGCCATCCTCCGTATTCGCCCAGCTGACGAGGTCGACATCGACTTTTGAGTGCTCGGGACCGCCGCAGACATGTTGACTCACGCCGTAACGCGAACAGACTGATCGGCAAAGTATCGAGGAGTCTTTGCAGGCGTCCAGACATATGGTATGCCAGCGGAGGAACAGCTCGAGTCTTTCGGGCTCCGAAATGCTGATGTTTGATTTGATGCCTTGGTAGACCTGGACGAGAGCTCTGCGCAGTTCCAGCTTGCTAGGAACCCCGATCAAGGTCTCGTCGCTCTCACAGTCGGCCAGAAAAGATTGAAGCCCTTCGAGAATGACGCGAATGGCAAAGGCTGAGAAGTCGTAGTTCATTGTGTGGCACTGACCCAGTGGAGAGAAGAGGGAAGTAATGATTTTCCTGAAAGACAGAGGGGCTGTCTCTCGGCACTTCATCTGGACGATCCACTGGTCTGCCGTTCGAGCATCAAATGCTGCTTCACTACTCGGTAATCCTAGCTGGTTCGCTGAGTGCCGGACCGAAGGTGCTTCTCCGGACATGCGTGAGATAAGCCCATCCACTACATAGTGGCCGAGTAGCGCTCGTTGCTGTATTTCCTTCGCAGCCCAGGCCCTCCAACTTCGATCCTTTTCTTCGTCTGAAGCATCGAGTACGGGGAGGTTTGCAAGCGAATATGGTTGACTGTCGGACAAAGCGCACTGCCGGGCCCAGAAGAAGCCAAGAGCGTGGAAAGCTTGACTCGTTGTGCGAATTGCTCGGTTCTGCAGACCTTAGTTGAGGACTTCAATAAATAGTCGATGCTGCTTACCTTCGACAGAGCGCCATATATCTGTGCGAGAAGGGCTGTCGTTACCAGTTGAATGCCTGGACATGAGTCGTATGGGCCGCGATGTATCATGAGCATCTCCCACTTATTTTTATCAGACCAAGATCCAGCTGAAGGGCAAAATCCGAACTTACCGAAGTGGTCAATGCAACGTGTGCCAGTCGCCACAATGCTTCGCCCTTTCAACTATCAATATCTTGTTCAATCAAACGAGGCTGAGTACTTACTTTCACAACAGAATCTTTGGGCCCCAGATATAATGATCCAATAGCCATCGCATTTAAAAGAAGCGGCTGCGTGCACTCTTTGAACACAAATGTCGCTCTATGAAGCACAGGAAATGTGGGAATGAATCGTACAAAGAACATATGCAAACATTCATCGAGGAATACCGAAGTGATGGACGAAGATTCGATCGCAGCAGTGACTGAGGACGACTTTCGAAATATCAGCATAAATCTCAACACCACATGTCGCGAAGATCACTTACAAGATTCGTAACCATCTCGCTGACATTATGTACTGCTCTATGACTTTCTCCGGACGAAACGGAACTCATCGGAGATCCCTTGTCGATTATTGATGCAGGTGTGCCGAAATTGAAGATGGACTGTGGGGGCGGGGAATATGCATTGTTCTGTGGTATCTGCCACGGGTTTGTTGGGTCTGGAGCCATTAAAGTCTCGAATAAATCTTCCGAGTCGGGCCACATTAAATCGAAATCGAGGTCGGCAGATAATGGCATGTGTGGTAGGCTAGAATTGGATATCGTTGGGGTCTGGTCGCCAAAGGCGGAGAATTGGGATGGTGTGGGTTGAGACTGCGAAAAATGACCTCCGGCTTCTGACACCTCTTTTGGAGAGGATGATGTCGATATTCGAGAGCTTGGCCATTGAATTGAGGTGGTGGAAGGTGGTGAGGGGTAGTCGTTCGTATCTCTGATGTGAAGTTTCTCATGTCGAGCGAGGGAATCCTGTCTCGCAAACAGTCGCTGACACTCTTTGCACTTGTACGGTCGTACACCCGTATCTAGGATTTTGGTCAACTCAAGACAACCGGATAAGTTTCCATTCTATGGCTCATACGACTACGTTCGTGTCTCTACGAGAATGTCAGTAAATGGATAAGGGAGGCTGTCGAGATTCATACCCTTAGATGCTCGCCTTTCGAGAAGCCTTTCTGACAGAATCTACACTCCATGCTTCTTGGGGTCATCTTGAAGTACTTTAATATCTAGGTTCGCGCTCTTTTTGCTCAAATTTGGAAGCTGGGGTCGGGACTGATTCTACAAAAAGAATATAGAGAAGGCTGCGGGCTGAAGCTCGAGGTGGGGGATGCAATCAGTCGCGGGCAAGCCGCGTTCCAGCCTTTGCCAATCTGGACGATGCAAGGATGATGATGCGCCACTCGGTCTTAAATTTGTGGTCCGTCTGCTTTGAAAACAAATTTGGGACAAAAGAATATGCGTTTTCGCATGCTCTCTTGGATGATTTGTTGTCCCCTTCCCTTGGCAGGACTGGTGATGATCGCGGAGATGCAGTACAGAGAATTTACAGGAAACAAAACATCCATAAAAGAGGGGACATCAAAAGGGACAACTTCGAAATGATTCAGGGATTCCAGGTACGATCTATGCCTTCTTGTCCTTGACTCGGTAGGCGAGCTCAGGCGTAATATTACTGATCGCGGGGTAAGTATTTTGGAGATTGCGGGGTAGAAAAAGGCATGCATTTGCTCTATTTTTCAAGATCTATCCCCTCGAGGACGGAGCAAGAGGTCGAAAGTGGGATACAGAACCGCGCGATATGCCGTTCAAAGAAATAGCATCGGCGGTTTCGGTGGCATTACGCGTCCCCACGAAGATCCTTTTCTCCATTGTGGGGATGTGGACGGACAGGGCGTGGGGACTTGAGCGAGTCAAAGGACAGACGAGTCACATGTTTACATATCGGTCCCGAAAATAAATACATTGACATCGACGGAGTTCCTTGATGAGAAATACACCGCTTCAAAGGATGACTGCTTGCTAGAGCCAGTGATTTCTCTCCTTTCATCCATCTTTGACCCTTCCACTCATCCGATTCTCCGGGCGACTCCAGAACTAGGGCCACGGATGGCTTGCGCAGCTCTCAGACACAGCTTGCTCTCAAACCTTCTGGTCATTCTGTCGCTCCTGGGGAACGAAATTCTCTGTGGGTTTCACGTGTCTCCATGTAGAGCCGCGCCACTGAACCAGCATTGTTGGCACGATACTGACTCCAACGATAAGAGCTGTTGCCACACCCGCGCTCGCGGCGACCCCAACACTTGTGAACATGGACGGAAACCTCAAAGATGTCAGTAAAAATTGAAGAATAGCGCACAAAACTTATGTTAGACTTACCAAAATGGTCCAATGAATCCCCAAATCTGGCGCACGAAAGTGATGAAGACTCCAATGCTGGCCGATTCCTCTTGGTGGCAGTCAACCGCGTAAGTCACCAGCACTGTTGTCACGATCTGGTTCCCTGCTCCAGCAATAGCGATTCCAATGACAGGGGTGATATTCCAGTGATGTTCTGGTGCTTGTTCGGTTCTGACCAGAAACACCACCACACCAATGATTGTCATGAGGAATCCCGCATAGCTGAGCCACAGCCTGTACTCTGGAGCTGGTTGTCGTCCATGTTTGTTCGCACGACGATTCATCCAGTAATCTGATAGACTCCCTCCAAGCTGTTCTCCAATGACTGAACCAATGATAATACCGAGGAACTGAAGACCAAGTTGTTGAGGGTTGAAGCCAAATTTCTCGCCAAAGAGTTGGGGGAGCTCGACTGTGATGAGGACGCTGCCGAACAAGAAAGTCATGGCATAAGCGACGGCAGGAATCAATATACACATCTTCGAGCATAACATCAGAGGATGGTAGAAATCCTGAACTCGAAGTGGGCGAGGATCGATTCGCTTGAATGTCAGGTACTCTTGCTTAAATTCCGAGGCAGTATGCTGGACACCGCTTCGGATATACCTGGTTTCCGGACCCAGAAAGATGTAAGCAATAAATTGAACACCGTTGATCTGTTTTCACCAATCTTGTCAGCGCTTGTTTGAATTCAAGAAATGATTAAGTTTCGGCACTGACCATTGCCAAAATCCAATAAATCCATCGATATCCAACATCATTTGCCACAAAACCGAAGACGAATGGCGAGAGAGGGACCCCAAGTGTGACCAAGAGTGTCCAGACACCCATATACCTTGCTCGGTCTTGTTTAAAGAATGTCTCCGTCACAACTGCACTGCCTATTGCTGCAGCCGGACTGATAAAGAATGCTACAATCGCTCGACACAATGCCATGGTAGCATATGTGGGACTCTTGGCACACCCGATATTTCCAACAAGACTACAAATGAGCGAAAGAAGGAAGACAGGACGACGGCCATATGTGTTCGAGAATGGCTTCCAGAGTAGAGGTGCGACACCTAGGATTGCAATTTGTAGAGATGTGAGGTAAGTAATGCGTTGGAGGGACGTTCCCAGGTCTTCGGCGATGGTTTCATAGGCTGGGATGATGGCAGCTGCTGTGAAAGTCGACATGCAGGCATGAATCGCGACCAATGTCAAGTTGGTCACCTTCTGAGATCGAATTAGTCTTGATGGAAGCTCAATGAATTACAGCGTAGATACCTTCCAGGTCGGCCAATTGTATGGATCAGCATCTCCCATGTCTGGAATGGGGTCCAAATTATGAGTTCCATGTCGCTCGATCAAATATTGGCGATGGTTAGGGGAGACTTGAGCTGATGCATCTTCGAAGTAAGTCGCGTGAGTCGCCGTTTGGTCAACTGTCTCAAGGTATTCGCCGCTTCCTCCGTCCTTAGAGGTTCTTTCTAGTCCAGAGCCAGTCACATCTTGCGACGCCATGATCATGGAAATGCAAAATTGAGAGACGTGGCTTTCCAAGTAGTGGTCCCGTAAGATGGTTGCAGGAGAAATGCGAACTCGAATAATGGGGATTTGGGCCTGATTAATACTACTCGAAGTAGTTCTTCCTCAGAGACAGCTTACGAAATACGTTGAGTACAAGCTTGGTAACGAAATCTCGGAACCGACGGCCATGAGCCGCAGGAGGCCAAACGCCTAGTGTAGATGGCCCCTTGCAACTGTCAAGCTTTTTGGCAACGGGAGTGGCTAACTGCCAAGTTGCCTCCTTTCAGCCCCTGCTGGCTCTGTTTCGCCTCCACTTATCAGATGGATCAGGGCGCCGATCACCGTGGGGATGGGGGATGTCATCTCCACAAACTCCACTTCTGGAGAATTATGGTTACCCCGCGTAAATGATTACGCGGACTGCGGAGGTCTGTGAAGATTATCTGTTGGGATGGGGAATGGATATTATGCATCTACTTCTCCTTTCGTCCTCCCTTGGCTATTAATGGTGCATGTTACTGTCAACAAACTTGTTCTCTTATTCACGCTTTAATCTACCTCTTCTATGAATTGATTCTGGTACTCGTTCTCATCACCTTGTTCGAAAAGTATCATTATTTTGAGATGAGTATATCCCAAGAGACCTCTAATCGCGAATCAGGTCAAAACTAAATTGTATTCTGACACCCAGACGCTCATCCAGTGCAGGCACCCATCTTTCGTCTACACTGCTTTACTTCTTCGCAGCCTTCACCCCCTCCTCATCATGCGCAACGACTTCAATCTCAACTCTCATATCATCAGCTCCAAGTCTCGTGACACCAACAGCCGTCCAAATCGGTTTATGATCCGGCATCCACTTCTTGAAATTCCTCGTCATTGCAGCCAAAGCTTCATCGTTTATCGGAACGTGATAGGAGTTGACACGGTAGACTTGGGACCACCCCTTCCCGCCTGCATCTTTCAGGCAGGTGTCGACATTGACGAATGCTTGGTCGATTTGCGCGTTGATTTCGGTGTAGAATTGGAGGACGCCGTCTTCCTTCCAGCCTCCTAGTGGTCCAATGTAAGTTCCGATGTCAGGTTTCGGGAGAGGATCCAACCTTGTCCGGAGCACTCAATCCGATCTCCGATGCGGACAGCTTGGCTGTAGCCATTGTGTGACGTGAGAAATTCTCCTTGGCCCTTGTAAACGTAGTATTGTAGATGGGACATATTGAGACAGTTAGACAAAAAGGTGGTTGTGTACCAAAAAGTTGATAACGAGTGTGTAATAATTCAGAATGATGATGGTACGTGATCGTGAAAGATCCTTCTAAAAAGTGGGTGGAAAGTCGCTTTTATACGTCAAGGCGGGCCAATGTTAGTCCGTGGTTTGTACAACGATTGCATCACCAGAGTTGGAATCTTGGAGCGCGCACCGAGTGATTGCAGCTGCAAGACATTGATTTGCAAGCAAGTTCCTTGGCTTAGATCTTGGACGGTGTTGTGACGTTCGCTTAGTGAGCACTAGATGAAGACCTTGAGCCAAGTGCTGCAAGCTGGTCAACACGCCATTTAATGGGCATATATTTGGCCCTTCCATTTCAGTCAGAGGAAGCGAGTGCGAATGAGCAGTGATTGCAAAATGCTTGTGTACCTGGAGAAGTACTCACGAGTTCTCAATGTTGCGAAGGAGGGCCTTAGAAGTGGTTGCCGTGCCAAGTCGCATTCGCTTATTTAAGATTGAATGATAGCACTTCCAAGATTACTCTAAATAAGTAAGTTGAAAATCATCACATGTCCTTCTTCTTAAGATTCTTGCTTAGATAAACTAAGATCAATCGTATCTTAGAGGTTTCGAAAAATCTTAGGCAAAATGGAATTTCCACTGTAGATGAGGTATGTATAGATGCTCTAGAATTGGTGCAGATACCGGTGACCAGCCAGCTGATGCCGCAAAATCCGCCGTTTCTAGAACTGTGTCAATAAAGATTCCTTCAACATCTGCTGAAACTGGTGCTAGCCTTGCTTCTAGATCTTGTATGAATGGAAATCCGACTGTCTCTTATCGTCCACTTCGCAATACCGCCATTGTCTCTCGACTAGCCTGCGATCTCGTGATCTCTCTATTCGTGACCGCGTTGCCTTGATTTGGCTTGCAGTTCTCGTCTTTCTATGACTATTGGGGAGCTTAGCCTGCGGCGGAAGGAATATGTCGATCCGAATACGGTATTGGCTGCTTTGTTCTCCTTTACTTGCCACATATTGCGGGAGTTGGAGATGCTCAGCTGTCCTACCGTTTCTCTGTTTCTATTGAAGCCCAGAGTCCCGTCCTTGTCGTGCATGTGGCCACAGCTTCTCAGCGATGATAGAGGTTGGCCTACCCGGACGATGGCTGTTTCTGTGGCTTCGTTGTCTCTGATTGCGCTGCTCTTACAACGGTACATAATAGCTACCTGATGATTCCTCGTCAAGTACTCTCGCCTCCTTGGCTCGAGCTCTTCGTGCAAGATAGATTTCACACCAAGAGAAGATCTTTTCTGATGAGAAAGCCACGACAATTGTTCCGAGAAGAGCTAGTATTGCGTACTGTCCGTAGTCTTGGGGCTGTAAGACGATGTTGTTCATGCCGAAAATCGCCTTATGGAATGTGAGCAAATTGACAAGGGATCATAGGCAGGAAAATAGCTTACGGCAACCAGTGCAAGAGGTAGAAACACCACAGCAAGATAGCTCAGCCTCTTGAATTGAAGTCTTTGCTTGACGGTTTCTAGGTTGAATGCCTGGGAGCTTATGTAAGTTTGAAGTTCGCAATTCTGCAATGGGGGCTGGATAGGGTGAGAACTAACGAGGCTGAGTAAAACATCTATCACTCTGAGATACCGTTCTGCATAACACTGATGATGCGCCAGGTACCCTTCAATCAACACCAATTTTTCGACCAAGCCGTGTAAATCTGGCAATTCAGGCCCTCGACGATGCTCCTTCATTCGTTCAAAGCTGGTTTTGTATGCATTCACAAACGCCACATGTACTATCAAACACTCTGTTTGAGCAATGATCGTCTCTTTGTATCTGTGGAGCGCTAGTGTCTGCTCCAAAAAAGGAATTGCCGCTTTGTCGCCATAGACCTCGTCTCTCAGCCTGCTACTATGCAAAGCAGTCGTACTCCATATGGTGTCCCATCGTGTAAAAGAGAAAAGATCAACGAATACCCAGTGGGGCAGGGCCTCTAATCTTCCGAACCGGGACAGCTTATCATCAGAGTAGTACTGCTCTAACTTTTCGTGGATACCGATGTTTTGCTCGCTCATAACGAAGATAATTGGAAGATCTGGTAAGATGGGGAGAAAGTCAGTCATGCAGCAACAAGTCGCCAGAGGTAGGCTCCCCCATCTCACCTCGCTTCTTGTCACTGGGTACGTCCAGATGTTCAATGGCAAACATGATATCTGCTTATTATCAATATACGCTTTCATTTGATGCAAAATTACGTACCAGTCTCGGAGAATGGCGGCATAACTGCGGTCCCACGGGGAGCTTGCTGAGAAGTATCAAAATTTTTTAATAGCCCCTCTGGAATACTTGCACGCTGGGTCTGTAGAGCGCTTCGAAGCCATGGTCTGATACCTTCGATAGTTCTGTGACATAGATTTACTTTTTCGAATTCTCTAGATTGTTGATGTACATCCACATAATCAGAATTCCCCCGGAGATCGGAGCCTGTTCTTTGATATGCTGAATTATAGCTGGTTTGTCTTCCTCTCCGAATTCGTGCGGCTGGCTGAACTTCATGCAATTAGTGTGGCCATTCCACAAGATGCTGCTGGTGCGTAGTCTGATGAAATTGTCTTTTTTTAGGAGTTCGCTTATAACCCCTGGGTAGTATCAGCATGACTATTGTCAAGTACTCTTTCAAAAGTTACATTGTACAGCTTATCGTGGTTCGGTGACTAGGACTGCGCTTGTAGAAATCGCAATGACTTCCAACTGTGACCTTGGACGCGGGTGTCTTTAACTCTTGTCCACTCTTCTTTAAGTGGCAATTCCTCTAATTTATCAAAATGGCTAATCATGCTACAGGCAAGGCTCACCTGCCTCACCGAGAAGTGAGCCTCGTGAGCTGAACGAGTCGCGGACAGGGGTATTGTTGACATTGGGATTGGTAGAATGCCATCAAATTAAGCCGCCACTAAACGCCATTGACTACCGACTGCAACCTACAGTCATTCTTCGGTACTGGGGATTTTGTCCTTGTAATTGGCTATCTGTGGACGCATGGATGTGTGACAGCGCTTACAGAAAGCCACTTCGTTTCAGCCTTGTTTTCACAGGCTCAGTTTCCCGCCAAGCTCCTCGATAACAAGACTCGATCAGAGAAGCTTGATTTAAATGCTTAGTCAGGGCTGGTGTCTGCCTGGAAACTGGATTGCACGCCTTATTGATTACCATGCACTCGTGACAGAGCTCATTCTCACTACCTTATAGGCGAAAGGAGATCTAGGTCCACTCTCAAGTTCACATCAATGCTGAGAGGGCGGTGTAGCTTTTTTTTGCAAGACTGTCAATGCTTTTTTTAAACGTCCTGCGAGAGCTAAGAAGTAACGTGACGGTGTTTGGCAGTGGACCTGTTCCAGCACCTCCTTCAGAGTTTCAACGCAGGTCATTAATAGGTCTCCTTCTTCTGCTTCATTTATACTCACTCAGATATGTGATATTCAACGTATGTATGACTTTCTTTGTTTGGCGAAGATACACTGGTGAAAATTTTAAGCTCCCACGATATGTGGTTCAGAAATGAGCAGAAGGTAGAACGAAAGAAGTTCAATTATTAGAGGCTAACTTTTGTTGTCATAATATACAAGTTCAGTCTAAATAGGTCATTGGACTTTGTGCCAGAGACGAGAATAGAAATGGCCGCCAGAGTGAACGCCACCGTCACAGAATGTCGACTCCCCTGCTTGCACACATCATAGATGCGTAAAATCTCTTACAAGAAGGCAAGAGCACCAACACCAATGGCAAAGAGACCAGCAGCAGGCTTGTTGATGGTAGCAGCGCCAGTGAACTGGACCTGAGTACCAGTGGTGGTTGGGTTCTCAGCGACTGGGCCAGTGTAAGTGGCAGTTGGGTTGCCAGCAGGCTGAGTTGTCTGGACTGAGCCGGTTGGCTGGGACTGGGCTGGGTTCGTGTATGGGTTGTAGCCGAGGCATTGAGCAAGTTGGGCGCTGCAGGTAGATTGGTTGGCTCCAGGCTTGGTGCGGCATTCGTTCTCTTGCTTGTAGCAATCGACCGGAGCTCCAGTTGGGGTAGCGGTTGGGTTGGCTGGCTTTGTGATTGTGCATGGGCAATCGGTGATGGTCAAGATCTGATCCTTGGTTGCGGTGTAGGTCTTGTCGTTATAGACCAAGGTGGTCGGGTATGGGCAGTAAGTGGTGAAGCTGGTGACTGTCTCAGTAGTCCAGACTGGCTTCGAATCGTATGGATTGTATCCAAGACAAGCAGCCAGCTGAGCAGAGCACTATTAATTCAGTCAGCACTCACTTTGAACATTCACTCTCGGACGTTAATTTTCTTACAGTAGCTTGGTTGGCGCCGGGCTGGACGCGGCATTGGTCTGCAGCAGCCTGGCAAGACTCCTTAGGGGCGTAGGAGGAGGTGGTGGTGGTAGCCGTGTTGTTGGCATATGGGTTGTAGCCCAGGCAGGCAGAGAGTTGTGCGGAGCAGAAGGACTGGTTAGCCTCTGGTGCAGTGCGGCACTCATTGGCTTGAGTTTGACAATCAACTCTCTTTCCCAGGGTGGAGGCATTAGTCAAGGCAGAAGCCAGGACAACAAAGGAGGCGACGCTGTAACGCATGGTGAGTTCTTGGGTGGTTGGGGAAGAGTTGCTTGTATGAAGGACGAGTGGAAGTGATTGAAATACAAATTGATCTGGAAAGCTGTGAGGATACAGAAGAAAACAAAATTTCCAGACCACAGGGAATCTTCCTGTTTATATCCATCATGAATCTCTTCCGATCATTACTGACGTATGCGGGTTCAGAATACGAGGGCACGTTGGCTCCACTTGACTATAGAAAGTTCAAGAATCTGTTTCTTAGATCGCGAAAGTAAAAAGACTATCAACTAAGGTTAAGCAATAGTGGGACAAGATACACCTTAGAGTCTGTAGTTCTACCAACGAATGGGCTTCGAAGGTGGGTTAGCTATTCTCAAATGGCAAGAGTCTTTGGCGTACCGGTATCGCGCTACTGCAAGAGTCTGGATGTTACCACTGCTCGTATTGGGCAGAACCGCTCCAATTATCCACATGCTTGGCATTTCCGTTACTAGCTCACCCAAGAAAACAAAGTTGCGGAAGTTGCTACAGCATTTCATCCACAGCATCCTACTATGTTCGGCAGAAATTTCCGGCCATTAGATCAAACTCGTCAAATCTCCCCCAGGTGACTAGGCGGAGGAGCAGAGGCTATTCTTGTCCGATATATATTGATATAAGGCTCTGAAGCTAGATCATATCTTACTGGAAATCACATCAGCATTATAATTTCACACGAGTCTTGACCTCGAGCTCATTGTTGTCTGTCCCGTTGACCAAGAAGATATGGTGAAGGAATTACAATTTTCAGGGGTTTCCTGGCCTTCATTCCAGGTACGGCTAAAGTCATGGAATAGACATCCGAACTTGTCACCTCGTATGCAGGTACAAGTGGGATGGCTAGAGCTAGTTCATGTCTGTACTCGGAAAGGATGCAACTTAATTACCGAGGTGAAAAGGCTACAACCTTCTTTCGAGTGCATCTCTTCCACTGGAATCTACTTCAACGGCGCGGCTCTAGTGAAGGTCTAGCGCAGCAAATTCAATTCTAGTCTGCATCTTCCTATGTTTCTGCGAAATCATTCGGTTTGTAGTACTCCACACACAAAGACCAGTCTCACTGTGTTCAAAAATTATTATCTCACAAAAATCACCCGGAGGAAAGAAGTGGTGACGATACATTTCCAATGTCTCAGATGCATTCCAGACTACATTCCACAGCTGCAGCCCTGTACTAGAGTAGACAAGCTCCGAGAGCTAATTGATCGCCAGGCACCAAATGCGTTCTAAATAGAAACTTCTGCCATACTTGAGCTAAAGAATACCGGCAACTATCGGACACTGACTTGTTGTACCAGTAGTGTCGGAACAGTCTTCTCGAACACACGCTAAGCGAGTCTCGGCCAACTATGTTGTCCAACGAATTTGGAGCAGAAAAGATACCTTTGAATGTATTGATAAGCTTTTTTTTCTGCATCACCTTGGTTCGAAGACTGGGATTGGGCTTTTTTGCATCCGATCAAGTATTGCCTTTTTTGAGCGACTTTAAGCAAGTGACCATGACTTCGGAACAGTTTGCAGAGGCTTTGTGGGAAAATGGAAAGAATAGACTTCAACTGCAACGTCACAAATTCCGCTGCCTTGAAATCTTCCGCGCCAGAGCGTATGGAGACCAGCGCCTCAGCCTGTCTCGGTAAATCCCAAACTACTGGCAATACGAGAACTCGCTTCATCCACAAGTTTCCCCATTGAACTAGAGCGAATGCAGCAACCATGACAACCATATCAAATAAGGTCGGCTAAATGCGGAAAACCCCACAGATTCTGTCCGCAATGCTGCCCGAACCATATTTGTTGATGCAGGGACAATACCGGATGTGGTTTTCAAGCGAGCATCTGTGCCGAAGTATACCGAAGGCAAAGCCTTCAAAGGTCCATGATGAAGGTCTTCAATATGGAAATGATGTAAGTGAAAAATCACCTCAGAGCAACCACGTAAGGTCATGATGTAATTAGGGCTTACTTTGGAGTGCCGAAATGGCCCTTGCTGTCTTTGAGCAGCGTGATGGAAATCGAAAGGAATCATGCATACCGCTCCAAGGCAATGCCACGACTTCAGAATAAATTGTTTCCGCAGTGGAAATTTCAAGGGTGTAAACTCTCAATCCTTGCTTGATATCAATGTACCGAAAAAGTCATTGCCGGGACCTAGCAAAGATCCTTCTTTCCTATCCAATCTGAAAGACTTTCAGTTCTAACAATAAGCCCAAATTTCCCAAGCGCCAATGAATTCCATATTCATGATTCTAAAGATTGTCTTATAACAGAAACAGTTGGTCGTCCCCTTCGAGTTCATGCCTTCCAATTCCAACCTACTCTCAACATTCTCGCAATGCAAATAAAAATAGTGCCGCACAACACACAGATACCAGAGAAGAGGATGAGGTAAGTATAACCACCATCATCATATGGAATGAGAGCACCCTGGATCGGCAGACTCGTTAAGCTCCTGTAGAAATGTCAGCTGAAACACATTTTCGATCCTTTCCCGGGCGAGACGACTCACGCAAAGCCTACAACAACCTGATACGTTCCAAATCTCTGACCAAGTCTTTCGACGGGTCCCAATTCCGCAGCGCACGGCATCATGACACTGATGAATGCTCCACTAGCAAATCCGTAGCAAGCGCTGAAGGCGAAAATTTGCGTGTTTGTTGGGTTGGTTTTGACCTCAAGTGGTAGCCAGAAGGCAAGGGAAGCGATTGCTGTGATGAAAGAGATAAGGGAAACGGAGTTGAATCTACCGAAGCGGTCGGCGAGGTAGGCGGGTAGGATGCGGCCTACAATTGACCCTGCACTGGAGTCGAAAGATTGTCAAACGGAAGATTTTGAGATTTTAGAAGAGACAACAGCTTACTTGAGGATGGCGATGGTGTAGATTGCCTGATCTTGGCTGAAGCCATGACTGAGAACCATCGACGGAAGGTAGTTCCAAGGTGCGAACAGTCCCCAACTGCGAACGCAAATTAGTCATGCCTTCAAAATCAAAGAGACGCTCACATGACAAGGAACGTCCCAGTACAATAGATACTGAATGTAGCGTGTCTAAATAGACAAAAATCGAGAAAGCAAATATGCGATTGCCACTTCTTTCTTTGCAGTCGAGGATGGATCAGAGCACATGCCAAGGCACCTGTCAATCCTACAACGAGGGCGCTCCAGCGAACTGCGCTGGCAAATCCGACTTTCTGAATAAGGATATGGAGGTAAAAGGAATGAATAACGCCTCCTACTCGAGTCAGCTGCCTGGAAGTTAGATAGTCTTGAAGGGACATACCCAAACTGCTACCGGCGAGCATGATTCCCAACGGCAGAGCTTTTCGCTTGTTAAACCATTGTCCAACCGAAGTTGTTGCGCAGGAGAACAATCCTGCAGCTGATATACCAAAGCCCACGCCTTGCACTGGGAATATCTGATAGTATTCCGAGCAGAAGCTGAGTGAGAGGATGGAGAGAGTGCAGCCTAGTGAGCAGGGGATAGTGATGCATCTTGTGCCATAAGTGTCGACAACTCGGCCGAAGAAGACTCCCCCAGTCCACCTATACCATTCGTCAGAAGTAGCCAACAGCTTGGAGAAATAGCTCACATGAGGAACAATTGTGTTGTAAAGATCCATGATATGGTCGAGGGCGAGTACTGCTTGAGGAGTGTTTGTTCGTAGTATGTTTGGAAAAGGCCCAATCTAGCATTATGTCAGAATCAGCAATGCAAGAGCTCGCTTACCAATGTGGAAACGTACGAGTTGAGCCAGCCGAAGGTGCAAAATAGTGCAAAGAAAGATCCAAGAACGCAACTCCAACCAGGAAGTCCTCCTTCTTGAGTGTCCCCGTTTTGTCGGGCCCCTTCTGTGATGTTGGTGTAATTACCATGGGTGGATGTCTCTGACTCCTTGCCTTGCTCTAAGTCTCTCTGCTCACTGGATCCCGTTTTTAGAGCGAAAGTCGTGGAGTGCTGTACGATTGGAGTCATTTCAAACTTTGTCTGCAATCTCGTTCATATGAGACGTAGTCGAGTGCTGCGTGTTAGGAAGACAGTAGTTTAGTTCTTCCGGACAATTCGAAACCCAGCGCGTCACCATCAGCCGAGGCGATATTGAAACAGATAGAAAGAAATGATTTAACTGATTAGAAATACCAAAAACGAGGAAATTAGAACGTGTCTGCCATATCTATACCGGCCGTTTGTACCGATTTTCAAATCTCGTTGTGTCACCTTGTAGGGTCAACAGTGAATTCCCGCTTAAGCGAACCACTCGGGTTAGGTCTCCAAATTTACGGCTCGGATCCGAAGGTACAAACAGGGGAAATAACGATACTTGGTATCTCAGCAACGTTATATCATATGATGAGTGACGGGAATTGGGTCCAGTGTCGGCTCAGCCGCTCGACATTGACATTCTGCTTGAGATGATAGAACTTGTCGAGATCAACTTGAATATTCGTGGTTCAGCCTGGACACAAATGCTGAAATCTGACAGGTCGACGGCCTGCCGAAGCAGGTGAAGCTGCGCATACGCAAGGCTCGGAGACTGTATGCCGAGGACTCGGCAGCTGTTTGAACTTTCCAGCTGAGTCTGAATAGAACCCACGTTTGTACAGGACGGACGCTCCCGAGGAAGTTCAGATATGGTGGAATTCTTTAGGTCCATCTATGGAGTCGACTTGACCATTCGAGCTGTGCGCGATCGGTTTTTGTAGATATTGATTGGTTCTATCACTTACGGTTTTTGTATGTGCTTGGACTACCATAACGGCTTCCCAGAACATGACTTCTCGTAATTTCTTCGATTCAAAAAGACCCAAACATTCAGCCCCATATGAAATGGAATCCCCATTTCTTTCCATTACTATCAAGGATTCCCTCGGTGCTAGAGCACAAAGTTGGACAGCCGCTGCAGGAGACGCCCGCCTATTTTTTTCAGTAGGCGAGACAGTAAAGGAACTAAGTCCTAGAGATTTTCACAATTTTTCAGGCGGAGCTAGAAGGAACACGAACGAGGTCGCAGCCAGTAGAGTAGAATTCGTCTATCTTTCCGTGCACTTGCCAACCATCGGCCAGACTCTTTTATATGCCATGGCTTTCAGCCTTCTCTTCATTGCTTCTTCTCAGACACCACGACGAATTCCAGAAAAGATGAACCCCATCTCACTTCGGAGCATTATCGTCCTTCTCCACTATGAGTTGATGACGTCGGACCCGCGCTACAAGGACACAGCACTCATCTCGTCCAGCTTTGCTGATCCGAGAATCAGCGAGAGTTTCCTGGGCTGAATGCCAACTTTGCAAAAGACGAACCCGAGAGTGTGAAGTAAGATTTTTTTCATTGCATCTGATAGACAAATATGCTGACATAGAATGTAATGTCACAGGCAATTGAATGTCCATCCGTTTGCGAAGCTCTCTCAGCCATTTACAGTAGAGCACCCCTCAATCATCGTTGATCTTCATCCGAACACGGATCAGCTCTCGAGAATACTCATCCTCGCACAGCGCGAATCGATTTTCTTCGAGTCTCGCAATCACAATGGATGGTTCAAGGCTGCTGGCATGTATGGGATGCTCTTCAAGCTCTGCGCTCCTGGACAAATGCTCTCTGTACAATTTAAGGATGAGGTGAGTTGACGTACCATAACCTTCCATACACTTTCCAAGAACGTGGGACTCGCGAGTCTGACACTGGCCGAATGTGACTAGGACCCTCTTTGATTGATATCAGCACTTGCGAGTACCTCAGAATGAGCATGTAGTTATAATCCAAATTTACACACAGTGTCATCAGTGAATGGTTCATCTGGATACACAGCATCGACCGGTAGCTCGAATGAGCAGCCTCACATCGTCATGATAATGCCTCACCCGACGACTCTGCGAGAAACTATCGTCGTCGACATGACTAGGATGCAGTACGGTGAGGCTGCCAAGGGACCTTACGGGGAGACTTCCTGGGTACTCAGACAGACTTCTTGGCTTCACTGGAACACATCTGCGATGAGCCAAGAAATATTGCAAAAACTAAGATAGACGAAGGGAGAGCGGGGACTGCTGAAGATTTTGAGACCTTCTTGAGATTGGAAAATTGCGTTAAGCGTGCTTTTCAACGCTGGCAACATCGAGAGAAGCAGGGATGATGCTAGTACTGTGGAAAAGGAGGGAAGCTGATGAGGTGTGGCGCGTGCAAGACTAAGGCGGTCTGGTATTGCTGCAAAGAACATCATAGAGCGGGATGGAAGTTGCACAGATGGACCTGTGAGAAGCCGAAGGTTTAGACGTGAAGGATATTTGTCTACAGTGGCACTACTCCTGTGTCTGCATTGAGCGAGCTTGAGTAGTGCCGGACTGGTTGGCAAGTACAGCAAATTGTAACTTCTGTTTCTAGTTTGATCCTGAGATACTTCTCGAAGCCACCTGGCTCAGGCGTAATTCTTTTGCTCTCACCTCGTCCAATTGTTCACACCGATTATCAGACTTCGCTAAAACCCGCGGTGGATAAGTGCGCCAGATGATATCTGGTCAGCTTCAACACAACAAACGTGCGACTTGCAAGGATGAAAGTGCATGAGTCACAATCAATCATGGGAGCTTCCAAGAATGCTTTTCTCCAGAAAGATGAAGAAAACTTGATAAGGGCGACCACACAGAAGGTGAAGAAGGTGAAAGCGAATGAAACTTGGCAGCTTGAATGAATAAAGATAAGGCAGCCGCGGAATTGACAATCAAAAAAGCTCTTGAAAGTGAGTACCAGAAGCATAAAAATACCCTCTCCACGCACTCTGTCCCTTCCCATCCTCAACGTCAACTTCTTTTGGCAAATACAACTCATGACACCTAGTCCGAAACAACGAAATTACTTAACAAAGTCACCATCATGGCATCGGCACCACCAGTAGCCAGCGTCCCTATCCCAATTCCCCTTCGATCACTCACCACACCTCTCAAGTGCGATTTCATGATCACAGATCCCCGCTACCAAAATGTCCGACTCTTCCGAACCACCCGCCGCTGATCCAACAATGCTAGGTGGCATCGTGATGCTGAATCCCACGATGTATGAAAACGAGCCTGCATCCGTCACGTAAGTAGTTGCTTCTTTGCCATGCGCTCTTCTAGTACCGATACTGTTTACTTCTCACCCGGAGCAAATCGTCCTAAAAAGAAGCTGACATGTTGCTTGATCAGTAAGAAATCCATTCACCGATTCATTCCTCACAGAGACACTTCATCCGAATATATTCTAGCCACTTGTGTTGTCCACCCTGATGCCGCTCCAGAAGTGCACGCCCTCTCTTTGGCAGACCGTGATCTCATATTTAATGAGACAAGAGGTCACAACGGTTGCTATAAGGCAGCTGGGCTGTACCATGACTTCTTCGATCTTTGCCCTCCAGGACAGAAGCTGACTATACAAAAATCAAAGATGAGGTATGACTTGTTTACTCTCAAATTATCAATGGTCCCAGTTTTTCTCAATCATCTCTTGTAGCTTAAACCCTCCGATAATCACGAACGATCTTTGCACAGGCTCCAATTCTGGTTTCCATCCACTGCCGTCTCGTCTTTGAATTCACTATTCACAACCCCAAACACCACCTCCGCTCCTCTGCAGAGACTTTTGCACCTTACAGTACCTCAACCGGCGCAACCAACGATGAGTCACATTGCGCCATGGGCTTCCTTCATCCCGATCCACCTTCCAATAGGAAAAAGCAGACCAACTCTTACACGGTTGATAAGGGGGCGTACATCGTAGTCGACATGCATCGTCTCCAATACGGCAGCGCAGGTCGTGGTACGTTCGGCGAGAACTACTTCGCTGGTATGTATGACGAGTACGTTGAGTCAATGAGTGGCATCTGCGGGGATTTGGTGAATACATCGGTGGCAGCGAAGACGTATGGGAATGGCGAGGTGAAAAATACGGAGAGAATCAAGGCATGCGCAAAGAGAGCTTGGGAGAGATGGATGAACAGAAACAAGGAAGATTGATGTGAGCAATGTGGGGTAGGGGGGAAGAATTTGAGCAGATGCAGTGGGTGTAGGAGCAAGAAAATTTGATATTGTTGCACTGAGCATCAAAAGGCAGGGTGGAAGCTTCACAAGTGGACCTGCGAGAAGGCAAAGGTTGGGAAATAAAACGCTTTGAAAAGTGGTGTCCTGTAAGTAGACTTAGTGGGGAGGATTCCTAGGCCATGTATTTCACTTCGCAAAGTCAAAGAACATCAAAAAATTGCGCTTTCGGAACTGTGGATTGTGCATCTTATGTGAGATAATACCAAGTTTTTCTTTCAGAAGATCCTCATCTTCAACCGTCTCTAGGATTGTAACATAGTATAGATAATTTTCGTCTTGATTATTACGACGCAGTATACACTCGACCGCTATACTCATTTTTCTGTTGACACTCTTCGACAACCTTCGCTGAGACCCGCACTTGGCTCCCCACCTCCTCTCGACCTTGCCACCTCTCAATATCACCACAAGTTCCAAACCTCAAAGCGAACACACCACAGATCCATCTTCCGTCATGGCGTCCTCAGTCTCACCCCAGCCATTGAACCCCGAAAAAGCGACTTCCCCAGAGCCATCACAACCTTCCAAGCACGAGCCCATAACTCTCCACACACTAGCTATCCTCCTCACTTACGAGCGGACAACCACAGATCCACGCTTCGAAGGCCTCAAACTCGGCGGCAGCTCGAGAGGAGATCTAGGCATGTCAGAAGGAGAAGGAGTGAAGAATCTGATACCCGGTATCTGGACCTCCCGCATCTCGAGCAGGAGCTTATGTAGAGCATTTGTTCGGGCTAAGCTGACTGACTTTCTGTCCTTAGGAGGAGTTCTGTGCATATCTTCGCACCGACTGGTGATACTCGAGATGAGAATGAGATCAAGAGCAATCTAGAAGACAGAGAAGATCCACCAGCGACATGCAAAATTCACCCACTATCCACAAACGGCGTGAAAAAGCTTTCACACAAAGATCAGGATTTGATATTTCACGAGACCAGAGACGTGGGTAGAGACTGGGATGCTATCCAAATGTTCCAAGCCTTCTTCGCTCTATGTCCCGGGGATCAGGAGGTCGAGATCAAAGTTGGTCGCGAGGTATATTTCTGTCAATTGAGAGCTCTTTTCTTCTTTGTAGGGTTTCCTGCTTTTTGTACCTCCTGCTGATGATGGAAAATAGGCCTTGATTCTCATCCCAGCCTCCTCCCAAAAGATCCTAACCCTCACTCTCGACGCTCATATACACGACATCCGCACCATCTTCCAAGGCTCTACCTCTTTCGATGCCAAAGATAATCTAATGACCTTCTCAAGCGGCGCTTCGAACGGCGAGAAGCATAGCGTATTGGCTTTTCGACGACAACCAGCCCCAGATGGCCAAGTCACCGCCTCAATCCAGAAGGCTACGGAAAATCGCCCGGATGGGGACTTGCAGAATTACATCATTCTCGACACAACCCTCCTCCAATACGGCGAAGCAGGTTGCGGTCTCTATGGCGAGAACTACTTCCTGGGCTCTTACAATGAATACGTCTCTACCATGTCCAAAATATGCGGAGAAGTTAAACTCCAGAACTCACTACCTTCACTACCCGCACCTTAGGCCTCGATTCCCACCGCCCCTCCCAAATCCCAAATTCAAGTATGGATCGAAGTATGCGCCAAGCGTGCATTTGAACGATGGTAAGACAGGGACAAAGAAGGGCAGGGGTGGTGTCAGTATTGTGGGCGAGTGGGCAAGGAATTAAAGAAATGTAGTGCATGTAAGACTAAAATAGTTTGGTTTTGCTGTGAGGAGCATCAGAAAGCGGGGTGGACGTTGCACAAGTTGGTATGTGAGAGGCCTGTCGTGTTCGGGCCGAAGAGGCCTGGGGAGTAGAGCAAGCTTGAGTTTTGGTTGGCGAGATATCTTATATATTTGATCCGGGAGGTGTGACTATATGAACAATTGCAATTTTGGCGTTGGGGAACAAATGCAGGGGTGGTTCATAGCATTGGCGTATCAAATACCTTCTTCGCATGGAATATCGATCTTGCACTGTCTCCCAGTGGAAAGCTCCGAGATCTTCCTCATTCCCCATTGGAGAAAAATCATAGCACTGTGAGGATTATGAGGACTATCGCGTGGCCTTTGCTCCCTGATACGGAGAGGTCTTTGCAGCAGTCCTTTCACAACCGAGCTGCAATATAAATATAAACAGATCTCAAGTCGGATTCCCTAATTGCGTTGGACTCAAGAAGTAAACTCTCATTGAGACTCAGGCGCATCTGAGATCCATAGATCCGAAGTCCGCCATTTTCGAAACCACTATTTCTTCGGTGGAGAATACATTCCATAAACTACATTATCCAACACGATTTGCCCACCCTGTCCTAGGCTAGCACAACCACTCAATAATTGCCCCATAGCGCTCTGAATCTGGCCCGCTGTCACGATAGTCTTGGAACCCTTGGTCTTGATACAAGCTCCTGCAGCCGTGTAGCCCGATTTCACGGTATCAGTTCCGCCTACACACACCTTCCCATTGGCATTCTGATCATCGTTCGGAATTAGTAAGTTGTTTCTAGAAGAAGAAAAGACGTAGAGGTGGGTACTCGGAGGTATTACACAAGTTTGTAAAGGGTAAAATTTGCAATTTCTAGCAGAACAGACATTTTGCAGGGAGAATACGTACCAGATCTACGCCGGTGGTTCCATACTTTGCAGCCTTGGCTACAATGGCTGTTTGAAGAGCAACACCTGCTTGGTAGGACACTTGATAGAAGGGGAGACAAGTATATGGCGTGGCAGCTTCAATTGCGGTTGGAAGGAGTCCTGCGAAAGAGAGTAGAATTGGGATGGAAAACTTCATGGTTGAAAGACAGGAAGGGTGGTGCAAAATATCTATATTCAGGTCAGCCTACGTTGGAGAAAATCAAAGATCATTGTTCTTCATTCTTACTGGTACGAGTCTTTATTCTTGTCTACTATGTGCTGACTAGAAGAAGAATGGGTAGTCGAATACTTTATATCCTCGCCTCACATTTTGTGATTCATTTGCTGCCAAGTTCCTTACTAAGTTCATCTGGCATGAAACATTTTCATAGAGCAAGTACGTGCCTTAATGCAAGGTCAATCCACAAATCACATCTCTGCCATGCTTTCTGAACCCTGTTCGGGTTCTCAAGCAATCAGATCCGATCTTCTCTCACATATCAGTATCCCCGGTTACATTGCATTATGCACCTCGCGATCAAGATTCTCCGTACGAGGATCATTTCTACTTTGCGGGATTTAAACATCCTGTTTGATTTCTAGTAACCCTTTCCCCACGCATCTGCACATCTGGCAACGCCACCTGTGTGGCTTAGGTGGCAATGATCTCGACAGCGGTTATGCGAGTGGCTTCCTCGGGGAAATTCAATGATGCACATTACTTTTTCATTTGATCTGATTGTATCTGGTGATAGAAGTAGAGGTTCTAGACTGCTCGTGCCAGTGTGCGGCAAAGCATGTCAAGCGCATAAACGAGCCTGATTGAGCGAGCCGACCCACTGCATTCCCGAGATGCACGGTAGGACAAACAGAGATCCAAATCCGAAGACCATTGTTAGTCCTGCCAATGATTTACGGCGAGGAATATTACCATCCGTACCAGCATGGGCAATTACATTGGCATTAGCAATGGAAAAATTGGGTGGCAGTCTGCACCCTCTTTACTAGAGCGTGGAAAGGTTAGAACTCGCGAACATGCATGCACGAGCGATGTTGTAAGCGAGGGCATTCTTGATGGCAGAGTCACTTCAGAGCTATCAGCAAGAAATGTCGCTCATTGAAGATGAGAAGGATATTACAACGCATAGAGGGATTTTTTTTTCTTTTTTTTCAGATAGTAAGTTCTAGGCGTTGATTTCAAATGGTTGGTATATTTTTTCCCCACGATTGCAATACCTCTAGCCTTGATGGAGTAAGTGTAAGTTCGGGTGAAAGATATCTCAAGCTCTTATTATACGCCACCTACGTACCAGGCACCCTCAAACGAATACAAGATTTCAGAGCCCTCCTGGGGACTGCCTCTGATAGTGCGATTCGAATTTCCGAGTTCAGCTAGACGAGACAGGACTCATATTAAGTGACTTACGAGCAGCTTGGTTAGCAGTAAATGGCCTCAAATAATCTTAAAATAGATGATCAACATCATCTAGACCTGGAATTCTATCTGCAGCCACCGGATGGATAATTTCAGGCATGAAATGATCATGAGACCTGCGCCGTACAGAACTCACTACTACCACTATGCAGAGTACCTTGTATGTGACTGTTGAGTTGCATGCATATCGAGTTCTCTAAATGAGGCTTGCAATACTTCCTCCCTCGGATGAGTGAAACTTGCTTTCACATTCTCGATCATAAGTCTCGATCATTGTTAAAATAAACCATTCTACCCGCCTCCAACACGCTCCCCCCGAAGTAGAGATCTGGACATCCCGAGCCCAGTCATATATATCAACTGAAAAACTCATCCCCATCATCAAGGACCTTCATCGCCACCATTCACAACCATCTTACCACAATCAAAATCACCAAAATGAAGCTCTCTTATACCATTACATCTTTCATCGCCTTCCTCTCCTCTACAGTAGTATGCCAGACCTTTGACGACTGTGCCAATTGCGCACTCGTCAACGTAGGGAGCATCATTTCCGTGTCTCAGGGCTCCATTGGCGCTATTGGGGGGGGACTGCTTTCCTGTGCAGTTTTCGGTGCCGACACATATGCTTGTCCAGATGCGACGTGCCGTTTTGATGGTGGTACTTGCTGAATTTAGGTAGTTTCTTTCAATTCATTAAGTCTTCACCTACCTATACTAATTGATATAGAGGATCGCGATGTTTTGGGAAGCACTTCGAATATTTCGAGAGGGATCTGGCAATATGAGGACGGGACGCTTTGGATCGACAAGGTCAATTCTACGAAGTCTTGTCCTCAAGTTATTCATATCGAATGGAATCCAGCGTCTTCGAAGAATCTTCTGACTCACTATCTTCGAAACAGCAGTCAAAAAATATCACTCTCCTGTCTAATCCCCGCGTGGCGCACCTTTAGCTACCCTCTCCAAACACTTAACCGCTTCACCTCCGATATCTTACGATTGACACCCACAATCTCCTGTTCTTCCCTCAATCCCTCCCCTGGTATTTAGTGCATTATATATCCATAGACTTCACATACATAGATTTTCAAATCTCCGACACGTCAGACGTAGAATTCTCTGTCGCATTGACGTACACAGATATAGAGGAACGACCACCATAGCACAGGTTACCATTAATCGATCACATGATGGCATTTTACAAGCGGAGAGAGGGGACTAAGAAATCGAGGGTAGCGGATATGCAATGACAGGTTGTCATTAGGATTGAGTTGGCCTTTACTGTCGGAAGTCGTTGTGATGTAGCTGAGGTGCGAAGTAGTCATAAGATGTAGGGTAGAGTTTAGAAGCAAAGTTCAACACCGAAGTTCAGCACAAGGTCAAAATTTGGCACGTTGATCAAAGACGTGGAGCGAACATGTCGTCTGTTATTGATCCCAGCCCAGCCTATCGGCTCCCTCTATATATCTACCGTCTATCCTTTGGAACTCCAAAAACCATATACCAAGGAAATTCAGAAAGAAAAAGGTCCATCTCCATCTACAAAGTTCCCTCACCCAAACACCTCTTCAATGGGAACTCGTCACCAGTGCAAAGACTGATTGTTCCATCAACCCAAGAAAGTCCACCGGAGGCCTTGCTGGTGTATGAGTCTCCCTGGTAGTAAGCGCGGCTAGCAGAGCCAACACAGCCAGTGTCGACGTAGCCGCTGTGTCTTGTCGTCCATGGGTTGCTGACAACGGCTCCGTACTTTCCGTCTGGGACGCCGAAAGTGTAGGCCGCTGAGTAGGTTGAGGTCCATGTCTCTGCGTAGCTGATTCCGAAGGATGCTGTGAGGAATGTCTCGGGAATGGCGGCGGAGAGACCAGCGGTTACGGTCACGGTGTTGGCGATGGAGTAACCCTGGGTGACTGATACAGTAGCGGAGTCTCCTGTTGCATGGATGACGGAGGACATAAGGACGTCCCAGTCAAGGAATGTTTGGACTGGGTTAGGAGTGAAGACTGTGATGCTGTCGCAGCGCTTGTTGAGTGTTGAAGCTGAGGAAGTGGTGTTGGAGTCTGATCCAGAGCCGAGATCTGGGTGGACTGAGACTGGTCTACCGATTGTGGCGCCGCTTTGTAGAGCTGCCCAGGCGGTCTTGTTCATGACTTCGACGCGACCTTCGCCATAGACGATGATCTCATCTGGGTTGAGAGTTCGGGGAACCACGGCAGCGGAAGCGAGGCCGGCGGCCATGATGAGGGATACAATGCTGGAAGAGAACATATTGAAGGATTGAAGAAATATCAAAGGGAGTGACTGCTCAAGTGAATGAGTGTGGATTATTCTGAGAAAGAATGAATGAGTGTGGTGGTGATTAGGATCTTGAGGCGAGATGCTGAGATGCAGATCGAAGAGGAGAGCATACCACCTCCCTATATACTTTTGAACTATGGCTCACCTACCCGTGCAAGACATCTACCCACAAGATCTTGATCGAGCAAGCAAGACTTGGCGGATTGAGGGGTGGCCTGCTCGGGTAGGTGTCAAGACCGAAAGACCGACCGTGTTCAGTTCATCAAAAGAGAGGGTCAGTTCCTAAACCATAACGATCAAATCTACAAGAAACTCGGTCAACCGACTTTGGACGAACTTCGAGGCGCAGTAATTGATCTTTGTGTTGGAATGATCGATAAAGGGGGTTGATGGATCTCAACAAGAGCCACAACTTCCCTGATGGGGAAACCTCTAGAAACATAATTAATGCGTTATGATCACATCGAAGCAGGCAAGTCCACACCCTCTACCAGATCTCGCTCTTGAAACAAGAATTTGACAAGGTGAAGATTCATGCAAAGACAACAAGGTGTGGTCAAAGGGCTGAGTGGACCGTGCTCCCGCATCCCTTTCGGCAAGCCCGTCATATAAACACCTTAAGAAAGTTCAGCCCATTCCCACATATCATGTCATATGTGGTCAAGTTCAGGATCTCCATGTCTTTGCATGAGTCGCTTCACAATGCATGAAACACTTATCCTTGACAAGGAGGTGCCGATGCCACCGGCACTCGCGGGTCGAAGTCGGCATGTAGTCGGGACAAGCTCCCAGGGGGGAAATAAACCTTCGCTTAGGTTTCAAAACACGGGAAGCCGGGTTAGCAGCAGATGCGCGCGTCCAGAATAGCAACTTTAAGATGAGTTTGTGGGGAGGTGGACATGTGTGGAGAATGGAAAGAGGGCTGAGTCCTTTTAGTAACCTTTGCACTTGGTGATCCCTTGCGTCAGGTTGACATCGGATCATGGTCATGCTGACTTTGGGGCTTCGGAAAGCACTGAGGGGAATCCTTGGGACAAGACAATTAATCAATTGTTGCTATGCGGAGTTTCGAGTTTCCATGTCGCGTCAGTCAACGCTTGTCGGTGCTCCCGAGGAGCGAGTGCATTGGTTCCGATACAGCTCCCAGCGTGATATAAGGCTGAAGATGCTCCCTCGACTAAACGCTCTTCACCCACCTCAACCCACTCTCTTTAATACTAAGTATCTACACAACCAACTTGAACACTCTTTACAGTCGTCTCACACATTCATTTACATTTTCACAATGCAATTCCCAACTCTCCTCGTCGCTGCTGCTTTCGCAGTCGGGTAAGCCATACCCATGCTCTAGCCTTAATCTACCCACTGATAGAAATCGTAGTGTCATCGCCGATACCCATTACAACGCCATCTGTGTTGATGATGCTGAAGGAGGAGTGAGTGGATTTCAGACTTTGAATTTGTATTAAAGCACTTGCTAATGCCTCTCAGTTCATCTACAATGCAGCTGCAACCGAGAAATCCTGCAACGACTACCTCCTCCGTAACCAGGGACAAACTGGTTTGGATTACTGGGAGACTTGCGCCGATTGCAAAATGGTATGCTCGAGTAGCCGCCCTGCTTCTCCGAGCCCGACTGACTGGAACTCTAGACCACTGCCAACGATATCCCATTCTGCAACTCCGCCGCCGGTAGCATTGGAGGCAAGGAGGTAGGAACACCCCAAAGAAGCGCTTTGACTGTCTTGTATAAGAGTTGACTGACTTGTCTATGATAGATCACTGCCTACTGCGAGGCCAACGGAGCTCAAGGTGCCCAGACATAGATCGGTATAGGTGGCTTCAAAGGAGAAAGGTCGGAATTTGTATATTTTGGTAGAGGGATTCAAGGGATCGGCGTATGGTTAGATGGCGTGCTCCGTCGACTTCGACACATTATGGGACTACCTCGTAGATTTCTTTGATAGCTGGGAAATGAAGAAGTAGATATCCTCAATTCGACGATAGGAATTGGTTGATTCCGGATTATTCACAAGGCAATATCAGAGTGCGTCTGAAAACCTCAGCTAATGACGAGCAGCTTTTCATATTCTTCATATGGTACCAGGCGACGAGCTTCCCTAGGAAAGCATCCTTCATGCATGCATCCATCCACGTAACATTCCCCAATGAGATTTAAGTGGACGACGTGGGGCTGCTTGGGTCCCGAAATGTCAGAGAGCTTCTCGTCCATATCAGCGGCTTCGTCTTGTTCTCCCCGGCTTTCTGAAGTTGCTCGTAGGACAAAGAGGACTGGGCAGCTGCGCAAGAGAAAAATGTAGTCTCCACTCTTTGTCGACGACGGCACTACCGCCAGTTGATCATTGTCCAAGCGGGCCAGTTTCCTACCGTCAAGAATGCTTGGCGACGCAGGCGATTGTAGGAGAGGACCAGAAATGCCATCAACCTTGATTCTCGTTGGCCACTGTTGATCTCAGACGCATCGACAGGCGGTTCGCAAGGCTGAGAAACATATGAGAGACTCAATAATCCGGCTGCGGGCAAGATATTACTATTGATTGACGAAGGGGTCGCATACAAGGAACGCTCAGGAGGAAGGATTAATTGGCCAGGCCCTAGCCATGTCCGCCACCAGTCGTAGTAGGCTTCATCCCAAGCAGCTTTGGAATATGGGCTGTGGGCCAGTAACTCAATACGGTTGGCGTTGCGGGAAGCTTGCGCTGCATGAGGGTTGAATAATCCTTCGTTGGCCGAATTATCGATAGTGGAGCTCAGATGTCGGATCCTGGAAGTCTCATATGCTTTGCAGCAAAGTAAGTTGTGTTGTGTCGCTGATTGAATCACATAAAATGGGCGACTGATTTCATCGTGCTCCTTAGATTGAGATATTATCGTGCCGTAAGTGTAGTCACTGGATTCTGACATGATGCGAATATGCCGCCTAGGCTGATCAGCAACAGTCCAGTTTGGGGCCCAGGAGGCCAACCCTGGCATACGCAAGGAGAAATCGACATCCTCGACATAACTGAGAATCTCTAGACTCCAGTGCAGCTCCATGTGGCTCTCAGCTACGGCCTGATATAGTTCAGATGTCGTTGTTTCGTAGTCTGCGCGTATATCAACGTCGCGGCAAAGCCCAAGTATGCTAAACACTAAGTCGCGAGGGTCGGAGGCGCCGAAGCCTTTTCTCGAAACCAGTATTTCCAGTAGCTTCGTATAACCATCGCGTTTTGTCCATATCATATCCCGTTGATGCTTGCTGATACTGGCCATTTCAGCATCGTATTTGTACTGGCGAAATTTGTCAAGTACGTCTTTTGGTGTCGGTCTAGCACCAAGAAAATCCGATCGAGATTGTTCCATCTGTCTGACAATCTTCCCCGACGAGCTGTAACCCAGGCCATACGAGTCTTCGGACCTCTGAACATTCTTTTTGGCAGGTCCAAAACAGCGACTAGTAAATTGGCAAAACAAACTCCAGAGGCAGCGTACACGACCATATTGAATCCAGGGATCACGGGACATGACAAGCTCCTGGTACACCCAAACTCTGGTAAACCAGGGCCGCCTGAGGAGCTCTTGTATAATGCGTCTGTTTTCATCATTTTTCTTTGTATCAAATAACAGAGAGCTGTCCTGATCCCTATTCGCAAGACAAGACAGGGTCTGCTCGGTCTTGATATCACACTCCCCTAAGAAGATAACAGTATGGTCTGCCGTTTCGTAGATCTTCCCCATCTGTTGAACTTGTGTTCCCTTCTCCAAATAATCATTTTGGTTGATACACACCCCGTCAGCCCAAACATTTAGGACTCTCGTTTCGTCTCTCAGATGTTTCAACGCCGAATCAAGATTCTTGGTGATTTCCAGAGTGTTCTCCCCGACGATGATCTGGGTTCTCTCAGCTGCATCGCCCCACACGTAAGACAGAGCCGTGTAATGCTCAAAAAAATCCTGCCTGAAGGTACGTAGCCTTGTGTGGATGAGTTTGCAGCGGATAATCGATTCTCTTGATGTCGATGGTTGGAGCTGGATCAGGCGAATGCCATCATTGTCAAGAATAGGCGAGTATCGATATAGCATTTGTGCGTCCATTGTCAAGCTCAGGAGATTGAATCTCTCCGCCCCAAAGGTAGACTGATCGAAACGGCGAAGCTTCTTTATTTGCAAGTAGTTGCAAGGCTGGAGCTTGGAATTCTCGTTCAAGTAGCTCCGAAGTGAGAGAGCCAGCCACTGTCGGTTAGGAATGAAGACTCGACGTCGCCAGATGAAATGATATCTAAGGTTCGCTTTGAAAGATGCAAAGCGTATAAGATGAGTGACCTGGCGACATCCAGATCGAATCTGAGGTTGACTTGAGATGGCCGAGCAGCTGCAGCCGCCTCAAGGAGTAAGCGAACGGCAAAACCGCGGTCGGAATCCCCGAATCCTCTTCCCAAATCACTCGTTCTGATTGGCCGACCATCCAGCATCTAACTGGTTGCACGTCAACCATGCAGGAGGGCTTACTGCAAGCCTCATTCCACAGACTGAATGATAAATATGTTCCAATGACACGTCAATCAGATATTGTAAAGCTTGGTTCTTCAACAACTCGTATATTTCATCTGCCGGTGCTGACTGCAGACGCGCCCATTGCCGGCATTCAGATCGTGATATCGTGACGTTGAGACTTGGCTACGCGAGACTGGAGGAAGTTGATGGGAATTGAGTGACAATGGGTTCAGCTGCGCAGAATCCACGAGTGCGGAGAGCTGCACCAAAAGTCAGGACCGGGTGTGGAACATGCAGGTAATGTAATCCCATCTCTATCTCTGAACAGAAAGTCAGAAACTCATTCCGCGACATGAACACGCTGAACGTCTTCCCCCTAGGTTGCGAAGAGTCAAATGCGATGAAGGAAAACCCTCATGTAATCGCTGTATCAAATTCGGCGTCGAATGCGATGGCTATCGCCCACCACCCAAGATCTTTGAGCCAAGATCCGCTCAGAAACGTGAGATCCTGCCGAATCCAATTCAAATCAAAACATCCATGCGCCCAGGAATGACTCTGCCCTCAATAGGCGCCCTAGCCAACTCCCCTTTCGCCAGTATCGAAGAACATCAGTACTTCGAGCTCTTCTGCGTCCGCACCGGCTACGACATCTTCCCAACTTTCGATTCCGGATGCACGAGACAGCGGTTGTTGGAATCCTGCCATTTCAACCTCGCGATCCGCCATTCCATCGTCGCACTCGGCGCTCTGGACCGCACGGCGGAAATGGTCAGCTCTTTCGAAAGTATGAGTCTCACGCCAGTAGAGCGCGACGCAGCTGCCAATGAGCACCATCAGAATGCACTGCGGCAGTATGTCAAAGCAGTCAAATTCATGGCTGCCGATGCCGCAGAGAAGAAACTCGATTTGCGGACTATGCTTTTGACGTGTCTGCTTATCCTGGCGTTTGAGAGCTGGACGGGGAATATGGATTTGGCGGTTAAGCAGGTGCATGCTGGGATCCGGCTTATCCAAGAGTGGAAGGAGAATTATAGGGGGGATGAGGAGAGGTATACGAAATTGTCGCCGGCGCCGTATGTGGTTGAGGATGATCTCGTGCAGATTTTCTGTAGGTTGGCGGTTCAGCATTCGTTTTTTGCGGATGGGCATCCGCCGGAGTTGCATGCTGTGCTGGGGATGGAGGGCCCGAGGTTTACGAGATCGATGCCGGATACGTTTGAGGATATCTTTGAGGCGGGGAAGTACTATAATGGTATCATCCGGCGCGGGGTCTATCTTATCACCACGCATTCCGCGTACCTTGGTCCTGATGTCCAAGAAGATTCGGATATTTGGCGCTGGGCGATGAAAGAACAGGAAGAGATCCAGTCTGATGTGTGGCGCTTCAATAAGGCTTTCGCGCCGGTTCTGGAGAAAGTTGCTGAGGGCCCGCAGAAGCATTATGCGCTTTTCATCCAGCTGTCTATGGCTATTGGGTATATCGGACTTTCGACACATCTTTCGATCGATGAGTCTATACACGATCAGTATAATCCCGTCTACAAGCGGGTTGTCTTCCTCGCCAAAGCAGTAATGCGCGAGATGCCCGCAACGAGCAAGACCAGACCCTCAAACTTCTGCTTCGACACCAGAGTCATCGTGCCGCTATGGGTTGTAGGACTCAAGTGCCGTGAGCCGGCGATACGGAAAGAGGCAGTCAATTTCTTGCTTGAACACCCAAGGAGAGAGGGTATATGGGACAGTGTATTTGCGGGGAAGGTACTGCAGTGGGCGATGCAGGTTGAGGAGGAGTTCATGTTGGATGGGCATGTGCCTACTTGGGCGAGGATTAAGGGCGTGAAGTGGAGTGGTGCAGAGTTGGGGGCGAAGAAGGCGGAGCTGGTTTGTTTGCAGAGGGTGAGTGAGGGTAGTGAGGAGGTGAGGAGGAGGACGAAGAGGATAACTTGGTAATGTGCGAGAACAGATGACTGTTTGTGTCTCTGGTGCTGTGTTAAAGTGGGAAATACCCGGTTGGTGATTTGGGTTCAAGATAACGAAAGGAGTATGTTAAAATGATATTATGAAAGCAATGAGACGTAACTGAGGTTTTGAGAATGAAGAACCATCAGATCATGCTAGGTAACGATTCATGAATAAGGGACCTACGTTGAGACCTGTGCAGACCACGCGCGAAGACAGTCTTGCCAATCTTTAGGTTGCTTGAGAACAAGAAGACAGCGTAAGGTTTCCAAAAGCCCGAAATGTCAAGAATTACCTTAGCGATACAGAGCCCCCAGTCCTTAAAGACTCGTGTCCTGTCTCCCTTTTGAGCACATGAGTTTATGTTGACATTGCCAGTCCTGGATTTAATGGCGAATGTGAAAGATCAGTCAACAAATGGAACGGCCCCCTGAGACCTAAGCAGGGGCTACACGGCCAATGCAGGGGAAATGCCAAGACAGCCCTGAGCTTCGAGGCTAACACCAATTGGGAGCTGAAGTGCGACGGCCCACATTCGCCAAAGCCAGACCGCCCAAGCTGCCAGCCAATTCGAGCGAGGCTGGCGTGGGCGTTGAACCTAAAACACATTTCTTGTGAAAGACACGACTCTCCTCTCCTCAACCATTAATTGAAGTTGGTATATATCGACAGTGTCCTGCTGTCCAATACACTCCAATTGAGGAATCCGCAATCATGGCTTCCAATCCGCAGAGCACCAATGGCTCGGAAAGCGAATTCGAGTTCATTGAAACTCCCAAGGCCCCCACACCAACATTTGAGAAATTCGAGGAGTGCGGTGTGAAGACTACTTCTGTAAGTGCCAGATATACTCTACGATGGATGGCAGATGCATGTATGTATCAAATTCGAGTCGCTCTGCGGTTTCAGTACGAACAACGCATCTGCCATTCTGTTATATAATTTGCAAGCCTCGACATCTTTTATCACACCACCAGCAATTGAGCCTTAACTGACATCGTGAAGTACCCAGCAATCAAAAATGCCCCTCTACCAGCAGATGCCGCTGGCAACACCAGCTTCTCCAACCTCCTCCTCGCCGGCCTCGTCTTTGGTGTCCCAACATACATGTCCTGGAAGGTTGGCGGTGGAATGAAGACCTCAATATTCTTTGGCCTCTTCACCACAGTACCAATCCTGATCAGCTTCTGGTATTTGGCTTCCTCTTTCAGCCCTCGCAAGAATGAGAAGGCTAGATACCCAGGTCGCCCAGTCGAGCATTACCTTACCTTCAAGAACCCTGCCGACAAGGCCAAGTACCACGGCAGCAACAAGATCCCAATGGAGACCTTCTACAGCATGTACTTTGATGGAGATGTTGAGTTCAATGGAGATTGCTTGGAGGTTATGGAGTACAGACACGATTGGGCTAGCTTCAGATTTACTTTGGGCTTGTTCAAGCACGTTTTCTTCGTCTTTGCGCCGGAAGTTATTATGCACACCAGATCTCAAGGTACGTTGCCTCCATGCTTTTATAAGAATTTCCTAACACGTTGCTTGCAGATGAGGAGCAGGTCCGAGACCACTACGACCGAGGTGATGACTTTTACGGATGGTTCCTCGGCCCACGTATGGTTTATACTTCCGGTGTCATCTCTGATATCAATAAGGAGGAGTCTCTCGAGCAACTCCAGGACAACAAGCTTGCCATTGTCTGCGAGAAGATCGATCTCAAGGAGGGCGAGACGCTTCTAGATATCGGCTGTGGATGGGGAACTCTTGCCAAATTCGCCAGTGTCAACTACGGTGCAAGGGCTACTGGAATCACTCTCGGTCGCAACCAAACTGCTTGGGGTAACAATGGACTTCGCAAGGCTGGCATCTCCGAGGAGCAAAGCAAGATTCTCTGCATGGATTACCGTGACATCCCAGTCCCAGAAGGCAAATACCAGAAGATCACCTGTCTCGAGATGGCTGAGCACGTTGGTATGAGACATCTTACTCCTTTCTTGCAACAATGTAACGATATGATGGATGACGACGGAGTTTTTTTCCTCCAAGTCGCTGGATTGAGAAAGAGCTGGCAATACGAGGATCTCATCTGGGGTCTTTTCATGAACAAGTACATCTTCCCTGGTGCTGACGCTTCCTGCCCTCTCAACAACTACATCAGCGCTGTCGAGAGTGCTGGATGGGAGGTCAAGACTATCGATACCATTGGTGTCCACTACTCTGCCACTCTCTGGAGATGGTACAGAAACTGGCTCGCCAACCAAGACAAGGTCAAGGCCAAGTATGGCAACAGATGGTACAGAGTAAGTTTATCCGGACCTCAGATTTAGTTATCTCGAACACAGCTGACAGTTCTTAGATCTGGGAATTCTTCCTTGCTTATTCCACCATCACCTCCCGTCAAGGAGGAGCCACCTGCTACCAAATGACCCTGGTCAAGAACATCAACTCCACCCACCGCATCAACGGCATCAACACCCAGTTCTCCCTCTCTGGAGCTCTTAATGCTGCTAAGGTCGCCGGCAAGGCTCTTTTCCCCAAGAATGTCAACTGAGTCGGTTGAACCCTGAAAGGAACTACAATTTCTTAGTCGAGAGAAGCCATATTGGTGCTCGTAATAGCAATGGAATGGAAACCGGAAGTGAATATGAATGAACAGATAGATATGGCTTTGTACCTATATGTAGAGCATTGTGCATCACAGATAGAGTCTTGCAGGTGATTCTGTCATGTGAAAATGTGACAAGGCGGGAGGCGGGTCTGGGCAAAGAGCTGTCTGTAGCTCTGTTTGTGAATGAAAAGTTTGCGAGTATCATGAATCAAATGAATTGAATGTCAATAGCTGTGAAAAAGAGTCCAGACATTTAAGTCATCATGAAATTTCAAATTACTCGAACAAAAAAACATTCGCTCGTTATTGGTGTTTGATTGTCGCTTGCTTTGCCAGAGCTCTGACAGTGAGGCCAAAGCTTCGTCATGCCGCCAATCTTGCCGCCAGCCGCCTCAGCCACGCGTGTGTAATCGAGGCAGACAAGACAATCAGCGACTGCGACCTCAACCTCGCAACAACACCACAACTACCACATCACCCTTTCTTTTGCCTCAAATCCTGCAAAACATCCGCCATGTTTTCAGGCTCGAACTCCTACCTGGGAGGCCAGAGTGGTCGCCCAGGCGGGCCCCAGCAATTCAACTCATTTCCAAATCAGCAAGGCCAGCAACAACCTCAGCAACAGGGCTTCATGAACCCCAATCCCACCGGCTTTGGCCAACAAGCTCCTCTGCAGCCAAATTTCACCGGATACCCTATGCAGCCGCAGCAGACTGGCTTCCAACAACCCCAGCAGATGCAACAGCAGCAAACTGGATTTCCAGGCCAGCAACAGCAATTCAACAATGCTCAAGCACCGCAGCAACAGAGCTTCCAAACCGGTGCTCCGCCAATGCCCCAGATTCCTCAGCAATACCAGAGTCAAGCTCAGCAACAGCCTCCTGCGGCCCCGGCGCAGAAGCCTCAGCCTACTGGCTTTGCTCAGATGGCCGATAGCTTCAGATCGAGTCCTGCAGCCGCAGCTCCCGCGAGAGGACGTCGAGCATCGAAGTCGAAAGGCTCGAAGATACCGAATATACGGCTGTCATTTATCACGGCGCAGGATCAGGCGAAGTTTGAGACTTTGTTCAAGTCTGCGGCTGGGGATGAGCAGACGCTGTCCGGGGATAAGTCAAGAGACTTGCTTATGCGCTCGAAGCTGGATGGAAACGCTTTGTCACAGATCTGGTAGGTTAATGTTGTATTTGGAATCCGCGAGCTGCAGATGGCTAATAATGAACATAGGACTCTCGCGGATACCACTCGATCTGGACAGCTGCATTTCCCCGAATTCGCGCTCGCTATGTATCTCTGTAATTTGAAGCTTGTGGGTAAGGCATTGCCTTCTACGCTTCCGGATAACATAAAAAACGAGGTGTCCAGTATGGTTGATATCATCAACTTTGGTGTGGTGGATGATGCGCCGGAACTGCCAACTAGAACCAATGCTCCCGATTTCACTGGCAGACAAAATGCGGCATCGCCAACTATCCATCAGCCACAGCCAACTCCTTCCAATTCAGCTCTCCTGACGGCGCAAATGACTGGGTTTCCAACTCAGCAGAACAATTTTTCCGGTGGAGGATTTGGACAACAGCAGACTGGGTTTCAACAGCCCATGCAGACAGGTTTCGGTCAGAATCAGGGTATGCAGGCAAATCAGACCGGTTTCCAAAATATGTCAAACCCTTCTGCCACTGGATATACTGGACCTCGTCCTCCAATGCCACCAATGCCCACGGGCTATGGCCAGGGTCTTTCGCCTGCTCAGACGGGTATGGGAGGAATGGTCGCTCCTTTGAACAGCCAACCTACCGGACGACCAGGACAGTGGGGCTTGGTAAATGCTCCTGCCAGTGGTCTACCTAATATCGATCTCCTGCAATCTCGAATGATGCCCCAACAAGGTCGGGAGCAGGGCTCCTTTACTACTTCTGGTCTACAAGGAAACGCAGTCATTCCATGGGCGGTCACCAAGGACGAGAAGACCAGATATGATTCTGTTTTCAAGGCCTGGGACGGCTTTAACAAGGGTTTCATCGGCGGTGATGTTGCCATTGAAGTCTTTGGACAGAGTGGACTTGAAAAGCAGGATATGGAGAGAGTATGGACACTTGCGGACCACGGAAATAAGGGCCGTCTCAACATGGATGAGTTCGCAGTTGCCATGCATTTGATCTACCGCAAGCTCAACGGCTACCCATTGCCAGCTCAACTCCCTCCTGAGCTTGTTCCACCTTCTACTAGAAACTTCAACGACTCCATTGGACAAGTCAAGTCACTACTTTCCCAAGAATCTGATTTTCGCAAGAACTCTGGAGCCAGTTTGCTACCTCAGAAGACTGGCGTTAGCTATTTGAAGAATCACTCTTTCCGTGGAGGTGTTTCTGGATTCGGTGGTGGACGTAAAGATGCTACCGTTTTCAAGAACAATGACGATGATGTTGGGTACAAATCTAGCGCTCGACGAAGACTGGGCGGTGGCTCTCCTCGCCCATCATCGCCTGCATCATCAACTTCTAACGACGAGCTTTCTCTGGATCAGCTGAAGAAGAAGATCCGCGAGAAGCAGGTTCTTCTTGATGCCATTGATTTCAAGGATGAGAACGCAGCCGATGAGGACGATGCGCTGGATAGACGAGATCGTCGTGAGGCAGATGATCTTTATCGCCGCATTCGACGTATCCAGGAGGATATTGATTCTCATCCTGACGCTTCCTTGCGCAATGTTGATTCTGGAGCCGAGCGTCGTATCCTGAAGCGACAACTCCAAGGTTTGACAGACAAGCTTCCAGAAATTGCTTCAAATGTCCGCAAGACGGAACGAAGCATTGCTGATGCGAAGCTCGAACTCTTCCGTCTTCGAGATGCCAAGGCTCATCCGGGAAGCGCATCATCTATTGTTGGCACTGGACCTGGCGGGTCTGTCACTGAATCGGATCGTCTCAAGGCTCGGGCCAAGGCTATGATGCAACAGCGATCTGCTGCTTTGACAGGACGAAAGGTTGAATCTAGCAATGAGGACTTTGAAGCCCCTAAGCGTCTGGAAGAGGAGAATATCAAGATCAAGAACGAGAAAGAGAACAACGAGCGCATGGTCCGGGATGTTGAAGACAGTGTGCGTGACTTCTCACAAGGTCTGCAAGACAGCCTCAAGGAGGGTGCAGAGGACTCAACTAGTGAGCATGAGAAGCGAAGATGGGAAGATGGACTTGGGGTCGAAGATGAGGTCAAGGATTTCATTTTCGATCTGCAACGGTCAAGCAAGTCTGCAAGAGTCCGGACCGACGATCGCAGTCGCAGCACCCGAGACACTTCGCGCTCAGAATCTTCATCACGATATGAAAGTCCAGCTGCCACTTCTCCCGTCCAGAGCAAAGCTACCCCAGCAGTGGCACCCGCGCCAGCTTCTGGTGGAACTTATTCGCAATACAAGACTCCTGAGGACCGTGCCGCGTATATCAAACAACAGGCAGAGCAGCGCATGGCCGAACGTCTTGCTGCTCTTGGTATCAAAGCACCCTCGAAGCCAGGTGAAACGTCTGCTCAGAGACTGGAACGTGAGAAGGGCGAGAGAGCCGCCAAACTTCGAAAGGCAGAGGAAGAAGATGCCAAGCGTGAGGCTGAGAGACAAGCGAGAATTAATGAAGAGCAAGGCATTCCCCCTCCCGCTCCAGCAGCAGCTCCATCACCTGCTGCGAAGAAGCCACCACCACCACCGTCGAGGAAGGCTGCCAAGAGTGATGCTAGTGAGCGTAAAGCCGAGGATGAGCAGAGAGTCTTGGAAGAACAAAAGGCGCAGATCATTGCTACGCAAGAACTTGAGTAAGTCAAACCATTGCTGTTTGTTGAAGTGAATATGCTAACGTAAACAGGGATGATGCTTCACGACAAGAAAACGAGCTCGCCAAAGAGAAAGAGGCTGCTGCAGCACGCTTGAAAGCTCTTGAAGATCAAGTCAAAGCTGGCAAGATCAAGAAGGATGAGGAGAAGCGGAGAAGAAAGGCTGCTCAAGCTGAGGCCAAGGAGAAAGAAGCTCGCTTGGCGGCACAGCGAGCTGAGATTGAAGCTGCACAAGCTCGTGAGAGGGAGTTGCAGCGTCAATTAGAGGCTATGGACGACGACAGTGACGACTCATCTGATGACGAGGGACCAAATCAAGCCACACCTCAAGCCTCAACTCCTACACAGGGAAGCCAAGAATTTGAGAGAAAGGCAATTTCTCCACCTCCGCCACCACCGGTTCCGACAGTTGTTTCCCCTGTGCCAGCCGCAGCGACCACAACTGCTCTTCCTCCTGTTGCCAGCCCTCCATCGGATACCGAGACCAAGAACCCCTTCTTGAAGAAGTTGGCTCAGACTGGACCAGATGGAACCTCTCCATCCGCCCAATCCAACAACCCATTCCACCGCCTCCCAACGCAAGAAGCCCCCAAAGCTCCTGAACCAATCATCACTCAACCAACAGGCTCACGCTCTCGCGTTCGCCCAGAAGAAGACGAATGGTCCGTCGTCGGCTCCGACAAAGAAGACGACTCATCCGACGATGAAGGCCCTGGCGCAGGAAATGCCCGACATCTAGCCTCTATCCTCTTTGGCACCATGGGTCCTCCCCGTCCACTCTCCGCCGCCGGAGGTGCTGGATCAACTCCAACCAGTCCAGCTCCCGCCCGCGACGCTGTCTCCTCACCCCCACCACCTCCACCTATGCCTACTGGGGGTGCACCTCCTCCACCTCCTATGCCTGCATTTGGTGGACCACCTCCGCCCCCGCCTATGCCTGGATCTGCCGCTCCGGGTGGACCACCCCCTCCTCCACCCATGCCGGCTCCTGGTCCACCCGCTGGTGCAGGTAGACCTGCTGCGTTTTTGGGAGAAATCCAGATGGGTAAGGCACTGAAGAAGACGCAGACGAAGGATAAGAGTCAGGCTGCTGTGGCAGGACGGGTACTGGATTGAGGTGCTGATCACGAAGGCTGATATCTAAGGTGACGGTGGGTGATCGTGCGAATTCCTGGAAGGAGATGAATGGTTGGAGAACGAGTGTATAGGCAACGAGGATGGCTTTAAATGTGAATAATTAGGTGTATTATATTCGTGTTGTTTGGTAGCTGATTAGCGGAAGGAAGAGTTGAGTCGGAAGCAGCACATAGGAGATTGAGATTGAGATTGGTTGGTTGGCCGATTGGAGAATGCATTCTACACTACTACTACTACTACTATTACTACTACTCCCTTTCCACTTCTTCCGTCACTCCCTCTCCCTTCCACCAATTCTCTTCAGCCCAACCACCATTCCTTTTCACAAACCGATCTATACACGTCCGTCCCCATGCGACTTTCAGATACTTTCAATGTTGATTGCCTGCTGCTCAATATTCGGTCTAGCTAGTTCTTGGGCATTAATGGTGCTGTGTGGCGGAGAAAAGCGCGAGGGGTGGTCATGAGATGAGAGACGTAGTAGTCGACATGAGGGATCGGTGGTTTAGGGCGAGGAACGTCTTGCATTCTTGGAAGTGTAGTATGATTAAAAAAAGTCACTGCTACAGAAATATGATAAACATGCCAAATCCAAGGACTCACAATTCCCATACGTTGGTGACCAGACTTGCGGAATCATTTGGCACAGCAGATTCACAGCAATAGTCACTCACTTCAGTTGCTCGCAATCTCCCACATTGGACGTATTGCATTGTTGAGATCTATATACATGGTTATATCTTTCCTTCTCTCCGCTACAGTCCCTACCAGATCCAGACTATCAAGCATCGAAACACTGCTCACATCCTCCGTGATCACAAGTCCTACAAATTTCGCTTGGATCCCTCTTTATGTCTTTAAGTTCGAAGCACTGTTTTCATTAGCATAATTCCCATTCTTGGGTAACACATTGGAAACTACCTTGCAGCATATCCAGTCGCAGCGAACGATCTTGATTTCGCTAGGTTCTGTGTCGATGCATTGTGCGCAGCTGGGGTGTTTACAGGCGGAGCAGGACTCGTTGTTCCGGAAATATTTGGCTGTACCGTTGAATTTGTCGCACTGGCTTGAGGATCAGTTCATCGATTCTTACAAATAGGTGCATGGTTTTACAACTTACTTTGCAACAAACCCAAACGTACGGGAAGTCGTCTGATGATGTTTTGGCCGTGGCCATGAGAAGTTGTTTGAATTTGCTTGATAACAGTAGTGTTGAGCACTAGAAAGGGGATTCATATACCAAATACATTAAATACCATCAATCCATCAAGTACAAAGACCCCCGCGCATCTCCAGCAGTGAATCACTTCTTTGTTTGGGGACCCGTTCGGCTTTGTTTAGGTGGCTCATCTACAGGCTCGCTTAAGCGAGGGACAACTAACGGGAGTCACAAAACGAGGCGGAGCAAGGCTGCAAATCACTGAGTCAAAATGACAGAGTAAGACCATCGTCCTTCGCATTCAAGAATTCTATCTATCCCGTGGGCTCGCCAAACCTTCTTTTTACCAAGAAGTGCCCAGCCACAGTAAACTCTCGTGTATGTTACAGATGCCCGAAACTAAGCGAACATCTTCTGCGCCATCGCCTTGCCCGAATTTTCGAAATTGACTGGACAGCTATCAAATTTCTTATGGCCACAGCTGGCACCGCCTAAAGTTTTGTATTAGCATGCGTCCTTGGTCGAGCTGTTGGTGTATCTGCACTGCGTCTCATTAGCATGGGTGTAGTTTTCGTCCGGGGCTGAGGCTTACTTTGCAACAATGCCAGATGATGGGCTTGACGACAATCTTGGATAAAAATTTTGACTTCAGATCCTGGATCTTCGACATTTTTGCAAAGTCCGGGGTGTTTTGACTGTTTGGCTAAAGTACCGCTCTTGGTTGGATGTTTAAGTGATTACCAACTTGCTTGGTGCGTCTGGGAGGTGGAGTTTTCGAGATGTAGAATTGCGAGGTTTGGCTGTATTGTTTCCCTCGCTATTTGAAAGAATATATTCAAGGAAATATATACAAGGCGACAGTGCATTAGATGATTAATGAATTTTTGCCGTCTTGTTCTATTCATTATTCATTCTACATTCTACGCTATGATTCTGGAGTTGTATGGAGTCGGCAGACGCGTCGCATCACCTACCTCGACATCGTGAATGCTTACTACCTGGGATTTGACAATCAAACATAGTAAGGCTCTTGCAGATTGATTCATCGTGTCCGTAGTTTTGCGGTTCCAAAAGTTGGTTCTTCGGAGGAGGACCGATATTTCGACATTCACTTTTCTATTTGGCTGGCAATCAAACATTGCAAATTTCTGGGCGCATAACCTGTGACGTGTCACGGCTTCCGTCACGCTCAAATAAACGCAAATATCAAGTTTTTAGTTCTCGAGATTCGAGTACTTTGTTTTCACAAGACACAAGAAAGTATTGAAATCTTGTGAGGGGTAAATAGTGTGGGGTACTTCATATTCTGTGCCAGGGGTCGGGTATCCCCCAGCCCCACATATACTCCAACGCTGTCTTCCCTTTTCCTTTCGAAACTGTTAAATATCATGAAGTAGTCGTGCTCTTGCAATTTGGTGGTGTGTGACAAGGAGGAGGAAATTGAGCAAAGTTCTTCCTGGTGACGCCTTGGATATTCTGACACTTTCTATTTCGGAAAAAGAGAAGCTGCACGACAACATGGCCGGACTCAGTCTTGACGGACCCGGAATCATCTACGTGACCTCCAAAATCGTACGAAATGATGTATTGAACGAAGAGACATACCTCAAATGGTATGAGGAAGACCACATCCCAGATATCCTCGACAAAACACCGATCAAGTCCGCGCTTCGATTCAGTAATATCAATCCCAAAGCCGACAGACCGTACCTACTGATGTACCCAATGGAGGATCTCGCAGCTATACATGGAGAAGGCTTCAAACAGCTGAAAGTCAAGAGCGATTTCATGCCAGACAAAGGCGCTCCATATGACTTTGCGGATCTGGATTTCAGGGATTATAAGTTGATCCAGAAATATGATCCGAATGGCACGGCTGAAGGTAGAAAACCGAAAAGGGTCCTCAAAACCAAACTTTCGCTAAACATCAACAGAGAAAATACGGTTCATAGCTACCGGAGGCTTCGAATTGGGCCCGTCGTTGAAAGACCAGGATCTTCATGACTGGTACAATCAAGAAGTGAGATTCAGCTCAAGTCATTGTCGATTCCGTTGAAACTCACAAATCATAGCATCTTGAAAGGCTCTCCAAAGTCTCTGGATACCTCCGTACAACAAGGTACAGACTTATGCACCATTCGACCAATGCAGACACCAGAGTGATGCTAGGGTTAGCATCTAGGGACGAGGCTCCATCCCAGGAGAAGGATGAGCCTCCAACTTGGCATGCGATCCATGAATTCGATGAGAACTTTGACATGAAAGTGTTTGGAACTACGATTGATACGGAATGGACGAAGAAGATTTTCAGCGGTTCAACGAAGCAGGAGTACAATGTGTATAGACATGTGAAGAGTTATGGAGATGGAGAGTTCTTCCATTGAACTTTGAAAGGGCCAATGACAAGAGAAAGGTTGGGCGACTGAAATGTGATTGAGATATGTGAAGGACAGGAAGCTAGATCTGATATCTATATCTGAGACATATCGTTGTAAAATCTATTTACATATATACGACATATGAGATATATACCTGAGATTTATCTTTGTAAAGATTGCTTATGCGCACCTCATATATGAGGTGGATAACAAAGGTTATGCTTTCTGATTGACTTCAACGCTTAGCCATTAAGAGGACTTTGAAGAAAAAAATTGATAATTAATTTGATACTAGCTGTATGTTAACGAAATCTACAGCTCATGCAACATGATTGTTTAACGATCCGCCGAGCTCTGTGTTGATCTCGGCTTAAATCAAGCACTTGCCAAGTCGGGGAATTAACAAAGCATACCGACCTCCTCTTTCTGCCCTCTGCGAGCTCCAGTCTTAAACAAGTCGACAAAAAGTCTGGTGGACGAGATGACGTTATTCCCACTGGAACGTGATATCGGGAGTGTCGATCCGTGTAGCCACACAACGTTGCTCTGCAGGTTTGTAGCCCTGCATTTGAAGAATGTCCGAACTTTACGTCAAGTCATCTGATTTCCGCTTGCTAGCATCTCGGGCCTTTCCTGCGTAAGACAGCACTGTTGCACGTACAAAATGCACATGGTGGTGCTGATGAGGGGTAGCGGGGTCTTAGCGGCTTGTCATTAAAATCACCTTCCTGTAAGAGTGTATATTTTGCGGATTTGTATGCACACCAGTTGAGGAGGATTTTCTGACCGTAGTGCGATCTGCAGAAGATTGACATGTTCCTGCAGCAGTGAGGAAGTATATAAAGTAAGACAGCCAAATCCCGAGCAATCCTTTCTTCTTTCCTGCTCTCAGCCTTTCGTTCTGTTTGAGATCGTCTGAAGTTGGGTTGAATTGTTTACTTGTTATACTAACCGAAATGCGTCCTGAAAAGTTGTTGTTCGTGCCGCTGTTGGCATCTGCAGCGTTGGCATGGAACACTACGACCAAATATGCAGTCAAAGAGCCGCCACTTACGACAGACTGGACGTATAAAGTTGGCACCAACCCGTGGACCGAGTATCCAAGACCTCAACTTGAACGATCTGATTGGCAGAATTTGAATGGAATCTGGACATATCAAAATGCTTCCAGCATAAACGATACCGACTCGCCTCCTTTTGGCAAACCTCTGGCAAATGAAGTTCTGGTACCTTCGTGTTTGGAGAGTGGCCTCTCTGGTCAGTATGTCGAAAAGATTAATGAGAAATGATTTGTTCATACCCGTGCAGGAATTCAAGGACGGGATGCGTTGTATTCCTGGTTCTCCACATCTTTCACAGTCCCATCTTCTTGGTCCGGACGACAAATACTGCTCAACTTCGCAGCAGTAGACTACGAAGCAACAGTCTACATCAACGGAAACCAAGTTGGCTTCAACCGTGGAGGTTACTTCCGCTTCACGATTGATGCTACTGAGCATGTGAGCTTCAACGGTGCCAACGAAATGTATGGAACACCTGAAACAAAAAAAGAAGGGTATGCTGATGACCTGCAGGCTTGTATTTGTGCATGATCCAGTTGACAGTGAAGGTTCTGTAATTCCAATCGGAAAGCAGACTTTGCGCCCATCCCACATTTTCTACACTCCTTGCTCAGGAATCTGGCAAAGTGTTTGGATTGAGGCAGCTCCTGAGAACCACATCACACAACTTGACGTTGATGCAAACATGGACGGCCAAGGTTCGTCATAGGCTTTAAGACGTTCAACAACAAATCACTGACTGTAATTCCTTAGTCAACGTAACAGTGCACAGCTCGTCCGGGACTTCGGTTCCAGTCGAGATAAATCTAGACGGTTCCTCGCACACCGGATCCTCTGATGCACCTTTCCAGTTCACAGTAGACTCTCCGAATCTGTGGTCACCGGGCTCCCCTACTCTGTACAATTTCACAGTCAAGCTCGGTGACGACGAAGTAAAGAGCTATACCGGTTTCCGCACCATCGCCAAAGCAGAAGTTGGCGGCATCGTATCGCCAATCTTGAACGGTGAGCCAGTCTTCATGTTTGGGACATTGGACCAGGGTTTCTGGCCTGATGGGATCTACACCCCACCTAGCAGAGAGGCGATGGTATACGATTTGCAGGTGTTGAAGAAGCTGAATTTCAACATGGTTCGGAAGCATGTGAGTAGTTTCCTTCCTGTACAGATGTTGGCAAGATATCTGACCTGAAGTTCACATAGATCAAAGTCGAGACAGCTCTCTTCTACCAAGCATGCGACCGGTTAGGTCTGCTTGTCATCCAGGACATGCCTTCTCTTCGAGCAGATGGTGTCCTTCCAGACGATGCTCAACAAGCCGAGTTTACACGTCAGCTTGAAGTCCTCATCAATCAGCACAAGAGCTATCCAAGTATTGCAACTTGGGTATGTTTATCTTTCCTCAATTTTCAAAAAGCATCGACATAAGCTGACTACTCATTTACAGGTCATCTATAACGAAGGCTGGGGCCAACTCAGAGACGGAGTGTATCCTGAGTTCGGGCTCACTGAGCTGGTTCGCTCCATCGATCCCACCAGACTGATTGATAGCACGACTGGGTGGTACGACCATGGCGCTGGAGACTTCAGCGTAAGTTTCCTTTCCCACGATCCCTGATGACAGTGAATACGTAAACTCATGCTGTATCCAGGACAATCACCACTACGCTAACCCACAATGCGGTACTCCTTTCTACTCGATCCAATCCAGCCCTTTCGATCCAACGCGTATCGGCTTCCAAGGCGAATTTGGCGGCATTGGCCAAAATGTATCCATCGAACAGTCAGTATCCATACATTCCCGTTCTCTTCCTCCATCAAAACCTAACACCTCACCACAGTCTCTGGAACGTCCAACAAGCAATCGACACCATCAACCAGACCTACGAAATCGACCAAACCCTCGACGCCTGGCGCTACCGCGGGCACTCCCTACTCAACGAGCTCCGAGAGCAGACAGAAAAATACTCCTGTGGCGGGGGAGTTTGGACGCAAACAACTGATGTTGAGGGTGAGGTGAATGGGCTGTTGACTTATGATAGGAGAATCTTGAGACCGGATGTGGAGATGTGGAGTAAGGACTTGCAGGCTTTGTATGATGCTGCTGCGGGGAGGATGAATGGAAGTGTGCCGACTTATTGACCTGGGGGACGGATGATGAGTGGGGTGGACAGGTACATGTGGTGTTTAATCGTTGCAGTGATGTGGTGTAGAACAAGAAGAATTTGAGGAAGGGGACTGTAGTGGTTGAGCAAATCGATGAGACTACAACATTTCTGAAATCTAGATCTTGGGTGTCATGGTATGAAAAATAGCAATAGAAACAGCAGGATATGAAAGACTTGGGAAGTGAAATAGCACAAAGGGGTGACTAGACGAGAGTAAAACGAGTCTCGTCAATGTTGCCAACTCGTTTGTGAATTCGCTCACATAGACACATGCTGTACATTACACGAAACTGATGACGATTATTTCCAAATAGCAACACAAAAACCACAGCCCTGACCACACCCGATAGGAGGCAATTAAATTCGAGTCCCGAGTCCCGGAAAATGGAAGAGGGAGATCTCCTATAACGTATGACGTGCATCGACCAGAATGCTGATCATGACTCGCTGAACCCTCGCGAACTGTTTTGCAGAAGCCCACCATGGCCCAAACCGAGAACCGCCTTATTACATTACGGTCCAATGTTAGAGGAATGTATAAATCTCTAATAGTCGTCAGCTCGTATTTTCGGGTTGTTCTGACGACATTCGCACCAGATTTCGACATGGTAGAAGAAATGTTAGTTCCCAGAATACGAGAACGGTAGGGAGACGATGTTGCTTCCAAAACATCTCACCAAACCATCCGACCTCCGAAGCGAATCGGCCAGCTCAGATGTATGATCAGCCCGAAAGTTCCGTAGTAGTTTGGTTTCCGATCTGGACAACACATCACGAACTTCTTGTTTGTGGGGCGAAAGTCTCCGTGAAACGAAAGACGTGCGGGAAAGAAACGAAACATGCTATCGGTACAGCGTTGATGCTCGTTTGCTTTCTTGGCGATCATGTCGTGCCTTGAAGATCTCCAATTAGTTTACTAAGTAGTGTGGCTCCTGTAGAAAGGTAACGGGTGGGCTTCAGTGAGATTTGGTGAACCGTGTCAAGTCGCCATCGTGATTTTTGCGCGCTCCATCAAAGATTGCTGTATCTCCAGGGGACAATGGCGTGAAGGTGCGTAAAAGCTATATCTACATTCCAATTCAGAAGCATGCCATCGTCAAAGTCTGAACCTTCCCGCGAATCGACTCAACTGTCCAGCGAAATAGTGGAGGGATGTGGCAGGTTGAAGCCGTTTTGCCTTTCGCTGCTTCGGACGCATCAAACTCTGATAAGTACACTTCTCTTGCCCAGCAATCATGCACCCGAAGATTCCGTAAGAAGTTGCGATGCCTTCCTTTCATCGTCCTAGAGCGATTTCGTGGTCAGACAAGAGTGGTTTCTCTGCGATGTTGGTCCAAAGTCGTCCGGTGTTCCACAGGCAGGTCACTGCTGCCACGCTATCGCTATTGTCCGTTATCTTGTTAGGAAACTACTATATCTGGGCTATCGGGAATGGAAGAGAATATTTCTTACCTTTCAGCAACTTGGTGCAGAATCACCCCGGAGTACTCGCCACCAACAAGTCGCAACCTCTTGCGGCGCCATCTCCAGTGACAGTCACAGTTGTGCATACCACTACAGCATCGCCTTCCCCGATACCGATACCGACGGTGACATCCATTCCGCAGAAACTTTGGTACAAGGCTGGGCCCAAAGGAATTACCGAGGCATCAGGACAATGGATAAACACCTGCCTCTGGAGAAATCCAACATACAGGCGGGAGATCCTCACCGATTCCTCTGCCGATACTTATGTCAAGTCCTTCTTTAGCCATCGTCCTGACATACTGGAGATGTACCTCGAGCTGGCAGTCCCTATTCTGAAAGCAGACTTCCTACGCTACCTCATATTATTCGCAGAAGGTGGGATATGGAGCGACCTCGATGTGTCTTGCAGCACAGTCCCCATCTCGGAATGGATTCCGGAAGAATACCAAAAAGATGCAGTGGTGGTTGTGGGACTGGAATTTGATGACGATGATTGGGGCCATGACGATTATCTGCGGACGCAATTCGCGAGCTGGACGATTATGGCCAAGCCAGGATCACCACATATCGAAATGGTTATCCGTGATGTGATGAAGGGACTGAAGAACATTGCGCGAGAGAACAATGTTACAATTGCCGGTGTGACGATCGATATGATTAGCGACGTCGTGGATGTCACAGGTCCAAAGCGGATGACGAGGAGTATTGTTCGAAGTCTCGAGATCCAACTGAAAGAAACGATCGGCGATAAGAATACCTCTGGCCTGATTGAACCGAGATTGATCGGGGATGTTTTGATCTTGCCGAGCGCAGCGTTTGCGGCGAGACAGGCAGACTATCCTGTGGATCGAGGACCGGTACTGGTGTCGCATCATTATGCGGGAAGCTGGAAGAACGAGCATGGTGGAGAGAGCCGCCGGTGAAAATAAATGGAGGAGCCGAATGTGAAGTTCGACTGTAAGTCTACAAAAATATCGAAGAGAGATTCCGATGCGATGCCGAGCACATTCGGGTGTCGAAGGACAGAGAATCGACCAATATGGGATTTCCAAGTTCCTTTGATGAATCAAAAAAGGGGAATGGAGAAGTTACATTGTGGTTCTAGGGAAAAGGACATAATGGGGAAGGATGTGGAAACGTTCACTCGCTTGAGGACCAACGTGGCAGGTGTAGGAGCGCCATCTACCTTCGCGCTCCTCCCCAAGCTAAGATCGGACACGAAGGAGGTCAAGAAGAGAACAAGGAAGCTACCTAGAAGACGCAAAGAATAGACATAGAATTAAAGGAACTCGTCGTTTTTTTCGAGATCGATACCGACCAGAAAATGCGACGCACCCAGGCAAAGGAAAATTCTGGTACTCAAAAGACTTATTTTTCTCGTTACAGCTGTTATTCCACGTTGAAGCCCTGGGGAAAAGGGCTCGTGGATAGGCAGCATATCTCAGCCGAGCGTTCCCAGCCCTAAGGATATCTTCTGGTCTCAGCACAGCAGGCAGCTCGCTTCCTTCCCGCACAGCACTAGCTTCAGCAACTTCTCTGCGCCCGGCAATCTCTGTCATCCCATGCCTGGCTTCCACCTCGTACGCAGTTTGTATCTGCGCGTCCTTGTAGTATTGGTCTCTCGTTCCGTAAGCAGAGACTTCCGGCTCCGAGTCTCCTGTGTCTGGAGTATGCTGTAAGAGTTCCATTTGTGCTTTCAATTTGTTAGTGTTGTTTCGCTGTCGGTAGAGGAAGAATCCGAGGAGAGCTAGACTCGCGACCACAATGACTGCACCGACTGCAGTTCCGTTTCCGGAGGGTTCTGTGGAGACTGGTGTGGGCAAAGGAATCTTCTGGCTTGTTTGTCCCGCTGATGTTGTTGATGTGACCGGTAATGGAGTCTCCACTGCAGATGTCCTAGTTGTGGCTATGCCAGTTGAAGATTGAACGAATGTGGAAGTAGAAGTTGAGACTCCAGACCCGACGGCGCCCCCCGATTGTTGTAACGTTCGCATATTCTCCAAGGAAGAATACGTCAGTACCGCGCTGGCAGCATTCTAAATCGCCGCTGAATGCTGAGCAGCAATATCGACCACTTGTACAATTCCATACACCATTGGCCGCATTTCTTGAAAGCTCCCCTTCGAAGCGATGAGCATTAGTACTGTCCAGGCGACTTGTATTACAACATACCAGTTCTACAAAATGAGGGACAAAGTGGCGAATTCCATATCTTGTCTGTGCAACTTCCTTCGAATTACTCAGGGTCACCAGGATTTAGCTGGACAGTCGGACCCGCAACACACAGAGAGATGTTTGTACAAACAACAATATCATGAGTACATGTCCTGAATTATTTTGCGAATATTCGACTTAACCCATCTTTGATCACAACAGGCGCTCTGAACGGCAGTTGGGTTGCACGGTTTATCTTGTCTGAGATTTCCAAAAGGGTCAAAACATGCAGTGAGTAGTGTATATGCGGGCTGCACAAAGGCAAGCAGAAATAAGAGTAAGAACTAGATCTCTGCATAGCCGCGTCTCTTTGGGTAAGCTTTGCTTGAGTCTATCATGGTCGAAGTCATCTGAATTTAGCGATAACTAGCCGATCAAAACAACACAGACAACGAAGACCAACAAGTGAAAAGAAACAACGTCAAACTTCCACAAACACGAGCGAAGTCGAAATAAGATTCAGCAGAGCTTCGGTAGAAAAGTTCAAAGCAAGATTGAGTTGGGGATCCCCGTCAGGCCATAGTCGACCCTCATCCAGGAGGGGGCACAGTAAGTCTCGAAACCCGCCACAATGCGGCTACCTGAGCGCCTGTAAAACACGAAATGAGTGTCAGACGAGGCATTGGCGGCTAAAGAGCTTGAAATACTTGGAGATTTGCTTTCTCGTCCAATGAGATTGTCTTGCAATATACTTCTCGGGCGGTTAGAGAAGCGGGCAGATTTGATCAGTCTGACCCGAGCCGGCAGTCATCTCGGATGGCATGTTTCGGCTTCTGTGAATTAACTTTTCGTACGGTATACGAAGGAAGTCAGCATTCGAGATATGAAGATGTAGAGAGCACTTGCTCCGCTGATGAGTTGTTGACGTATCGACATGCAGGTAAGGAAAAGCAATAGGTAAGCACAGGGTGATGATGGTGGGCACTGCACTGTTGGGCACCTCCAACCACTACCTCGAAAAATTATGTAAGCGAGTGCGGCCGCGTCTGAATCCTTGCCAAAATTTCCTCGGAACTTTTTTCTTGAGCTCCAGTCCTCCTAATACCAAATTCTGAATAACTTCATATCAGCACACCATGGCCAAACGAAAGCGCACCGTGAACCTCACTCAGGAATACAACAAGACCAAGAATCCAGTGCCTAGCAAAAAAGTCAAAGCAGCAGCCGCACCCACCTCCAGCTCCCAGTCAAAAGCTCCAACCACCATCCAAATCGTCGCGGGGTCGTACGACCGAGTCCTCCACGGCGTCACAGCAACAATATCTTCCAGTGATGAAGTCCAATTCGCAGATACCTTCCTCTTCAACGCTCACACATCCGCAATCCGCTGTCTTGCCCTCTCTCCTGTCTCTGCACCAGTTCCAAAACAAACCCAAAAGATCATCCTCGCCAGCGGCAGCACCGATGAACGCATAAACCTCTACCACCTGTCTGCCCACGCACCCTCCAAAATCACCGTTCCAGTTATCCCATCCCTCACCTCGAAAGCTGTCGTCGAGAATCCTCAGAATCGCGAATTGGGCTCTCTACTCCACCACTCAAGCACAGTCACAGCTCTATATTTTCCAAACCGGAGCAAGCTGCTGAGTTCGGCGGAGGATAGCACAATTGCGGTGACGAGGACGAGGGATTGGACTTTGCTATCTACGATCAAAGCACCAATTCCAAAACCTGTTGGCAGACCCAGTGGAGATACAGCGCCTTTGGGAGGTGCGCCGAGTGGGGTCAATGATTTCGCTGTACACCCATCCATGAAATTGATGATCACGGTCGGAAAGGGAGAAAAGTCCATGCGCTTGTGGAACTTAGTAACTGGAAAGAAGGCCGGAGTACTCAATTTTGAAAGAGGGATGTTGGCAGAGGTTGGAGAAGGGAGACACAGTAGCGGAGAGGGACGAAAAGTAGCATGGGGCTCGACAGATGCTGGAGAGGAGTTCTGTGTTGGTTTTGAGCGGGGGGCCTTGATTTTTGGGATGGACAGTAAGCCGAAGTGCAAGGTTGCACCGGAACCGAGGACGAAGATCCACGAATTGTGCTATATTCAGGTGGACGAGGAAGAAGACATTCAGGTTCTGGCGACATCTACAGAAGATGGAAGGATACTATTTTACTCGACAAGACCTGCGGACCTTGTAACAGCAGAAGCGGTCGAAGGGAAAGATGCGCCTCTCCCATCTGCGAAATTGATTGCACAACTTGGCGGAAAAGGAGTCGGGCTTTCTGGACGAATCAAGGATTTCACGGTCTTGAACGTTGGAGAGGGTGTATCGAAAGAATTCATCGTCGTTGCAGGAGGCAGTGATGGAGCTCTACGGTTATGGAGGTTGGCACCCAAAGATTTGGCAAAGAATAGTGGAAAGGTCAAGCAGATTGGGAAGCTACTGGGGACGTACGAGACAACGAATCGCATCACATGTCTGAAAGCTTTTGTGATGCTACCGAAGATGGAAGGAGCTGAGGACGAAGAGATTGAGGACTTTGAAGGATTAGGAGATGACGAAGAGGCAAGCAGCTCTGATAGCGAGTAAATGATACCCAATCTGAATACAGGACCTCCCAACGTTTACCCACCACTATCACCCTTGAGAACACTATCGTGTAATTGCGTCCGCCCATCTACTGCTTCAAGTTCGGGCGATCGAGACATCAATGTCTTCCAACACTGCCCCAAACTTTGTCCTCGGCTTCATGCTCTTGGCGCCCCAGTAAGTATCTCCTCCTCCATTGCGAATTCAGCAGTTGTTCGAAGTCCCATCCGCCATCTACGGGGGACTTCGGGTCTTTGAAATCGGACCACTAGGCGGCTCAGGGTATCCGCCCGAGCAACCACCAATCTGGCAGCCAGCTCCACATTGACACGCATTCCCAACGCCGTCGATGTGTACCAGATTCCTTAAGGTGCAATTAGCCATGTGCTGTTGGTAGTCGCGGACATAACAAACCTTGCTGGTATGTTTTCACATGACATCTCGATCGACACAAGGGGACAGAGCAAATCTTCACAACTGTTGCCTATGATTCTCTTGCAATCAAAGACTTGTAGCTTGATGGGGGTTGTACGGTCAGCTTTCTCGAAATCGATCGTGCAATGAAGAGTCAGTCCCCCAACAGAGAACACATTATATTTATGGATATTTGAGGCGTCCGGCGCTTGCGTTCTGCCTTGACAAATCTAGCCAATGAACGCTGGCCAACACATCGGGGCTGATTTTCGAGGCAGATCTGAAGATTGAGGCTGAGCAAGTTGACTGAATATTACTTCGCAATAGAAGCAATAACTGCGAAGAGTGGTCAAGTAAGATCATCTCTCGACCTACGAAGTACACGTAGCGAATGTAGCCATGGATCCCGTTGGGGCAACTGCTTCTATAGTCACGCTTGCCGATGTTGCACTGAGAGCCGGCAAGCTGATCAATGGCTTTGCACAACATTACCGCGAGGCCCCGAATGAGGTGGTACAGCTGAAGCACAAAATCGACGGAGTGAAGAGCCAGCTTGGCTTACTGAAGCTCGTCCATCATGCAGTCGAATTTGACCGCTTAGAACTCGACTCCGTGACCAAATCGAATGTTGGAGAATTTACACAAGGCATTATTCCTATATTTGAAGATATATGTGTGCTCTTTCAAGATCAGTGCCTGGTGAATGTCGTGGGAAAGAGAGCCAGGCTCAATTGGGCGTTCCGGGACTCTGCCAAAGTCAAGAAGTGGAATATGGAGCTTCAGAAATATTCTTCAGATCTGGCAAGCATGCTGCTCCTGCTCAATTCGTCTGTCTTTATCTCTTTAGATAGACAGTCTTCTCACATCTAGCAGGCACTTATCAAGCTTGGTATATTCAGAAGTCGCGAGCTTAAAGCATCTCCTCGTTCCGCCCCAAACATGTATTGATACTCGGCCATGGACTCAACCAACGCGCCTCATATCGACCTGGAATTCGGAGTTCGGGAACCTTCCTACGACTCAGAGCTCTTGCTTCAAGGGCTCCATGACCCACTATGAGAGCGGGAAGCAGGACACTTACAGATTGTCTCTAATCTTCTACTGCACCCTCCTTCAAAAAGCTCTAACCATCAATCTGAAGTTGCAACGAGGCCCTTTCTTCTCCTTGAGCACGTTGGCTTTCGATTCAGATCTGAAGCTCAGGAACCTTGTACCAGAAGATTCCCAGATTATACAGGCCTGTAACCGTGGCGACACCGGAGCTGTCTGGGATCTGTTCCAGTCGGGCAAGGCCACCGTCAACGATGTCACGCCCTCGTACCGGTCGCCCTTGTTTGTAAGTCAAGTCTTCGATGCGAGTTTCGTGCGATGTTTTCTGAAGCTAATCTTACATATAGCATGCATTTAACAGCGGCTCAACTGAGCTGGTATCTTTTCTCATCAACAGCGGTGCTGACGTACACGAAGAATCCGGTGTGTTCCGAACGTATGTGAACCTAGGACACCCGATAATTACGACGCCAGCTAACGCCACATAGGAGTCTATTCCAATGTGCATTCGCCTTGCGCCAGATGGACTGTGCCAGATTGTTACTAGTCAGAGATGTCGAAGTCCACCACGTGAACGCCAAAGGATGGACTCCAGCATTCAATCTCTTCGGGTCTTTTCCACCAGGCGTCAAGCACGACTCTTGCAGTGAATATCTTGACATTTTATCAGCTGAATCTTTCGCGGACTTCAATCTGCAGGACGGCGAGGGATGGACTTGTATGCACCGTGCTGCTGCATTCGGAAACGGCGGCGACATAAGACATCTACTGAAGTTGAACGTCAGCGCCATTCTAAAGACTACTAAACTATCCTGGCTGCCAATATTTTGTGCTGTTCAATTTGGCAACATGGCCACATACAAGGAGCTCGCCAAAATCCATCATAACCTCTTGGCTCTGATAGACGTACGGAAGTGGTCTCTTCTTCACGTCGCTGTCAATGCGAAGAGGCTTGATATCATGTGTGAGCTGATCAATCTCGGCGCTAATCCTCATTGTCGAAGTATGGCCACCAAATTCCTGGTTCCGGAAGACGTGAAAGGTATTTCAGTCAGGCCTGGCGATATTGCAATTCTTAGAGGGCCGGAAGTACTTCTTTCTTATGTGCAGGCTCTGAGAGCCTGTGGCTATGAGCTGGAAGTAATTGAAGATGCTGGGGAAAAGGAGTCCGCGATATTCTGGCCGACAGTGGAATTGTTGGAGGCTGACATCGGCACATGAATCAGAAGTGAAGCTTAACTCTCGCGAATGTCGAATCAGTCATTTTTAACAATATGGCACGTCTATTACATGCGTGTAGCACGATTGCAAGCTGTAAATCACCTGCCCGGCTTTCCCTTCGCCTTTCCTTTGCCCGTCATCCCGTCTGTCATCCTCTCTTCCTTGTTGCTTCCCTCTTTCCTACCTTCACTACCAACACTAAACCCGCTCTTCCTCACCCTCCCCAACAAATTTTGATCAACCAAGTCCCTCTTCTCAATCCCAAACACCCTCGAATAAACAGGCATCATATCATGCGGTCCACATGGTCGAAAATCTCCACTCGCTTTCCTCTTATCGTAGAAAGTAGCGATTCAATTCTGAATAACTTCTTCGACTGTCTCCAACTCTACTTTTGCTTATGTTTTTCCACCTAGTTGTGAATTTTCTGCCGACATTTCTGATGGAGAATCTGACTCAGCTTTATTGATGGCAGTAGCAACTTCCTCTCCTCTCTCAAACGTTGCATCTTCTTCTTCATTTTCGTTATCCTTCTCTCCTAGACCATGGTTCACAGGAACTAAAGCACTTTTGATCATCTCCGCTTCCTCAGCCGTGAAATAAGGTGAGCTGATATATAATTCGTCCACTGTACGCTCCAGTCTCGTCACAGATGCGTGATCATTTTCGATATTTGATAAGTCGTAAAGAAGCACTTTGAGCTTGTACCATATCTCTGTATCTTTTTCTCTTATTTCAGAAAGGGTTCTACTCTGCGTGGGAGGCTGATGAGAAGCACTGCCTATGTTGGGCGGTTTGGAGTTCTTGAGTTTCGCCATGTTGTGGAGCTATTGCTTTGTTCAGCTTGTTACTTTCGGGAAATAAAAGACTTGAATCGACTTGATTGTCGTTTTGACTATTTTAACATTTAGATGCCAGTCTAGCGTCTAGTCTGCCGAAGACTCGTTGGGAGTGTGACGCATTTCTCGCTAATTTGGCATCGGTACCAGTAGTGCAGCTAGGTTACCAGGTTTGAGAGGCACAACCTACCTGGAGAAAAACACGGTTTTACTTGATCTCGCGCAACAAACGAAGCTGTTGCCCTAGCTGCTTGAATGGCGGTCATTTTGATAATGACTTGGATGCTAAGCTAGGCCAGATCCGAGAAAAGAACTAACAGTAGAATATAAGCTAAGCGAGACTGTGTTTACTCCAAAAACGAAACAGGTCGAAGAAAAAGTAGTAAGTCACGACAGAGATTCAGCCATTATTGTAGGTGTGTATGTAGACAAAATGTGGGATATTTACTTGAACAGGTAGTTCAGATATGAAAGGAGGTGAAAAGGTTGACCCATGGAATCCTAATCCCCAATGCTCGATTTCGGCATTCATGCTCATGTCTTTCTAAACGTCAATGTTTTGACTCAATAAACCCCAAAGTGCTCTAAACAAGTCCTCCTCCTCCTGAATTCACACATTCCCGATTGGCCTCTCTCTTCCTCTTCCTCTTCCTCTCCTCTGGTCCTTTGCCCTCGCCACTCACCAAACGCACCCGGTAATCCCGACCTCCAGCACACCCGCTAACACACTCCACCTGAATCCCCTCTTGAACCTTGGCCCCTCACTCACAGGATACGTCCACATGGGCAACCACACATTGACCGCATACGCAGATGCATTCATGACACCCAATACGATCGCTCGTTCTTCCGCATCGGCAGCACAGATCTCATTCGCCCAGGACATGGTGAGAGGTCCGAAAGCTACGGAGGCGCGTACGAGGAATAATGAAGTGTAGATGAGGAGGGGGGGATATTCCAGATGGATAGGAAGACGTAGGTAAGAATACCGAGGGACTGTGGGAGGACGGGAAGGTTAGTTGGGATCTTTAGCTCAGGGCAGCTCTGAGAGGGGTGAGAGGGGTGAGAGGGGTGAGAGGGGTAAGATGGGACGTACGGCAGATATATCCATCACTAACGGACGATTGCGCAAGTAATCGCTCAGTATCGCAAAGCCAATCGTCGTCACGAGCTGGACTGCACTCTGGCCAGTGGGAATGATATTCTGATTTCGGACATACAAGTCAGCATTGTCACTAACGTCAATAAAATTCTAGAGGAAGTAAAGAAATTTTTTAAGATAGGGATGCATGAACTCACCACCCAGCTAACGCTCCACCCTCTCTCCTTCAAACACAGCGCCAAGGGGTTCACACTCCCCCCTGGCCCTACATTAAGAAACACAACATACAGCCCCGTCAACGCATAAATCCTCCAGCTGCTGCAAGGGAGAAGGTGAGGAGTGTCCAGACTAGTTCGCAAGAGGGGATCTAGATTGAGGTACGGATCTTGGTGAGGATGAATTGTGAGAGGACTTGCCCGATTACGTAGCCGGTTGTCCAGGCTACGTCTATGAGGTTGTCCAGGCTACGTCTATGAGGTTGAGTTCGTCGGAGTTCATGTGGAGGGCTTCTTTCATGCCGGAGACATAGGCGTTGGAGATATTGGTTTGGTCTAAGTTTTTGATGAAGTAGCCCAAGGATAGGATGGTTAGGAGGGAGAGGTCGAGCTTTTGAAGGAATTGGCGCTCTTCTTTTGTTCGTGCTGGATCATAGCCCTGGTTCTGGTCAGTTTTGAAACTTGAAAGCCTTTCTTTATGGCTATTTGATGTAACTTTCTGGAACGAACACTTACCCGAATATATGACCACCACGGTAACTTATTTACCGTATCTAGCTGGACAGAACTGCTCTCCGAATCGGAACCATTCCCAACTACCTGCGACATAAGTTGTACTTTATCGTCTGCCATCTCACCTACAGGTAGCAAAGGAATGGATATCTCGACTGTACTTCTCGCCGCCTCGTCCTTCAGGCCCTAGATATTCGGAAATAGTCAGTCTCACGCCACATCGTCAGTAATAAAATGTGCATGACTTCAGAACATCTACCTTTCGTGCCATTGTCACACTGGTCAAGAGGCGTAGCACCCCGTATATGGCGTGATCCAAACCGTTTGCCCATCTTTGGGTACGTGATGAGCGGAGTAATCCTCGCCTTCCAGCTCAAGCATGTGTGGGTGGGAAGAGGCAGGCCGTAAGGTAGATGGCTTTTCCTGAGACACAAAGCTCACAGCTAAAGGCCTGAGCGACACCGAGCTTTGTCAGAAAAGCACTGGATCTTTAGAGCTGCACATATGTTGTGCTCGTGAGACATTTGATGCCATAGATACAGCCACTGCGAGTATCGAATGAGAGGAGGGGTCGAGCTTCTCAGGACGATAAGATAGCGATGGTTATCTGATGGCTGCAACGGGCACGGAGAGGAAAGCACCAATTGATTTCATGAAATAGGTCACACCAAAACGATAATATGCAGCTAGGAATAGACGATTGGACATTGTGTGTGTGAATGATGGAAAATGCTGGCAGCACGCAATTGACCCCACATCTTGTAAATTCCCCAAACGCGAATGAGCTTCAACATCAGGTCTACCCCTCATTCTTTTCAACGACGCGAGATTCCATCAACACGCGATACATTATAAACCAAAGGTTGGTAGCGGGTACGGATACGGATACGTGCCGAGCGTAAGATAGATAAATAAATGATCCTCGAGAGTACTTCTCTACTTCAACTTGGTATTAGATAATACTGAATTTCAAGAATATTGAACTTCAACGCTCCTGAAAGACTTGGACTTACGGCCTGAGAATCAAACACCATTGCCTTGCTTCTTTGGTATCAAATAAGTTCACTCCTAATTCGAGATCAACATGGCACCATCAGCAACCGAGACTGAAGTCCGACCCATCGCATCTCACATTAAAGACTTTGTCGTCCAGAAAAAGGATACCCTTCCCCTGCCAGCAGCTGCTCGCGCCCGTCTCGAAAAAGCAGGTATCGATCTCAGCAACGGCTACCCGGAGCGACCAGGGAAGCCACTTTATCTTGACGACGCGACTAGCATCCGTAATGTTGAACGCGAGCATATCGATGCTGGAGCGCGAGCCGATAAATCAAAGTCAGCTTTGTACTCAGCTGCGAAGGAAGTCATCCATTTGACTGCTCATATCGGGACTGAGGTCGTCGGATTGCAGTTGAAGGACTTGACGGATACGCAGAAAGATGAGCTTGCGCTGTTGATTGCGGAGAGGTCCGTAGTATTCTTCAGAGACCAGGATCTGAGTCCGCAAGAGCAGAAGAGGCTCGGGGAGTATTATGGAGAGGTTGAGATTCATGTGAGAATGCCTTTTCTTCAGGCAGAAGAGGAAATACTGACCAGAAGTAGCCTCAAGTTCCACACGTGCCAGGTGTTCCAGGAGTTAGTGTTCTCTGGCCAGCACTCATGGCTACTGAGAGAAAGGCTTCGTTCAGACAGCCAGGAGGCGCTTCGAGATGGCACACGTAAGTCTTTGCCGTGTCAAATCAGCAGACACTAAACGTAGTCAGTGATTTGGTTCACGAACTGCATCCTGCTGGTATTACTCACCTTCATAACGACACTGTGCCAACTGTCGGAGGTGACACTTTGTGGGCTAGCGGATATGCAGCCTACTCAAAACTGAGCCCTGAATTTCGCAAGATCATCGACGGAAGGCAAGCGATTTACACCAGCGCCCACACATATCTCGATAGAAACGACCCCAACGCCGGCCCAAAGCACGTGGAGCGCATTCATCCTATTGTTCGAGTCCACCCTGCCACTGGCTGGAAGGCTCTCTGGGTCAACCGAGCAATGACAAAGTCGATTGTTGGACTTGACAAGGGTGAAAGCGATGCTATCTTGAATTATCTTTATAGTGTATATGAGGGCAATGTCGACATCCAGGTCCGCTTCAAGTGGAGTCCAAGGACTAGTGCGCTGTGGTAAGTCTCGAATCCATTCCTTTTTCTGAAAAACCATCAATGCTGATTTCCGACTAGGGACAACCGCATCACCATGCACAACGCCTCATGGGATTATGAAGGGCTGGAGCCCAGACATGGTACCAGAGTGACTTCGCTCGCTGAGAAGCCGTATTTTATTGTAGATGCGCCAACGAGAAGAGAGGCTCTGGGTTTGGATGACTCGTGAGGAGATCGAACAGAATATGAGATCATCTTAAATATTGCCTTAAGGCAAATTCGAAGTTTTCATGAATGGAAATGCAACTGAAAGTGAAACAAGCTCGAGCGATTTCCTCGTGCAATCAACAATTGAGTGAGTCAGTAAGTGTCGAAGAGAGAGGAGCCAGATGTGCAAGGCTGGGCCGCGCCGCGATGCCCTGTGTGCGTACGGTGAGTCGATGACCACCTTGAGTATGGTGCCAGGCCATGTCGCTCGAGACATTGCAGGCAAGGAAGAAAAGAGAAGTCGCGTTTTGCCGAGGTCGCAAGTAGCCTTAATCACGTGATTATAACAAGTACTCAGCATCTCATCTGTCCCTGGACCTCGACTCCCTTGTCTTTGTCTTTGGGCGGGGAGCCAATTGGCAAACATCTGAGAGACAAACTTCCTTGGAGCTGAGGAAAGAAAGACCAGCTTGAAGATATATTCCTACTGCTGCGAACCAGCGTTGTGTCGGTGAGCTGGCCCGTTAATTCAAGCGGATGCATTTATCCATACCTGCAGGATGCGAGGCTTTCAGCTCAGCTCGATTCAGCTGAGGCGCCAGTTGCGCTCCTCAACACGAGATAAATATGACCTTGTCGCAGGGTAGCACAGTCTAGATCGTCCCTCAACTAAACACCATGGCATCCGTAGAAGAACAGCAAAAGAAGCATTTTTCCTCCGGCCTGGCCTCGGATATCCAGCCTTCAAGCCCGCCTCAGACGCAACAGGACTTAACGAGTACTTTCCTCGCCGAGCTTGAGGATCTGATGCTCCATGAGTTCTTTACTCCTCCGTCCAAGATATACACGTACAATCCGCTTCCTTCGACCGGTTCCATTCGCATCCTGACATTGGAAGCTGGCTTCAAGCACAGTCCGCTTCGCGGCTCGCTCAAGCAAGTCCCCATCGACTACCTCCCCCACTATGAGGCACTCTCATACTGCTGGGGCTCCCCCGACAAGCCTCGATCCATCGAACTCGATGATGGGACCATAAACATCACCGAGTCGATTCATTCCGCACTTGTCCGGCTTCGCCGGCTGACCAAGAGCCGACTCATCTGGGCAGATGCGCTTTGTATCAACCAAGACGACAACCTCGAGAAAAAACACCAGATTTTGTTGATGCGGCAGATCTACTCCTCGGCATTCAGGACACTGGCCTACCTGGGAGATGAAGCAGATGGAAGTGATTTGGCGATTCAGCTTCACGAGAAGATCGCAGGCATCAGTTTCAGTGGCCTGCCCGAGAAATTTGCTACCATGGAATGGTTACAATCCCACGGCCTCCCGGAGTATCTAGACCCAGCATGGCTCGCATGGTCAGTTTTCTGGCGTCGTCCTTGGTTCCGGAGAGCTTGGGTGTTGCAGGAATTTGTGCTGGGAAAAGATACCGTGATTATCTGTGGACAGAGGAAGATCAACTGGAAGAGCTTCGTCAGCGCCACCGAGAAGATGCAAGAATTCAATCTCCTGAAATGGACAACTACTGGTGGGGATCTCGATAACGGCCTCGATGACGCATATTCTGGCGCTGCTGCAATGTTAGCCATGATGGCAGTTAAGTCCGGTTCAAGCCTCAGCTCAGGGATTGCTTATTACATCAGAACCTTCAGTGAATCTGACGAGAGTACTCTGCAGCAATTGGACTCCCATAAGTCTCTGACTGAGAAGCTGCCTGGCTTAAAGGATACCATTATGATACTACGCAAAGATCCTTCGCTGATTGAGCCAACTATCAGAATGCTCGAGGCGAACATGGGAGCTTTCGGTCTGACGGAACTGAATGATCCCACCGTCCACCATCCTCTTATCAATTTGCTCTTCATTTTCGACAGATGTGAAGCGACGGATCCGAGAGATCGACTTTTCTCATTGCTAGGACTGGCCTCTGATGGACTTGATGAGGAGTTTCGACCTGACTACGATGAGTCGATTGCTTCAGTCGCTCGTCGGTTTAGCCAAGGCTTCATCAAGAAGGGGCATGGCATGCAAGTCCTATATCTTGCTGGTGTCTCCGATGACCTACCGACTTGGCCCTCCTGGGTTCCCAATTGGACTCGTACCGGAGTAGTAGAGCGCAAAGTCCTTTGTGCTCGCACAATCTGGGCACCTGTTGACAGCAATTCTTACAAAGCGGGAGGAGATCTCCCCCCGAACATTAGAATCAGTCCGGACCCGAATGTCCTCCTAGCATCCGGAAGCCGAATTGACAGGATTTCAGAGCTCGGTATGGATGCATCAGGCATCACTTCAGCATCGGGCGATGTTTTCCTCCTGAAACAGTTTTTCGCTAAAGCAGAGGAAACTATCGATCCTGATAGGGACCCTTCAAGAATATACGCACCGACAGGCGAGACCATGGGTGAAGTCTACTGGCGTACAATCATCGCGAACAAAGGCATGAACTCAGCGGAAGCAGCGGAGGATTACGCACGTCAGTACGAAGAATGTAGAAGATTCTTCGACACTCATAGGCTAGAGTCCTTGACGTCAGTCGAACAGCTCCTTAGCCTGAACCTATACTATGCATGTGTGGTGTCGCTGATCGTGACGTCGAGGGTGTGCAGGACGGCAGGTGGCTTTGTAGGCTTAGTTCCTCTGGGATCGAGAGTCGATGACTTGGTCGTTGTTTTCAATGGTGGTGCGATGCCGTTTGTTCTACGGCGAAGTGAGTACATTGAAGGTGACTTTAGGCTCATTGGTGGATGTTACGTTCATGGTTTGATGAGAGGAGAGGCAGTGCGGTCGCCAAAATGGAAAGATGAGGAATTTTCTTTGCACTGAAGATAGAATATACCCGCTTGACCGACTTCTGCACGATCACAGGCTTCAAGAAGAACGTGGGACCGATAAAGTTGAGTTTCGAAGAACCATAATGTGCTATTAGGATGGATAACAGCCAGCTGCTCGCAATATTTACAAGAATCCAAGAATCACAGACATCGGCATGTTCACATCGTATCATAATAACATCATCCCGCATTCTGCCACTCCCTGTTTCTCACACACAAATGCAATCCCTCTAGTACGTCCCAGTCTTACAATCCAGATTAGCATACCCTGGAAACTGCTTAAACTGATCATCATCAATCTTGGTCAACTGCGGACAACTCAACGCACTCAGACTCGTCGCCGCCTGACTCGTAAGCCTCTGCATCGCACTGGTAATACCATTCAGCACTCCACTGCACTGAATGATGTCCGGCGACGCCTGCACGGCAAACTGCATCGCGAAGCAGGCGAGGTTGTTGCCTTCGGCCAGGCTCCGGCTGTTGTAGACGCCGCCAGTGAGATCCTCGGCGTTGACGCCGGCGAAGGAGTTGGGTGTGCCAGTGTTGCCACCAATGTTGAGGAATTTGGGGTATTTGGCGGCAGCAAGCAGGGTGTCGGCTTGTAGGAAAGGAATGCTGTATTCGTCGCCGACTGCGCGCTTGTACCAATTGTCTGGGATACGCTGATGAACTGTCAGTATTTGTTTATGTTGAAAGCACATCAGTTCTGTTTGCTTACCTCGTGGCCGGGAGAGTGGGTGAGACTTCCGTCGGCATTCTTTGTGACGCCGAAGAACGAGTTTAGGACATCGCCGTTTAGTCGGCCAGCTGGGTACTCGGCGGACTTGTTGCTCATAAAGCGGTAGATGAAGGTGTATGCCGCAGGCTGGACAAGTACGCCAGTGAACGGTCCTAAAAAATGTCAGCCTTTGCTCCTGACACTGTTGATGATGCTGTGGATGAGGAAGCTAACTCACCATTGAAGAAGTAAGGGTTGTTCTGAACCGAGTGATCAAAACGCTGAGAACGGAAGTCGGTCAGCAGAGGAAGATCATAAACATCTCCGTTTGCCTGGCCGGCATCGTAGAGTTGTTGGTACTGATCCATCTGCAGGGTGAAGTCGTTACCGTCAAGATACAAGTCTCCACGGCTGGGAGACGCATCTGACTCATACTTGTTGTGCGAGCCTGAGATTCCCTGAGGGACACCGAGTAGACCACCGGAACTGATTCCTGAGTTTGCTTTTGAGGGACCACCGATCGACCAGGTAAGACCGTCGCCGTCAATGGTACCACCAAGGACGGTAAGGAAGCCTGAGAGGTCAGCGGACATGCCGAAGACTGTGGTGCAAGTGTTAGTATACTTATTTCTAAAAGTAAGATTATGGGTGCTCACCGTCAAAAGTTCCCTTGATGAAATCTGTATGACTGCCAACTCCGTTGTGAGGGAGATACCCATGGTTGGCTTTGCCGATTGTTAGCTTCTTTGTTGACTTTTTGAAATTGTGAAAGTTTATACACATACCCATAGCGTTCAAACCCGGACACGGCCCACGTTGATCTCCAGCAGCAAGATTCGGTGCCACGAAAGCATGCTCGCCAGTTGTGGAGACATGCTGGAGTTTCTCGTTGAAAGTGGGATTGAGATCGGGTGCTTCTTGTCTGCCAACAATATGACGATCTGCCTTTGCTCTGGTGGCAGCTTCGAGGACCCCTGGAAAGGCGGCGACCTCAGGAGCGAAAATGCTGAGGAGGGTTGCTCCTACGTATGAGAGATGTACTTGCTTCATATTGGAAAATATTTTCAGTATGTGTCGAAACCGTGAATGCAGGTCAACTACCGAAGCGAGCAATCGAAAAGGAAAAAAAAAACCCTGTAAACACAAGGTGCACTTTCTCTTTTATATATCCAAACCGGGAAAGCAGTAGACAACATCAACTCGTTATTCCCATCCCCGCAGTCGATGTTGTACTCGCTAACGCTCTGTGGCAACCATCAGCGTTTATGTGCGATTCGCACATTTCCTTGCAAGCCAGGAAGACTTCCATCCGGCGATTGCAATTGTTGCTCTCAGCATCCCTTGCTGCACAGATCTGCAAACATCCATCCAAAGAACCACCTAGTCACAAAGTAGTCAACCATTCATGATTCAGGCAATGTCAGCCACCCACGACGGGCTGCCATTACTGTCTTAGTTGTCGATCATTCAATACTAGGGTGCTGATTATTCCTCGATTAGAATCGCCGAGGCAGATATGCTGGGCATCATAGTAAGGTTAAAATGTTAGGTTGGGACGGCGCGCCACCCGTCTGAACCTAGGTACGGCCAGTACCCCGCAGTCTCACTCGGAACGCTGGAATTCTGTACTTCTAAGGGGGAACTTAGGACATCACCGGCGCTGTACAAGCTCCATTTCCCCGCATTATTCAAGCCTTTCAGAGTGACAAAATGCAGATCTGTGCTGGTGGATTTTCTATGCCAACATCCCGCTGGCCGGGTGGGGTGGAGAAAGAAAAGCCCCCTCGAGCCCCGAAGACAGCCACGATTCGGTAGTTGTATGGTTTCTGGACCGTCGACGACATAGCTTATGAGGGATCGTCGCTTTGTTTTGACACTTCATTGACTTCATTACTGCACTGCTGCACAATCTCCCGTCTTTCAACAAATCGCACACCTCATTCGCGCCTACCTCGGAATTTCACCCAACCCCTTAGATAGTTATTAGAGTTTAAGTTTTGACGGCTTGAAGAGAATGAGCTTTCGAGAGCCCGGATCAAAACCGAAGCCTTGGTCGACGGGCCGAGTTCTGACTGAGGAGCAAAGGAGGCGGAAGAGAGAAGTGAACCGACTGTCTCAGAGGAGGAGGAAGAACAAGATAGCCCAGCGAGTCGAGCATCTGGAGACACAGCTATCAAATCTTCTGGACAGTTCCGCGTCAACGTCTCCCACGAATCCAGCTTTTCAATCGATATGCGATGAGCCCAATCCAAAGGTCGAGCAGGTACTGACAGAGCCTGCTTCAGATTCCTCAGGCTGTCAACAGAATCTGTTACCAGCCAGCCCTCGGACTTCAGATGCTTTCCACCCATTGAGTCCGCTCTCGCGCATGCAATACCTGCCACCATATTACCATATGAAAATGCACGATAATTACATAGACTCCTGCCTCCGTCTCACACTACCTATCACCCCACCAGTCGCAGCCACGTTCGCCAAACTCAGGACTTCAGCTCGCTCCGAAATCATCACAACTTTCTGTCAGCACTTGAACAAATCGATTGCTGCGCTCCCAAACACGATCATTTGTTCGAATGATTTACAGAATCAGAACATGTTGATACGAGCAGTGCTATACGGCTGGAGTGTCACAGAGACCCTACCAAGGCTGTGCCCGTTGTGGAAGATCTTACAGCATGTTGATATGAGTCTGTTCAAGGAGACCCCAGCAATTGAGAGGTTTGTCCTATTGAGACATATCCATATGATGATGCTAGTAAGTTTTAGTTGTCAAATAAATAATAGAAAGGAAAGCTGATAGGCTCTGAAGTATAAGACCGGTGCTCTTGGTTCGAGACAGCTACCGCCATGGTACAGGTACAGGTAAGATGAAATTGACTCCTAGACTTTGACTTGAATAACGTTGTTCTCTCTAGGCCAGCACAACTCCTGTATGAACACCATCCATCAATTGATTACCTAGGCTGGTATGAGCATTCGATCATGCTAAATTACTTCTTACTCACCTCTATCTAGGCCTGGTCTTCGCGAACGCCTCGTTCTCTCCAGTGCAATTCGAATGACCGATCAATTCTGGGCCATGTTCGGATCTTGTTTTCGCTTCGAATGGCCATACACCATCAACGCATGCTACGAGACGGACGCTGGCACAGGCATGCTTCGCTACAGTCCTCTTTTTGATGTTGAATCTCTCAATATTGACTCTTGTCGAATGACTTCACAATTCTTCGAGGCGTTCCCGGAAATGGCAGATGATATTAGAATTGCTTCGTCCGAGCCGTTGCAGATCTTTGGACTTGATGAACTTGATAGCGTGGATAATATGGGATTTAATGGGATTGGTGGTCCTGTTGGAGAGCATACGCAGCTGATTTCTCCGAACTGCTCGACGTTCGATAGCGGTTCGATGAATGCTTTCGTGGTCCCTCCAACTTGAGAAGCGCAGGTTGAGATCCTAGAGAAAATAATTCAAGTCTTGGGGGGACAAGGGCAGAATTCTCGAATTATCTCTAAATTTCTCAAGCCAGGGACTCCACTGTTACGGATCTTAGAGTCTTAAGACTTGCACAAGAAACCACCATTTACCTTAAGGTCCGACGGTCAGGTGACCATTTCCCCCCTCATCATTTACTTCCTCGATTATCGCTTTCAAGTAAAATTCCATGTAATAACTGTCTGATTAGCAATCTGATCGGCGTCCTATCACAAACAATGTCCAAGATGTCTCAATCGGATCTTTGTGCTGAGGTGATATCCCAAAGCGGCCACTACGTATTCTCGTCCAATCAGATTTACACTTCGTGCACTAGTCGTCTTACCACCTCTTTCGGCGAAGCGATTAACCCGATGGTGCGAATATGATGCTGGTCCGTCGTACAGACAGAACTATATTATGAAGCAAAGAGAATTCCTCAGTCTTACCGTTCATTTCCTTCAATCTTTTTGGCCATTCTGCTTCTGAATACAAATCGAACATGCTGTCAATTGTTCTCCAGAGCCTTCTCGCAACCGCGATTACTTACGAGCTCGGATGGATACTGTACTGTTCATACTTTCATCCTCTTCGTTCTATTCCAGGTCCATTCCTGGCATCCTTCAGTCGAGTATGGATAGTTTCCATGACGGCCAGGGGTGATATGGAGAAAACTGAACGGGCCTTGCACAAGAAGCATGGTGAGCCATCATTGCCAGCTTTCGATGATGTCGTTCTGACACAATATAACAGGCTACCTTGTTCGAATAGCCCCGAATGAAGTTTCATGCTCAGATCCAGAAGCGATAAGGGTAAGCTTCTCTTCTCTTCATGTGCCTTACAATACTGCTCGCTGATAACATCCAGATCATTTATAGCACCAAGAATGTGTTTAACAAGGTGGGTTTCTTTATCGACGACTTTACAAGTACAGCTCACAAAATGGTCATAGAGCGATTGGTACAATCCCTGGACCCCGCCAAACATGGCATACGCTGGGCACTTTCCCACACGCGATGAAAAAGAGCATGCCGAACGTCGACGCATCGTCAACAATGTGTACTCGATGTCCAGTATCCTCGAATCTGAGGGAGTGATCGACTCTTGCACTGACGAATGGTGCGAGACTGTGAGTAAGTTGGCGAAACAGAAATCAATTGTGGATCTACGATTTCTTATCAATATGTAAGAAAGGTATCCTAGATCCTGTGTTGTTGAGGCACACGCTGATACAAGGTTTTGCGGTCAGGTATATTCATGAAGTACTCCGCGGACTTCTTTACAGCGGCACCTGGAACTTCGCAAATAATCGTATGGAAGACGGCGGCTGGATAGAGAAAATTTCTCCCGCGTTGGCACTTTTCACCGTTGGGGGAACTCTACCATCTTACCTAATGCCCTTTTGCATGATTTTTTCTATCCTCTTCATTCCCACCATTCGGAGGACAATGAAATTTTTCGGTCACCTTAGTCTCGCCTCCGCAGAAGCGGTGTCGAGGCGCAAAGAGCAGGTTGATAGGAACGAAGATGGAAAGCCCGATATGGTCAGGAGACTCTTTGAGATCAAGGCCGATAAAGGGGAGAAGTACAATTTCAAGCATGAGCATGTAGAGGCCGAAACTCAGTCCGCTTTGTACGTTTCACCTACCTTGTGAATATTACACTTTCATCTTACCTGCTGACATGGTCAGAATGGCCGGGATAGACACCACCTCGATTGCCATCACTAGCATATTGTATCACCTGATGCAGAATCAAAATGCTTATCGAAGATTGACAGCAGAAATTGACGAGGCGGTCAAGAACGGCACTGTCTCTATCCCAATTTCGTATGCAGATTCACTCAAGCTGCCTTACCTGAAGGCTTGCATCAACGAAGGCATGCGTTTGCACCCGAGTATCGCACTTACCATGCCACGAGAGGTAGCGGAAGGAGGAGCCGCCATATCCGGGATCTTCTTTCCAGAAGGCTATCGGATTGGTATCAATCCTGCCGTCATCCAATATGACAAGGCTGTTTTCGGGTCAGATGCCGACATCTTCAATCCTGATCGTTGGCTGCATGGTGATCTCGTGGCGATGGACAAGGCGATGCTGCATTTTGGGGCTGGAACAAGAACTTGTATTGGGAAGAATGTAAGTCTCTGTCATAACACTCGAAGAGGGATGGTCTGCTTAACTTTTATACAGATCGCTTTGAGTGAGATCTACAAGCTGATTCCTCAAGTTCTTAGACTGTTTACTATTCGACTTGCTGAAACAGACAAGGACCTGGAAACGAAGAATTACTGGTTCAACAAGCAGATTGGTGTCAAGATACGAGTCGAAGCACGAGATATTTCGACTAGGTAGAAGTTTTGAACCGTCCAACAATCTGATGCCAGGAGATTTCTTCTGTGCATCCTCAATGATCAGATCATAATTGTGTATACCCGGTATTCTCCTCGGAAATGCTCATCCTCTTCTGCATTAAGTGTGGAAGCCACGCGTCGAAAGTGTGCTCATCTACAATTATTAATGCATGGCACATTCTGGGCATCGCAGCCAAATCTGTAATCGTCCATTGAGGTAATTATATTTCAGCCACAGCCATCACTGAAAGCCACGTCTTCGCCTCATACGCGTTTACTTGGCAATCATCCTTGTTCGGTCGGGTTTTGTTATTCTTCATCCGGTTTGTTTAGCCAGAATTCGCTTCGCAGCCGTATGTTACTCGTTGCGGGATTGACTGGCAACTTCTGCGCGCTGTGTCGGTGGCTGTGCTGCACTCAAAACGCCCAGGTGATGAAAATGAGCCTCTTTGAGTGCGGGAATACAAGCCTGATGACCGTTCCCAGTCCACTGAGGGAAATGGAGTTCACAGGCAGCCCTGTTCAATGTGCTGCGGTTTGGCACCTGTTCGGCATAATCGTCCACATGGCCGTCAGGCTGTCCTATCATCAGAGTACTGAGCGCAAGTCTCCAGTAACGGTATGAGAGGCTGATGCGGCAAAGCTAGGTGACAGTGGGTCCATGAGCGATGTACTATGCTGCCCATGAAGTTGATCCTAGGAGTATGGAGTATTTGAGGAGAGACATTGCTCTACGATTCCTACATCAGCCAGTATCTAATCCCCATGACAATATCACAATGTCCTTGCCAAATCTATTCATTACTTTGTTCTCACTTCTTACTTCTTTGGCATATGCTTCTCACCCCCGGAGTAATATTACCAGAACCTGCGGTTCAGCATCATCACCACACCTTCTCCAACACGCCGCTGAATTTGCCGTACTCGATCTTTCCGACGAAGAGATACTTTCTGGTACGATAAGTCCAAGAAGTCAGAAGCGGCACGTCATCGAGACATATTTCCATGTCCTCGCTGCGAACAAAACACTTGAGGGGGGGTGGGTCCCCAAGGAGTTGTTGAAGAAACAATTGGAGGTCATCCAGGATAATTTCAGTAAGCAAGCTTAGCTACCCATTCTGAGCATAATAGTTAGTACTAATGACATATATCCAGAGCCATCTAAGTTTGCATTCAAGTTAAAGGGGACGACCTACTCGATTTACTCGAACTGGACTGCCACCGGTCCTGATCTCAAAACGAGGAAGAAGCTTCGGAAGGGGACCCGGCAGACTCTGAATGTCTATATCGTCTCACAATTTGAGGAGTATTTGCAGACTGGGGTAATAATATCGTCTCGACCCTTGTTGCCTAGAGATGACTCGAAGAGATGTTGACAATCTGTCTTTTAGTATTGCTCGTTCCCGACTATGCTCAGCGATGTTGATGGTCTCATCTTAATCATTCCCAGCTTATGATCGGTGATTCTTGGTCCATGGCTGACTCAATTGCTTCTATATAATGATGGCTGTGCAATCAGTACGGTGACTCTGCCAGGTCAGGAGTTCTTGGAGACAGTAAATGAGGGAAAGTCATTGACACACGAGATTGGACATGTAGTACCTGATTAGCCTGTCTTTCAGTTATCTAGTACTAATTCATTATTTAGTGGCTCGGCCTCTTCCACACGTTCGAAGGCTGGAACTGCATAGGACCTGGCGACTTCGTTGACGATACGCCTGCTCAAGCACTTCCAATAGGTAGTTGCTATGCGCCGATTGTATGGGATACGTGCCCGGATCAGCCAGGACTCGATGCAGTGCATAACTACATGGATTATACTGAAGAGTAAGTCTGACATTTGCAAATTCTAAAAGCTTGGAAATTCTTTAAAAGCAAGGACTTCGAAGCTGATTGATACTAGTTCATGCAAAACGGAGTTCACAACAGGGCAAATCAAGAGAATGTGGGGTATGTGGAAGCAGTATCGAGCTTGAAAGTAAATGACGAAGCGAGCTTACGAGTAGAGCATGAGATTTTGGAGAGCGATGATAGAATGGTTTTGTGGGGTAAACGATTGTATGCTGACGAAGTGAGTTGCTGCTGCTGAGAACAAACGTTTTGCCAGATCCGTATATCCGCCGTGTCGGTACAACTTGCACCGGTATTTGAATATAACTCGCCGCAATCATTCCGGGCTGCCGGCCGGGTATGCACAAAGTTACCCGTTTGCATTTTCGTGGCCTGTTCCTTGTTTTGACTTACCAACAATTTTAATTTGACGTGCTTTGGCTCCTTGTCCTATGCTAGCCGCTGCGGTCCAATTCTCAAACAAAGTCAGTGGGAACAGAAAAAATCACTTCGGTTTCAATTACAATGGCAGTTCCAGGCACTCGTGAATCGAACCAGATAATTTTGGAGACTGAAGTGCAGCTACTCCATTTTCAATTCAGGCGCTGTTCATTTCATCAGAATCAATTTAATATTGAGAGATAGGATTCCGAATAGATTCCTTCACATCGTCCACTCTTACGTCAGACACACATGCCCGCAAGACTTCACTCCACAGCAGGGACTTTTTACGGATTACTATTCAATGAACGCACTCAACGGATGAGGTGTTACAATAACCTAGCGTTCCATCCGGCGTTTCACTCCCTGGATTTCGAACAACCAGGTGGCATTGATGAATTTGGTTCGATGATATCTCGAACTCAAACTTGAATGCTGATGCAGATGGTTTGGGGTACAAGGTCTTGTATGGTATGGCTCGGGACTTGTCACACAAGCATCGGGTCATACTTACATTAGATACTCAGCTGCTTAGTAGTACCCGTGAATGCTACGTGGACTGCGTGAGTAATAAATTCCATGTAGTGAACAAGTCGGAAGTCTGTACATATTTATATTTTGTGTCCCTTCCGAGATCAAATCTCTTCAAACTTCAAGTCAAAGCTCAGCTTCTTCCATTGTGGATATCCCTTCAGGTTCCAAAGATGAGTCTCGCAGCCGACTTGTCAGAAGTCTACACAGAATTCCATACAAACGGCCCAGCTCAAATCACCAAGCCAATTAAAGAGTCAACAGCCGACCATGCCGCCTCTTTCGACTTCCAGAAAGCCATCAAAGCAGGCGATACACTTCCACCTTTCAAACTTTCTGATGCCTTCGGCAATGATGTAGCCAGCTCAACCCTGCTCGAGAAGGGGCCTCTCCTAATTACCTTCTACCGCGGAGAGTGGTGCCCTTTCTGTAACCTCGCTCTCCGAGCTCTCCAAAACCACCTCCCACAATTCGAAGCCAAAGGTGTAACGCTTGTCGCCATCACCTGCGAGGTGCCCAAGCAGGCTCTATCTACATCCGAGAAGAACGAGTTGAAGTTCCCTGTGCTGTCGGATCTTGGCAACAAGTATGCTATGGAGCTTGGCTTGGTGTTTCCTATGCCGGAATACATGCGGCCGGTGTTTGATGGATTTGGAGTGGACTTCAAGGAGAGAAATGGTGATGATTCATTTGTGTTGCCAGTGCCTGCTACGCTGCTGGTTGATCAGAAGGGAGTGGTGAGGAATTCTTTCGTGGAGCCGGAGTATCATAAGAGAGCTGAGCCGGAGACTGTTTTGGAATGGATTGATCAGTTGTGAATGGCGTCAACAGTATCTGCTGGAATCAGGACCTTCAAAACAGACTCGGAGATTAGAGTAAGCGTGACTATCAAGGCCGGGATACAGTGTCTTGTTGAGAATTCTAGAATTTCAGTCGCAGCCTCCTATTAAAAATCACAAGCAAGAGCGATTAATGCGCTTCATTTTGTTTGTTTACTACTAGCGGAGGTAGGCGAGCTGGTACTGCGATTTCTATTCTACCTGACAATATCGCTGCATGTTATTGCTATCATAAAAAGTAACTCTTTGAGCTGGCCATACAAAATCGATAATAAAAGTCGAAATACAGCGGGGGGAAAATGGAGGTGAATGCAGAAAAGGAAAGTCAATGATGATACACTGCCTTGCTCTCGCTGTGCTGGTGGCGGTCTCGCGGTCGAGCTCCCAATTTCTTGGCACTCAGAGCCCCTCCATCAAACCAGTTCTCAATCACAACCTCACCAACACCAGAGCGATACCCAATAATGGAGCGACCGACCTCTATTTCGTCGAAAGATGAATATTATGACCTAGGAGCCTTCCAAAGACCCATCTACACGAAGAGCGGCGATGCGCAGATCTGGTTCAATCGTGGCCTGACATGGAGCTATGCCTTCAACCACGAAGAGGCAGCCAGATGCTTCGAACAAGCCATTGCCCATGATCTCGACTGCTCCATGGCTCATTGGGGACTGGCATACTCCCTTGGACCCAACTACAACAAGCCTTGGGAGTTCTTCGACAAGCAGGAGCTTGACAATATCCTGACGCGGGGTCATCGAGCGGCAAAACGAGCTCATACCACCGCAACAACAGCTGCAGAAAAGGCCCTCGCTCACGCACTACAGTTTAGATATCCACAAGAAGAGGCGGCAGAGGCGGAGGAGTGTAGACCATGGAACAAGGAGTATGCGCATGCTATGAGAGGCGTATACGAGGCATTTCCCGAGGACTTGGATGTTGCTGCTCTCTTCGCGGACGCGTTGATGAATATGACGCCCTGGGCCTTGTGGGATATACGAACTGGACAACCAGCGGAAGGCGCGCAAACACTGGAGGTGAAGACAGTCCTTGATTGCGCTCTGGCACAAGAAGGAGGCACTGCGCACCCAGGACTACTGCACTTGTACATTCATCTCATGGAAATGTCCACTACACCAGAGATCGCGCTGCCAGCAGCGGACCACCTTCGAGGCCTCATACCTGATGCGGGCCATCTCAATCATATGCCGACACATCTCGATATCCTCTGCGGCGACTATCGACGAGCAATTACTTCCAATTCCGAAGCCATACGAGCTGATGAGAGATTCCTTGCCAGAGCAGGTGCCCTCAACTTCTATTCCCTCTACCGGTCACATAACTACCATTTTCGGATATACGCAGCTATGTTTGCAGGACAGTCGAAGGTTGCGATAGATACAATATCACAATTGGAGGCTTCCCTACCGGAAAAGCTATTGAGAATCGAGTCCCCACCAATGGCAGATTGGCTCGAAGGATTTCTCTCTATGCGAGTGCATGCTCTGATCCGTTTTGGCCGCTGGCAGGACATCTTGAATATGGAGCTCCCTTCAGACCCAAAGCTCTACTGTGTCACTACGGCAATGGTCCATTATGCCAAAGGTGTTGCCCTGGCTGCAACTGGAAAGGTTCGAGAGGCAGTTGATGAGCAAGGTCTTTTCGTTGATGCTGTCAAGCGCGTTGCTTCAACCCGGATGCTCTTCAATAACACCTGCGTAGATATTCTTGCCATCGCTAGAGAAATGCTCGACGGAGAAATTGCGTACCGCCGTGGTGACGTTAACGCAGCTTTTGAACATTTACAGAAGTCGATCATTCTTGATGACGAGCTGCCTTACGATGAACCTTGGGGATGGATGCAGCCGACTCGTCACGCATACGGCGCACTTCTGGCCGAGCAAGACTTCTTTGAGAAGGCACTGGCAGTCTACAGTGCCGACCTCGGTATGGATGACACACTTCCGCGAGCTCTGCAGCATCCGAACAATGTTTGGGCTCTACATGGATACCACGAGTGTCTTCATAAATTGGGTCGAAGAGAAGAGGCGCGCATCGTACAACAGCAGTTGAAGGTGGCTATGGCCATTGCAGATGTCCCTATTAAGTCTTCGTGCTTTTGCAGATTGTCGGTTGAGTATCCTTAGGATCCCAATGCAGACAGTTCTGGAGTGACGTCTCAGTCAATGATCTATCACACAGTCACAAAGCTCGAATGGCACTGGTTGTCTAGATTGCTTGACATGACTGGCTTGCAAAACAGGCTGGATAGAGCTTTTCTAATGCTCAATGGCGGCGCATAGCTCATAAAGTTTGGTGCGGCATTTCTGAAACCACCTATCTGCTCGTCTGGGAGGTGAATATACAGTAGGTCGAACTTCTTCACAAAGTCTCACAACGACAGTGGGTCCAGCAGAAGAGCCCTCAGACATGGCACATCTATATTCAGATGTGCTTGTTTAATAAAATCACTAATTACAAAAATATTACTTCCTATCAAACTGGTGAGGCTTCTCATCCTTCCTAGTCTTCTCCAACCAGAAATACCTCGCCATCTGCTTGTAGATCAAAGTCGTCGCACCGTGGAAATTAATATTATGATCACTATCCGTGAACCACTGAACATGGAACTTCTTCGGGCTGACCCCACCCACAGTCAAAGTGTCGACGAGAACAGCCGAGTTCTGGAAATGCACATTGTCGTCTCCAGTTCCGTGCTGGATGAGGAAGCCCCCACGTACGTTCTGGAAACCGGCCGACTTGCGGATCGCAGTTGTGTTGTAGCCTGCTTCGTTGGTGGAGAGCAGCTTCATGTATCGCTCGGTGTACATGGAGTCGTAAAATCTCCAGTCAGAGACAGGAGCTGTCAGAATGGCAAAGGAAAAAGCGTCGCTGTCGAGTTCGAGGACTTTGCCAGCGAGGTAACCACCGTATGACCACCCGAAAATGGTAATCTTGGATGCGTCGACGTAGCTTCTCTTGCCGTATTCCTTGGCTGCATAGACTTGGTCGATGGCTTCAAGCGTTCCTGCTTATTGTCAGTTTCTTTCCGAGCAAGACGTCAGAGTGGGTCCGAGCTCACCGAGTTGCCCAGCGACGACCTCTCTGAATGCGCGGCCCTTGAATCCAGTCCCACGGTTATCAACCACAAGCAGGATGTACTCTAGCTCAGGATCACTCGCCAGATAGGCACGGAAATCAACCTGCCTGAACGTCTTTGTTGTCCTCTGGTTATTGGGACCTCCATACGGGTCAAAGATCACAGGGTATTTCTTCTTAGGATCAAAGTTTGGTGGTAAGCGCTCCATCACATTGAAGGTATATCCATCTGGACCTTGCATCTCGAACCACGTTGTCTTGGGCAGAGTGTAGTTTGCAAGTTTGCCTGCGAGGACTGCGTTGTCATTGATGGTCTTGAGTGCTGTGCGGTGCGATTTGGTGGAGTAGAGTTTCTGGTAGGGGAGCTCGGGGCCGTTGTATGATAAGATATAGTATCCGCCTCCAGCAGAGAAAGATGCGGTCCAGACTCCAGGGCTTCTGTCGTCGACAAGCGCCTTCTTGTTTTTGCCGTCCAGGCCAATCGAGTAGAGATGTCTCTCCATGGAGTTCCGCTCCGTGGAAGTATAGTACAGCGTCTTGGTGGCAGAGTTGATGTACAGGATGCTGGCGACTTCCCACTTGCCCTTTGTGATCGCCCGTGGTGTTGAGCCGTTCACAGGGTATAGGTAGATGTGTTGCCATCCTGATTCGTCGGATAGATCAACGTAGGTGTTCGTTCCGGCGATGTAAGAGATGGCAAGGTTGTTCTCGATCCAGCCTGGGTCGGTCTTGCGCTCGCGAACGACCGAGCTGGATTTCGTGGCGGTATCGACGAGGATGAGCTTCTCTTGGTCTTGGACGCGGTTGAAAGAGCGGAAGATCACGTGGGATGAAGTGTCTGTCACCCAAGCTACCTCGCCAATTATGAGGTCTTCTGGAGCGAAGGAGTCGAATTCGATGACCGAGGGGCCGGCGGCAAGGTCTTCGATGCTGAGGAGGTTGAATTTGACGGTCGGGTTCGTCTCGCCTACTTTTGGGTACCGGAGTTGGAGGTAGTCAGGGTAAACACCAGCAGTCGCTCCGTCCATGTAGTAGGGTACTTGGTAAGTGGGAACCTGTTGTCTTTTAGCAAATAAAACCCCTGGCTACAAGTGTGGTTGCGGGTTACTCACTCCTGTCTCATCAATGCTCAAGTAGGCGAGTTGCTTTCCGTCAGGTGAGAACCACAAGAGGGAAGTTGTTCCGTATATCTCCTCCTCATATACCCAATCTGGAACGGCGTTGAAGACATCTGGTCCTCCATCTTTGGTAATCTGAGTTGAGGTGCCATTCTCCCAGATGTACAGATCGTTGCCTCTGGCATAGGCGATGGTGTTCCCTACTGGAGACCAGCCGGCATATTGGATATCTGTGAGGGATCAGCAGGATTTACATGTTGCAAACAACTGATTACCTACCTCCAGCCTGGTCAGCAACCAATGGAACAGTAGTCTTGTCTTTCACATTGTAGATGTAGTAATCTGCGTAAAAAGTATATCTGTACAATTTCGTGTAGTTGGCGATGAACAGAACATGATCACTAAACGTCTCGTCAGGATATCTTAATCGCAAAAATAAGCCGCTGGATAAGAAAGGGGACGCACCCGCTCGGCTGAATAGAATAATCGTAGTAATCTTGGGCAGCACCTCCAAGCTCGCTGGCAGTAACGAACGTCGAAGTGTTTCCAGTTACGATATTCGCAAGGACCAAATCGCCAGTCGAGCTTCCCTCGACGTAGGTACCGTCTTCACCTTGCGAAGTCCATTGCAAAGAAGTACGTTTGACTCCGAAATTTCCGCTGAAGACGTCTTCGAAAGACACGACTTTCTTGGCTGGAGTTGTGCGTGCTTGTGGTGGAAGAGCTTCGACGGTAGCAGCTAGCAGAAGACTGACTGCCGTGCTGATAATCTGAAGAGAAGTCAATTGATACGTTTTTCAATTTAAAGACTGATTAATGTTCATGAACGTACATTAAAAGACCGCATATTGCAGTGATTTCAATATTCTCATCAGAACAGTCACACTGTGTAGCGGGGTACCGATCACAAAACGAGAACGACGGGTCCCAGCCATTGCTGGCGGCGGGGATGAGTTTTATAGCTCTGAAGCTGCTCATTAACCGCCGCATCAAGCCGGATGATCTCAATTACGAGAATTTCGTCTTATCGAGGCCGTCCAGTGTGACCAACAGTGACCTTCCTGATTAATGACTTTTTATGAGTTTGCCAAGTGACGCAAGTCTTGGATGCGGGGCAAGACAGGGTGCCGTCCGGTACCTGGCGGGAAAGATGGGGTGGCGTGCTACGTAGAATAGATTAGATCAGATAAGTCTGTGGTTTTTTCTGATCAAGACAATAATTAGTATACTCTTCTTTTGATTCAAAGAATTATTGATATCATTTTGAAACGTATAATACTCGTGAAACATGGTAATCTGATCGCGACATGGAGATTGGCTGACATTCTCATGGCCGGGGAATCAGGTACAGCTTCCCTGTATGAAGCTTGGCCGCCTTGGCCTTTGCATGGCACGATTGCTAGAAGCTTGGTCGAAGATGTGACCTTCTAGAATAGGAAGGATATGCTGCAAGAAGCCTGCTAAAGTCTATCGCGCGAGAATCCTTTGACGCGTAGGTTGCTGTGCAGGAGTGGTGGTTGGTGTGAGGCAAACGTCGGTTCAATTGCGAACTCGGTTCGTGGAACTTGTGTGTGGCAAATGGCTGGGTCACTCGAGAGTCGAGACTGTAGCACATAATGCTGGAGTCAAGCAGATTGCTTTGTACTACCGAACGTCATTTCAATCTTGGGCCTGCATCTGACACTTGTCTGCAGTCGTTTGAGCTTCAATATGTGGTAGCATATTTTTTAAGCTCGCACCGAACATCACTGGTGTTCTAGTGCTCAGCAAGCTTCCAGTCCATATGCGTTGATTTTTACTCTCAGTGCCTGCTTGCAAAATCCGATCTGGTCATCTTCTTCAATTGCTACCCGATAACAAATGACAGATGAGAGGGTTCTGGCTCGGAAAAGAGGAAGCCATGTCAAGGGTCAAGTGATGTGCATGCCGGCGGGGTACAACAATCCCTGTTTGGCTTCAACCCCACCGCGCCTCATCTAAGCGAGTGTCGTCCCCCTTTCGCGGATGTAAACACATAAGCGAGATACACTTCTTCTATCCCGACAAAATGAGCAAAGCATTTAAGACGACAAGGAAACTTCCGCCAGTGTGGTTGGTAACATTACGGGGGCTATATGCATCTGGTCATTGGCTGTAAAAGCAAGACATCATACGAAGGAATCCAAGATCTGGACTCATTCCGACGCCTTTTTGTAAAAGCTATAAGTCTGTCCATCGATGTTTCCGCGTATCACCAAATCCAATGCAATTTCAAGTACATCTCTTTCCTGCTTGGAAAAACACCTGTGGTACCGACAGACAAAGTTGTTAAAAAGAGGGCTATGGGCGTTCATGTTAGAGCTTTCATACATATCAACCCTTCGAGGCATCAACTTGAAATTTTACAATAAAAGTCCAACAGCCAAGCCGAGAGCACCCAAGGTAACGCCACCCGCTCTGATCTTTTCTGCCGCATTCGAACTTGTTGCAGCAGCGGCGGCATCTGAAGTTGGAGTTGCAGTAGAACCACTAGCAGTACTACCTGCATCTGAAGTTCTTGTTGCAGTCGTGCCCGTAGTCGCATTCGCCGGTGAGTATCCAATCGCAGTACCAGCACGGCTCGTGGTTGTCGTAGCTGCCTCTGTGGCTACATCTGATGGTGTGCCAGTTCCTGTCTGGACTACCCCACTTGGCGATGTATAGGTTCCGTCTTTGAGACTACCATTTCCTCCTACGTCGTCGTGGTAGGAACCTAGGATCCATGTTAGCATTTGATTATGGCGCGAGGTTTTCGGAAGTCACTCACCGTCGCTGAGGTTGACGCAAAGCAGAGAGTCGTCTGTATATTGGTAGCAAGTCTCTGCGCTTGAGCAGGTAAGTGTCGCCCGCTTGTTGAATGTGTTGCGCTTTCTCAGTTTGATGAGACCATCAGAGGGGTCCTCACTGGCCCCGGTTCCGGTACCGGTCTCATCATCACATGCAGAGCCTAGACGCATTAACTTAAGTGGCTGTTTATATTCCCTGGACGGAAAAGTCTTCACCTCCAACAGCATTACATTGCCCTGCCATGATCAGGTCCAGACAACCTGTTACGCATGCTTGATCTTGTTGGCAGAAGTTCGAGCAGTCGGACACGCTCTGAGCGCCTCCATAGATGTCTCCTCCATTTCCACCTCCGAAGCTAGTAGCAAAATCATTATTAGCAGGCCATGACTCTGCACCTGAAAACAGTGCATGTGGTTGCAACGGTGAAGTCGAGGAGTGCAAGCACAACAGCGATCTTGGTGAACAACATCTTCAGTGGAATCGTGGAATTTGACAACGTGGTAAGAGAAGGTTAAGATTGGCGACGTTGATATAAGATACTTTACAGAAAGGACGATAATGCTTGGGTAGAACATCGTCTTTAAATATGGCATAACCACTAATTTTGGCTCCTTTCCCGCATTGCCTCTTCCATAACAGGCAACATCAATTAGGAACCTGACTAGTGACTAGGTGAGCCCAAAGCTACATGTATTGAGCCTAGATTTGTCTTCATGAGATAACAGCAGTGTGTTATTAGATCTGAATTCAGCCTTCCTGGGCTTGCACCTTGGCAGTTGAAAGTGGTGGCCGTGCGGTCTCCCTTAATTGGACTCAGCAACCGAAAAAGCGGGTGGAGCTGAACAACTCGATACATGTGGAGGTTAGATCAAAGTTGCGATGGGAAATTCGGTCCTGAACAGGCCTTCCGCCTCAGCCGTGGCGTTTTGAGCCGTCCCAACCAGTCCCTCGTCACCTTCGTGGTGCCAATCAAGCCAATGTGCATTTCTCTATTACATGATTGGTTCCTATACGCCGATGGCCAAGTAAAGGCCGGATTCGGCAAAGACAAAAAAGAAGCTTAAAGCATAGAAGACCCTGCGGAGATATAACCTCTGCTACGAATGAATCCTTGATTGGCATTATCAAGCATTTCCGACTTGTCCTGAACTAGTCTCGCCAAGCCTCCATCATTCAGCCCAGCCAGCCATCTCAAGGTATTTATGTACTCAGTGACTAGTTCCAAGATAAATTTTCAAATCAGCTCGGATTGCAAGGTAGACTTTTCATGATCGTTTCTGTTCGAGGCGTTCAGCACGTTCGGCATCCAGCTCGTCGGTGAGGTAAACTGATGACTGGCTTAAAGCTTTCGTGTGCATCCTTCAAGACAAGAACGAGCAGCGATCAACATTAGTGATAATGTAAATTTTAATATTGAGATCTCTGAATTATGCGTAGCTGGAGTGCAATGGGCATAGTGAGCAAAAGCCCTGCGCAAGTCACGACAAGATTGGGTCACGCGGCCGCCTCTCTTCTCCTTTTCCTCCTCGCCTGATATTCATCTGAAATCGTATTGATTTTACGACAACAGTACGTATCAACAACTACTCATATATATACTGTGGCTTAGTTTTATACCAGGTCAGGGGTCAATTGCGGATCCATAGGAGCACAGCTCCAGATCCTTCAATTCAACAAGACCAAACATTCATCCTGCGCCATCCTAATGTACCGTTTCCTGAAAACTTCTCCTTGAACGCCGCATGCCCGCATATTCTCGTTGAGCCCATGTCATAAAGTCGTATAACCAATTTCCTGTCACTACGATACCACTCCAGTCTTCTGCTGCGAAATCAATTCCGGTGTGCTTGCGCCAGGACATCCTACTCCCTTTACACCACTAAAGCTCTGCAACGTAATGATCATTGCTGTTGCGCGATCCTGGTTGGTCTTCGTGTCCTGGACTGTAGGGTCGGTGTTGAAGGTGATTGGAGTCCCGAGGACATCTCCGGCCGCGATGTTTGTGCTTAGTTTGGATATGAATTCTGCACGAGCAGGAGGGCAGTTCTCGGGAATTGGAACTCCATTTGCCCCCACGCCTGTGCCCGATTGAATGGTGAATGCTGGCACGAGAGAGGGATCGAGATTTGTGGGATTGTTGTTATTGTTGTTATTGTCATTGTTGCTAGGTGTGTTCGTGCTCGCGGGTTGGTTATTTGTAGTAGGGGGACCAGCAGCGGGGTTGTTGTTGGGCTGGTTGGTATTTTGTGGGGAGTTTCCATTTGTAGGAGTGCCTACATTTGCACCTGGTCGGCCTGGTCGCCCTCTATGTCTTCCAGGTAAAGCGTCGACACTAAGGCAGAGAAATAAGACGATTGTCGAAGCTGTAGAGAAGCGCATTTTGATGTCTTCGAGGTCGTGACTTGAGAAAAGACGGGATGATTTGTAGATAGACTTCAGATATACACCTGGTATCGAATGAAAGGAAAAGGAAATCTCAGAACCAGTCTGGATACAGAAAAGAGCTTGAAGGAGTGACGAGAACAGAAATTGAAGAGTGGTATCCTCACCCGGAGACTCTTGGAAAAGCATATCGCGACCCTTAAGTATCGTGTCCAGCACCTTCGAATAGCTCAATCGAACTCGTTGCTTCCAGCCCCTTAATATCACGTTCATCTGCGGAGATGGCTTCAGTGGGGGATCGACCCTTGTTTCGATAGAAGGTTTGTTTGAGCCACGGTGCCACACTTCGACTGCCAGTGCTGTACGTGTGTTTGTTTCGTCCAAACATGGCGGCTGTTGTCGATCTGGCACAAAATCGTGGGACGGTGGCACGAATAGCCTAAAATGTCCTTCATAGCATGTTTCATCCGAAGTTGAATGATAACCCGTTCGTCGGGTCTTTAAATGTGACCAGACCGTCTCTGTACAATTCACGTTTCAGTTATCGCGACCCCTTCACACGCCAGCCCCTGGGCTAAGCGAGCTTTGACGTGGGTCAATGGAATGATAGTTCAAGCTATGGTTCTTACTTGCTGGCGACCAATTGAACAAGATACCCTTAAATGATACTCCTGCTTCAAGACAGTATATCTGCCGTCTGTCATGTACGATGCAAGTTTCAATGCCAGTCTGATGATGTGATTCCCCGTCTTCTTGGTCACGTGAGAAGTATGGACCTCCGTGCAGTCTCTGATTCGTGCAATCCAATGGCTCGAGCTATCTTGATAATCGCCAACTTCTCCTTATCTGTCACTACATGGACGTATTTAGACCATAAACAACGTGTGGTCAGATATAGGTCATTATCAAGTCTTTAATGGTGATTGTTAGATCGATTCGGCTAAGTCGTAGCAACAAAAAAAGGGATCGGGAGTAGCCGATTTGAATTACACATGATCGCTCAAATCGCTGGAAATTTGCAGACCTCCAAGGGGAACGGGGGCCCTAAGCCCGCTTCAACCGTACCGACTACTTAGCACATACAGAAGTCATGATCGATCGGCTCTTGGTCAGCTTCACAGACCGGCAGGTCCGACACAAGAGGTCAATGAGCGATTCTTGTCTTCTGCACCAGGGACCTGTGCAGCACATATTAGTGGAGCACCATGTCAAGACCTTAGGTCAGAATATTTATTATGTATCACAGAGAAGGGGTCCTAGTGCGGATCTGTGAGCGGAGTATACTTGGTGGCATTCATTTCATGGCAGAGTTGACTGTGTCATTTCCATACGAATGCGTAAGAAAAGCATACGCCATGTCCATCCCTTTGCAACGAAAGTCAGCTCGGAAACATTTCCATGTCGAGGATTCCTCTTACCTGCTGCAACGCCAGAGCTTGTCCGGATGTTTCCATCCTGAGTTTATCTTGAGTGTTGATACACAGACGATTCCCCCCACATATTTATCTGCGAATGTGAGCGGTGAGACTTCACTTCAGCACGCACGTATACTCTAAGGCCTACTTAGGTGGGTTGTTTGCAACTGCGAGCCTGCGAGTAGTTGCGGCATTAGGATTAGGGATAGGAATTACGGTTAGGGATAGGAATTAGTAGGATACATTTGAAATTCGGGCTGTCTATGAAGGCACATTAGGTACCTAGTAGATTTTGAGGATTCTGCCATATTGAATAGTGGGGGGGGGGGGGGGGATCGTCTGTGCATCAACACTCTCAATCTTGCACTTAGAACCCACGCGATGTTCTCGCCGAAGGCTGTAACCCACGCCCGGGCCCCTTGATTTGTAGTGGCACGTTTTCCGCTTAGCACTCCAGATTTGGCTTACACTGACCAGGTACTCAAGCTGAAAGTGACGACGGGCGACACAGTCTTCGAAGGATGTGTCGTTCTCTTGGGCCAGCGCAATGGTACAGGAAGGATATCTAGAGGCGGTGCACTCAAGACCGTGTGTGTAGCTTACAGCTGAGGTTGGAACCAAGATCGGCTCGACAACTGAGGAACAAGATTGTCACTTTCACTCCGACAATATTCACCAATTATATCTTTTGCCTCACCTTCCAGTCCCCCACATCTCCTCTTCGATGTTTTTGAGACTACTGAACTGGATGATGTGTAGGTAATATCAGGCAAAGTCATTTCATTCGGACTCGTCTTATTAATTCACAAGGCGCTCGACGATCACCATGAATAGGCATGAACCTCCAACTCCCACACCATCTTCCCCGCTCTTCCCAATCTCACCACTTCCGCCGTCACATCATCGCAAAGCCCTCCGGGTCCACAAACAACAACGCCTACTTTCTTCCACCCCATCTGACCTTCGGCCTCCAACATACTCTTCACGTCAAATCTCTGCCCAACAAGAAATTCCTTCTTGGAGAACCTGTCTAAAGCACCTTCGACGTCCAGCGTCAGGGCGCGATCAGATTGCTTGAGACTCCAAAGCAGCTTGGTGTTGGGGTGGGATGTCGCCCAGGAAAGTAAGCCCGTTATGCCGAGACCGCCGCCGATGAGTAGGATGCGATCGCATTTGAGGTTCTCATCCGCGGTGTTGTTGCGGTAGGGCCCGTCGATTAGGGTGAGGAGACTGGCGAGTTGCTTCAAATACGGCGTCATACCGGTGTTCTTGCGGATGATGAGGGTGATGCCATTTTTAACGGATACTACGTGCGTGACTTGCGCGATGTTTCAACAGGATAACTCCCCACGTGAATATGCCACAAGCAGGAACAAAGAATGCAGGGCTGTTTGCAGGACAAGGATTCGCGCTACCCATCGGTGGAGGAACAGGTAAGTCGAATGAGACCAGTTGGTCGCCCAAAGCAGGATGTTATTGCGGCCGGCGAAGAGAATTATTAGTGGGAGGAGGGCAAATGCGATGTCACCCGTTCGATAGCCGGCGTAGGCGAGCCACTCTCCTCGTCTGTCATAGCCCAATGGATGAGGAATTGGTGCGACGGAGTCGTAGCCAGTGAATGTCAGAACGAGGTTTAGAATAGTAAAGTCGAGTATATACAAAGCCTGTCCGTATGTTGGCGCATTTCCTAGCAGCCGCGGAACAGGTCGGACGTGGTAGAAGTCGATGGTTGATGGGAAACGAGATATGGCTTGAGCTTGTCGAAGATTCCTGTCATGTATGGAAGTTTGTTGATTAAAGTGACCAGCACGGGAATTTCCAAAAGGAACGCTGACGAGAGCGAGACTTAAATTTCATCAATTTAGCAAAGTCCAATGACTTCCAGATATGGAAACTGAATTTTACTTGTTCCCTGTTGCAGATATCTTATCCGAGATATATGCAGCTATATACTGAATCTCATACCCAGTCTAGGCGACCAAACTGGTCTGATAAAGCTCCGTGCCCCAGATATATGTGGTATTCGGCGCTACCGTGACATGTTGAGCCGCAGCTGTAGAATCCCACTTCGCAGGAACCGCAGGACCGCCCGTTGCAGGCATCGCCCAGTACTTCTCGCGTTCCCAAGTTGGAAGTCCGTCTTGTTCACATCTGAGAGATGCAATAAGCGAGAGTGGTCAAAAATGCATCTTCGGTTGCATAACAGGAGGGAGGCGTGGGTGAACGGCCGTGGCTATGAGGTTGGCTCAAGTCCATTGGTGATGTGCAGAGAGCATTGCGCCTGAAATGACGGCACTGCAGGCGAAGTAGCAGAACGGGTAGCCATAACGACTGCCTAGACTGACGAATTGTGCGTTTTTCATCTGAAAGAGAAATCAAGAGACGAACATACAGAGACATCAATGCCGCATACAACACATGGTTGCACCCGTGATGTTCTCTGCTGTAAAAACATTTGCCTGTCTTCCCCTTGATGCCGACGCTCTGATATGCTCAAATGTGAAGGCAATAACTGGACCAGTTCCTTTTGCGAAATGAGGAGAAAGCCTGAGACCATGGCGGTCTTCACATCTCCGCCCTCCTTTGCAACAACAACGCCAGATTGAGACCTGCACCCCAAGTACCCAGCCTCGTCAACATCTCCGCCCCACTTCTAAACAACACCTTCTTCTGCACCCTTCCAGTCCCATCACCCTCGCCAACCTCGGCATCACTCCTCAACAGGGAAATGAACGAACTACTCCGCAGATCCTCATCCAGCTCTAAGCGTTCCAGCAGCTGCATTCTCTGATCCTTCGCTGAAACACTTACGAGCGCCCAGAGGATGACATGACACAAAAATATCGCTATGAGACTGTATGGTGCAGTGTCTAAGTATCCGCTGCTGATGTGGCTATTGCTGTCAGGTGGGCTGAGAGACATGATAGCTTGGACTGCGCGCTGGGCGACTTGTTCTGCGTTAGACGGGGATGAGCGGGCCCAGGATGAGAGACTGGACATGGCTTGGGCGATACCGGCCGTGCCATCTTTTCCAATTGCGCTTTGTAGATTGGGAAGAGGGACAAATAGGAGGATCGTGCTTAGGCGGTGGAGAATGTGGGATGAGCGGGTGAAGTATTCCGTTGAGGCGTCTCGAGTGGGATGGCGGGATAAAAGATAGGCTGAGGCGAAGGAATGAAGAGAGTCTGGAAGCTACACATCAGTAGAATACGACTTGATCATAAGGGAAATATACCTGCAATCCTAGAGCGAGCCGCTGATTTGAGAGGGCGGCTAGGGGAATTGTCACTTTCCGAACCGTGAAGACGTGCTTCGTCCGGAGCCCACTCGTCTTCATCAATGAACGTCCTAGAAATAATATCTTCTTGTGTGATTTGATAAATATGGTGCGTTACCGTTGTAAGAACCAAAAAAGCACTCCATGGATTGAGGTTCAAGGCCGGTAATTGTCCTGATCGCATTTCTGAGCCGTCTCTCTTGGATGTCACATCACCACCAAGCACGAATGGACCGACAGCAGCAGCAAATGACCTAGAAGGTGGCACAGGCGCCGGTCCCAGTAGATTCTTCCATGTCCTCGCCGAGCTTGCTGCCCAAAATTCCTCATCACAAGGACATCCCAAATCTCGGACTTCGCCGACCGAAATGGTAGGCGGTAGGTTCAGTAGACTCGGGAATTGGGAATCAATAGTGTACACAACCCAAGCGAGTCTTTTCTGAGATTCTTCTTGTACCCATTTCCTCCAGTCTGAGTCCAGGGCTGACCCGGTCATTGTGTGAGTGGTCGAGATCGGGAGTTGTTCTCCAAACTTGATGCGGCGAATGTAAGTGACGAGCGCACCTCTTCCCACCTCGGCAAACTCAAAGGCTCGCTTATTTCCACACCATAACCCTGTATGGACGATCAGAGCTTGGGCATATATTATCATGGGGCTGCGCATGAGTGCATTGTTACACTCTACAGCGACTTGGAGATGCCAGCGGATTGCATCGAGAAGAACGATTGCGAAGCGACGAGTGTGTTTCAGATGGCTGTAGATGGCACCGATGACAATCATGGCGGCAATTAGAGGTGGTGGAAGATCTTTGTTGGTATTGACCGTGGCGTGATGGAGGACAGGCATTTGAGGAGAGCAATGTTTGAAAAATAGGCCGATGAAAACATTGACCGCAGCGAGGGGTGGCAAGACGAAAGACCGTTTCGCCGACGGACATTCTGTGAAGTGTGGTTGGATAAAGGACTCCAACTGAGCAAGTGTTGCTTCTGTAATATCGAATCTGGGATCATGAGTGTGAAACAGTGGATGACTATCTGGAATCGAGATAGGGTGTGCGGATAATATCTGTTGAGAATTTGGATTCCACTGGAATGGCCATTTATCTTCTTCAGATGCCTCGTTAGGAGGCGAAGAGATACGACTAACTGGTCCGTCTTGATGTAAGCCCTGGTAAGGTTTGTTGTTAACCTCGGCAAGGGGTTGTTCTCTCGACGGCTCAATAGAACCCCAAGTATCTGCAGAGGCTGGACTAGGACCAATGCCACCTAGTCCTCCCAGCTCGTTTCCAGTCTCGCGCATCGCGGAATAAAAATCGAACGAGAACCACTCATGACCAAGAGGAGCCATATCCTGCGGTATGAGGAATGATGAGAAATCGAATGGCTCAAACGACATATCCACGTCATAAGGAAAGTTGGGAAACTCATCAGTGCTCCCTTCCATACCCGGAACCGAGCCATGCGGCTGACCCAATAGCCCATGAGAGTGTTGAATTTGAGAAGCTGGGGAAATGCCTTGGTAGGTCTCGGCTTCAAACCCTGAATGGTGGCTAGTCATGGGACTATGAGCATGTCCTTCGTCCAGTATTTCACCACCGTGACCTGCAATAAAATCGGAGGAATTGGAGAGGACATCGTGGTTGTTTTCTTCATTCTGTTTCCTCCTTTTGGCAGGACGTCGTCCAGGCTTCGCTTCAGCATTGTCCCACCTTTCATGGCCAGCCTCATGGCGCTTCATGAGATCGCTTCTTGTGAATCCCTTGCCACATATTGAGCAGCAATGAGAAGGCGTATCATCTGGAGGCTAGATTAGTCACATGTAGCGGAGATAGCACTTGAAATCATACGGGTCTTCAGATGTCGACTCAGATTCTCCCTTCGGTTGAAAACCTTGTCACATAGCCCGCAGCTAAATGCATCCTGCTGGGATTTTGAACGACTTGATGCAGTGGACCGGGCGAGATGTTCTGGTACGGAATCGAGTTCCGGATCTGGATAGTCCACCGAAGGAACATTCTCGGCTACATGGTTTGCTCGAAAGGTGGACATCGTTGGATACGCATTCGGGCTTTTCATGAAGTCCAATTTGAGTGAGGAGATTGAGCAGAATGTCCTCTCGATGACGAGGAGAGATGAGGTGGATATTCAACCCTCGCTAGTTGAACGCTATGTACGGAAGTCCACTCGAATTGCTTCCCTGTCGCCCGTCCACTTCCCCGCTCTTACTTACGAAATTTCTGTACTCCGTAAGTGCAGGGTGCAGTACCCCGCAACGCTTGTGTTTTCACCCCGTAGCAATATGGAGCAAATTCTGGTATGCATGACTCGTATGAGAAGAGGCAAACGACACTGGATGTCGATTTGGGAAGTGACTTTTCATATAATTGGTATTTGATCGTGATCTAGCCCAGCCATTCTAGAAGCAACCTCAAGATCGAGAACTGCCTCAACCATCCGTACCATCCACTGGCTTGTGCCTTCCCCGGTGCAACAGCTGAAGGCCTCGAGCTCGCGACTCCATTCTTCTCTGCTTCTGCCGTGGTGATCGCAACCTTTTCGCTGGACTTTTGTATCCTGATTGTAACCTTGCCATCTTGTCCTGCAATAACTTGTGATACGAATGAACGTTGGCCAGTATTCTCCACAGACATGATGCTCCATCCCTGCGGCGCAAAAACCTCTGCGACAGAGCCAGTAGGCATCACCAACACAATGCTCCCCGTTCCTAGAGACTCTTGCATGTTCAGAGAAATTTCGACTCGACCAGCCGGCGTCGACAGAGCAACTTCCACATTCTCTAAGCTAGCCAACACAGGCTGCACTTTCCAGCGTGTCCATCCAGGTTCAAGCGGCGAGACCCCAGCCAGATATCTAGGCAGGAGATACACAGGCCACGTTGACCAGCCGTGCATGAGAGATGTGTCGTCCGTGATGGGCGTTCCGTCTGGTTTCATAGCTTCCCAGTGGCCTCCTGAGTAATTTGGATTTGTCTCGTCTGCCATCACACCCCAGACACGTTTGATGAGCTCGATCGCTGAATGGCCGTGGCCGCGTTCGAAGAGTGCCTCTACTGCGAAGCCTGATGCGTACGGACTAACCACTATCTTATCTTCCCATCTTGCTAGACCTTGAAAGGCTAGTGGGAGGTGGTCACTTTTTGGTGCAGCTAATGTTGTCACTGCTGCTACGTGCGTGGGAGAAAGCCCTGTTGTGATGGCGTATGCGTTGATGTCTTGACAAATGCCAGTGGGGGAAGAAATGTCGCTCATTCTCATGATACCCTCAGTAGGGTTCCAGAGGTGCGCAAGAATACTTTGTCTCAGATTATCTGCTCGTGGTGAGAATGTATCTTTCGAGTTTGCGACCCTGCTCATCTTAGCCATAGAACTCAGAGCATCGTAGTATGCAACATTGATCTTTCCAGAAGCTCCAAATATTGGCCCACCCATGGGAAACCAGTCCACTGTGATTCGTTAGTTGTGCTTTCACAGGTTTTTGGAGAGGACTTACTTGAAAGTGGAGGTGGCGCGACAACAAGACCTCTCTGGTCTACAAATTTCTCCACAAAGCCCAGCAATTTCTCTAGCTTGTGCCAAATCGATTTTATCGTAGCATAGTCGCCCGAATGCATCCAATAGTCTTTGATAGCGACAACCAGTAGCAAGGCATAACTGAGAGAATAGAAGGCATAAGTCGGGGGCTCTGTTGACACTTCATGGGTGGGTGCCTGGATCGGACACAAATTGCCGAGATATCCCTCTGCCGTTTGGTGACTGGTGAGAAGTTTGATGCTCCCCAAGATGGCGTTGAGGTTGGCTGTAGAATAGCAAATTGACCGTCCCATAACAAAAAGATCGCCACCGAACAGAGCTCTGTCCCGCTTAGCACCGTCGATGGTGCATGAGAGGGCATTGGTGCCAACAGCGAAATCAGCGAGAGTACGATCTCGGCTGGCGAGAAGAAAGTCGTTCCGATAGAGACTTTCTCCAGACAGATTAGTGATTTCAAGATTCCGATACATTGAGGTGTAGCCCTGTGGCCCACCAAATGCCACCGAGCCAGTGTTGTTCTGGCTTCCACCGAGGATGGGATGAATATCAAGGTCCAGTACGGTCGCAACGTCCACGCCGTTGAGCAAAACCGAGACGCTCTTTCCCGTCGCAACCGTGCTGACTAAAATCCAATTGTGCAGAGAAATCTCGGGTGGTATATCCCATCTTCCTCGATGATTTGTAGGGAAGACTCCATTCGTATCCGACAGGCCCTCGAAAGCAGCAAGTGACCTCTTTCCCAGATCTAGACAAAAGATCAGCCCATTAGCGACCATGTGCACTCCCCAGCTGGCACCACCACTCTCAATTTTCGCGCTGAATTGAACCTTCACATCACCCCATCGAGTACCATGTCGGCACGGCGCCCAATGCTGTCCAACTATCCGGGTGCCGTGTTCGGTCACTTCCCATGCTGCGGCTGTTTCTCCAGCTTCCACCGTGCAGGCGTCAACGGTCCGAACGCCATCGTTCCAGACTTCGTTGAGCAGCTCGCTCGAACACGAGAATGAGTTAATAGTTGGGTTTGGTGCACGTATTGGCTTGTAGCCAATTGAGGATAGGCGGACTGAGGAATTTGGTGTTTTGAGAATCACTCGCTGGTATCTCTGGGACCGTTGCGCAAAGGGTAATACAATCCGATTTTGCTTTTCAGACGGCTGAAACGTCTGCGTGTGTATTCTGTATGTATCCATAGCATTGGAAAATAAGAAGAATGGGCCATCTCCTACGATTTATCAGTAAGATTTCAGGCACAAACCCGAGTTGTCTTACCTGTCCCGCACTGTATTCCAGCATGCGTTTCACTGAATATGACATCAACTTCCACGGGGCAACTTCCAGTAACACTGCTAGTCTCGATGATAGGCATTCCTCCAACTGCAAGCCCATAATCAAATGTTATCTCAGACTGGCCAGTTGATGCATTGGAGAGCTTGAAGCTTCCTGCAACCTCAACGTCGCCTTGGCAAGTCCATTTCGAAGGAGCGATGAAATCCATATTTATTCAGACCCGACACTCGTCTTGAGAATCCATACATGGAAAAGGTGAGAAGATGTGTGTGTATTTCCGTGAGAATATTGGAATATTTCCAAGTACGCACACAAAATGTTTGAAAGTCGCGACTTGAGACGCCCGCGATGCAAATATTCAAAACGAAAGCCGGGAACTACCAAGCATCATTTCAAAGGAAAAGAGAATGATAAATACCATCGTAATGGCCGCCAGTAAGATACGATATCCACTGGTTATAACGTCCACATAGCCTAGCCGTAATGTGTTGTTTCGTTGCAGTTGTGCTTCCGTTGAAAGGAATTGTTCAGGGGGAGAAGCCGCGACCGCCCGGCGACTGGGCGGCTCAGCGACCCAATGCGTAATCATGTGACTCAAATTGTCCACTTCTTTCCCCTGCCACGTAAATGTCCACTTCGTTCTTTATGAAAGGTCACTCTCGGTTTCCCCGTCCCCCGTCTCCCCATCCACCATTTCCCACTATTATCTCCGTGACTATGGGGCACTTGCTCAGGGCGTTGTTTGAGCTGCACCCAGTTGTCATATCCACTTCCATTCCATAGGATTGTCCTACTTCACTCTCCACGTCTACAGATCGTCCAGTTTTGACCAGGACTGTCCACCTGGCAGACTATATTATGGGTTCATATGAGTACCATGTCTCCATCTTTGGCCCTCGCGGGGGCGGGATATGGAGATTCGCCCCAGCTTCTCAAGATCTTCCCTGACCATGATGCACCCTGTGGATTCAGCTGCTTCGTCAGGGAATCTGGCTCTTTGTAACACTAAGACATGCATATATGCTGGAGACCTCCTTTGCAGAGAGTAAGTACAGTTTCACGGAGAATTTTGTTTTTCCTGCCCCTTCTAAATTAGCAACTTTTTACTCCCATCATTGTTCAATATCATTTACACGATGGCCGACAAAGTCCCCGATTTCGAGCATGTTGACATGGCATCCTCCTTGACAGCCGCCGAACAACTTGGCGATAGAATCTCCGACGCTGAGCGCCAGGAGACTCTCTGGCAGGCAGTGAAGACACACAAGAGAATCATTCTACACTCAACGGCGGCATTTGGTGCGGGTATGGTATTTGGCTACGACACGATTGCAAATGGAGCGACCATTTCCATGCCAGGTTTCGAGATTTACTTTGGAGGAGTCACACCAGAAGGCGAATTATACGTGCCGTCAATCTGGGCATCTCTTTGGACAGCGATGTCTTATCTTCTCCAAGCCATGGGGGGGTTCCTGATCGGGTTCGTGTCTGATAGCTTTGGAAGGAAATGGCCTTGCGTGGGCTCTTGCATGATCTCGATCGTAGGAGTTGGCATCGAAGTAAGTCTGATTCATTTCGATCAGTGTCGTATTCTTCATGATCTTATGAATGCAGGTGCTGATGACTTGTTTTAGTTTGCCGCAACATCTCGAGGTATGCTCCTGGCTGGGAAGATGGTCAATGGTCTCGCGATAGGATGCCTATTCGCAACTGCCACAGCATGGGCATCTGAGATCTCCCCGATGCGCCTTCGGGGGGCTATCCAGTCAGCCATCATCCTCTTCATGTTTTTCATGCAGGCGATCGGACTTGTAGTCGTTCGAATGTTTGTTCCGAATATCACGACGAACGGCTTCCAGGCTGTCTTTGCTATACAATGGACGTGGCCCATCCTGACCGGCCTTCTATTCGTATTTATGCCCGAATCTCCATCGTGGCTTCTCCTAAAGGGCAGGTCGGAAGAAGCAAGGAAATCTTTGGCCCGTCTGCATGGTGCTGACCGAGACATCGATGCAAGACTAGCGCACATGGCTTTGGGAGTTCGACTTGAGGAGGAGCAATCACTTCGTCATGGAACTGGGACATACACTGATCTCTTCCGTGGTAGCAGCTTGAAGAGAACGCTAACAGTGATGTGGATGTTCATCGGTTTTGGCTTCACAGGGGCATGTTTGCTCGCTCAAGGCATCTACTTCCTCGTCATCGCCGGCTTGGAACCAATCCATGCATACGATGTCTCCATCGGCGGCTTTGGTATTGCTATCTTCGCTATTGTAGGTTCTTGGTTCTTCATGGAAAAGAGTGGCCGCAGGTCTATCTTCCTAGTTGGCGCGGCTGGCAATTGCATCGTCATGTTTGTCATTGGCGGGTTGTACTACACTTCACGCAAAGGGGGCATTGTGGGCAGTTGCGGTTATAATGTTCGTCTACCCTCACCCGTTAACTGGCTGGTTAGAAGCTAACATTGTGCAGGAACCTTCTCATTGCATGGCAAGCAGTAACACTGGTGTCCACAGCCTGGGCTATCACAGGCGAAATGTCATCTTACAGGCTTCGTGCCAAGACCCAGGGCATAGCCGTCATCTCCAACGCTCTTTCGACCTGGCTGTTTACCTTCACTGTCGCATACATCTACAATGTCGATGCAGGCAACCTTGGCATCCGAGCAGGATTTGTGTACGGAGGAGGCTCTCTGCTATTTTTCGTGGTGTCGTATTTGTTAGTTCCGGACCTGAGAGGCTTCTCCACGGAAGAAGTTGATTGGCTTTATGAGAACAAGATCCCTGTACGTAACATCAGAGAGTATGAGGGGAAGGCTAAGGAGGCGGTGTCGGCTATGGAAGCTATCATGGGACATCAGAAAGAGTCTGCGTGAAGACATAACCTGTCTGCAGCTAGAACAGAATATTATTGGAGAGCTTTGAAGAAGATCTGACTTGGAGATTGAGCTCATGAGCGAGGCTTTTGTCAGTGGTGTGGTGTAATCAGTATTCCGCTGTACCAGATCTGGGGCAGGTGGCTCATGACAGCCTAGGTCTATGGTCTCCTGGATGATATTGCTGAGCCAACGAGAATTTGAGAAATGATAAAATGAACACGCTCAAAAAGCAATGCCTTCAAGAATATAGGGCACCGCTTTAGCGTACCTCCTTGACGATGACCCGCACCCCCTAGGATACTAGGATGCCGACCACATCTCAAAATTGAGGCTACCTCGGTGGCTCGGGATGTGAGTGACAGGCCGACAAGTTTAGATGCGTCCCTCCCGCTAGTGCAGCCACAAATTCGTATTTCGTGCTGCCTCGGCGGCTCGGCTCACTTTGTTGTTCTGACAAGCGAGCTGGGCATGGGGCAGGCTAGCGAGTAAGTTAAGAGGTGTGTCAGCTGCAGCAAGTAGTAGCGTAGAAAACGTATTGGACCTCCAGGAAATGAATGCCGATGAGTGAAAGACTACGATAATATCGTCACTTTATTTTTGAATAAAGTATTCCATTTCAGTGCGTAGAAAACAAAGTCGAGAGTGCGAACTCCATACACGCTTACATGGTGCCTGAAAGAGGCCATGGATCATTACCATGTTCGGCTCTTTCGTTTAGACTTCACTGCATATCAGTACTCATTATCTAGGAGACTTCATTAGCTAGCAAGCCAACATCAGCAGTCGAAATATCTGCATTAGCTCGTGGGGTAAATCCGCACCCCGCAGCTGAAAACTTGATTTGAGGGCTACCACTATTCGAAGTCCACATCAGACGATAGGGCCCAGGTGTCGATCTCCTCAAGTGTCAAGATATATAAAAACAACATCTCCAACAGTCTATCTCTCGATCAACTTTTCTCTGCACTGCATTGCATCTAGAGCTATCTTTTGACTAGACCACACCATGTTTACAGCCAAGTTTCTTCTGTCCAGTCTGGCCCTGCTAGCATGCGTTGTAGCAGCTCCGACCACAGCTCCTACTGCTACCATTTCAGACGGTCGAGTTTTAGGGATATCTACTTCTCTTCCAGATGCACCCATTCCTGTCAATAAGTTTCTTGGAATCCCTTTCGCAAAGTCTCCACCAGAGAGATTCGCACCACCCACTGATCCCGTGAAATGGACGACCCCTCTGCAGGCCACGTCGTGGAAGCCATCTTGTGTCCAGCAATTCAACTGTAAGTTTCTTTACAAGGGGTTGATTCAAAATTTCAGAAGACTGACCATTATTGATATACAGATCCAAGCGATCTACGAGCAGAAACAATGCGTATTTTCAACAATCCTGGGTATCCAGCACCTGTGGAGAGTGAAGACTGTCTGTACTTGAACGTATACGCTCCGTCCACTGCCGCAACGACTAGCAGTCTACCTGTGATGGTCTGGATCTTTGGTGGTAATCTAGCTTTCGGTGCTGCTGGAGTTGAAAGTTACGACGGATCCTCGTTTGCTGCCAACCAGAATGTGGTCGTGGTAACCTTGAATTATCGCACAAATGGTGCGACTCGCGCCCGCTACTGGTCGTGTATCTGCTGATATAATTATAGTTTTTGGTTTCTCTGCTTCGCCTGAGCTTCCGACTGGCCAGCAGAATGCCGGATTCCTCGACCAACGCAAAGCCCTGACATGGGTTCAAACAAACATCCAGGCATTCGGAGGAGATCCAGGCAAAGTGACCATCTTCGGGGAGTCTGCAGGTGGATTATCCGTCAAGCAGCTCGTAGCTTTACCGCCCAGTCCACTGCCATTCCGAGCTGGTATTCTCGAGTCAACTGGTGGCTCCTTTCCTCTCAATCCACGAGACTCGTGGAATCAGCTTGTCAAGTCTACCGGTTGTACGAATGCTGCCTCCCGGATCGCTTGTGTTCGCCAGGTCCCTGCAACGCAAATCAAGAATATCATCGAGCAGAACTCAATTGGGTTCGGACCTGTTGAAGATGGAATTACATACACGGCCAACACACGTGCTAAGTTCTTCGCCAAGAAAGCAGCTGATGTGCCTCTCTTGCACGGAACCAATTCAAATGAAGGCCGTGTCTTTGCGCATCTGGTCGGAATTGGCAATGGCAGTCCCCAACTTTCGGAATTCTTAAATGCCACTTTCCCCAGCCGACCTGATATCCAAAAGGCTATCCTGGCATTCTATCCCACGGATGTGGCAAACATTCCCTTCGAGTTGATCTCTCAAATAATCACAGACTTGATATTCACTTGCACAACTTCATCCCTGACCACGGTCGCAGCTCTGAATGGATATGACACCTGGCGGTACTATTACGAAGGGGTATTCCCCAACCTTCAAGTGTTCGAAGATGCCGGTGCTTTCCACGCAAGCGAGATTCCCCAGGTCTTTGGGAATTATCTCCCGCTCGGCGCCACCACACAGCAAATTGGGCTCAGCAGATACATGCAGACCGCCTGGGCAAATTTTGCGAAGAATCCTCAGAAAGGACCTGGTTGGCCAAAACTTGGTAGTAATTTTGGGCTGGAGCTTGGCAGTCTTGGGAGGAACGGTGGTTCCGGTGAGGTGACGATTCCCCTCATATCTGTGGATGCTGTGTGTGCTATCTATGCTCCAATTATTGCACTTCAACCCCTCTGAACAGCTGTAGATAACAAGTAGGGATGGGAGGGGCGACAACCTTTGATCGTTCTTTTGTTTCGTTGACCCCTCGACGTTGGTAGTAGCGATCCAAATTATGTGGGTGTGCAGTTCCCTGCTAGACCGATGAGTCTATTTGTACCTACTTCTCGCGTTTCGAATTATAGTAACAAGATACTATAACAAGACGTCACATCCTGGTTTAAAATTTGCACGCTCCTCGGCTGTTCAAGTGTATATTGAAAGTGAATCACTTCTTCGAGTTGCTTTCCCTCACTGCCGTTAGTCGTCCGGGTCTCGGTTCAGGTAGCCAATGAATGCAAACAAACCATTGCCGCAACCATCCGTGCCACTACCGGCCGGTACTCGTAGTCCTCTTCAAGGTCAGCGCTTGGCCCCTTTCAGGGCACCAACCCCGCACGACAGCAACCCCTTCAATTGAGTTGTTCGTGCGCGCAGAACATGTCAGCATACTGAGCAGCTATCGAGAATCGGCGAATGGCCCGATTTAGGCGGATGTCAACATGTCTCATCTAGACTTTTTGGACGTCTCAGCTGGCGCCGGGGACAGCTGCGACATGTCTGATCCTACATGGAATCAATGGGACCGTGACTCGATGTCGGCATCGGCTGAGCCCGGGCTCATATATCCGGGTATTTCCTCACTTCCTCTCGATGCGCAGTCCTGTCCTTGTTGATATGAATGTTTTCCTGTATTGGTCTCGACCGTATAGTAACTAATTGTGGTGTTAAAAATGCAGGTATGGATATGAGCACTGCTCTTCAAGCATCCTCCTCCATTCATGCCTCACTCGGGCCCAGCCGCAGCCCTACTGCGAGGCCGTTTCGCGAGGAAGTTGTTGAGGTTGAAAATACCAAGTCGCGTGAACGTATTGATCTGGCTCCCAGACTTTATGCATGTTCCGTGAGATCTTCCATACTTCCGTGTCGTCAGGTCCAAAACGAATTGGTGATCCTCTACTTTCGTCACATTCATCCATTGCTTCCCGCGGTAGATGAACATCACTTCAGTACTATACATCGAAACTTTAGAGGACGGGAAGAATTAATGGAGCCAGGTGACTTTTTGGTTTACCTCGCCATTCTCGCAGCTGGTTTTGGGGTTTGTTTTTCTTCGTTCAGCCTCCAGCGTACAAGGCTAAGTTTGAAACCAGCACCTTAGTGAGATCCAATTACACAGAACCCCATATCGCTCTCTGCATGATGGTCAAGGGGCGCTGTTCGATCAAGTCAAGGTCAGTCTGTGTCTTCTCCTCTAAATTATCAATCACTTTTTCATCAGAGGGCAAAGAAACGAATTACCGGTACAAATCTAACAGCTCATAGGTGCGCTACTGGTCGGCGGCTGACGTTGATCCGATTTCACTCATACAATCATCATTAATAATCAGCTCATGGAGTCCAGCTCCCCCAGCACCTATCCACGAGAATAATAGCTATTGGGTCGATCTTGCTTTCAAACATGCCAATTCTGTACAGCTATGGTCTGGTTCTTCCGCCGAGTGCAGTCGCCGCCGGTTGCTCTGGTGGTGCTGCATCGTCCGGGATCGCCACCTGGCAGTGGTTCTTCGTCGGCCATATCGACTACATAATATCACTACTACTGGAGAGCTGCCATCATATGGAGACTTTAGTATCGAAGCAACTGAGCCATCATTCTTGGACTTACCATCGAAACGTTTGGCTATGCTGTCTTTTGTGTGGTTGTGTAGGCTTAGCGAAATCATGGCCCGAATTGCGCACTTTCAGAGGCAGGTCAGAAATCTCTCGCAGTTTCAATCCTCTTAAATCCGGGACAAAAATCAAAAATACCGATGAAACAATGCAGCTGTTCCAAGCTGACTTGTGGAGTAGTTCAGATTTTCGCTCGAATGGAATGGCACTGTTGATGTTTCCTCCGGATCTGAGGAAATATATGACTTGGACCGGCAACTGGATGAATGGAGATCAAATTTCGAGGCCTCCATGTCTGAGAGAGACGAAGCTAGACAAGCTGTTTTCGCACCATCTGTCACTCTGTTGCGAATTGTGAGCTAGTAAGTACACTCGCTCCTGAATTAATCCTCGCCCCATCGGCTAAATGACCATTTCCAGTTCTCTGGTGACGGTGCTTTATCAATTTTATTTTCTACTGCATCGCCGTGATATAGAAACAGGAGCAGGATTCAAGCCTGATCCATTAGAGCGGATAAAGGAAGGATCATATCGTGTGGCAATAAATCTAGAGATTATCAGATCGAATGATAGTAGCGATGACATCCCTCTCTGGATGTTAGTTCTCACCTCTTCATCTCATCAGAACATTACTAACAAGTTTCTTACAGAGTTGGTTGGCTCGTACTCCCACTTATCGTGTATCAGGTCACTGAGTATATGGAGGAAAGTCTTTTGTTAAAGGATATACTTAAGTTCTTCCTGAAGAGACTAGCTCGGAGATGCTCTGGAGCCCACACGATCTCGCAGACGGTACTCAAGGTTGTTAAAGCAGTTGCAGAAGGTGTTAATGCCTCTACTGAGGAGGACTTCCCGACCATGATATTTGGTATCAATAGCACAGTAGTCGGACAGGAAAAGACTTCTGCGTTGGATCTCGCAAAGTGGAAGCGAGAGGCAAAGATACTAGCAATAAGTCTTAGTCTCTGCGACCCTGCTCTTGAACACAACGCTGTACCAGATCAGTCTCGTGTGGCTGAGATGTTTTAGGCATTGCTCTTCATCATTGCTCTTCATCACGAGCACATTGTTCTGCTGCCACCTGTCTTCGGCGACATCCATGGTTTTGCTCTTAGATCACAAATTGAATGGAGGGGTCCTTTCTACCATTTATCTTCAACGAGCTTGTAGTGCCATCAACGATCTATTCCTAACCCGATCTTTGGGTATCTATTGCCATTGATCCTTCTAGTCAATGTGGACCTCGATATGTCTTCAAAGGATGAGTGTAATCAGCTCTTAGCACGGGAGTAATTATAAATTTATCAAATATGTACCTGGCCATCATGGATATTCAACAAGCCTCACCTGATTGCGCCGGGGCTGTCGAATCATGTATATGAGTTGTCTCGATACAAGCTTAACATCTTGATAGTCGGTGGCATTTCTGGTAGTGGCTGTCCACCTGTATTCCCAGCGGCCGCGCGGCTCGTCGGCTGAGCCGCCCAGCAACAGACTCACGCTGTCACGTTCGTAAATTAAAGAGGAAAGTCTCGAGGAAAGAGATGTCGTGAAACAAATGCAATTTTACCAATACTCATGATATTCAATTATATGTTTCTCTAATCATTCAATTTCTAATCATAAAAAGCAGCGTCGCCATCAAATTCTCAGTCTGTCTTTCACTGGTTTCACGTGGTACGTCGAAGCCTTTCAACATACTTCCGTAAGTCTGGTGTCGTTCGATTTAGATTCATCACTAGCCGAGAAAAATTTCCCTAATAGCCCCAGGTAATCACACAGAATGGAGCTGAGCATTTCGAAGCCAGGCGCATCCTTCCGAACGGGGCAGAACGGCACTCATCATTGCGAAAGGGAGCCTGGAACCTCAAGAGTAATGCAAAACAAAAGTCATTGAAATTGAGCAATCACCAGTAATTTTGCAACGAGCTCCACAAAATTATGTTATTCCCAGGGGATTCTAGATCACTTATTTGCACTCCGATAAGACTCTGCTCCCTATTACCACTTCAAGGAAATAGACAAATTTAGACACTCGAAAACGAACATACAATGGAATGTATATCGCCGCCTACGATGCCCCGGATGAAAGTTAGCTTGCTCTCAGCTCGACAGTGCAAGGATGTCGGCATCTATTTCTGACCTTCTGCTTCCTCATTGCTTGATAGATTATAACCCTTCACTGGCGAAAAGCTCCCTCCACAGTCCTATTGCTGCTTATCGCGACTACTTTTTGGGTACAATATGATATGTCCCAGCTCCTTGCATAACTTCTGTCGATGGTTGGGATGCTTGACATCATATCGAATGGTGGGCATCTGTTGTGCAGTGGTGTCTCAAAAGACTCGTACTTAGCCGAGCAAAGACATACCTGTAAACAGGGAAGGCAACACCTTCAGCCGATCCAGGCACGGCAAGGCTCTATTGTAATTTTTCCCGGGATCCAACTGGCTCCAGCAGAATTACACTTGATCTGTCATTATGTCAGTGGCCAAGCTTTGTGCTTTACTGCGGATAAAGACTTGATACAGCACCTGCGACACAACATCGCACAGAAACATGTTCAATGATCATATGGAACACCGTCTCAATTCCTGCACGTCTCAGTGGTATCCAATCGTGCATTCTGCATAGATGCAGTCGTCACCCGCAGCGCAATATAATTATCTCTTCCCCGAGTGGTGGAACGGGTATCCCGTCCATTTCCTTCTGACTGAATGTAAATGTCTGCATGGACAGCAAACAATTGATCGGACTTTTTATTTTCATACTCTAAATGGCATACCACGCGTTTCTTTGTCTCTTGTTACTACCTAAAAGCCTCTCTCAAGGCGTCATACCGGCTACCTTTCCTCAATGCGCCGTATGAAGCATGCTTCGATTGCCACAGAGCTTCTCAACTGACCTCGCTTAGAACGACTGTTTAGCAAAATTCAACAATGGGACCTTCATCGGCAATTGTGCTATTGGTGATCCTGCTTGCATATGTGCTGAGAGTAACTTCCAAGATGGATGGGCTTGCTGCGTGAACACTGGTTGCAATGAAGCCGACGAAGCATCCGCCATCGGCACCATGAAGTCCCAGGTCAGTTCATCATGCTCTTTTCAGGTTACGAACTGGTTCATTGACCCAAGTTCACTTTTAGTGTCCCACTTCGCCGAACATAGGCAATTGTGCAGCTGGAAGAGATCCGGGACGCTCTGGCAGGGGACGAGGCGGTGGCCGTTTTGGTGGAGGGGGAGGTCGTTTTGGCGGCGGAGGACAATCAGAGCCAGTGCCAACTCTAGATCCTGTTACCGTCACGGCCCCAGCTCCACCGCCTGTAGCTGTACCTGTTACGGTCGTCAGCCCTATGACTATCAATAATCCAGTTACGGTCGCTCCTAGCCCTATTATTCCCGATACCCAACTACCAATTAGCACACCGCCAGCACCAGGATCGGCCGCGCCAGTCCCATTTTCCACAATCACTCCAGCATCCGTGCCAGCCACGATAACTGCAACCTCTGTCTTGACTAGTCTTCAGGAAATTGTTGTCACATCATTTATTTCCGACGCAGCATTACCCTCCCCAGTTCCATCAGGAGCTCCGCTCTCTCCCCCTCTGGTGGAGGGTTCTACTTTATTGAGTACAGAAAGTATCGATACAATGGGTACAGGACAACCAAATACGCTTGAAGGAGCCTTACCATTTACGACTCTGTTCTCAAGCACCGTGTTGCCCACTGGCACACCGCCTTCTCCGATCCTCACTCCAACGAACACGGACGAGCCTAGACCCTCCAAACCAATGACGGATGGTCAAAAGGCTGGGATCGCGGTAGCAGTTCTTGTGACAGTAGCTTTGATTGCTATTGGTGTTTATTTCTTCATGCGGTGGAGGAAGAGATTGATAGACAAGGAATTTGAGGAGCTGAAAGGACAGCACGAAGCGAACAAGGCGATGCCGGAGTCGAAGGCTCTGCCCGTTTATCCCAGGACAGATACGACAGTTGTTGGTGGGTTTGGAGCGTACAGAGATGTATTTGACAAGCCCGGTGGTGCTGGGTAGTTAGAAGTTTTCCAACATGGGAATATATATATAATTAATGATACCACGGTCAATATGTCCCTCCGTGTGACGGATATACCTGAGATCACCTCAAACGTCTTGCTCAGCCTCTTCCTATGAATCCGCGATCATCATCAAGTGATACATTGCTATTCAGTGACGGCCCAATTGCAATGACGAACTCCATATCTCATTCAGCGAGAGTCAATGATATCAACTTGGTAATGCGCAGTCAAAAGATTGGTACTCGCAAATAGCAAGAAGTGAGGCATAGTGTGGCCACCGTTCTCGCCAGTGCGAATGTTTACTAATGCTTGCCGAACGGACGCGGCGCAATAACATAATCGCACATTACGCTATGTAGCATCGGACGCAGCAGATCAGAGTCAACCTCGACCATTGAATCGTCAAGGTAAAGTCTCGCAAGAGTTGAATATGGTTCCCAACAGTACGAGGACATAGAGTTATGTTCATTAGAAATGGCTTTCCCTTCCAGTCGCCTGGCAAACTCAATCATTATCTAGTCTCGGCAGACTTTCAAACAAAAAGCTTCTTTAAGCCAGCTTAGACTTCGAAGATTGCCCAGTATCTGAATCTGCAGGATCGAGATATCGGTAGGCCAGTGGCTTCAGCATCTTAAGACAGTCGCTTGTTACACAGCTTGATCTCCTTGCAAGTACGTGTCAAGAGAGGTGTAGGATTTTGAAGCTACAGGGCAGTAGCGTAAAGAACACCTCGACTTAGTAGGAAAGTCTATGTCGTCATCAGGTCTTAAGAATCCTCTAATGTTCCTCTCTTGACGTCAATGTATGAAAACTTTGCCATCTTGAGCCGATCACCACAACTGCAACGCTAGAAGACGGAACATCTTGCAGAACGTTCGCAAGATTCTGGAGCAGGCAGGTCATTTTTAATGATCGAGACAATTTGAACGACCAGGTAAGTTGACAATTGCTATCCTGGTATCAACGCTTGAGAAAATACTAACTTAGTTTACCGATCTGAATCTTGCAAGACTCCCGGTCTCTCCTAGACAATCTGGGAGACTGAGATCCTTCCCATTACCATTACTCTATCCGAGGCTTAAGCTTTCTTCACATTTACTATTGCCCTCTGATTTGAATGTTAAATGTGAACTTTTGCGACTCGGAACCTGGCTTTCGGGTTTTGAGTAGTTAGAGGTCCTGGAAAAAAGCCTTGCTAAGAGCCAAATTCTAGTCAGTTATAAAGGCAAAGGCCACTATAGAATCCTCGAGAACCTGTTTGAGGCTACGAAGTACCAATTGTATTCGAAAGACATCCTTTAAACGACCTACACTAGGTCCAGGTTTTTCATGTTGAATATTCAATCAAAGGGATTTACCAGGGGAGGTTAGTAGATGACCACACTACTAATTCCACTGTAAGGACTTACCATTCTTATACTTTTGCTTTCGTTACTTCAGTGACCCATCTAGTATTCTCCATCAAATCAATTATAACAAGCTTGTCAAGCTAATCACTATCTGGTAGTATTTGGTCGCTCAAGGTAGATGTAACTCAAAGATTACGAATAATTCTGCTTCTCGGCTTGGTCGCTCTGGCATTAGCACCAAGTATTGCTCGACTACTTCTAATTATACCAATACATAAATCGACGCTTTCAGCTAAAACCCAGATACTTACCAACGAGAAGATGAATCTCCTCATGTAAGTACCTGCCTGTAACACTGCCAGGTTTATTCACCCTACCAATTGTATCTCTTGCAAGAAAAATCGGCTAATATGTATCAATAGTGTCGCAGAATTAAGTTTAGGCATTATCTCCGCAGGCCTTCCATCTCTCAATCTATTCCTCATCATGAGAAAGAAGCGGCGGCTGCGGTTTGCATACAGCTGACGAGATCAGAGAGTTCAACTAACTCGAAGAGGCAACGCGGTCTTCAATGGCGGGATAGTATGATCGTCCCAAATTGTCATGAAGGTGAACCAGTGCACGATATCTATTCGCCGATTTTTCCACCAGCAAGAATTGCAAGGAGACATAGCTAGTTATCAAATAAGAATATTGTGAAATGATCTTATTGAAATAGAAGAACAAGATCAGAAGGTGGTCACTGTCTGCAGATGCATTTGAAATCCTAGATAATGCCGCGTACGGCTCTCTGTTTATGAATTGATCTCGACTCAATGTCTTCAAGTACTGGTACCTAATCGACTTCCCTTTTCTTTATCCGAACGAGGACTTGCTCTTCGCATCGTTGCAAGAGGCGGAACATACGATATCACATTAACTCAACGATCTTGAGAGCACCTTTAAGAAATGCCGAAACAATTCCGTCGACTAGTCTATTCGAGACACTTGTAGCTGTACCAAGATTTTCTAGCAGCGATTGCTCGCAAGATAAGAAGCAGTGGAGAAGGACTCATTTAATAAGAAAATTTTAGAACGCTCTCTTTTCCTACGAGCTGGCACATGGCACTTAATTTAGGAGGACATGTATTGAAAGTCTACAGCCATCTCCAAAAAATTTGTAGGAGGGCCCGTGTCTGTGCAAGAGTTGCACAATGCACGAGTCTACGAGGTGGCGTCTGTCATCTACGATTCGATGCCTGTCCACGAACAACAAGCGTAGCCGGATTTGAGCGTCGCATGATTTGTGAGAGCGAAACATTGGAAGTTACGGAGATCAGTGGTATTTACGGGTCGCTAATTCTTACAAGAAAATCCCGACATTTCAACAAAATGTATGAATTCGGACTCTTAAAGAGCTTTGGATTTCCGAACGCGCGATACATAAAGCTACTCCATGCAATAGTGTCTTTCATGAGATCAGACAAATACAGCATGCCAAATCGAGGGTTGTGTAAGTCTATTCACTGATGGTTCGGAGTCAACAAAGAACAGTGAAATATACTAGGCTTGACAGGGATGTGATGAGCATTTATTTCTTTGATGAAAACATAGTAGGGTACATCCAGCTGAGCTCAAATTAGTTGCTCAAGAACAGTTCTAATTGCTGTGCATAGACCTCTGCCACCTGGAAAAGGTGTCCGTGTCCAGCATCAGGGTAGATATGCAATTGAGCATTTTTGATCTGCTGCTGTAAAACAAAACTGTTCGCAGTCGGTGACATGATATCCGTATGCCCATTGGTAACCAGAGTTGGTGCCTTGATATCAGTCAAGCGATCGAAATTCGCTGTGTCCGTGGTAAACTTGAAGATTGCTGCTAGCTGGGACTGAGCTCCAATCCCAACCACGAATCCCTTCCTGTCTTCTCCCTGTACCTGACGCTCCTGAATACGTTTCCACCATGACTTGCCAATCGCTAAGCTGGTTTCGGACGGATAGAAGAATAAATTCATCATATCTTGTTCGGTCGGAGGCTGGTCATTACTCGCACCGGCACTTTCGAGCACTTCTCGAGGAGGTAGGGCGACACCTTCTCCAATGGCTGACTGCGTGCCGGCGAGGATCAACTTGTTGACCACTTGCGGGTACTCAAAGCCAATTCTTTGAGCTACACCACCACCCATAGAGAAACCCATGATATCAGCTTTGTCGACGTTTATGGATGCGAGAAGCTTGACTGCAACTGATGCCATTTCCTCGATCGAGTTCGGAATAGCACCCTCGCTATGGCCGACCCCCAAACTGTCGTACACGATGACTTCACGATTCTTGGCGATACTGTTGAACAAAAGAGGGTCCAACACATCCATGGCGCCGCGAAGGTGGTTGATGTAAAAAAGCGGAACTACGCTCTTTTTGCCGAAACGACGATATGCTATTCTAATTTCGAAGTCAGTATGCTTTTGAGAAGGATGGGACGTGGGAGCTGGTTTTAGTCCAAGTCCAAGGATAGATAGCGCAAATGGATATGGATCTTTCATGAGGCTTGAAAACCCCCAGGGCAGAATATGACATACTTGTGACCGTCAACGTTGGAGAAGCTCGTAGGGATTGTTTGGAAGGATGTCATTTTGGTGAGGGCCTTGTTGACCGTGGGGTCTTGGATCGAAATTTAGTTGTGAATTGTAGAGGAAATTGAGAAGCGACAAGACTTGACTGATCAAATATTCTCACATTTTCGCGGCGAACTATTTATATGAATGTATCATTCTTCGTAGCTGAGTCGTCTCGGACCAAAAGGTTGGTTGAAACAAGGTGGAATGCAGGAGAGCTTGGGCGCGGGCTCAAAAGTCAGCAGCGGCACGGACAGGAACCGGCACCGCGAGTAGCTGTCCTTTGCTCAGTAAACAAATCTCTTTCAGCTCGGCTCCGTTCCAGCCCTACATATATTGTACCCGCAACAGCCCGTACCCCGCGCCTTGCCCCACCCCCGGATCTGCAGTTGTGCAGCCTTGAGCCACTATTTTACCCCGGAACTGCTGGGCTGGCTGTCGGGATCGGGGAATTTTATCTATCAGCGGCCGTTATAATAAACATTGACTTCGCCTGCGTTCGCTACTCCTCCATTATTGTGTGGACCTTTCACTAATCTACCCAAGGGAACGGATGCATTCATTCCCCGTTGTCCCCGAATGCGGGGTATCTTTGATGTAGTCTCCTCTAAATGTGAACCTTCTGCTACCAGATCAGATCGCTGTTTACTGATATTTTTCTTTGATCGGTACTAGAGAGTACCAAACAGATGCCGAACAAATCAAATGGTATCCTCGGTACACAGATTCCTCCATCCGTCGACTTTCGGAGAGGAAGCTGTCCGGGATCACGAATACCTGATCAATACACTTCAATCAACGATGTGACCACATAAGACATTAATAGCCCCTGATTTTTGTGGAATGGCACATTTGGTTGAGACACGAATAGGTTTCTGGGGCTTTTGGGACATCAACATCACAACACCAGACAGCAGAAGAAGACTCTCTCACCTTCCAATCAATACCCAGATCACGGTATGAAGGCTTTCCAATTCCACACTATCGCCAAGGGCCTTGAGCTGAAGGACGTTCCCATCCCAAAGCCAGGCAAAGACCAATTACTCGTCCAAGTCAAAGCCGCTGGTCTTTGCCACACAGGCTGCAATGTCATATCAGGCAAAGATGACATGCTTTTCTGGCAACGCCCAATTACCCTTGGTCATGAGATTGCGGGCATCGTAATCGAGCTTGGACCTGGTGTTACAGAATTCATGACCGGAGAAAGAGTCACCTGCGTCACTGGGGTCACACATCCCATTACTATTCACGATGTAACGACTTCCGCAGGGATTGGCTATGATGGTGGATACGCTGAATATGTACTGTTCAACACGGTGAAAACTCTTCGAATTCCAGATGGTGTCTCCTTCGCTCAAGCTGCGGCGGCCACAGATGCCCTTGCTACGGCTTACCACGCCCTTTCTGAAGCTCGTGTAGCACCGAATCAGAAGGTAGGTATTATTGGTCTGGGAGGACTCGGGCTCTCAGCAGTTGGGATCGCCACCTTCCTCGGTGCCAAAGTCTACGGCGTCGATATCCACACCAAGACATACATGTATGCCTTACAATCTGGAGCGACCTTGTGTGCAACAAGCATTGCCAAATTTGCGGGTGTGCAATTCGATTCTGTGATAGATTTTGCTGGAGTAGGGGTCACGACTGCAGCGGCAGCAAAAGCAGTCAAACCTGGTGGACGAGTTATACTGGTTGGGTTAGGAGTGAAGGAGTGTAAATTATCAACTTATGATTTTGTTGCTTTAGGGGTCACATTGAAAGGGTCTGCAGGAGCATCAAAGAAGGAAGTGGAGGAGGTATTGCAGCTTGTGGCGGAGAGGAAGTTGAGCCCGATCTTAGAGGAGATTGCATTCAAAGATATCAAGAAAGGGCTTGATAGGCTCGAGGAAGGAACGGCATTGGGACGCCTCTACGCCGATCCAAGCCAAGCCTAGACGACACTTGATGAATCTACTTTAAAATTCCTGGATAAAAACTCTTACATAAATAGAATTCGAACAGCTCGCTGGGGACCTCGCCGTAGGTGTGAGTTGGAGACCCATGTTGTGCTTGCTCCCAATTTGCTGGTCACCCAATTTCACGCAGCACTGAGGTGGAATCCACACTTATTTATGTTCCGAAGCAACATGGCCTGCTCTCGTGCAAGCCATATACCAGAATGCACTTCGTACAACGGCCATTGGATTATAGTAGTGCTGGCTCTTCCCAGCTTCCTTTCAGCACTGCTGCGGGAAATATCAACAGACCCTCCCTCATGGTTTTCACTACACCACAGATTTAGCTCAGGCTAAGCTCAAGCGATTGAGGTGGCGATTTAGGAGATCCAAGATATATTCCTTCTCGTTGAAATCATACCAGGTGCGACTGACTGTCCACTCGGGCACATCGACCAGCTGCAACGCGTCTTCATTTTCTGAACGCTGGGTGCGGCGGCGATATTGTCTACAGGCCGCTTACATTACTGTATCCCGCCACTGCGGTACTGCCTGTGAGCATGGTGCAGTTCTTTTGATCCGTGGTATCTGATGGTAGCTGCTCGCCCTATCACATCAGTGAAGGTAGTGCCTGGTTTCTGTCTGGAAAGTGATCTGGATACCAGATAGGCCGTCCTGTCACCGGATATAACCTGGAACCACGTTCAGGCTAATGGTATTTGTGCATTGTTATCCGGCACAAGATATTTCGAACATATTGGAAGGTTACACTGTATGAGGCTTTTGGCAGGTCGCATCGCTCCTCGTTAAGTCGTTTAATTACAGTTGTTTGTTTTTTATGTACAATGCGGTCATTTCCAAACTTCAGTTACCTTCATGTTGGTGCTTCCAACTGACCATTTAGCCATCTTGAATGAGCTCACCGGTATTCCTTCTATTCCCATCGTTTGTTCAAAAACCTCTGACCGTTGGTCATCACTCAACTGACCCATCACTCGTTCATCATGAATAATCTTTCTTCAAAAACATAACCACAAGCGGCTTCAATGCTATTCTAGCATCATGTTACTCAAGCGTTTTCTTGCTCCTTTTGTCTCCTTTGTTGCTTTGCGCTTCTGCACAAGTTAGTGTAAGTGTATTCTCATTGCTCGAAATTTCTCTCGGAAAATGCTAATATAACTATTTTGGGAAGGCCGGGGACCTTCAATATCACCGTTGCGTTCTTTCCGAAAAGCGACGCACCAGCCTGTCTAGGGAATAGCATTGCAAATGATGCTTCTTTCCAAACCAAGGAAACCCCAGAGGGATTTACTTGCTTCAATCTCACGGATATTTTCAAACAGCGCTCAAACTACAGCTATCAGGATCTCAGGATATCACCAGTCACCGAAAGACTCAACTATACTCTAGGCAATGCAGCTTCTTATGACGCTAACATCAATTACACTCGTGTCTGGTACAACTTGAGAGACTCAGCGAGCCTGGCAAGTGGAGCCCTTGGATGCTAGAAATTTATACCTTCCCGGATTGCCTCACAGCCCCCGCAGATGAGTTTGCAGTGCAGATGTGAAATTACATATTGTCTGAAAGATGAAGGATATCAGAATGCCTGAGATTGGTGGAAATCGTGAAGTGCAATCAACAACAGACACATTTGCCATCCCTAGCTTGCCTTCTCTGTTCTTGTTCCAAATTGAGTTTCTCGACATCTCGACCCCCCTTTCCACCCCTATGTCCTCCTTCTTCTCCTCCTTCCTCCTCCTCCTCCTCCTCCTCCTCTTCCTCTTCATCCTCTTCACTATCTTTATCAGTATCAACATCCCTCTTTCCCAACTCCCCAAACCCTGGATACTCATTCGGATCTTCATAAAGCACAGCCCCAAGTTTGGTCCTTAACAGTTCACATCTTTCCTCCATTGACGTGACCATCCTCAACATGCCTACTTCCATTGTAATAAAGTTCATATCATCCTCCAGCACCAGCACTCCACCTGTTTTGGGCCACCCAACATACACCTCCCTCAGCTCCTCCCTCTTCGCCTTTTGAACCGACCGGAATCCCTTATCGAAATCAGACTCGAGATCTTGACACCTCCGTTCGCTCCTCCACCACTTCCCACCGATCCTTTTCAAAAGCCGACAGAACTCATCTTCCTCGTCTTGGTTCTCAAGTCGCTTGGCAGGTACATTCAGGGGGTCGAATCCGAGATATCGTAATTCAACGAGGTCGCATCTCTTGCGTATGATTACCCCGCCGCCGGTAGGCCAGCTGTAAACATTACAGCCGAAGGGGCCCCACGAATGGCGTTTGGTAGTATCATTGTTCCTACGGGAAGCGCCCCCGCAAAGGATTGTCCGAGGTGGTTTGTCTCGTGCTTCGGGCTTGGTTCGTGCCATGATGGGATGGTGAAACCTTCTGATATCTTCGACTTGTGTGTTTCAAAGTATTCAACAAATATGACGTGCGCATAAGAGACGGTACCATGAAATTGCTCTCTGAGCTTCTCTGCTTCTTGGAACCTGAGGGTCGTGGATGATGCAAGGATGTTGAAGCGCTTTTTATCATAAACCAGGTAGGAATTGAGAATTAGCCCTTGCCAACTCAGTCTCCAGGGATATACAGCCAATAGATCGTCAACAATGCTTTAGATCTAGACTCAGCAAACCCACACCTGTATGCGTGGTTTTTCCGGTCGATGGGATATAGTACGCTTACTCTTCGCTGACGAAGAGGCGAAGTGGGCGCTTAAAAACAAACGTTCGATGGTTCGTCGCCTTGGCGCTGCATTGTACAACTTGCGCACACTGCAGGTGCACTGTGCAGGAAACGGCCGCTGGGTATCCGTCCGTTCCCGGCCGCTAAATGACTCACTTAAACCTTACTTGAACTCCTATACATCTACCTAGTCAATATCTGCCTAGGTACTTACTGTAGGTGTCAGCTGCTACCTTTCGAATATACCGTAGCTATTTCTATTTACCTGCCTGGTTACCTAGCTAGCACCCGCCATTGCCACCAACCTACATTTCCGTCCTTGGCGAATATATGCACATATACAGGAAGCAGACTGCTTGCTGTCCACATTCGGCCTCAGCACCGGGATGACTACCCCGGACAGGAGTCCCGGGCCGGAAAGACAGAGCAGAGGCGGGCGTGTATGTACGCCTCGTAAACTGTAGTCCTATATGACAACCCCCACTCCCGACGACAAAGACAAGCGACAATCGACTGGCATCAGCATGAACCTTGGTACCTCTACCTAGTAGGTACTAGGTTGGAAGTCAGTCAGTCAGTCAAACGCAAGGGATGGGATTCGAATGAGGTCAAGCTTTGGAGTGTCTCGCGTAGTAAAGCTTCATTAGGACTTGATCTCATGGCAGTGGCTGCGAGCCTGCGGCGTAAGTTGGCGAAAGAAATCCCATGATCTTGCCCGTGCTTTTGAGGCCCGATGTACTGTACCTGAAAGCGCCTTCAATTCTGGGTTGAGGCTACAGTATGACACCAAGTAATAACGAGGAGGAAATAGGAGGCCACACTTCGATTCCAACGAATTGAGTCAAGATCATGCTTTACAGGTTTTCATTCAGATGCCTAGCAGACGACATTCTGGTTGGCTTTTCCTTTGCAGGCGAGGCACACCCTCAGAGCACTTGCATCTTACGAGATCTTGCACCGCCCCAAATGGCAATAAGCTGTATGAGAGACAGCTAGGGATGTTACTTCTCTTCATCTTATCTTCTAAACTGCGTTATGGGCGGTATCCACAGCTGCTAACTCGAAGTCGAGGGGATATCAGATCCTTGATTGGAGGCACAGAAAAAACACACCTTGACAGTGAGTTGAAGTGGAGACTGCCCATCACACAATGCACGAGTTATGGAGTTACCGCACCGGCTTGGTCGTTCCTCCGGTGATTTCTTCGGCTTCCATTCTTCAGACAGGAAGTTTTAACAACCACAGACTGTCCCTCCTCCTTCTTCTTTCAGCCAAGTGGCGCTCCAGAGTTACAATGAGGAGTCTTTGCCGCATGAGAAGACCCATGAAGCTTGCTACCGTCGAAGAGGTTTTCATGGTTTTGGCGTTGGTGATGCCAGTCGATTATTTGCAATATTATCATCGCTGGGCTCTCGACGGCAGTCCAGCCCTCTTTAGCTGAATCACTCGTAGGGCATAAAGGGAGGTTGACTCCCCAGTATCTCTATCAATATAGCAAACAGTCATAGCTTCGTTGTGCTCTTCAATATGTTGTCCAAGATTGCCCTCTTTTCTCTTTTGAGTCTCTACGCGGTTGCACAGGATGTTCCTCCCACTGGTCCGCCTGATTATTCAAAGGATCGCGTCTCCCCATATCCATCACTGACAGATCCTGATACGGCGAACGTGCGTGGTACACGTTTGTTTGGCTTTCAAGGTTGTGGGGGCTCAGATAGCGCAGAGGTCAAGGCCATCAAGGACAATTTTGATGAAATGTACAAGATTGTTCACCTACCGGCTACTTACAACATCGATTGGAAGAAGCAGGCCGCCAAAGACTTCTTTGGTCCCTCGCAGGGGGTGAATGCTGTTCGTGATGACACGAGAGCCGAAATACAAAGTAAGTTATAGTCACCCATGTTGTCATGTCACTCAACGACTAGCACCGGCTCATTCAACAAGGCGTTTTTACATATGCTGGAGAAATGTACTCTAGCTGGTGGGGAGCTCGTCCAAGTCTTTGGATACGTGTAAGTTTCAGTTCTCTGGCATTAATAAAGCTCGTTCCTGAAATTGATCACAGGTCCGATGCAGTGGCGGCGATGGCACAGGAGATCCTAAAAATGCCTGTAGGGATGCACCACAAGAAGACCCCGACGCTCCTAAATGCCCCGATGGCTCTTCTCCCATAGTCCCTCCAGGACAAGAACCCGACACTCGACTTGAAGCCTACAGCAACCCAAGGGGGAACGCGAAAAACAGCGAGAGTGCCGATTACAGCCAGATTACATTTTGTAATAAATTCTTTGCCCACAAGCCTCTCGACCAAGCCATTCTAGTTGGGAACCGAAATCAAATTCCTAAGGAACGTTTGAACCTCCAAAACTACGACAACCAAGCTCGGGTTTTCCTGCATGAGGTAACGCATCTCAATTACTTCATGAATGCGAAAGCAGACCACAAAAATAAAGGAGAAAACCCTTTTATCACCGATTTGGAGATATCATACAGGGACGGCAGGGGTAAAGATAACCTTGTCATAGAAGAGGCGTACGGGGTACTTCGTGCCAAAATGACTGCGAGTTACCGCGACCCAACAGACAGCGGTTACTACGCTCAGCGTAATGGTATTGCTCCTCTCTATGATCTAGCGATCCAGTGCTGACATTTTTGACTCCAAGCGGAAAATTACGCTTGGTTCGCACTGGCTAATTACGTTGAGAGCAAGATTGGCCAGTAAGTTGTAATTTGGCTCAGCTAGAGCCGCAGCACTTCCAACAAGAACAGATATCCGATTCATCCAATGGCGACCAAGAAGCTCGACAAAGATCATCCTCCAAGGGAGCCAGAAGACTCAGACAGCGACGCGGCCATTTTCGAGTAAGTGACATACATCCAATCGATCCCTTCCATTGCGTGTGCGATATGCCTGTACTTTACTACGTCACCCATGTTCTGCGCTCACATAACAACCCGTGTTCAGGTATACCGTCGATGCCGAGGGCGCTCCAGTCTTTGATTCCGACCAGATATCTGCTTACTCAACGCGCAACAAGTTTCCACAATGTTCAGACAAATTTAATTTCGGATCCGCAAGCTCACAAACCGGCTTTACGCTAGGCACGTCTGATGCTACTGGGGATTATGAGCCTGAGCAGCTTGCCCAAAGTTATGCGTGGCTAGCGAATGGCTACGCGTGGAGTATCTCCAATACACAACTCAGAATTCTGGCGTTGGGAGGTATGACTGAAAGAGCCTTTCCCAGCAATATTAACTGACAAAATTGTAGATTCCATTACATTTGGAACCAAGAGTACGGATGGGAACGGCTATCGTGGGCAACTCCTCACCCGTCTTTCCGGGAAGGGCAATACAATCGATTTCATAGGATCCGTCCGCACAGGATCTATGTCCGACAACGATAACGAGGGCCACGAAGGTGCAACTATTGATCAAATCGCCGCATTTGCAAGCGCATCGCTATCAGAACGCCCTAATGTGGTCCTCATTCATGCCGGAACTAGCGATATGAGCCTTCCGTTGAACCCAGCTGGAGCACCAACTCGACTCGGAAGTCTGATTGACAAAGTCTTGGCTACCTGCCCTGATGCTTTAGTTCTCGTCTCACAGATCATCCCCTCGGGAAATTCCGCAACTCGTGACAATATCGTGGCTTACAATGCGGCTATCCCTGGCATAGTTGCAGCTCGAACTGCTACCGGATCTAAAGTGATGGTCGTGGACATGTTCAGTCGGTTGTTGACCCCAGATCATTACGCAGATGATTTACATCCAAACAACAGCGGATACACTATTATGGGAGATGCGTGGTCGTATGCTATGGCGTATGCCAACTATGCTTTGGGCTGGATCAGCCCTCCAGGAGCTGGCTCTACCGAGTCTACTATGCAAATTGCCATTGCGTCTTATACTAATCCTTCTGGAGATGCAGCAGCCTGGAGTCGGTTGATATCATATGACACAGACAAGCTTAGTGTACTCGTCGCTAATGTCTTGAATGGTCCAGATTATGTGGTTGATTCCTCCTGGAATTCAGTAATCGAGAGAGCTGCCGGCTCAGGAAAGAAAATCATTGGCTATGTTCGGACTGGATATCTCGGAGTTTCCGAGCAAGCATTCAAGACTCGACTAGGATCTCGTGACCTCGCAGACTGGGCATCGCAGATCGAACAAGATATCGACAAGTGGTTCGAGCTGTATCCTGCAATCGGTGGAATCTTTTTCGATGAGGGATGGCCTGAATGTGGCCCCAGCAACATCTATTCCAACCTCTACGCCTATATCAACGATTACACTAAACGGAAACATCCCGGTGCATATACAGTGCTTAATCCTGGCTCTCCCATAGCACAGTGTTACGAGGAAACTATGGACACCTTATTGACTTTCGAGCAAGACTACGAGGCCTACATTTCAAAGTTCGTTCCGAACAATTGGACGCCTAAAGACACCCGAAAGATCTGGCATATCGTCTACCGGGTTCCACAGGACAAGATTGCCGAAGCTCTCAAGCTTGCTCTCTCCCGCAATATTGGTTATTTGGAATTGACCAATGACGATAAGCCAAACCCCTATGATGTTGTCCCCCCTGAGGACTATATGCAGGCAATCATGAAGGCAGTTTCGGGTGGTAAAGTTCATGTGGACCCGGCATCTACACTCAAAGGCTCGTACACTATCGGTCAACCAAGTGATTCGAGCGTTGTCGCTTCCGATTATACCTCAGTCACAATCGAATGGTCACCAGTAGCAAGAGCTCTAGGCTATGCTATTTACCAGGGCGGCAATCTTGTTCTTGAGATGCCAAGCTCCCTGACACGAGCTACAGTTGGAATGTTGAAGCCTGGAACCTCTGACCTTCTTTTCGACGTACGTACCGTTTTGGCCTCAGGCGGCCAAGGAACTTCTAGGTGGCTCACAGCGACTACGAAGAAGCTGCCATCAGCGGGATCCATCTCTAGTGTCAGTCAAAGAAGAGAAGGCAATACCGCGATCTATACCGCCGAAGTTCTGGTACCATACGCTTTTGTGCGATTGTTTATCGGCGGCCCACACAAGCCAATTGGCGCTTCCGGAGGCTGGCCCATCGATGCAGGTCTCAGCACCGAAAATGGTGGTGGCGATGCGATCGGAACCTACAAACTCGTCAACTATCTAGTCGAAGGCAACGATTTCTACTCGGAGCTCTACCACTACGTTGGCGCATACATCGAAGGTGGAGGTAACGCAGACTGGTCCTGGAGCACACTCGTCGAAACTAAAATAACAAATTCTGGCTACACATACACTTGGAACATTCCACTTGGTAGCGCTGATGCGGAACTCAGCGAGTACGTGGTGCAAGGTCAGGGATATGCACCCCTGCAGAACGTTTTTGGAGGTTCTCTTCGAAGTTACAAATGTGCGGGCGAACCGTGCGATGACAACGCGGATTACGATTGCAAGGGATCTTCCTTGTGCTCAACCCCTGGCCTTCTTGCCTGGTGCGATAATGCGGTCAATGCTTTGACTCGTACAGATGCTCTTACCTATGGAACATCGTAGGTCGAGCATTCTTCAGCTCCCTTCCCTTCCTCACATCTATTCATACTTTGGTATCATTGCTAACACATCTGGCTTAAACAGTGGTACTCTCAAAGGTGGTGGCTGCTGGGGCGACGGCACCCGTTTCTGCGGCGTGTTCCTTCAAGGCACCAACTGTGCAATGAGCGGTAACGCCATGTGGGAAAATTATCAGAACATCCGCAAGCTCGGCGGATGCTCCAAGTGCGGCTCTTTTCATCTAGACAATGGCTGTCTGCTTACTGTCAATTACGTCTCACATTGTGATGACACTCCGCAGCAAGGAGGTGGTGGATTGCGTATGGCGTCGAACGCAACTACATGGGTGGCGTGATGAGTTTTGATAGAGAATCTAGACAGCATTTCCAGGCGAGGAATGTATGGAGGTGGATATGTGGATGAAAGTTTCTCTTCAGGTGGTGTGCTTTTTGTTCGTCGGGAGTTGTGTTCAATTACCTGGAGTTCCTAATAGATGTGAGCTATTTAACGATCATTCGTTCAGCCAGACCTCGTGAAACAGTCCCGTGAAACCTTTCTGCGTGGATCAGCAAGTCCTTTCTGGTCTTGAGCCGAACACTACAGTCCATACAATCAACAAACTGCCCATCGCTCAATTTGCTTACGTGCTTCCTCACAAAGTGTCGACTCAGGGAACCTGGGGTCGCGTACTCGGCGATCTTCTCGCGTATTGTCAGGCGCGGACTTCTAATATAGACAAAACATACTTTAAGCCTCTTATCAATTTTAATAAAAGATATCGCATAGTAAAGTACGACATCTGGCTTAGTAGCTGGCACTGAGGGGGTGATATTTGTGCTAAGAGGATCATGTCGAATATAGCGAGATGATGCCCTCTTTTCGATGCTGTAGTATAACGTGATTGCATTGATAGCTGTGATTTTATGTTATAATTTTTGTTCGGTGACTTCTCAAGTAAAGTAAAGATCGCGTTTATTAAGTTAAGCTACTTTGGCGATATGTTTACTTAAATTAAGGCGTCACACGTATTCTTATCTATTATTATATTTAATAGTTGTTGCTTGCTATCTTTTACCGGCTGCTTTAACTTGTATAATTTCTTAATATCCTTAAGAAGTTTCCTTCGCTCCCGCTATTTCTTATTAAATAATCGCTTAGTGGCTTTTTAAAGCTTGTCATGTTTACGACTCCTAACAGGAGCGTTAAATAAGTTGTTAACTTGTTTATGCAATTTCAAGATATATGGAAGATCGTTTATAGACGTAATTTGTTTTAGTGTTAGCTTTTGCGAATAGCGAGGATCGATCAAGCGGCTTATAAAGCATACGAATCGCATCAGGTCTTTTTAGGTATCTCGCTTTTGATACACGCTTTAGAAGTTAACGTTAATATTATTAAGGTAATGTTTCAAGAAAGTGCTAATACTTGCATATTGTAAGATTTTATTTTAAAATAAATTGCTAACGTTTGTTGTTTTGCAAATTTTAAGTTAATATGATATTTAAGTAATAAAGAATTGAATACTTACGACATTTATTCAGCGCCTTCGCTGAACTATTTCAAAGGTTGTAAGGCTTTAATACTTGATTAAAGCTGGTGATCTTGCCCTTTACTTTCATTTGATACCATATTGATTTAAATGAGAGTTGCAACTTGCAAGTAATACGAATACTTTATATCTTACGAATCGCCTTACAAAAGATGAACTCATCATTTATCTCATTTCATAATAGCAATAGCTACTTATTAAGTCTTTTAAGGACTTTAAGGTTATATAACCTTTCCGAATAACTAATACTTGGAGATTTAAATGCACGAGCCTTAAATAGCATACCAAATAAGAAAACGTACGGGTTAAGCACAAGGATTAAATCGTAGATAATCTTGAGAATTTTGAATTCATTCTTAATAAGGATTAGTAAAATGAATTAGCGTCACTTGAGGCGAATGAGGACATGTACATATCTTTAGCGCCGAGATATTGTTTCGTAAATTTGGGCGTTAGTTTAATAAAAAAACGAGGACAACTACCTCTATCGGGATCTCGAATCAAGGTTAATTTCAGGTGTTGATATTGGAGCTTATAAAGCCTCTAGATGATTCCTTATGATTCTTGCAAGCTGATAAAATAAGATAATCTGAACTTGAAGTTATCTAATAACAAAAGTTATCTCGGTTGTAGCTAAAAGGACTCGTACGAATTTAATTAGATCTTCCGCGTATATGATCGCACTTAATCGCTTTGTGAAATCAAGGTCCTTTTCTACTACGATGATCTTGATAACTTAGAAATCTTATTAATATAAACGAAAATCTTAAGAAGGTATAAAAAGGCTCATATTGTTACGAACCCCTTGGCATTAAAGATTAGTTGGCACCAATATGCTGGTGGTACCATCAAGTGGATGGTATTATAAGGGTTTTAGTATGGCAGGGCCACTTGATTTTGGTGGTTGGATGTCACGTTATCGGATGCGGCTCTGCCGAGCCTGCTTCGATATAAGAGCCAACTTTCCTTTCATTTCTTTTAATATCATTTATCTTACAACTGACAATAATTTCTATTTAATACATTCTTTTTTTTACCTTTAAAATGACAAATCCTGCTATTCAGATTTATTTTATTTTTTGATTTGATTAAATTATTTTTTTATATCAAGTTTACCTTTATGTTTTGAATGCTTTTTCTCTTGTTATGTGGTTGCTTGGGATTTGCTTTTTCATATATTTATAGTAATTGATGCAAGGATAAGTTCTTTATAAAAGAAAAACTAAGTATAACTAAATGATATAAGCCTTATGCTAATAGAATATGTGTAAGATTTGAGGAACGATAATTGTATGAATTGAGGGAGCTATTTATTTGGTTATCTTGCAACCTTTAATACAAAAAAAACAAGTGCAGCGGGGTGTGATTGTTTGAAAGGTAGAAAACAAGCCTGTTAGTGAATTGAGGTAACCCTTATTTATACCAAGGGAACTTCCGAGGTATTGGGAGATCTGAGCCTTTGCTTTTAACGATTCCGATTCAACGCTTTGTATTATTAAAACGCATCTTCTTTCTTTTGGTTTTAGGCTTCTTGGTAATATCCCCAGCTAGTTAACGAATCTCACAAGCATAAGGCGACTAAGCGCTAGTTATTGGGATGAGTAAGCCTTTGGAAATAAAGTTGAAAAGAGGCGAGTGCTTTTGGTATTGTGGGAGGGGCAAATCCCAAGCAACCACACAACAAGAAAGGAAGCACTCAAAGCATAAGGGTAGACTTGATATAAAAGAACGGTTTGATTAAATCAAAAAATAAGATAAATCTAAATAGCAGGATTTGTTATTTTGAGAGTAAAAAAAAGAATGTATTAGATAGAAATTATCGTTAGTTGTAAGATAAGTGATGTTGAAAGGAATGGAAAGAAAGTTGGCTCTTATATCGAAGCAAGCTTGGCAAAGCTGCATCCGATAACGTAACATCCAATTACTAAAATCAAATGGCCCTACTACATGCGCCCTCCTTTCCAAATAATCAACTTATCTTTAAGTTACAAAATCGCAGATTATAATAACAAAATCAAACAATTAAGTTATAATGCAATTATAAAGGATGCAGCTATATTAAGTAATAATCAATAAGTCAAAATAATCTCACTTTTGAAAACAAACATTCACTTGCTTAGCGTTCTCGCCACCAGCAAGCAACCATATATATAAGCAGCCTTTTCTTCCGCAACTTGCAACTCCAACTCTCCAACTACATCTCCTTTCTTTCTTCTTTTCAACCTCCAACAACGCAATTCTTTTACACTCTTTAACGCTTTTTTCATTAATCTTAAAGCTTTCCTTTTGCAGCGACGCGTCGTTTGAAGCCTCGCATCGTTGATTTTGCGATCTCAACTTTCTGCGAGATAAGATAAAGCTAATTATTTACCCCGCCTTGATCTAAGCTAACTAAATTTAGTAAACACAAGGCTAAAGCCTCCCTTCTTATTAACAACTTTTCCAAAGCTTCATTATTTTATCTTCTTCTTCTTTAATAACTTCGCTATCGTTGCCAATTTCTTCGGTCGCAAGACTTGCAATCTACTCAGCTTCCTTTTCAAAGCTTCAAACCTTTTATCTAGCTAAGTTCTTCTCTTTTCTTTACGCTCCTCTTACAATCATAAAGCATCTCCGCAGCAATTGACTTAATGCAGTGATTACCTCTTGTAGATCAAAATCTTTTCGCTATAGCTTGAATTATTGCTTTCCTACTAAGTCTCCCTTTCTTTTCATTTGTTGCAACTTTTTAACATTATTATTTAAAACTAAACTTTACGTGATAGCAAAATAAGATTAAGCTGCTTTTTTATTTTCAAATTAATTTACAGCATCGTAATTTTAGCTTACCTTAAAATGAAGTTTCTTAATTATCTTAATGCGCCTTAATTACGCTTTCGCTTTTTTATAAATTTCCATTGTTATCACTTTGTCGCTTCACAACTTCTGAGATTGAGCCATCTTCTTCTTTAAGCTGGTCATCTTTTTTTTGCCCTTCTCTTTTCACTTCTTTCTCTTTCCATTACAAAGTTCTATTAACATTATATTAAATTCGTTTACTTTTTGCTTTTTAAAGAAGTTGGTACTTTGCTTTAATATTTGAAAAGAGGCTTTAAGCAACGCGCAACCTTTTACGATGCTTCATGCAACTTCCATTTTTTGAATTTGGAACGTGTTGTTGCATATGGTACTAATCTTTCTTTAAAAATGGAGCCTTATGAGATATAAAGTCATTTAGGTCTTAAGCAAGCGTAAATGAGAATTCAACATTTTACGCCTTAATATCCATAGCTTCGGCAAAGTTCAAATCGATCTTTTTTTATGCTAACAATAAGCAGGCTCCTTTCCTACCTTAATCACGAATATTTTGCGAACTTTTTTGATACTTCTTTCTTCTTTTTTACCTTGTAATGATCTCTTGCCTCAACAAACATATGCGCATGCATAAATATACACTTATATAAAGTTGGTAGCAATGAAGTGGGGTTTGAGAATATTAAGCAGCTGATAACTTCGTAATAATTTTAAAAAAGGCGAAAGTTAATAAATTGGTTTTTAGCAATGGGGATTGCTAAAGCTCTTATTTGCTGGCATGTAGTTTTTTTTAACCTTGTTGTTATTATTAAGCTGTAAGACCTATTGAAATTAATGGAATTTGCAAATTATACTTAAGGTTCAAAACTAGCGATACGCTCAAAAGAGATAAGGATTTTTTTTAAGTTAAGTTACTTATTATGCAACCTCCAATTTGCTTAGCTTAATTTCGGTTCAATATAAAAGCAAATCTGACTTTCTTATCTTCAAAGCATTTAATATATTAAGGCTTATTATGTGAGATTTGATTTTGGTTTAATAATAATTTTAAAAATATCTAATGGCTTTAAAAAACGTATAAGCTTATCATTGACTCCATTATCTTAAGGACCTTTTGAAGCTGTTCAACTTCAGTTATTTGGTGCTGGTTTTGGCTTTGGGCCGGTACGCAAGCTCGTAAACTTAAACGCCGTTATACTATACCTTTGCTTTTTAGTTATATCTCCTGCTAGCACTTAGATTGCGACGTTTTTGCGCTCTTTTCACTCGCTTGCCTCCATGCTTGAAGGGTTGATGGTGATATAGGTTGGGCCCAGACTTAATAGGCATGATTGGAAAAAATGGAGCGGCCTTTTTAGAATAGATGTAAAACTCCTTCTCTGAAGAGGTTTAATTAAAAGTTGTTAGCCGATGGCATGTTTAGATCTCCAACAAAAGCATAAGCACGTCTTGCTTTAGTAAGAAATAAAACTAAGAAACTTCCGCTTATAATAAGACTTAAGCTAATCAGTGTTGGTTTCTTTAGAAGTTATAATGAAAGTCTTACTTGGTGGGCAACTATTGAGAAGGCGAATATAAAGGCAGTCTTAAGTTTGAGGCAATATAAAAGCGCCCTGATTTTGTTGTTAGCTTTTGAGGGGAAGTCGATTCCATGGGACTGGTGAAGCTGCCTACTCTGTCGTTTTCCGCTTACAAATTTCCTTTATCACTTTGTTCCTTATTATAAATTGGAAATCTTTATTATCAAGTTAAGCATTGTTGTAAGAGGTGCTATAGGTATTGGCAGCAAAATAATTCTGGGGGAACAAACATTTCAAATGTTGGATATCGCTTTTAAAAGGATTTCATTGCTAAAGAATTTGACTGCTCATTTCGGGAAAGCGGCGCTTAAATGAGATTTGCTTTTACAGCAAACTTGGCGTGTAGGGGAGGGACCTTTCACTACTCACTTCCAAAGTATATTGCTTAAAACTACTGCGTTCGTTATAAAACGTGCAAATCAAGTCTTAACTACCTTTCCTTAACGGAATAATTAGTAATTTCCTCTTTGGAAAGTATTACAATAACGGAGAGTTTTACAATTCTTACTGTATACTTAAAGGAGTTATCAATATTGGCGTAGGTAGCAATTAGGTACAGAGATCGTTGAGCTTCGCTTTATCTTTTGTGCCTGGCCAGCTGCCTCGTGAAGCCAGTTTTTTTCTTTGAGTTGTTAAGAAGGTTTTGGCTTTTTATTCCAGCGTTTACTTATCGAAATACAGCGTCTTGAATGGCCGCTTTAATAAGTAGTTCATTGATTAAGAGGCTGCTTCTTGGTGCACCTTGTGTTGGCTTTGCTTTTTGCTTCTAATTCCAAACTCAGCATTCGCAATATAATGCTAAAGAGGTTTTTGAAACCGCTAAAAAGTCCATAACAAAGCGTTTTTATAGCAACGATAGGGTGTATGCTAAGGAAGTTGTTATTGCTAAATGAGGGGTTTCAGTGCTTCGCTGTTGTCATTTAGCAATGCTTTATCAGCGCTTCGTCAGCACTAATTTCCGCCCCCCTCTCCAAATAATCAACTACTCCTCGCACCTACTCGTTCGAATTATTCACAAATGCCTTGTATTGGCTCCTTTATTCAGGCGTTAAAACAGGTACTTTAATCACTATTTCGTTTGGCCTTATATGTTGTTTAATAATATGTTCAGGGTTTTTCAAATCCATAGGGTCAGCTGGTAAAGTATCTTCCCTACCTGAAGCGGCGCCTGTGTTACTAAAATGCTATTTTGAAACTTCGTCTTCAGCATTATAAATAAAATGCTATCGCCTATAAAAAAGTTTAAATTAATTTCCAACATATGTCCTCCTAAGTTAAAGGCTATTATTCCCTAATTCTTTCAAGATGTAATAACCTTTATTATTAACTTTAGCAATCTCATATAATTCAAGCCACCGAAAGTCCAATATCTTATCAAAGCTTTTATCAACTTCTCTTAAAGCGTTGTACCTTAAGACTAAATCTTTAACTCTCAAAAGCCGATGTCAAATGTTATAATTAAAGTCAAAAGCTTCCTTCCCTTCCTATCTTCGGCGTGTCTTTCAAAGGTAGGCTTCGTCTAAGTGGTTTTGCCTAAATTGAAATTAGGTAGCTCGAAGCTGAATAAGTTTGCTGCGATTTTCGATTTCTTCAGTAAACAAGCTCTTCCAAGTAGGGTAACAAGTTTCCACAAGAAGAATAAGCTCTCTCCCGTAGACCAAATAAAAAGGCATATAGCTTATGAAAGCATTTATTATAATTTGATCAGCAAATAATACCGCCGGAAGGTTTACTATCCACTTTCCTTCCATTTTCGAGAGTGCGTTTTTAATTGATCCGTAACCTTTCTCGATTATTCCGTTAGCCTTAAGATTATAAGCTAAGACTTATATCCTTTGAATTTCCATTTTATTAAGTAACCAAATGATTTCCTTCATGTTCTCACCCCCTTTGTTAATAACAAGCCTCTAAAAGAATTCGTAGCGACATATAATATCTTGCCAAATGAATTTAGCAATTTGATCCGCTATTTTCAAAGAAAGTGCTCTAGCTTTAACCCATCCACTCATATCATCTCAAGCTATTATCAAATACTTCTTCCTATCTTAAGTAGGCATGTAAATGATATCAATAACCCACTTCTTTATTAAGCCGTTTAAGGCAATGAGGAAAAAAAGCTCTTTTTGTCTTTTAGCATCTTAATGTTAGCATTTAATACAAGTCTTGACGTATTCGGCAGCATCCTTATAACACTCTTTTCAATAATACCTTACTAAAACCCGATAATACATGCTTTCTTGCCTTTTGTGGCCCAAATCGTCGTGATAATTCTTAAAAATTTGGTTCTTGTTTTTATTAGTGTTAATGATAAGCTTCATAAGCAAACTTCTCGCGAGTAATTTTCAAACTTTCTCATTGTGAACACCGTAATTCAAAGCCTTTCATTTGAATTTCCGAAAGTCCTTCTTATTTATTCCTTTTGAAGTTTTCATTGTTATAACATATTTGGCGATTCTCAAAAAGTCTTCGCTGTAATCCTTAAAGAATATTAACGAAATTCGAGAATTTCCTTCATTGCTTTCCATATCTAAGCTCGATATTAAAATCTTTCCGTCCTCTTGAAGTCTCTGAACTTGCTTTTTCATTTCCCTAAAAATACCACTTCATCTCTCTAGCTCAAGGTCTGTAAAGGCTTCATTTTCTTTCTCTTCAATAGCTTCAACAAGGCAAAGTTCATATGCTTCAAGCTTAGCAAAAATCCAATCTTTACTATTATTCTCTTTAGCGATGTTTAGTTTTGTGTTTTTGAGGTGTCTAAGCCTTTTAAAAAGAGAGTCGGCGGCGGTATGCGTAGCGCCCTTAACATGTCGAACTTCGAAGTTGAAAAGCCTAATCCAAGTAAGCTAGCGTGTAAGCATAACGCTAAGGTGGTCATAAGCAGCTCTGTTTAATTAGGCCACCAGCGTATTAGCGTCCGTTTTCATAACAAAATACATTTTAATAAGCCAAATTTTCAATTTCTTCAAGATATGTAGCATTCCTTTGCACTCCCGCTTAATGGCGTCGTAATTGCATTCCATCTTACTCCAAAAGCTACTTTTGTAATAAGCAAGATATAACTTCCCATTATCTTTATTTTTTTAAGCTAAAAAGCCTCCCCAATCATTACTACTAAAATCTACTAAAATCACTATTTTTCCGACATCTTCATTATAATCGATCTTATAAAAAACCAGAGCAAAGCATAAAATATCTTGAAATTATTTCTTGGCTTTCCCTTGAACATTCGGATCCCAATAAAACTTGATTCCTTTCCGGGTAAACAAGTAAAGAGGCTTTGCAATTAGCCGAAAGTCTTTAATCCAAATGCGAAAGTAAATTACCAATTCAAAAAATCCTTTCACTTCTTTGACATTACTCAGCTCAATCCAATTTTGCACTTTAAGTAAGTGAGTAATTAAAAGTTTCCGTTCAATAGAATTTGTAACATAATCAACAATATTCATTCCATTCCAGCAAAATTGAGACTTGGCCCCAATAATAGCTCCAGATCGCTTTAATTATTCAAAAGTCTTGTCAAGGTTAAAAATATGCTTCAAAACAAATCGCCAAATCCCAAGGTAAGCTTCTTATTATCCGTAATCTGTAAATAGCCCTTTTACGCCAATATCATCAAGAAAAGGCATTGCAACATCAGGAATAATATCTTTTAAAATCTTAATGATTATCTATACAAATTAAGCCACCAAATTGATACACTTTTAAAGAAATGTAATGTTCTTGACTAAGCCAATATTAAAAACCCAAAAGGTAGTCATATCCTGGCTAACTTGGTGTAAGATTTGTTAATCATATTCGAAATAAAAGTCCACTAAGCTTGCAATATGACATCCAGCGAATTCCTTGAAAAACTCATCTACAAAAGAAGGTAAATTAGCATTTCTTTAAGTTACCGCATTAAGCATTGTTGCCGAATTAATGAGTCAATATTTGCCCAGCTCTTTCTTTTTAATTAAAAACCAAGCATTCCAATATAATCCTTCTAAAAGTTCTAAAACTTCTTTATCAAGGCAATCTTGTACCATTTTCATAACTTCCGAAACTAATGCTTAAAGTAGCAGGAAATTTAATGCTTGCCATGCTTTATGCGAAATCGTCTTTAAGACCACTAAAAAAGAAACATCTTCATGGAATTGTCCACACTCAAGCTACTCAAAGGAAATAACACCTTTTCAATTAAGCATCATCTCGTTGAATAACACTCTTTCTTTTGGGAAAAGCATATTTCCCACATCAAGACTAGTAAGTCTTTTTAAAGTAAGTCAAATCTCATAAGGAATTGCCAAAAATCAAAGTAAAAGTAAGTGTTAGTATTCTCCAACTTGCTGTTGCGGGGTATCTCGAGCCTTTGAACGTTTATACCAATCGTCTCTTCCCCCTAAAGAGTTACCAATCTCATCAGCTTCGTTTACTAGTTGCACTTTCTTAGCCTTCAACTTATACATCGTCCACACTTGATAAGTTTGCTTATTAGGTTTAAAAAGGTTACCAAATTCTAAGTTCTTATAATTTATAATGAAATCGAAAGTTAACTTTGGATTCATTATTTGGCTACCTTCAAGTAGGACCTCTGAATCTTCAAAATCGACCGTCCAAATGCAAAATTCTTATTATATGTAAAATTAATGCAAGTATTCCTTTATCGAAATTTCCGTTCTCGATTTGACAAAATCGTCTCCGCCCCCTTCTTCAAAACGCTTGACCTCAAATGAAAAGGTGTGGCTATCAAAGCATTTAACCATATCAATAGCACAGCTCTAAATACTATTAATTACTTATTTTCCGATAACTCGTCTTCCCCCTCTAAGGTATAATCATCACTTTAGCTCTCGTTATGCCAAATTCGGCCGATTCCGTTCTCGCTTTTTATTGCAGAGATATCTTTTGCTTCATAAGTAGCAAAATTAATCTAAACCACAAGATCTCGAACTAATTGGTGATTCCAAAGTTAAGCTAGAACTAGTTCACCTTCTTTATCCAAAAGGTATCAGAAAGAAAATCTTGCCTTCCGAAAGAATGGAAAGCTTAGAATTATCTTGATATCTAAAATGTCTATAATATAAAACCAAATGCGAATAATTAAGTCTCCAACTGTAACAGCAATATTATCCGCGTAACCAATGAAGCAAGATTTTATTCCAGTGATAATTTTCAAGGCTATACTTTGACTCTTGGTGATCGATAGGCTTAACCGGATTGCCATTTCCAGTATAATACAGCTAACTTCGGCTTCACTATTAAGGGTAGCTTTCACGTCGCTGATTTTAGTGTTTCCAGGAATCGTAACTATTATTTTTGGTATTAGTAAGTGGAAAGTTGCCGATTAATTTCCTTCCATGTTTAGCAAGCATACTTCGGCGCCTTTAAACAAAGGAATTAGCAAGTTGCTCTTGATAAGCACATCTTTCCATAATTAAATAAGCCTTAAATAATAGCACTTAATTATAGCAACAAGAATTATTAAGAAAAGTTCAATAGTAAGTACAATTCCAAATGCTAGCCAAAGCCAAGAACCTTTTATAAGTCTATTATAAGCTGCTAAAACTTCCATTCGCCATAGCTTCTGGCGAATATAAAGCTTCAAAGCGAGGTCCAGCCTAAAGATGCTGTAATAAGTACTCGTCTGTTCGATCCAAGTGCGGTACTTTTTGCTTTGCCCTAAAGAAATATTCTTCTTGTAACGCTATTCAAACTTCTCTTCGTTTGAAGTAAAGATAGGTTCGTTATTTAAAGGGTAATTCCTTTATGCAGCATTCTCGGATTCATAATTATCGATACTCAAAGGAATTAAAATAATTAGTAAAGGCCGTTCTAAGATGAAAACGTCTTCATTATCAAAAAAACCCATACAAAGTGATTCCACTGTAGCGTTCTTCAATTGTCTTTGCATCTTTTAATCAATACTTTAAGTTTAAGAAGTAATTAACCTTAGCTTATTTAGTAGCATATAGTATTCCCCTAAAATGAGATTTCCCGGAAGTTCTGTTTATGCTAGTAATTTGTCGATTACTGCGTCCAGCCTATAATTTCCCTTATTCAAAGCTTCTTACATTCTAAAACTTCGTAAAGGAACCTTCTAAATAGAAATCGATAACTTCAAGAATAAACTTATCATGCTTACTAAATTTGAGAGCTTTAACACTAAGGGTTTCTTTGCTTCAGGAAGCGAGGTAATAGCTGTTAACTTTTTAATAATCCTTTTCGTGCCTCAAGCAAGGATTTCTAAAGGGGCCCTTTTAGTAAGTCCGGGGGCGTCGATTTCCATTGACTCAATCTCTTCCTCAAATACCCCTTCAAATCGAACAAAGCTCTTGATTTCTTCTCAAACCTTTGGCCTTCCATAAGAAGCCTAAGCCTTGATTCGCTCTTGCAAGCTGTTAGATGCCTTATAAGGTTCGGCCCGTGCTGGTATTTTCCGTACTCTTATCTCCACAAGCTTTACAGATACAGCCTCTAAATCACTATCGTTTCCAGTAACAAGGTTTTAAATCTTAGCGATGTTCTCCTCGCTACAATCCCTTTGTTCGAGAATATCTGAATCGCTCTCAAGCTTCTAAGAAGCTTCAATGCTTCCCATATTACTTCCCAAGTTTAAAGCGTATAAGCCTTCTTAAGTTAAAGCAGCTTTCTTTGATTGCTCTAGCATTTCTTATATTACTTTCGCTTGTCTTTTAAGATCTATACTATTAACAATATTAAATACTCGCTAAATAACATAATCTCGGCGACTTTTGCCATCATTTAAAAATAATATAAAGTAAGCCTTCTTGCCTTCTTTAAACGATCCAATGCAAATATAATTATTCTCGTCAGATTCGTGAATAATACCAAAGCCAATGAACTTTTTATAATCGTAATACTAATTCATATAATCATGCTACGCTTGCCATCTTATGCCAAGTTTTTGCTTGTTATTACATTATTTACATCCTCTTATAGCTGGTTCTTTAAAGCGCTTGTACTTGTTGTAAGACGTTTGCCTGTATTATATAATTGCCATATCTTGAGTGGCTTCATAAAGCTTCAGGCTATTGATCTCAGCCATAAGGTTCATATTCTAAGCTCTTTCGGTTATAGCGTGTAAAATACGTAAAGAGTCGAGTTCTTGAATGATGATTTCCAGTTCGTCTTTAATAGCATTTTGAACTCCATTGACAAGACGTTGTAAGGTAAGCATCATCTTCTGGCTTGAGGCTTGAGCTGTAGGGAATTTCTGCTGCGGCCCCTTTTGTTGAAAAGTTTCATTAATAACTTTTCCCGGGAAGTTGTCCCTATAATTAACAAAGTCGGCTTAGTAATTAGGCTCTTTAGGTAGTAGAATTTCAGTGGCTGTAGGGCTATTAAACATGTTCTAATGAACTTCACTTCTGGGATACCCTTTCGATGTAGCTATTTCTTGTTCTTCCAGGAGCTTGTCAAAGTCTTTTTTATTGTTAACGTGAGTTTCTATATTGTCGAAAACCTTATTAAAAGGCATAATGTCGTCTTGATCGAACTTCTTCTTAGGCTTTTGAGTCGCTGTGACAGCCTTCTTTTGCAAGTGTTTTGAGAATGCAACAATAAACTTCAGCGTTATCATCTTTTTCGTGAGATTTCCCTTTTGCTTGCAGTTGTATGCCACTTCTCGAAATAGCCTTAAAAAGTGTTGAAGTTGTGCCTGAGTGTAAGTGCCGGTTTGGTCTTGAATTTCCCTGAAGTCTTGAATAATCGAATCAAGGTAAGTTACCGTGTAAAAATGATAATAAGAATCTTGGCCTTGATATTCCTTGCAAGCTGCTAAACAAAAATCTAAGTAAAACAGTTGCCGATAGTGATTAACTTGTTCCAGGTTTCATGCTATCAAAGGAAGTGAGTAGTCTAAAATCCATTGCTTTTTCTTTTGATTTCCAATGATATCATATGTTGCAAACATCCTATCAATCGTTTTTAAGAACGCCGTAATTTTCGCCCCATCAAACGTAAGAGCTTCAGCAGTTTCAAGGGCAAGCATAAGTTAACTTAGGTGTACTTAAAGCTTGTGAATATTGGAAGTATCGATATAATGTGGTCTTTCAGAAGGTCCAGCTCCTTCAAAACCATCATCTGAAGTTAAAGAAGTAACCTTTCCCTTGCCTTTTCCAAAGCTTTTTTTAGCGCTATCAATAGAGTAAAACTTGATTTCAAAGCCAGACTACCTAGAAAAGTTGCTATTCCCCCTTAAAGGGAAAGAAGTTTCAGCGACTCTAAAAGCTCTAGCCTAAAAGCTAGGCATTCTGCTAGGGAACATGCTAGCTGTAAGAGCCTGATAGCTTTCCTCTTCAAGAGGTCCACTTTTAATATCTTGCGTTGCCATTTCGTAAGAAGATTTAATAATCTTGAAATGTAGAGATTCGGTAAAAGTTGGTGATTGAAATATAAAAAATTGATTGAAAATATTGTGCATATGCAAACAAAGGAAAAATAACAACGAAAAAACATTCTCCAAATTCCCAGATACCTTTAGCGCTGAAGGCTCCCAATAGCGCTATGGCTGTTAGAAGCGCCCAGGCTTCTGATACCCGAACTCCCTCCCCCAAATACTCCGCTTACGGAATTGATAGGCTAGAAATAAACATTAAACGAGATTATTAATATAAAAAGCTGATTCAAATTACTAAGCAACAAAAATTAAATAATGTAATATAGATGAAACACCAAAACAAATACTAAAGGGATTCAAGCATAGCGAACTCGTTAAAAAAAGAAAATACACAAAACGCGTAAGATAAATACCTTTATATCAAAGGCACTTGCCTTCTTCTAACTTTATCTTCAAAGGCCTACTCATTCCGGTAACTAGCGCTTAGTTGCTTTATGCTTGTAAGGTTCATCAGCTAGCTGGAGGTATTATTAAGAAGCTTAAAACCAAAAGGAAGAAGATGCGTTTCAGTAATACAAAGCGCTGAATCAAAATCGTTAAAAGCGAAGGCTTAAACTTCCTAATACTTCAGAAGTTTCCCTGATACGAATAGAGATTACTTCGATCTATTGACAAGCTTGTCTTCTACCTCTCGAATGATCACACCCCGCCGCACCTGTTTTTTGTATTAAAAGTTGCAAGATAACCAAGTGAATAACTCTTTCAATTCATACAATTATTGTTCCTTGAACTTTACACATATTTTGTTAGCATAAGATTCGTATCGTTTAATTATATCTAGTTTTTCCCTTATAGAGAACTTATCCTTGCGTAGGTCACCATAAATATATGGGAGAAGCAAATCCCAAGCAACCACACAACAAGAAAAGGAGCATTTAAAGCATAAGGGTAGACTTGATATAAAAGAACAGTTTGATCAAATCAAAAGATAAGATAAATCTGAGTAGCGGGATTTGTCATTTTGAAGGTGAAAAAAAGAATGTATTAGATAGAAATTATCGTCAGTTGTAAGATAGGTGGTGTTAAAAGAAATGAAAGGAAAGTTGGCTCTTATACTGAAGCAGGCTTGGCAGAGCCGCATCCGATAACGTGACATCCAACCACCAAAATCAAGTGGCCCTGCCACAGTATAAGGGTATTTATCTCGCGCGTTTTATGTATTTTCTTTTTTTCAACAAGTTTGCTATACTTAAATCCCTTTAGTATTTGTTTTAGTGTTTTATTTATATTACATTATTTGATTTTTATTGCTTAGTAATTTGAATCAACTTTTTATGTTAATAGTTTTGTTTAATGTTTATTTTTAATTTATTAGTTTTGTAAGCGGAGTATTTGGGAGAGGGAGTTCGGGTATTAGAGGCTTGGGCGCTTTTAATAGCTATAGCGTTATTGGGAGCCTTTAGCGTTGAAGGTATCTGGGAATTTGGAGAATGTTTTTTTTTGTTGTTGTTTTTTCTTTGTTTGCGTATGCATAATATTTTCAATCAATTTTTTGTATTTCGATTACCAACTTTTGCTAAATCTTTACATTTCAAAATTATTAAATTTTCTTACAAAATGGCAATGCGAGATATTAAAAGTGGACTTCCTAAAGAGGGAAGCTATTAGACTCCTATAGTTGGCATGTTTCCTAGCGGAATGTTTAGTTTTTAAGTTAAAGCTTTTAAAGTTTTTAAAGCTTTTCTTCTTCTAAAAGGGAATAGCAACTTTTTTGGGCAATCTAACTTTGGAGTCAAGTCTTGCTTTATTGATAATGTTAAAAGAGGCTTTAAAAAAAGCAAGAGAAAGATCACTCCTTTAGCTTTAGATGGTGATTTTGAAGAAGCTAAACCTTTTAAGAGATTACATTATATTAACACTTCTAATATTTACAAGCTTTAAGTATACTTAAGTTAACTTATGCTTGCCTTTAGAATTGCTGGAACTCTTACGTTTGACGGAGCTAAGATTATAACATTCTTTAAAACAATTAATAGGATATTTGCAACGCATGATATCACTGGAGATCAAAAGAAAAAGTAATAAGTTTTAAATTACTTATTTCCTTTAGTAGCGTGAAACTTAAAATAAGTTAATTATTATCGGCAGTTATTTTACTTGAATTTTTGTTTAGCGGCTTGCAAGGAATATCAAAGTTAAGATTTTTACTATCGTTTTTATACAATAATTTACCTTAATTTGATTATTCAAAACTTTAGGGAAATTCAAGATTAAATCGATACTTACACTTAAATATAACTTTAATACTTTTTGAGGCTATTTCGAGAAGTGGCGTACAACTGCAAGTAAAAGGGAAATCTCATAGAAAAGATAATAACGCTAAAATTTATTGTTGCACTTCTAAAACACTTGCAAAAGAAGGCTATCGTAACGGCTCAAAAGCTTGAGAAGAAGTTTGATTAAGATAATATTATGCCTTTTAATAAGGTTTTTGATAGTATAAAGACTTATGTTAATAATAAGAGAAATTTTGACGAACTTTTGGAAGAATAAGGAATGGCTACATCGAGAGGGTATCCTAGAAGTGGAGTTCATTGGAACATGTTTAGTAGCCTTATAGCCATTGGAATTTTATTACCTAGAGAGTTTAGTTACCGAGCTGACTTTGTTAATTATAAGGATAACTCTTTGGGAAAAGTCATTAATGAAACTTTTCGATAAGAGGGGCCGCAGCGGGAGCTCCTTATAACTTAAGCTTCGGGCCAGAAGATGATACTTATCTTATAGCGTCTTATTGATGGGGTTCAAAATGCTATTAAGGATGAATTGGGAATTATCATTTAAGGATTCGATTCTTTATGTATTTTACACGTTATAGCTGAGAAAGCTTAGAATGTGGACTTTATGGCTGAAATCAACAGCTTAAAGCTTTATGAAGCTACTTAAGATATAGCAATTATATAATATGAGCAAATGTTTTATAATAAATATAAGCGCTTTAAGGAATTAGTTATAAGAGGGTGTAAATGGTATAATAATAAGCAAAAACTTGGCATAAGATGGCAAGCGTAATATGATTATATGAATCAATGCTATAATTATAAGAAGTTCGTTGGCTTTGGTATTATTTACAAGTTTGATAAGAATAATTATATTTGCATTAAACTATTCAAAGAAGGCAAGAAAGCTTATCTTATATTATTTCCAAATGATGGCAAAAGTTACCAAGATTATGTTATTTAATAAGTATTTAACATTGTTAATAATATAGATTCTGAAAGACAAGCGAAAGCAGTACAAGAAATGCTAAAGCAATCGAAGGAAGCTGTCTTAGCTTGAAAAGGCTCGTACGCTTCAAACTTGGGAAGTAACATGAGAAGCATTAAAGCTTCTTGAAAGCTTGAAAGCGATTTAAATATTCTTAAACAAAGGAATTATAGCGAGGAAAGCATTGCTAAAATTCAAAACCTTATTATTAAGAACAATAATAACTTAAAAGCTATATTTGTAAAGCTTATGAAGATAAGAGCACAAAAAATACCAGCACGGGCCGAATTTTATAAAGCATTTAATAGCTTGCAAAAGCGAATTAAGGCTTAGGCTTCTTACAAAAGGCCAAAGGTTTGAGAAGAAATCAAGAGCTTTATTTGATTTGAAAGGGTATCTGAAGAAGAGATTGAGCCAATGGAAATCGATGCCCCCGGATTTACTAAAAGAGCTCCTTCAGAAATCCTTGCTCGAGGCACAAAAAGGATCACTAAAAAGTTAACAATTACTGCCTTGCTCCTTAAAGTAAAGAAATCCTTAATGTTAAAGCCCTCAAATTTAGTAAGCACGATAAGCTTACTCTTGAAGTTACCGACTTTTATTTAAAAGGTTCCCTCACGAAGTCCTAAAATGCAAGAAGCTTTAAACAAGGGAAATTATAAGCTGGACGCAGTAATCAACAAATTACTAGCACAAATAAAACTTTCGGGAAACCTTATTTTAAGAGAATACTATGTGTTATTGAATAGGCCAAAGTTAATTACTTCCCGAATTCAAAGTATTAATTAAAAGATACAAAGATAGTTGAAAAACGTTACGGTGGAATTATTTTGCGTGGGTTTCTTTAATAATAAAGACGTTTTTATTTTAGAATGGCCTTTACCGACTATTTCGATTCCTTTAAGTATCGATAATTATAAATCCGAAAATGCCGTATAAAGGGATTATTCCTTAGATGATGAACTTACCTTTACTTCAAATGAAGGAAAGTCTAAATGGCGTTATAAGAAGAATACCCTTTTAAGGCAAAGCAAAAAGTACCGCACTTAAGTTAAACGAACGAGTACTTATCACGGCATCTCTAAGCCGGACTTTGCTTTGAAGCTTTATATTCGCTAAAAACTATAGCAAATAAAAGTCTTAGCAGCTCACAACAAACTTATAAAAAGTTCTTAACTTTAGCTAGCACTTAAAACTATACCTATCATCAGATTCTTTTTAGCAATCTTTATTGTTATAATTAAATGCTATTACTTAAAGCTTACTTAGTTATAAAAAGATGTGCTTATCAAAAGCAACTTGCTAATTCCTTTGTTTGAAGGCGCCGAAGTATATTTGCTAAATATGGAAGAAGATTAACTGGCAACTTTCCACTTACTAACACCAAAAATAGTGGTTACGATTTTTAGAAACATTAAAATCAATAACGTGAAAGCTACCTTTAATAATGGAATCGAAGTTAGTTGTATTATCTTGGAAATGGCAATCCGGTTAGGCCTACCGATTACCAAGAGTTAAAGTATGGCTTTGAAAATTATCACTAAAATAAAATCTCATTTCATTGGTTACGCGAATAATGTTGCTATTACAATTAGAGATTTAGTTGTTCGCACTTGATTTTATATCATAAACATTTTAGGTACTAAGATAATTTTAAATTTTTCATTTTTTCGAAAAGCAAGACTTTCTTTTTAATACCCTTTAGATAAAGAAAATATATTGATTTTAGCTTAATTTTGAAATTACCAATTGGCTCGAGATCTTATGATTCAAACTAATTTTACTACTCATAAAGCAAAAGACATCTTTGCAATAAAAAGCGAGAACGAAATCGGCCAAATTTAGTATAACAAAAGTTAAAGTAATGATTATACCTTAGAAGGGAAAGACAAGTTATCGAAAAACAAGTAATTGATAATATTTAAAGCTATGCTGTTAATATGGTTGAATGCTTTGATAGCCATATCTTCTTGCTTGAAGCTAAGCGTTTTAAAGAAGGGGGCGGAGACGATTTTGTTAAATCGAGAATGGAAATTTTGATAAAGGAATATTTGCACCAATCTTACATATAATGAAAGTTTTGCATTTGGATGGCCAATTTTGAAGATTTAGAAGCCCTATTTAAAGGTAGCTAAATAATAAATCTAAAGTTAACTTTTGATTTCATTATAAATTACAAGAACTTAGAACTTGGTAACCCTTTTAAATTTAATGAGTAAACTTATCAAATGTGGATGATGTATAAATCGAAGGCTAAGAAAGTGCAACTAATAAATAAAGCTAATGGAATTAGTAACTCTTTAGGGGGAAGGGATAATTGGTACGAACATTTAAAGGCTTGAGATATTTCGTAATAGCAAGTCGAAGAATACCAACACTTACTTTTACCTCGATTTTTGGCAATTCCTCGTAAGACCCGACTTACTTCAAAAAGACTTGCTAATCTCGATATGGGAGATATGCTTCTTCCGAAAAAAAGAGTATTATTTGATAAGATGATGCTTAATTGAGAAGATGTTATTTCCTTTGAGTGGCTTGAGTGTGAATGATTCCATGAAGATATTTCTTTTTTAGTAATTTTAAAAACGATTTTGCATAAGGCATAGCAAGCACCAAATTTCCTATTACCTTGAGCATTAGTTTTGGAAGTTATGAAAATGGTATAGGATTGCTTTGACAAAGAAGTTTTAGAACTTTTAAAAGGATTATATCGGAATACTTGGTTTTTAGTTAAAAAGAAAAAGCTGGGCAAATATTGACTTATTAATTTGGCAACAATGCTTAATGCGGTAACTTGAAGAGATGCTAATTTACTTCCTTTTGTAAATAAGTTTTCTAAGGAATTTGCTAGATATCACATTGCAAGCTTAGTAAACTTTTATTTCGAATATGATCAATAAATCTTACACCAAGTTAGCCAAGATATAATTACCTTTTAAGTTCTTAATATCGGCTTAATTAGGAACATTATACTCCCTTAAGGATGTATCAATTTGATGGCTTAATTCATATGGATAATCATTAGGATTTTAAAAGATATTATCCTTGATGTTGCAATGCCTTTTCTTAACGATATTAACATAAAAGGGCCATTTACAGATTACGGATAATAAGAAGCTTATTTTGGGATTCGGCGGTTTGTCTTGAAGCACATTCTCAACCTTAACAAGACTCTTGAACAATTAAAGCGCTTTGAAGCTATTATTAAAGCCAAGTCTTAGTTTTGCCGGAATGGAATGAATATTATTGGTTACGCTATAAACTTTGCTGGACGAGAACCCTCAGCTACTTACTTACTTAAAGTGTAAAATTGGATTAAGCCAAGCAATGTCAAAAAGGTGAAGGGATTTTTTAGATTAGTTATTTACTTTCGCATTTGGATTAAAGACTTTTGGCTAATTGTAAAGCCCTTTTATTTGCTTACTTAAAAAAGAGTCAAGTTTCATTGGGATTCAAGTATTTAAGGAAAAGCCAAGAAACAATTTTAAGACATTTTGTGCTTTGCTCCGATTTTTTGTAAGATCGATTACAATAAAGATGCTAAAGAAATAGTAGTTTCAGTGGATTTTAATAGTGATGATTAGGGAAGCTTTTTAGCCCAAAAAGGCAAAAATAATAGGAAGTTACACCCTGCTCGTTACGAGAATGGCTTTTAAAGTAAAATGAAACGTAACTACAACGCTACTAAGCGGGAGTACAAAAGAATGCTACATATCTTGAAGAAACTGAAGATTTGGCTTATTAAAGTGCATTTTGTTATGGAAACGAATGCTAATATATTAGTGGCCTAACTAAACAAAGCTACTCACGACCACCTTAGCGCTATGCTTATACGCTAGCTTACTTGGATTAGGCTTTTCGACTTCGAAGTTCGACATGTTAAGGGCGCTACGCATACCGCCGCCGACTCTCTTTTTAAAAGGCCTAGATACCTCGAAGATATAAAATCAGATATTGCTAAAAATGATAATAATAAGGATTGGATTTTTGCCAAGCTTGAAACGTATGAACTTTGCCTTGTTGAGGCTATTGAAGAAGAAGAAAATGAGGCCTTTACAGACCTTGAGCTAGAGAAACGAAGTGATATCTTTAGGGGAATGAAAGAGCGAGTTCGGAAGCTTCGAGAGGACGGGGAAATTTCAGCGTCAAGCTTAGACACAGAAAGCATCGAAGAAAACCCTCGAACTTCGCCAGTATCTTCCAAGGATTACGGCGAAGACTTCTTAAGAATCGCTAAATATGTTACAATAATGAAAATTTCAAAGGAAATAAATAAGAGAAATTTTTGGAAATTCAAACGAGAGGCTTTGAATTACGATGTTTATAATGAGAAAGTTTGGAAATTATTTGCGAGAAATTCGCTTACAAAGCTTATTATTAATATTAATAAAAATAAAAGCTGAATTCTTAAGAGTTATTATAATAATTTAAGTTATAAAGGATAAGAAAGTACGTATTATTGGATTTTAACAAGGTATTATTAAAAAAGGTGCTATAAAGATGTTACCGAATATGTCAAAACTTGTATTAAATGCTAACATCAAAATGCTAGGAGATAAGAAAAGTCTCTTTTTCCCATTGCCTTAAACAACTTAATAAAGAAGTGGGCTATTAATATCATTTACATGCTTACTCAAGACGGAAAGAAATATTTGATAATAATTTAAAATGATATAAGTAGATGAGTTGAAGCTAAAGCACTTTCTTTGAAAATAGCAGATTAAGTTGCTAAATTCATTTGGCAAGATATTATATATTGCTACGGATTCTTTTAGAAGCTTGTTATCAATAAAGGGAGTAAGAACATAAAGGAAGTTATTTGGCTACTTAATAAAATGGAAATTCAAAGGATACAAGTTTTAGCTTATAACCCTAAAGTTAATGGAATAATTAAGAGAAGTTATGAACCGATTAAAAACGCACTTTCGAAAATGAAGGGAAAGTGGATAGTAAACTTCTCAGCAATATTATTTGCTAATTGAATTATAACAAACGCTTTCACAAGCTATATGCCCTTTTACTTGATTTACGGGAAAGAACTTATTCTCCTTATGGAAATTCGTTACCTTACTTGGAGAAGCTTGTTTACTAAAGAAATCGAAAATCGCAACAAACTTATTCAGCTTCGAGTTACCTAATTTTAACTTAAGCAAAACTACTTGGACAAAGCTTACCTTCAAAAGACATGCCAAAGATAGAAAGGGAAAGAAGCTTTTGACTTGAATCATAACATTCAACATTGGCCTTTGAAAGTCAAAGATTTAGTCTTAAAGCACAATGCTTCAAAAAAAGTTAATAAAAGCTTTGATAAGATATTGGACTTTTGGTAACTTGAATTGTATAAGATTGCTAAAATTAATAGTAAAGGCTATTACATCTTAAAAGAATTAAGGAATAATAGCTTTCAACTTAAGGAAACATATGCTGAAAATCAACTTAAACTTTTCCACAAGCGACAGCACTTCATTTACAATGTTAAGGACGAAGTTTCAAAACGGCATTCTAATAACATAGGCGCTATTTCAAGCAAAAAAGATACCCCACCAGTTGACCCTATGGATTTGAAAAACCTTAAACATATTACTAAATAATATATAAGGTTAGACGGAATAGTAATTAAAGTACCTATTTTAACGCTTAAACAAAAAAGCTAATATAAAGCATTTGTGGATGATTCGGATGGGTAGGTGCGAGGGGTAATTGGAGAGGGGGGTGGAAATTAGTGCTAATAAAGCGCTGACAAAGCATTGCTGAATGACAATAGCGAAGCATTGAAACCCTTTATTTAATAATAATAACTCCCTTAGCATATACCTTATCGCTATTATAAAAACGCTTTGCTACGGACTTCTTGGCGGTTTCGAAAACCTCTTTAATATTATATTGCGAATGCTAAGTTTGGAATTAGAAGCAAAAAGTAGAGCTAGTATAAGGTGCATTAAGGAATAGCCTTTTAATTAATGAACTACTCATTAAAGCAATTGTTCAAGATGTTATATTTCGATAAGTAAACGCTGAAATAAAGAGCCAAAATCTTCTTAATAATTTAAAGAAAAGAACTAGCCTTATGAGGCAGCTAGCCAAGTATAAAGATAAAGCGAAGTTTAATGATCTTTGCACCTAATTGCTACTTACACTAATACTAATAACTCCCTTAAGTGTATAATGAAGATTATAAGACTTTTTGTTATTATAATACCTTTCAAGAAGAAAATTACTAGTTATTTCGTTAAGGAAAGGTGGTTAGGGCTTAATTTGCACGTCTTATGATAAATGCAGTGGCTTTAAGTAACATATTTTGAAAGTGAGCAGTGAAAGGTCCCTCCCTTACATACCAAGTTTGTTGCAAAAGCAGGTCCCGTTTAAGCGCCGCTTTCCTGAAATGAGCAATCAAATCCCCTAGCAATGAAACCCCCTTAAAAGCGATATCTAACGTTTAAAATATTTGTTTCCCTAAAATTACTTTGCCGCTAATATTTATAGCACCTTTTACATCAATGCTTAACCTGATAATAAAAATCTCCGATTTATAGTAAGGAGTAAAGTGATAGAGGAAATTTGTAAGCGAAAAACGACAGAGTAGGTGGCTTCACCAGTTTCATGAAATCGACTTCTTCTTAAAAGCTAATGATAAAATTAGGGCGCTTTTATATTGCCTCAGACCTAAGATTGCCTTTATATCCGTTTTTTTAATAGTTGCCTATCAAGTAAGACTTTTATTGTAGCTTTTAAGGAAATCAATACTAATTGGCTCAAGTCTTATTATAAGCAGAAGTTCCCTAGTTTTATTTTTTACTAAAGCAAGATGTGCTTATGCTTTTATTGGAGATTTGAATATGCTATTAGCCAATAACTTCTAATTAAACCTTTTTAAGGAAAGAATTTTATGTCCATTTTGAAAAGGCTACGCTATTCTCCTCGACCACGCTTGCTAGGTTTGGACCCAATTTATATCATTATCGACTCTCCAAGCGTGAAAGCAAGCGGGTGGAAAAAGCATAAATATGTCGTAACTTGAGTGCTAACAAGAGATATAACCAAAAAGCAAAAGTATAATACAACGGCATTTAAGTTCGCGAGCTTGCGTATTAGCCCAAGGCAAAAGCTAGCATTGAATAACTGAAGTTGAACGGCTTTAAGAGGTCCTTAAAATAATGGAGTTGGTGATGGGCTTATACGTCTTTTAAAGCTATTAAATATTTCTAAAACCATTATTAAATTAAGATTAAATCCCATATAATAAGCTTTAGCATGTTAAATACTTTGAAAACAAGAGAGTTAAACTTACTTCTATATTAGATTAAAGTTGGGCTAAGCAACTTGGAAGTTACGTAACAAGTAGCTTAACTTAAGAAGAACCCTTATCTTTTTTGAGCGTATTGCTAGTTTTGAACCTCAAGTATAGTTTGCAAATTCCGTCAACTTCAATAGGTCTTACGGCTTAATAATAACGATAAGATTAAAGAAAATTACATGCTAGCAAATAAGAGCTTTAGTAATCTTTATTGCTAAAAACTAGTTTGTTAATTTTTGCCTTTTTTAAAACTATTACGAAGTTATTAGCTGCTTAATATCTTTAAATCCCACTTTATCGCTGCTAACTTTATATAAGTGTATGTTTGTATATGCGCATGTGTTTGTTAAAGCAAAAGATCGTTGCAAGGTAAAAAAGAAAGGAAGAGTGTTAAAGAAATTCGCGGAATATTCGTAATTGGGGTAAAAAAAGAGCTTGCCTACTGTTAGCGCAGGAGAAGATCGATTTAGACTTTACTAGGGCCATGGATATTAGGGCGTAAAACGTTAAATTCCTATTTACGCTTGCTTAAGGCTTAAACGACCTTATATCTTATAAAGCTTTATTCTTAAGGGAAGATTAGTACCGTGCGTAATAGCATGTTCCAAACTTAAGAGGTAGAAATTGCATGGAATATTGTAAAAAGTTGCGCGTTGCTTAAAGCCTTTTCTTAAATACCAGAGCAAAATATTAACTTCCTTAAAAAGCAAAAGGTAAATGAACTTGATATGATGTTAATAAAACTTTGCAATAAAAGAAGAAAGAAATAAAGAAAGAAGGGCAAAAGAAAGATGATCAGCTTGAAGAAGAAGATAGCTTAACCTCAAAAATTAAAGAGCGATAAAGTAGCAACGATGGGAATTTGTAAAGAAGCGAAGGTGTAATTAAAGCATATTAAGATAATTAAGGAATTTCATCTTAAGATGGGTTAGAATTATAATGTTATAAATTAATTTAAAGATGAAAAGGCAGCTTAATCTCATTTTATTGTTATGCAAAGTTTAATTCTAAATAATGATATTAAAGAATTGCAATAAATAAAAAGAAAAGGAGATTTAGTAAGAAAGTAATAATTTAAGTTGTGGCAAAGAGATCTTAATTTGCAAAAGATAATCGTTACATTAAGTTAATTGCTGTAAAGATGCTTTATAATTGTGAAAGAAGTGCAAAAAGAAGAGAAGAACTTAGTTAGATAAAAGCTTTAAAGCTTTAAAAGGGAAGCTAAGTAAATCGCAAGTCTTGTGATCGAAGAAATTGGCAACGATAGCGAAGTTGTTAAAGAAGAAGAAGATGAAGTAGTAAAGCTTTGGAAAAGTTGTTAATAAAAAAGGAGGTCTCAACTTTATGTTTATTGAATTTGATTAGCTTAAATCAAAGCGAGATAAATGATTAGCCTTATCTTGCTTTGCAGGAGGCTGAAATCGTAAGATCGATAATGTGAGGCCTTAAACAACGCGTCGCTATAAAAAAAAAGCCTCAAGATTAATAAAAGAAGCGTTAAAGAATGCAAAAAAGTTACGCTATTAAAAGTTAAAAAAAAGAAAAAAAGGAGGTGTAGTTAAAGAGTTGAAGTTACAAGTTGCGAGAAAAGAAGTTGCTTATATATATGGTTGCTAGTGGCGGGGGCGCTAAGCGAGTAAATGTTTGCTTTCAAAAATGAGGTTATTTTGACTTATCGATTGTCACCTGATATGGCTGTATCTTTCATAATTGCGTTATAACTTAGCTATTTGATTTTGTTGTTATAATTTGCGATTTTGTAACTCGAGGACGAGTTAATTATTTGGAGAGGGGGGCGCATGTGGTAGGGTCACTTGATTTTGGTAGTTGGATGTCACGTTATCGGATGCGGCTTTGCCGAGCCTGCTTTGGTATAAGAGCTAACTTTTCTTTCATTTCTTTCAATACCACCTATCTTACAATTGATAATAATTTTTATTTAATATATTCTTTTTTTTACCCTTAAAATGACAAATCCCGCTACTCAGATTTATTTTATTTTTTGATTTAATCAAACCGTTCTTTTATATCAAGTTTATCCTTATGCTTTGAGTGCTCCCTCTCTTGTTGTGTGGTTGCTTGGGATTTGCCCCTCCACATTAGTACTAATAAAGGATTGGTATTATTAATGGAATGGCACCAATTAGGGAATGGTATAATATAGCGAATGGTATTATTGCACACTTGCATTTTAGTAATAATAGTTATCTAAATTACGGTAAATATTAGGTCATGTGATAAATATTAGGATTATTAGGATCTTGGGATCCTAATGGATTTTAAGAATCTTAAGATTTCAAGGGATTTAAAGAGAATAAAGGTTTTATATAAGATTAGCATGTCTGCTATTAAATAGGAGCTTTGTGCTTAACTTTAAATAGTATTCTTTATTTAATATTTAGTAATTATCTTGCTCGTTTACGTGATACATTTACTTTTCGATTATCAGAGATTAATTATAGCTTTTTGTATTTACATCGAGTAAATATTGGATCATTATATTTTAAGCATTTTCTTATTAAAAGTATCGATTTATGTAGATAACATGTTATTTATTAAAGGATTTTCATTAAATAAAGATGTTGCTGTTATTATTTCAGGTAACATTAATAAAGATATTAAGGTCCTTATTCCCGATATCTTTGATGGCAATTGCAACAAATATCGATATTGGATAGTTCAGGTTAATATGTATATTGGATTTTACATTGAACAATTTATCTTCGAAATCGAGAAAGTTCTATAGGTAATCACCTTGCTTCAAGGCCTTGCCTGGGATTAGATAAAGCTATTTTTTGATAATTACATGATTACCAAAAACACAATCGGAAGTGTGATTGTTAATGCATTTAAAGTTATCTAAAAGATGTTTTTATCTTTTAAAAAGCTAAAGAAAATAATAATATTGTTGGTCCACAGGACCCATACCGAGTGTTTGATGTATCCACGCCAGGAGCCGGCCGGTAGCCGGAGGGGTTTCAGGGGGGTTAAGACTACAGGTATAAATCCTCTTCCTTCTCGCACTCCCTTAGCTAAAGAACCTAAAAATATTGAACCACTATTGCACTTATTTTTGCTACTTTTATTATCTTTATGATATCATATACCAATGCAAACCCATATTGATTAGTAGTTAACTTGTATTATAAACAATTAGGTAATTCATTGAGAGAGTTAATTCGAAAGTTTAACGTTAAGGCTCTCACACTTACGTAAGATATTTAACGCGACTTTTCCTTGATACTAATTCTTCGCTAAACTTGATTAAAAGAATCTGGCACCTTGATGAAAGTTATAATTCCGTATCAAGAAATACATGTAACAACAAATAACAACATAGTAGCCATCATTCAATAGCTGTTATACAAGAATCAACGCAATAATTACTTTACGACCACTGTTAAGACAACATTCTCACAAGTCTTCCGTAAACCATCGAAATCATCACTAGCACGATAGCAAGACCTACGACGAAATCTACGAAACCACTTTCAAAAAGCGTACCAATATCACCTAATGTTAAAGAAGATCAGCAAGAAACAATTCCTTTAGAGAAGACATCTGAAGTAAAGGCTACCTGCTATTTAAGGGAATTTTGGGAGTATGCTTGCAATAGGCACCTAAGTCCTAAGTATGTGTTTCAAGATTTTAAGAAGTTTTTTGAGAATTAGATAGCTACGGATTTTAATCGCATTAAGCGATAAGAGAGGGCAAAGCTGCGAGATGACTTTAAATAACGTGGCGTTTATGTCGAACATAAGGAAAGGAATACAATAATTTTGCTGGTAATGACAACTAAAGCTAAATATAACAACTAGCTTAATGAGGACAAAAAGAAGCAGGCTAATAAATTCGGCCTACTACTGAAGCTAAGGCGAACGGGTTGCGACCTATCTCCTTCACAAGCACCTCAAAGTCCCACATTTCGGACGATTTAAATCATTTGAAACAACATTATAACCCCTTCAATTGAAAAAATTAACGCAAGGATCAGAGATGCATAGCCTTAGCCACCTCCGATAATAGAGAATAAGAGAAGGGACAACGTGCCTAAATGCTCAAACTTGCTTAGATCTCACCATAACAAAAACAAAAATCTTATCAAAAACTTATATAATGCAATTCCACCTATTAAGATAAAAAGAAAATTCTCGTTCACCTTTAGCAGAGAACTCTTGAATCATCTTCCCTAATGGAAACCGAATGAGAAACAATTACCGGAACCGATATTAACATGAAATGCTTACTCACGTGATAATAATGTTTATCTATCATTGTACCGAAAGAAAGCCGGGGCATATGCGAAGCCAAGTCAGCTGGCATGGGATATAGTAAACCAGCTTTTATTAAAACAAGCGAAGACTTTAGGAATGCTATTAAAAATGTACTTAAAAGAGTTTCAATACAGCGGTAGCAAGAATTACTTAAACGCAAAGTTGCGTATCTTCATGAACTTATGTTAAAAATTAGCTATTAATATATCAATTTAGCATAGAGCTTTTCTTTTCATGTTATAAGGCGATACGTAAAAATATTATTACAATTACTTGCAAGATAAGACTTTTATGTTCACTTAATTTATCGATATTACTCAAGCTAATTTTAAGATGGAGAAACGTGCAAGGCGATATCTGAGCCAATAATTCAAAATCACGCTTAAACAATTTCAAAACAAGCCAGCACAAAAAAGAAAAACGCTTATCTAATAATTAAATAATTTTAAAAAGGAATTGCAAAGCCTCCAATTAAGTTTAGCAAATAAGAATATAAATAATAACAAGATTCTTCGCAATAAGCTTATACAAGGAATGTCAAGTAATAAGCTATTCGCTTAGACTTTATTTAAACCACCTCCTACTTTTGCTACATTGATAGATAGCCTTCAAGTTGCAGCAAAAGTAAGGACATCATTCAAGACAAGATCCTAACAAAACAATTATGCCGAATCCTATTAGAAACGTTTTTAGGCCTATGCCGCAAAAGGCAAGGCAATGTACTTGAACCGTAAGATAAAGTTTTCCCAAAGTAATAAACGTAAGAACAAATTCAAGCCAAAGCCAAGCTATATAAGGTATATCATTTACCAAGCGCCAAATTGCTACAATTCTTGTTATACTAAAAAAAAGAAAGCAAAATCTAAAACACAATACTTTGCTGCACGCAAGGCCAAAGGTATCAAACTAATAAATAAAACATTTAAAGCATATTTGACATATGCAAATCAAGCTGGGCAAGATTCGAAAGGTATTTGAGATAAAATTAAAGATCAAAATAACGCAAATTCTTCTAACTTAAGTGCACCATCAAAATATAACAATGCTAATTCAAACTCAAGCAACAAACATATTAATGCTACATCCCACTTTACAGCTATATTTACAACAAATGTAATAAAATATAACGCACAAAATATCAAAGATCAACTAAAAATACGGAAAGCGATACATATTCTAAAAAGCATAATAAAGAAACCTCAACAAAATAATGCTTATACAATCTAATAAACAAATCGCTTTTTTTAAAGTTTCTTAATTAATATGAACGCATTAAACAAAAATACAAGAAATATTAATCAATTGCAGGCATTACAATGTCTTTGGCATGTAGAATTCAATAAAAGTTAAGCAAGCCAAAGCCGGATAACATTCGGGGCCGGTACAAGGGAATCTCTAGGAGTCGCCACTATTAACACTCCTGCCAGAAAAATGAAATTCCAGATTGTTGATGCGGATATACCGTTTTTGGTATGCTTACAGCAACTCGATAAGATAAGTGCACACTATAATAACTTATGAAATGTCTTAATTCAAGAAAAGAGAAAGCATTTAATTATTTGAAAAAAGAGCCATCCGTGGCTATTACTAAATCAGCATAGCCAATTATTAGACACTTCTACAGAAACAGTCAATATATGCCACCTTACAAAAACGGAAATCCGAAGGCTCCATCGTAGATTCGGCTATTTGTTGGTACAATGACTGCACTATTTGCTTGATCAAGCAAGGCATAACCCTAACTTGAATATCATGCTAAAGATTAAGAAAATGTGTAAGCATTGCCAAAGACACGCAAACGCTTCAAATAGGTTTCGCTTTAAATTCCAAAATAACGTCAACTTTAATTACACGCTTTTGATTGATATCATTCAACTTGGAGAACATGAAGTGCTTCACATAGTAAATGAAGCAACAAAATTCAAAGCAGCGCGACTTATTCAAAAGGGCGTCGGCTTAGTTATAGCTAAAGCTGTATTTAACATATTTAAGTTAGCTTGAATTAATACATATCTTAGCCCACCAGATTTCGTTATATATAATCACAAAACTAATTTCAATTTTAAGAAGTTTTAAACATTACTCAAATCTATAAGAAGTACTCCTAAACTTGTTTTAATAAAGGCACATCATTCAATTAGTAAAGTAAAAAGGTATCATCAGCCACTACGCCATACCTATAAAATTGTCACGAAAAAATACCTAAAACTATTTAATGCAAATTGGCTACAAATAACTATAAAAGCTATTAATAATACAATTAAATCAAATAGATTAATTCCAACATTGCTTGTATTTGGAGCATACCTTAGGATAACGGAATTAGATCCTTCTAATCCTATAATCAAACAAAGGGCTACCACAATTAAAAAAGCGATGAAGGAGATACGCAAAATCCAAGCAATTAGGAAGATCAATAAAGCGCTACGCACCCGAAACAGCCCTAGCACCATATATGTTCACAATCTCTCCCTAAATGATCCGATACTTGTGTATAGGGAAAAGAAGAAATGAAGAGGACCTTATAAATTCCTCAGCATTAAGAGCAAGACAATTAAGGCCTTAATGGATAACAACTTGATACGCACGTTTAGATTTACATCTATACGCTCATTTAAGACAAATAACTTTAGCGTCAAATAAGAAAAAGAAAAGCTGCCAAAAGATCTCCCATCAACATCAATAATTGTCTCAGATAAGGAGCTTTAAAGGAATAATAAACCCGACTTGATTTTGAAACCCCACTAACTTGTAGTAAAAATCTTAAGAATCAAATAGATCGCGGACTTACCAACAATTAATAATAATTACGATGCTGAAGCATTTTTGACAAAAAAGGAAACAAGAGATCAAAACTTATCAATCAAACTTTGCGCTGAAGGCAAAATTATCACGCCAAGCAAGTCATTCCAACAATCCCGAAAAATAAAATATGAATCCCTAATCATAAGGGGTGTTTTTGTTTTAATTCACTGAAGCGATCTTAAGCTTAAAAGATAGCGCATTTTTAAGTCTCATATAATAAATAAAGTCAAAAAAAAATAACGAAGCCGTATAAGAAATCAAAACTTGTTATCCAAGCCTTTAATGACAAAGGCAAAAAAAAGATATTAACTTAATTACCAACAATCTAACAAGTTAACCAAAGGCTTATTATTTATATGGCCGCGGCGATAAAATACCTGCAACGCTTTCAGCACTTACCCGAGCCGAATATGATAATCAAAAATATCACGCAAACTTACGTTCAAGCGCACACAAAACTAATTCAGCAAATCTTCGCATAGCCACCAAAAGAGATCACAAAAGAATTCCCTAAAAAAATAATGTTTATAATAATGCTCCCATTATACAGCATACTAAAATCAAGAAATCATTAATTCAACACGTATTACAAGCATCATGTAAAAAACTTACAAATAAAAACCTCCACATACAATTCATGCTTACTTATTACGTCAAAAGATAACTATGCGCTTGGAATTATTAAAATGCAAACAAACGATACTCTGATCTTTAGAGATGCTAAATTTTTAACAAGAAAATAGACAAAAATCGATAAAGCCAGGTTTTTAACAAAATTAACACAAATCTTAAATCCTACCAACCCGCTTACATTTAACAGTTGCATAATAATTATAAATAATAAAAGCTTATACATGTCGTAAAAGGGTTAAAAGGCAAGAATTGAGTTGGTAAACATTGCAAGTAAAGATTACAAGCAAGCCTATATAAAGCAACGCGCTCGCAAGGCATACTTAGTTACAATTTGCTAACCAAAAGCTGCCTTTGATTTATTAATAGCAGCATAACATCAAGATCTAATAGCAAAAAAGATCAAGGCTTTAAATACACATCTGCAATAGCAAATGAATAACTTGAAAAGAAATCTTTAGTATATCCTTATAAACTTGCAATCAACTAAAGTTTATGTCTTCGTTAACGAATCCTTTGCCAATAACAAAAACCTAAGCTCCCAAATCAGATTCGTACTAGTTATCAACACCAAATCAAAAGAAATTGCAAAATTTACCTTAACCAAAAACATCATATACACAAGTTCAACGAAATGCAAGAAGGTAACTCGTGCTATACTTACTTCGAAGCTATATACTATAATAACAAAATTTAATATATTAATTGCACTATCAAGCATTATCAACATAATAACTAACAAACTTGAAATTAAGTAATTGCTAACAATTGTTTATACCGACTTTCTTTTGCTTTACAAATGTATTGTCAAGCTTAATATAATAAAAAAGAAACGTTTGATAATTAACATTATATCAATTCGTTAGTCATATAAATGTCAAAAATTTACAAAAATGCAATAGATCGATGGAGCAAGCAATCCTATTAACGCAATAATGAAAGCCAACCTTAACAAGGCTTTGCAAGAGCTTATTAATACTAATAAGTTGAAAGTGAAGATGGAGGGATGAATCCAGCAACTTACCAGCGCCGATTCAAATGAGTAGCAGGGGAGGTTCTTACGCTTGCTTATTTTCTTATGTTAGATCTTCTTATATATTTCCTTACAATATTCATTTACATATTTCACATTTGCATTTTTCACGAAAGTAAAAGTCAAGAGGTAATGAAAAGAATGATTTTTTATTTAGATTTTTACTTTTTAATTTAAAGTATTAATAAAGTAACTTTACAACAACATCCCAATAAGGACCTAGCTGCTGATTTCATCACAAGGGGCTACTCTTATACGAAGGTATGAAGAAGATGCCGCCACAAAGAACCAACTTACGAAGCCAATTCGAAACAAGGCCTCAAGCATCGTCCTCGTAAATGTCACCGGCCTTAAGGGCGGCGGCGGCGATAGCAGCGGCGGCTTTAGCGAGGGTTCTTACTTCAGCCTCTTCCTTATTATCATCCTCCTCTTTAACAGCGTTAATAGCCGTAAAACGACCAGCGCCATTGCGCTTCTTGATTCGTTTACCACCACCATTCTTCTTCTTTCGCTTCCCACCAGCCGAGAGCCGGGGGGGAGCTGGAGAGGTTGCGGCGGCAACAGCAACGGCGATAGGCGTAACAGCAGAAAGAATCTGCTTCAACATCCCCTTCATCTTTTACAAAATTCTTGTTTAGCAAAAAGTTCTATTTAGCAAAAAGAAATAAAAGGGAACTTATAGAATTGTCAGTCTCAAGGGCTGTGATGCGGTGATAAAAAGTTTTGATTTCGCTCAAAAGGGCGGCATTAACATCCTTAGGAATTTTCGATTCAGCAATTACGTTAACAGACTTGACATTAATAAGATTCATAGCGACAGCGATAACATCTTCTTAACTGCCGATGAAAATTGCATTAACAAGAGCATCGTACTTCAATGCAATAAAATCTAGAAGCTATAACAATTATCAGCATCGAACCTAAATCAAGAAAGTAGCAAATAAGTTGCAAGGCAAAAAAGAAATTGAGGGTACTTACTAGAACGCAACTTTCCTTCTTGTTAATGTAATACAAGCAACGCTTGAACTTAACGTTATCAAAGTAATAATTGTGATTCATATCAATCTTGAAGGCGTTTATGCATCGCATGCACAAATAATGATACAAAGCAACAAAAACTCCGGAAAAAATTAATGCAAGCACTATTTATATTAGCAAAGATTCCATACCATTAAGCCATCGTCTTTAACAAGAAATATTTACTTGTGAAGTACTTGATTAATTTGATATAAATTACAAAATCAAGCAATTAGCAAAGATTTATCTTTAGCGTAATTAATCTTATGCTTACAAGTGTAATTGTTGTTGTTATTGCTAAAGGAGAAATTAAGAATTCTGAAAAAGAAAGCGTTATATATATGATTCCTATAGCAAGCAAACACGGAATCTTACTTAAATCGGGAGGATTGCGGGGTATTTGCCTAATAGTATTATCCCTCGCTTAGCATATCTTGCTATTATTATTTGCCGCTGCAGCATCATTTGCTTCCACCACATCACGATACCTTTACATCATTATCAATGACGCATCGAGCTATTATTTTTCCTCAATTGCATGTTGTTACAAAAGGAAATCACTGCGTGGAAGCTCCAAAGTCACTTGTTGCTTTCTTCCGTTGTTTGGCATAGTTATTTGCTTAAAGGCCGGAAAGGTACCGAAGGGGAATCGAATAGCTTGCGGCCGCAGTTTCTTCCGGGAGGAGTGTGTTATTTCTTTTGTGTGATCTATTTTGTGCTTAATCTGTTGTTCTTATCTCACACTCTTTTGTATTTCCATTTGATTGCTACATGTTGGAATACGTTATATTTCCAAAAGTAGTTTTGCCGGTGTTGGTCCACAAGACCCATACCGAGTGTTTGATGTATCCACGCCAGGAGCCGGCCGGTAGCCGGAGGGGTTTCAGGGGGGTTACGACTACGGGTATAAATCCTCTTCCTTCTCGCACTCCCTTAGCTAGAGAACCTAAAAATATTGAACCACTATTGCACTTGTTTTTGCTACTTTTACTGTCTTTGTGATATCACATACCGGTGCAAACCCACAAATATAAATCTTTAAAAACATTAACATAACATGTATCATTATGCGTAACATTTAGAAGCTACGATAAATTAGATTGTATGCTAATTATATTGCCGAATTTTAGTAATATGTTGAAAGAATCAAATGAGAAGAAGATGCTTTCAAGGATTGTTATTATAAAGGATTCAAAAATAACGTTAAGAATAAGATTACTTATTTTAAACGTTTTAATAACCTTCAAGAACTTATCGAGCTTGCTATCAAGATCGATAATCGAGCTTATAAAAGATTTTTGAAATGCAAGAGGTGGTACTTTCATTAGAAACATAATAAGCTTAAGAAATTATTTTATTCCCGCGAAATGAAGCTAGATGCGACCTTTTGGAAGCATAATAACAAAGGAAAGCCATATAGTGCGGACTTTTTAAGGAAGTTATAAATGAGCGATGTGAAAAAAAGCTGTATTTTAAATGTGGCCTTCTGGGTTATATAGCCAGCTTTTATTAATAAAAGAAGTAATGATTAGGTAAGAAGTATGCTAATGTTATGAGATGTGATGCTTATAACAACTTAATTAAATAAGTTGCTTTTATGTATTAATATATGATTACGGATGAATTTGAGGAGCATTACATTTATATGCAGATCGAGTTTGAGGACAAGAGCAAGTGGGGAAATTTTGGAAAAAACAAATATATTCAAAATCACTTGTTAAGATTGTTTAATATCATGGGAAAACTTAAGCAAATAGTAGTTGAAGACGACGTGCTTTACAAAATTGAGGACATTCCTGATTTATTACCAGAAGCCTTTGATTACCCGGACAACGAAAGTTCTAGTTTAAATAACGACATAAAATTAATGTTTAGCGATAGCGAAAATGAGGTATAGGAGCTTATATGAATTTCGGAATTAAAAGCTACCTTAATTAAAACTCTTAAGATCGCAAGTAAGCGAAGTTTGGGAAGTTACGCAAAGGGAGGAAAATATATGTCAGATCTTATGCAATTCTTGCCATTAGATAAATGTTACCACTGGAGTTACGTATAACAAATCAAGCATAATTGGCTTACATAAGCTAGCTTAAGGAGAAAAGTATAAAGTGGTTTATCAAGATTATTAGAGGATTAGATAAAAACAAGTGATAAATTATAAAGAAGCTTTTCAAACTTATATGCAAATGTTGTCACTTGTTAAAACACTTATTATTCATTTAGGAGAATATTTTAAGCGAAGGGAATTGTGAGAAATTTTAGCTAAAATTAAAAATAATTGAATGTAGGTTAGAGTTGACAATGACCTTCATGCTTATCATAAGGTATTAAACTTAGTAATGGGTTGGGAGATGAAAACAAGACTTGTATTCGAAGTTATCGCAAATTATAATATTAAATGAATTTAAAAGAATGTCCTTACTAGCAAAACATATGATAAATATTACCTTACTACTAAAAAACATTTAACTGCTATTGGAAAAAGACATCTTATATTAAAAGTTAAGATTAAAGGAGTTAAGCTTCAGGCAATAGTAAATTCTAAAGCATAAGGGAATTTCATATCTTTTATTATTATACTTAAACATTACTTCCCAATTGAAGTTAAAGATAACAGGTATCAGCTAATACTCGCAAATAGCAAAGTTGCTACTAAAGGTTTAATTGAGGTTCAGATCAAGCTTATTTATATAGGAATTGCTAGACACTTCGAGATTATCCAATTCGATATCGCGAAAATTAAAAGGTACAATATTATTTTAAGGTTATTATAAATGGAAAAGCATAACTTAATTGTCGATTGGAAAATAAGCAAGCTTAAATTTAATTGTTATAGGGATTGTGGTTACCCCTTAAGTACAGAAGCAATAAGCATTTGAAAAGTTAGCGCTACCTTTAAGGAAGAGCTTGGATACCAAACCTAAGGTTCACTGATAAAGGAAATATCATCAGCATATTAGAAGTTTACGGCATTGTTTAAGAAAAAAACAAAAGCATCAGAATCTTGCTGAAACATCAAGATTACGATTATTGGATCGAGTTAGAATTAAGTATCAAGCTAATATTTTAATTATTTAAGAAATATTTAGCATTAAATTTGATAACAATTAAGCAATATATTGACGAAAACTTAACGAAAGGATTTATCCGAAAGTTCAAATCCTTATGAGGAAGTAACGTTTTATTTGCGGAGAGAAAAGACGGCGGATAACAAATGTGCATTGATTACCGTCGATTAAATAACGTCACAAAGAAAAATTATTATACATTATCATTGGCTAAGGAGTTGCGGGACAGACTTATCGGGGTTAAGATCTTTACTTAGCTTAACCTGAGAAGCGCATACAACCTTGTTAGGATAGCTAAGGGTAAAGAAGAAAAAACGGCATTTCGCATTCGTTTTGGTTATTACGAGTATATGGTTATGCTATTCGGGCTAACTAACGCATTAGTCATATTTTAGCGTCTAATCAATAATGTTTTGAGGCTTTATTTAGACGTAACATGCATATGCTATTTAGATAATATATTAGTTTATTTCAAAAATAAGGAGCAGCATGTGAAGAATGTTATTGCTATCTTATAAAGATTGGAGAACGCTTATTTATTGCTTAAATCAAAAAAGTGCAACTTTTACGTGGATAAGGTTGTTTTCTTTAGTTATGTGGTTATTACCGCTGGATTGGCTATGGATCTTAAAAAGATTAAAGCAATTATTGAGTGGAGTGGACTTATAAATATTAAGGAAATATAATTATTTTTTAAGTTTGCTAACTTTTATAAGCGATTCATTAAAAATTACTTCAAGATCGCCAGGCCACTTATCAAGTTAACTTACAAAGATAAGGAGTTTTATTAGTTAAACAAAGCAAAAGCTACTTTCGAAGCTCTCAAGGCAGCTTTTATTGTAAAACCAATACTTACTTTCTTTATACCCGATAAAGAAATACGCATAGAGATAAATTCCTTAGATTACGCTATCGGCGCCATTTTCAATCAATTAAGCAAGGATAAGAGATAATAACTAATTGCATATCATTCGCGGAAATTATTACTAGTAAAGCTTAATTATAATATAAATGATAAGAAATTGCTAGCAATTGTGGACGTAATATGCAAATGGAAAGTTTATCTTAAAGGCGCGGCTTACGAGGTATAAATTTTAACAAACCACAAGAATCTTATTTACTTTACGATTATTAAAGAATTGAATTAATGCCAGATTCAATAGTACGAAATACTTTTTATTGTTAAGCTTCGAATTTCTTATGTTAAGGGAATAAAAAACGCTTAAGCCAACGCTCTAAGTAGGAAATTAGAATATCTCGCGAATAAAATTCACAAATCTTATATCATATTACAAAAGAATAATAATTCGTTGGTTGTAAATTATTAATAATTAATTGCAATAAGCCAAATAACGGAAAAAATCTAAAAAAGTTACGCCAACGACTTGATTATAACTAAATAGAAGAGGCAGTTGGGCGAAGGATTCTTCTTCACCTTAAGCAGCACGCTTTTTTATCAAAAACAACCCTATATACCCATTAGAGATAAGGTTAAATTCATTACATATTAGCATAAATTGCTTGCTTATGGGCATCAGGGGATAACTAAAACGTTATTAAGGCTATTTAGGGAGTATTACTTCTTAAGCATAAGAAAGGTAATTAAAAATGTGATTTCGTTATACGACATATGCATCTAAAATAAGGTATCATATCATACTTCATATAAGCTTATGAAGTTGCTAATAACATTACTTCGCTTATGAAAATCAATCGCTTTAGATTTCGTAATCGAATTATTACTTTTAAAAGATCTAGCCACAGGAATCGTATACGACTTAATTTGTATTATAACAGATAGGTTCACGAAATACGCATACATGATACTAGTGCTAAGAATACAAGATGCGCTTACTATAGCGCAAGTATTCCTTCGAATAATCTTTGCAAATTATGAAATATCAAACGAGATTATCTTAAACAAAAATAAGCTTTTTACTTCAAAGTTTTGGAAAACTTTTATTGCATTCTTAAAAATGAAACAAAAAATGTCAACAGGTTTTTACTCACAAATGAACGCATAAATAAAATAAATTAATTAGATAATGAAGACTTATTTCTAGTATTATGTGAATTACAAATAAGATAACTAGGTATAATTACTCCCACTTGCCTAATTTGCATATAATAACGCAAATTAAGAGATTATTGGAATATCGCTGTTTTACGCAAATTATGGATATAATCCTACGGCATACAACTTACTAATAGCTAGTTAGGGCATCACGCAAGAAGTCATATTATAAGGAGATAAGTTAAAATAGCTTCATAAAGAATTATTAGCTGATATTTTCTTCATCGCGCAAAGATTTGCGATTTATTATAATAAAAAGCGTAGTATGAGATCAATGCTAAAGGATATTTTAAGAAAATAATCAAGTTATAAATTGGAGCATAAGAAGCTAAAACCATTTAAACTTATTAAAGTCAAAGAATTAATTAATTTTTAGCTAGCTTTATCATGGATAATAAATATCCACCTGGTATTTTATATATCTTTTTTAGAATTAGCATTATTAGGAGCATCGCCTGCTTTTATTATCGAAATATAATTAACCCGAGCGCCGAATATGAAGTCGAAATTATTTTTGATTGTTAATACTTTCACAGCATAATCAAATATTTGATTAAGTGAAAAAGGTACCCATAATTAGAAAACACTTAGGAATTCAAATTTAATTTTCATTGCCTTAGATTGCTTTGAAGTTTTTATCGATAAAATCCAAGTTTTTTTAAAAGGAGTTTTTAAAGTTAGATAACAGCCTATTAACAAGTGGGAACTTGAAAGGGTTGCTAGCAAATAGTGAGGTAGGCGGTCAAGTAGTAAAAGCTTGCTTTTTCCTTTTTGTTGCCTTTCGCGTCTTTACCTTCTCCAACTTGTTTATACTTTTCAGTTCACGACGAAGCATTTCGGCTTCTCATTTTTTTTAAGAACTTACGCTATCGCGCAAGGCGATTTAATTAATTAGCAATAATAATTATAGCTTAAATCAGTTATGCCGCTTCGTTGCAAGCTTGTTACTCTTTTATGTCTAATTTATTTTTTGCTTTTTTTAAAGCTTCTTAATCGCTTATCGCAAGCATCTTAATATCGCATTTCTTTTTAAGGCAAGCGCATTTAGCGCACCAAGTCGAATCAGAAGTGTTCGATATAATGCATGTTTTTTTGGTTTTTTCGCATAAAAAATAGGGTATAGTTTTAATTCCAAAAGATTTGATTTTGCGGGAAAGGGTTAATCGTTCACGGATTTTCTTGTTAAAATCGGAGGGCATAATGAAGAAAGAAGATGGCTATAAACTGCTGTTGATATTTCCTTTGGTATACTTAAGCGTGGGAATCACGTTAGGCTAAGAGGAGGATAATGTTACGAATCCTTTGGCATCAAAGATCAGTTGGCATTAATATGCTAATGGTATTACCAAGTGGATTGTACTATAAGGATTTTGATACTAATAAAAGATTGATATTATTAATGAAATAGCATTAATTAAAAAATAATATAATATAGCAAATAATATCATTATATACTCGCATTTTAGTAATAATAGTTATTTAGATTATGGTGGATGTTAGGTCTGTGATGAATTTTAAGATCATTAGGATCTTGGGATTTCAATAGATCTTAAGAATCTTAAGATCCTAGGGGATCCAAAGAAAACGAAGGTTTTATATAAGATTAGTATGTCTGCTATTAAATAAGAGTTTCATACTTAACTTTAAATAATATTCTTTACTTAATACTTAGTAATTGTCTTGCCCGTTTACATGATACACTTACTTCTCGATCATCAGAGATCAACCACAGCCTTCTGTATTTACACCGAGTAAATATCGGACCGTTACACATATCTTGATCATTTACTTAAATTATAAGATCAATCTTCCTTCTAATTTTAATCTTATATACTATAAGATAATACTTCCAGAATGTCTCTAGCGAGCTTGTATATTTGATTCCAGGCCGCCTCCGGCCACCTTTCCTTCGTCGTTAATTGCACGCTTAGCTTAGGAAGTCGTATATAAATTGGGCCGAGATTAGGTTGTAGTATTTCGCCGGATCTTATATTTGGAAAGTGTAATATTTACGAGATATAAGTTAATCAAGCTTTGTGACGTAGGAAGATAGGTATTGCTTATATTAATCATGGTACTTCTTCACCCGGTCAAGCTAAGCCTGTATCTTAGGGCTATATCGCCTTTGTCGCACACGCTGCACGTCAAAGTTTATAGCGTTAGCGAGGTAATAAATACTATGGGAGATGTCGTACTTTATCATTGAAAAGGTTGTCATCCTCGTTACTTTACTTTTCAGCTATAAGGTTGTCTAGGTTGGTATCGGTATCAAAAGCTACTTCGTCATCGAACAAGCTGTACGTGTCGGAATCGGAGAAGCTTTCATCGTCGAGTGTTAGCACATCTTCATTATATTTTGCTCGAGGCATAGACACATGTGTAAGAAGAAGAGGCTGTGTGAAGAAAAAACGAAGTAGAGACGAGAAAGACGAGACAAAGAAATGATAAAGAAGACAAGCAATTGGAACGGGGAATGACGATAGAGATAGAGATAATGTTGGACTAGGGGTGGGCGATAAGAACGAAGGCTGGTACGAACGGAAGGCGCCAGCCTTTATACTTGGGTCCGAGTTAATTACAATGAACGTTTCCTGGCGCCCGCAAGATTCGGGGGGCTGTCAGGATAGGGATCTAGAAGGAAAGAAGAAGTGATACTCTCGAAGTGCACGGTCCACGGCGGGACCCTGATCGAGGTGTGTGGTGGAGAGAGGTGGGGTGTGGATGTAGCTGAGAACTGGTTAGCAAACCCCTAAAAACAGCGGCCGAAACCCCCGAAAACAGCAGCCTGCTAACTGTAAAGAAGTAATAATCGGTGTGAATGATGATTCTATTGAGGGGGGATTTCTAGGTCCTTATAACTACTCTAATTGCCAAGGCTCGGCTAGCTCTCATCGCTTTAGTTACCTATTTCGGCCTAGTA